>TARA_R110000772_G_scaffold73216_8_pt1 | contig 100158 bp, 96 predicted proteins | sample TARA_R110000772 | Tara Oceans TARA_R110000772 (sample SAMEA4397948) | marine metagenome | biome: Polar Biome; feature: [SRF] surface water layer (ENVO:00010504); material: water (ENVO:00002006), including particulate matter (ENVO:01000060) such as... | depth 5 m | reverse complement strand
CCGGCGGCCATCGGCCCGCCGGGGCCCGCGACCGCCGCCATGGCCCATGGCCGTGGACGGTCGCGTTTGCCATGCTTGGACTGCTCATGCTCTGGCCGGACCTGGCGCGCGCCGCCGACCAGGCGGTGATCATCATGTATCATCGGTTCGACGAGCAGGACTATCCGACCACCAACATCCGCCTCGACCAGTTCGACGAACATCTGGCCGAGCTGACGTCGGGCAAGTACACGGTGATGTCCCTGCCCGACATTGTCGCCGCCATGAAGGCGGGCACGCCGCTGCCCGACCGCACGGTCGGCATTACCGTCGACGACGCCTATGCCTCGGTCTACGAACATGCCTGGCCGCGCCTGAAGAAGGCCGGGTTGCCGTTCACCCTGTTCGTCGCGACGGATCCGGTCGACAGCAAGCTGGGCGGCATCATGACCTGGGACCAGATCCGCGAGATCAGGGACCAGGGGGCGACCATCGGCCATCATACGGTGACCCACGCCCACATGGCGGGGGCGGCGAAGGACAAGAATCTCACCGAGTTCACGGAGGCGAGCAAACGGTTCGAGGCCGAACTGGGCAGCGTGCCCAAGCTCTTCGCCTATCCCTACGGCGAAGCGTCGCAGGAACTGGAGGCCATGGCCAGCGATCAGGGTTTCATCGCCGCCTTCGGCCAGCATTCGGGCGTCGCCCACCCCAGTCTCGGCTATTTCTACCTGCCGCGCTTCGCCATGAACGAAAGCTTCGGCGGCATCGGACGATTCCGGCTTGCGGTCAACGCCCTGGCCATGCCGGTCACCGACCTGACGCCGGCGGACCAATTGATCACCACCAACAACCCGCCGGCCATGGGCTTCACCCTGATCCCGCCGGCCCCCAAGGCGATCGACCGGCTGGCCTGTTTCGCGTCCCACGAAGGGCGCGCGCGGCTGGAACGCCTGGGCGAATTGCGGATCGAGGTGCGGGTCAATCAGCCGTTCCCGGCGGGCCGCGGGCGCATCAACTGCACCGTGCCGGGGCCCGACGGGCGCTGGTACTGGCTGGGCCGCCAGTTCTTCATCACGAAGTAGGCGGCATCCGAGGAGTGGGGAGAACCGGCGGCTCAGGCTTCCGGGCGCTGGACCTTGAGCAGGCGGGCGTCGTCCAGACGGTCGAGGCCGTTGGCCTCGATCATCGCGCGGATGGCGCCCACGTAGTCGTCGCCGCGCTCCGAATAACGGAACAGGAAGCGCGCCAGAGTGTGGCCGTTGAGCGGCTCGCCCGAGCGGCGCAGCGCGGCGCGCGCACGGCGCAGTTCGCGGTAGGCCCGGTGGGTGTTCAGGTTAAGCATGTAGGCGCGCACGGAATCGATCAGCTTGTTGAACGCCCGCACCTTGTGGTCCTTGTCGCCGTCCCGCTCTAGCGGCACCAGGCCGGGGCCGTCGGCGGTCGTCCATTGCCCGAAAATGGCGTTGCCCTGACGGGCGAAGCGCGAGGTGCCCCAGCCGCTTTCCTCGGCCGCCTGGGCTAGGGCCATGGACGGCGGTATCACGTCGATGCGGCGGATCAAGAGGGGCAGATTGTCCGCCGGCACCTTGTAGCGTTCGGCCATGGCCGTCAGCCACAGGCGGTCGGCCGGGGCGATGCGGCGGCCCAGGCGCTGATCGGCGTGCAGTTGCCACAGGCGCTTGCGGTCGGTCAGGATTTCCTGGTTGGCGCGCAGGATCAGCGGCAGCACGGCCTGGAAGAACAGGCGCTTGCGCATGGCCGTTTCCGGCACATTGCCGAGATCCGGCGGCAGCGACGCCAGGAAGGCCGGCGGAACATGGGCATTGCCGTCCTGGATGTGGCCGAGGTCGTAGTTCAGTTCGGCGAACCAGTCGTGCAGCGCCGTCACCGAATCCTTGGGCAGGCGCTTGACGTCGGGCCGCCGGGGCGGGATCAGGTGCAGGGTCGCGGCGAGCGGGCCCTGGTCTCCGTCGTCCAGGTCCAATCCGTCGGCGCGCGCATGCGCGCTCGCCTGACCGGCCGCGACGGCGGCCGCCGTCGTCGGCGGAACGGACGCCTGGGGGGCCCGTTCAACGGCAAGGTATCCGGTGGTGACCGCGGTCGTAAGCACAACCGTCATCACCGTGCGTTCGAAAAACGTGTTCATGTGATCTTCGAATCGGTCAGGGCCGTCTTCCGCACCTATTCACAGCAGTGCCCAGGGTGCTTGGATGGAAGAACGTTTCTGAAGATAGAGAAGGAGACCTGATTGCGAAGGCCGCCCCTGGTCCGATTGTCAAATTCTCCCTCAAGGATTCGACAAAGCCCGGTCCGGTCGTCAGTGCGCCGGTTTGCTCCGGGATGGGCTGTACACCGCTTCCTCGTATTATAGTTAACGGCGCGCCTTATATCACTAAAGTCATAAGCTGCGGCAAGGAATTTTTATCCACCGATCGGGGAGCGCCATAATGCCCCCCGAAAGGCCGGCCTACATGACGGCCTGGACTTCCTTCACTTCGGGCACGTAGTAGCGCAGCATGTTCTCGATACCGTGCTTCAGCGTCGCCGTCGACGACGGGCAGCCCGAGCAGGCCCCCTGCATCTGCAGGTAGACGATGCCGTCCTCGAACCCGTGATAGATGATGTCGCCGCCGTCCTGGGCCACCGCGGGGCGCACCCGGGTTTCCAGCAACTCCTTGATCTGAGTCACGATTTCCGTGTCGTCGGCGGTCGAGGCGGCGACGTCCTCCGCGCCCTCGGCGATCACCGGCAGACCCTTGGTGAAATGTTCCATGATGCCGCCCAGGATGCGCGGCTTCAGCGTGTCCCATTCCTTGTCCTCGGCCTTGGTCACGGTGATGAAGTCGTGACCGAAGAACACGCCGGTCACGCCATCAACCGCGAACAGCGCCTGCGCCAGGGGCGAGCGACCGACGGAGGCCACCTCGGCGAAGTTGGCGGTGCCTTCCGCCATCACCGTGCAGCCGGGCAAAAACTTCAACGTCGCCGGATTCGGGGTGGTTTCGGTTTGAATGAACATGGGTCTTGGTCTCCGCGTGGGCGGCCGTGGGGGCCACCTTTATCCTATTGTGTCGGTGCCGGACAGGTTCCGGCGGTGCTTGGGCCTAACATGGGGCCGGGGGCGCCCGCAATCAAGTCCGACAAGCGAGGTCAAGTATATCAGATATATCCGCTCAGGGCCGCAGGAAGCCGACGATGTCGTGGACCTCGGCCATGATCGGCCCGGACAGGGCCCGCGCCTTCTCGGCACCCCGCCGCAGCACCCCGTCGATATAGCCGGGATCGGCCGCAAGCCGGCGCATCTCCGCCGTGATCGGCTGCAGCTTGTCGACCATCAGGTCGGCCAGGTCCTGCTTGAACTGGGAAAACTGGTGGCCGCCGTGATCGGCGATGACCTGGGCCAGGTCCTGGCCGGCGAGGGCGGCGTAGATGCCCATCAGGTTGGCGGCCTCGGGCCGGCCCTCGAACCCCTCTTTCGACGTCGGCAGGGCGTCCGGATCGGTCTTGGCCTTGCGCACCTTTTTGGCGATGGCGTCGGCGTCGTCAGTCAGGGTGATGCGCGACTGATCCGACGGGTCGGACTTGCTCATTTTCTTGCTGCCGTCGCGCAGCGACATGACCCGCGTCGCCTCGCCGAAGATCAGCGGTTCGACCACGGGGAAGAAATCCACGCCGAAGTCGTTGTTGAACTTCTGGGCGATGTCGCGGGCCAGTTCCAGATGCTGTTTCTGGTCGTCGCCCACGGGCACGTGGGTGCCCTTGTAGGCCAAAATATCGGCGGCCATCAGGTTGGGATAGGCGAACAGCCCGACCGACGCGTTCTCCTTGTTCTTGCCGGCCTTCTCCTTGAACTGGGTCATCCGGTTGAGCCAGCCCATGCGCGCCACGCAGTTGAAGATCCAGGCCAGTTCCGCATGGGCGGGCACCTGGCTCTGGTTGAAGATGACGGATTTCTCCGCGTCGATGCCGGCGGCGATCATGGCGGCCGCGACCTCGCGGGTCGAGGCCCGAAGCTGCGCCGGGTCCTGCCACACGGTGATGGCGTGCAGGTCGACGACACAGAACAGGCAGTCCTCGTAATCCTGCTGCAGGTGCACCCAGTTGCGGATGGCGCCCAGGTAGTTGCCCAGGTGAAGGTTGCCTGTCGGTTGAACGCCGGAAAAGATGCGCCGCATGTGGCTGGTCCCTGCAATGAATGGTCGAAAACGCGCGCCGGTTATCGCCGCTCGCCCCCCGTTGGTCAAGCCTGGGCCGCTAGAGGTCCCGGGCCTTCAGCATGGATTTGGCGTCCTTGAGCCCCGCCGCGCGCAGCACCAGCGCCAAGGCCGTGAAGGCGGTCAGCCCCAGGGCAACCAGCAGGACCAGGCCCAGCACCTGCTGCGCCGTGGTGCCGGTCATCAGAAAACCTACGTTCTGGCGGGTGATCTCAAGCACCCCGACCATGCCCGCCGTGGCCAGCAGGATGCGGGGCAATCGCGCCCGCAGGCGGGCGTCGAGGGCGAAGTGCCCGCGCCTGACCAGCACGACGGCGAGCAGTAGGGTGTTGAGCCAAGCCGAGGCCGAGGCGGCAAGCGCGATGCCGACATGGCCCATGGGCTTCATCAACGCCAGCATGAGAACGATGTTGACGACCATGGCCGCGATGGCGATGCGCACAGGCGTCGACGTGTCCTCGCGCGCGTAGAACCCCGGGGCGAGCACGCGGACCAACACATAGGCAGGCAGCCCCGTGGCATAGGCGAACAGCGCCGATGCCGTGGCCGCCGTGGCCTCGGCCCCGAACGCACCCCGTTCGAACAGCACGCGGATGATCTCGTCGGGAATGACCAGACAAGCGGCGGCGGCCGGCAGGGTCAGCAGCAGCGCGAATTCAAGACCCCGGTTCTGGCTGTTCTGCGCCGCCCGATCCTCGCCCGCCTTCAGCTGCCGCGCCAACAGCGGCAGCAGTGCCGTGCCGACGGCGACGCCGACCACGCCGAGCGGCAACTGCGTCACCCGGTCCGCATAATAAAGGTAGGACACCGCCCCGTCGGACACATAGGTCGCGAGGATGGTGCCGATCAGCAGATTGACCTGATAAAGCGAGGCGCCGAACACCACGGGCAGGATGCGCTTGATCAGAACGGCGACCTTTTCCGTCCAGCGGGGCCGCACCAGACGGAGGGGAAATCCCTGGCGGCGGCAAAACCAGGCGAGCCAGGCGAACTGCGCCACCCCCGCCGCGAACACGCCCCAGGCGAGCGCATGGCCCGGCGTTTCCACATGGCCCGTGAGGCCCAGCAAGGCGGCGATCAGGCAGAGGTTCAGCAGCACCGGGGCGGCGGCGGCGGCGGCGAACTGGCCCAAGGAATTGAGGATGCCCGATTGCAGCGACACCAATGAGATGAACAGCAGATAGGGAAAGGCGATGCGCGACAGTTCCGTCACCATCTCCATCTTGCCGGGCACCGCCTCGAACCCGCCGGCCAGCACGACCATGGCCCAGGGCATGATCAGCTCCATCACCGCGACGAAGGCGACCAGCACCAGGGCCAGGAGCGTCATGGCCTCGTCGGCGAAGATGCGGGCCCGGGCCTGGGCCGCCGCCCGCGCCTCGGCCCCGGCACCGTCGCCCGCTTCCAGTTCGCGGGCGAACAGGGGCACGAAGGCGGCGGCGAAAGCCCCTTCGGCGAACAGGCGACGGAACAGATTGGGCAGACGGAAGGCGACGACGAAGGCGTCGGCGACCATGCCGGCGCCCAGGAAATTGGCGATCAGCATGTCGCGGACGAAACCGAACACCCGGCTCAGCATCGTGAAGCCGCCGACCGTCGTGATGGCCTTCAACAGGTTCATGGCACGCTGGTACGCCGGGATTGGGGCGATGACAAGGCCTTAGACAGGGTGGGGGGACAGCCCCTTATTCCGCCGCTTCCACGGAATTGCCGGAAGCCTTGGCGACGGGCTTGTCCTTGGCGGGGGTTTTGGCGGCAGGCTTTGCCCCAGTCTTTGCTGGCGTCTTTGCTGGCGCCTTGTCGCGCGCCTTCACGGCCGTCTTGGCCTTGCCGGCCGTCTCGGGCCTGGCGTCCTTCGCCCCCTTGGCGGCGGGTTTGGCGGAGACCTTGGCGGGGGCCTTTGCCGCGCCCTTGGCGGGGGCTTCCGTCTTGTTCGCCTTGTCGGCCTTGGCCGCCGCCTTCACCGCCTTCTTGCCGCCGATGCGTTCCAGCAGCCGCGTCTCGATGGATTTCAGCTTGTCACCGTGGCGGATTTTGAGGCCGAAGATGTCCTTCACATAGAACACGTCGACCACCCGCTCGCCGTAGGTGGTGATCTGGGCCGAGGCGATCTGCAGCCCTTCCTGGGTCAACGCCGTGGTCACGTCATAGAGAAAGCCCGGCCGGTCCTGGCCGTTGATTTCGATGACCGTATGGGTGTTGGACGCCTGGTTGTCCATGATGACGCGGGGCGATATGGCGAAGGCGCGGGACTTGTCGGGGAACACCGCGTCCGGTTCCTTCTTCAATTCGCGGGCCGGATCGCGCTTGCCGCGCAGCGCATCCTCGATGCGCTGGGTCATGCGGCCCATCTGGCCCTTTTCCTCGATCGCCAGGCCGGCCGCGTCATGAACCCAGAAGGTGTCCAGCGCCATGCCGTTGGTCAGGGTCGCGATCTTGGCGTCGAGCACCGAGACCCCGGCCAGCGACAGGGCGCCCGCGATATTGGCGAACAGGCCCGGATGGTCGGCGGTGTAGACGGTGATCTCGTTGGCGGCGCGGGTTTTGTCCACGGCCATGGCGATGGTCAGGTCGGCCTTGTCCTTTTCCGCCTTGCGCACCAGTTCGGCGTGGCGCACCTGGGCCGCCGTGTCGGCGGCCAGCCAGTAGGCATCCGTGCCACGGGCCAGATGATCCTCGCGGTCCTTGGCGGGCCATTTGGCCAACGCCTGTTCCAGCGCCGCCTTGGCGCGGGCGACCCGGGTCTTGCGCCGCTCGCCGGGCGCATCGCCGGTGAGGACGGCCTTGGCCTGCCAGTACAGTTCGCGCAGCAGGCCCGCCTTCCAGTTATTCCACACGTTGGGCCCGACGGCGCGGATGTCGACCACGGTCAGGCACAGCAACAGGCGCAGGCGTTCCGGCGACTGCACCAGGTCGCAGAAATCCTGGATCGTCTTGGGATCGTCCAGGTCGCGCTTGAAGGCCGTCGCCGACATCAGCAGGTGATGGCGCACCAGCCAGGACACGGTCTCCGTCTCCCAGGCGTTGAGGCCGAACCGGGGGCAGAGCTTCACCGCGACCTCGGCCCCCAGTTCCGAATGGTCGCCGCCCCGGCCCTTGGCGATGTCGTGGAGCAGCACCGAGACGTAAAGCGCCTCGCGCGACTGGATTTCCGAGATCACCTCGCAGGCAACGGGATGATCTTCCTTCAGCCGTCCCGTCTCGATCCCTTCGAGAAGACCGATGGCGCGGATGGTGTGCTCGTCGACCGTATAGACGTGGTACATGTCGTACTGCATCTGCGCGACGACGCGCCCGAAGTCGGGGACGAAGCGGCCGAACACGCCGGCCTCGTTGAACCGCATCAGGGTGGTGACCGGATCCTTCCCCGTCAGCATTTCCAGGAACAGGCGGTTGGCTTCCTTGTTGCGGCGCAGCTTGGCGTCGACCAGCTTCAGGTTCTGGGTGACCAGGCGAAGTGCTTCCGGATGCACGTCCAGGCCGTGCTTCTGCGCCGCGTGGAACAGGCTGACCAGCTTCACCGGATCATCGGCGAAGGCCTTCTTGTTCTCGACCGTCAGGCGGCCGGAATCGATTTTGAAGCCCGGCACGTCCGGTTCGGAAAAGCGGAAGAACGGCAGGCGGAACCGCTTGGCCGCCTTCTTGTGCTGATGTTCCAGAACCGCGCAGAGAATGCGCGTGATGTCGCCCACGTCCTTGGCGATCAGGAAATAGTGCTTCATGAAGCGTTCGACGCCGTTGGTCCCGGCATGGTCGCGGTAGCCCAAACGCTGGGCGATTTCCTTCTGCACGGAAAAGCTCAGGCGTTCTTCCGGCCGGCCGGCCAGGAAGTGCAGGTGGCAACGCACGGTCCAGAGGAAATTTTCCGCCTTCTCGAACAGCTTGAGATCGTCCTTGGTGAACACGCCCTCGCCGACCAGGTCGTTCATGTCGTTGACGCGGTAAAGATACTTGGCGATCCAGATCAGGGTCTGCAGGTCGCGCAAGCCCCCCTTGCCTTCCTTGATGTTGGGCTCGAGCACGTAGCGGGTGTCGCCCATCTTGTCGTGGCGGTTGTCGCGTTCGGCCAGCTTCTGTTCCACATAGGCCATGCCCGAGCCCTCGGCGACATCGTCCCAGAAGGCTTGGCGGAATTTGTCGAACAGCGCCTGGTCGCCCCACAGCCAACGCGCCTCCAACAACGAGGTGCGGATGGTCAGGTCTTCCTTGGCGAGTTTCACGGCCTCGTCCACCGACCGCGTCGCATGGCCGACCTTGAGCCCCAGATCCCACAACATATAAAGCGTGAATTCGACGATCTGTTCCGTGCGCGGCGTCATCTTGTAAGGCAGCAGGAACATCAGGTCGATGTCGGAAAACGGCGCCAGCTCGCCCCGCCCGTAGCCGCCCGTGGCGATGATCGTCAGCATCTCGCCCGTGGTCGGATTGGCCGAGGGATAGACCCATTTGTCGGCGAAGTCGTGGACCGTGCGGATCAGCTGGTCCATCAGATGGGCATGGGCGCGGGTCGCCTCCGGCCCGGTCAGCTTGCCGGCTTCGAAGCGGCGCCTGACCTCGTCCCAGCCCGCTTGATGGGCGTCCTTGAAGATGGCCAGAACCTCGCCCTGGCTTTTCGGCGTATAGCCCGACCAGCCGGCCAGATCGTCCAGCTTTTTGGTCAGCGCCTTGCGGTCGATGATCGCGCGGGGGTCTTTGACGGTGGTGCGGCTCATGGCGCCCTTATATAACACGCGGACATGCGAAACACCCGCGCCGTTGGGGTGTTCGCGGCGGAAACGGCGGCCGTCAGTCCCTGACGGGCACCAGATTTTTCAGAGTATATAGGAAGTCGAGCGCCTGTTTAGGCGTCATTTCGTCGGGGTTCATCACGCCCACGGCTTCGTCCACCGGCGACGGGCCGCCCTTGCCGCCGACGCCGCCACCCGCGCGCGGCGGAGCCGCGGAAAACAGCGGCAGGTCGTCGGCCAAGTCCGCCGCGCGGGGGCTGCCGTCGCCGGCCTCAAGCTTTTCCAACACCTGTTCGGCCCGCGCCGTGACGGCGGCGGGCAGGCCCGCCAGCTGGCCGACATGGATGCCGTAGGAGCGGTCGGCGGTGCCGGGCGCGACCTCGTGCAGGAACACAACGTCGCCCTGCCATTCCTTCACCCGCATGGAATGGGGGGCCAGTTCCGCCAAGCGGCCGGACAGCTGCGTCAGCTCATGATAATGGGTTGCGAACAGACCCCGGCAGGCGTTGACGTCGTGCAGATGTTCGACCACGGCCCAGGCGATGGACAGGCCGTCGTAGGTCGCCGTGCCGCGCCCGATTTCGTCCAGGATGACCAGGGCCTTGGGCCCGGCCTGATTGAGGATGGCCGCCGTTTCCACCATCTCGACCATGAAGGTGGAGCGCCCGCGCGCCAGATCGTCAGCGGCACCCACGCGCGAGAACAACTGGTCGACCGCGCCGATGTGCGCCGCCGCCGCCGGCACGAAAGCCCCCATCTGGGCCAGCACGGCGATCAGCGCGTTCTGGCGCAGGAAGGTCGATTTACCGGCCATGTTGGGCCCGGTCAAAACCCACAGCCGCCCGCCGGGGCCGCCCTCTCCCGCGCCCGCTTCGTCCGCCGGGGTCAGGTCGCAGTCGTTGGCGACGAAGGCGCCGTCACCCTGACGGCTCAGCGCCGCCTCGACCACCGGATGGCGCCCACCTTCGATGCGGAACACCTTGGAGCCGTCGACCAGGGGCCGCACATAACGCCGTTCCAGCGCGAGCGCGCCCAAGGCCGCGGCGACGTCGAGCCGCGCCAGGGCGTCGGCGGCGAGGGCGATCTCCCGGGCCCGGCCCGTGACCTCGTTGACCAGGTCCTGAAACAATTCCAGTTCCAAGGCCAGGGCCCGGTCGGCGGCCTTGGCGATGCGGGATTCCAGGTCGGCCAGTTCGACCGTGGAAAAGCGCATGGCATTGGCCATGGACTGGCGGTGGATGAAGGGGCTGTCGCCGTCCTCCGTCTTGCCGGTCTTGATGCGCTCAGCCTGCTTGGCCGCGACCTCGATGAAATAACCCAGTACATTGTTGTGCTTGATCTTGAGCGCCGCGATGCCCGTTTCCTCGGCATAGCGGGCCTGTAGTCCTGCGATCAGTTTACGGCTGTCGTCGCGCAGCTGGCGGTGCTCGTCCAGCGCGGGGGCGTAGCCCGCGCGGATGAAGCCGCCGTCGCGGGCCAAGAGCGGCAGGTCGTCGGCCAAGGCCCGGCCCAGGCGATCGGTCAATTGCCCGTGTTCGCCCAGGTCCGTCATGGCCTCGGCCACGGCCTTGGGCACCAGACCCCGGGCCCCCTGCAACAACCCCCGAAGGGCCGAAGCCTGGATCAGCCCGTCCCGGACGGCGGCCAGATCGCGGGGCCCGCCCCGGCCCAGGGAAATGCGCGACAGGGCGCGGGCGACGTCGGGCACTTGCGATAAGGCGGCGCGCAGGTCGTCGCTCAGCCGCGCGTTGTCATGGAAGAATTCGACGGCGTCCAGGCGCGCGGCGATGTCGGCCGGATCGGTCAGCGGCGCCGACAGGCGGGCCGCCAGCAGCCGCGCCCCGGCGCCGGTCAGGGTGCGGTCGATGACGTCGAGCAGCGAGCCCCGGCGCTCACCCGTCATGGTGCGGGTCAGTTCCAGATTACGCCGGGTCGCCGCGTCGATGCCCATGACGGCACCCGCGGACAGTTGGCGCGGCGGCGCCAGGCGCGGCACCTTGCCCTTCTGGGTCAGCTCGACATAGTCGACCAGGGCGCCGGCGGCCGCCAGCTCGGCCCGGGAAAAATTGCCGAACCCCGCCAGGGTGCCGACGTGGAACAGGTCCTTCAGGCGTTTTTCGCCGTTGGCGCTGTCGAACCGCGCGCCGGGCAGGGGCGTCAGGCGGTCCTTCCAGTCGGCGAAGGTCTCGTACAGGTCGGGCGTTTCCAGAAGCCGGTCGGGACACAAAAGCTCCCCCGCATCGATGCGCGCCAGCGCCGCGCCCAAGGACGCCGTGGACACGGGCTGGGTCAGGAAATCGCCCGTCGACATGTCGATCCAGGCCAAGCCCAGGTCCGACTGCGCGGCGGCCACGGCGCAGAGATAGTTGTGCGACCGCGCGTCGAGCAGCGTGTCCTCGGTGATCGTGCCGGGGGTGACGATGCGCTGCACCGCCCGTTTAACGACGGATTTCGATCCCCGCTTCTTGGCTTCGGCCGGGTCCTCGATCTGCTCGCAGATGGCGACCTTGTGGCCGGCCCGGATCAGCCGCGTCAGGTAGCTTTCGTGGGAATGCACGGGCACGCCGCACATGGGGATGTCGTCGCCCAGATGCTTGCCGCGCTTGGTCAGCGCGATGTCCAGGGCCTGCGACGCCTTGACGGCGTCGTCGAAGAACATCTCGTAGAAATCGCCCATGCGGTAGAACAAGAGAGCGCCCGGATGGGCCGCCTTGATCTCCAGGAACTGGGCCATCATCGGGGTCACGGCGACGTCCCCGGACGCAGGCACACCCTCGCCGCCCGCGGTCTCGGCCGCGTTCAGGTCGTCGTCGTCGGAGAGGGGCGCAATGTCGTCGGGAGGCATAACTCGCCTGATTTAATATGTTCACTACGGCGCCCAGGATGGCCGAGCCTACCACATCTTGGCACGGCGGAGGCAAGGGAAGCCGGGGACGCGGCTGTGGAAATCTGCCCCTAGCCGGGCCGGGAAATCATGGCTTTCCAGGGCCGGATAAATACGATACTTTCAAATTTCGTCTTGCGAATGTAATTAAGTTTCGCATAAACCGAAACGAAGATCACACGATCAGGGAGCATTCTGGGGAGACGCGGCGAACCTTGGGCCGCCGCCATCGTCCAAAAGAAACCGAACCGGCCCTTGGCCGCCGTCCCTGCGGGGTTGGCGTCAGGGCCCGACGCACGCCGGATGAACGCGGCGGCACGACCAATTGGGAAGAGACACGATCACCATGAAAAAACAAGCCGACGACATGATGTACCAGGATGCCCTGCGCATGCACGCCAGGGGCCGTCCGGGCAAGATGGAGGTGTCGGCGACCAAGCCGCTGACCACCCAGCGCGACCTGACCCTGGCCTATTCGCCGGGCGTCGCCGCCCCCTGCCTGGAAATCCAGAAGGACGAGGCCAAGGGCTACGAGTACACGGCGCGCGGCAACAAGGTCGCCGTCATTTCCAACGGCACGGCGGTGCTGGGGCTCGGCAACATCGGGGCCGCCGCAGCGACCCCGGTGATGGAAGGCAAGTCGGTGCTGTTCAAACGCTTCGCCGACATCGACGGCATCGATCTTGAGCTCAACACCGAGGACGTGGACGAATTCGTCAACTGCGTGCGCTATCTGGGCAAGGCCTTCGGCGGCATCAACCTGGAAGACATCAAGGCGCCCGAATGCTTCATCATCGAGGAGCGCCTGAAGGAGCTGCTGGACATCCCCGTGTTCCACGACGACCAGCACGGCACGGCGATCATCACCGCGGCGGGGCTGATCAACGGCCTGCACCTGACCGGGCGCGACATCAAGGACGTGCACATGGTGATCAACGGCGCGGGGGCGGCCTCCATCGCCTGTGTCGAACTGTTCCAATCCATGGGTCTGCCGGCCAACCAGGTGACGCTCTGCGATTCCAAGGGCGTGATCTTCGAGGGCCGCACCGAGGGCATGAACCAGTGGAAGTCCAAACACGCGGTGGCGACGGACGCCCGCACCCTGGCCGACGCCCTGAAGGGCGCCGACGTGTTCGTCGGCCTGTCCGGGCCCGACACGGTGAAGAAGGAAATGATCGCGGCCATGGCGCCCAATCCCCTGATCTTCGCCATGGCCAACCCGGTGCCGGAAATCTGGCCGGAAGAGGTGCGGGAAGTGCGCGACGACGCCATCATCGCCACGGGGCGGTCCGACTATCCCAACCAGATCAACAACGTGCTCGGCTTCCCCTATATCTTCCGGGGCGCCCTCGACGTGCGCGCCAGCACCATCAACGAGGAGATGAAGATCGCCGCCGCCAAGGCGCTCGCCGATCTGGCGCGCCAGGACGTGCCGGACGAGGTCGATGCCGCCTATTCGGGATCGCGGCTGTCCTACGGCCGCGACTACCTGATCCCGACGCCGTTCGATCCGCGCCTGATCTGGGCCGTGCCCAAGGCCGTGGCCCAGGCGGCCATGGACAGTGGCGTCGCGCAAAAGCCGATCGCCGACATGGACGCCTACGCCAGCGAACTGGCGGCGCGGCTGGACCCCACCGCCGGGTCCCTGCAGGCCATCTTCGACAAGGTCAAGGCCAGCCCGAAGCGCATCGTGTTCGCCGAGGGCGAGGAAGAGAAGGTCATCCGCGCCGCCTATTCGTTCTTCAATCAGGGCTACGGCACGCCGATCCTGGTCGGCCGCGAGGACGCCATCAAGGCCAAGATCGCCGACCTGGGCCTGCCCGCGCCCGACGGCATCGAGATCGCCAACGCGCGGCTGTCGGCCAAGAACGAGACCTATACGGACACCTTGTACCGCAAGGAGCAGCGCAAGGGATCGCTGCGCCGCGACGCCCAGCGCCGGGTCAACAACAACCGCAACGTGTTCGCCGCCTGCATGGTCGAAGCCGGCGACGCCGACGGCATGGTCACCGGCCTGACGCGCCATTACATGGTGTCGCTGAAGGACATCTCGCGGGTGCTGGAGGTCGGGGGTGGCAAGCCCGTGTTCGGCGTCTCCATCGTACTGACCAAGGACGGGCGGGCGCTGTTCATCACCGACACGGCGGTCAATGTCGCGCCGTCGCCGGACCTGCTGGCCGATTTCGCCGAAGGCGGGGCGATGGTCGCCCGGGCCATGGGGCACGAACCGCGGGTCGCCATGATCTCGTTCGCCAACTTCGGCAACCCGGACCTGCCCCATGCCGAGACCATGCGCGACGCCGTCGGCGTGCTCGACCGCCGCGACGTGGCCTTCGAATACGACGGGGAAATGAGCGCCGGCGTGGCGCTGAACCCGGACCTGATGGCCAACTATCCGTTCTGCCGCCTGTCCGGCCCGGCCAACGTGCTGGTCATGCCGGGTCTGCATTCGTCGCGCATTTCGGCACGCCTTTTGTCGGCGGCCGGCGGGGCGACGGTGCTGGGGCCGATCCTGCTGGGCTTCGCCAAGCCCGCCCAGGTGGTGCAGATGGATGCCTCGGCGTCCGACATCGCGACCATGGCGGTGCTGACGGCGCATCAGGCCAACGTCGGCTGATCCCCCTCAACAAAGGAGTCACAGAGGCGTCACGGGCCGGTCACCGGCCTGTCGCGGACGGGCCCTAGCATCCCGGTCATCCGGATGTGCGCGTCCGCGCCGCCACACCCCCCGCCGCTGGGCGTTATCAGCGGCTTCTTCCTTGAAGGCGGCGCCCCCCGGGCCCGCCTTCTTTTTATCCCGGATTAAGGTCCGCCAGGGCCTTGCGGTGAAGGGCGGCGCTGTCCGCCCCGAAGCAGCAGAACACCACCCGTTCCGGCAGGGCGTTGGCGTCGAGGAACGCGGCGCAGGTCGCCACGGCGATACCCGCCGCGCGGCCGGCCGGAAAGCCGAAGATGCCGGTCGAAATGGCGGGAAAGGCGATCGACCTGAGGCCGTTGTCGCGGGCGAGGGCGAGGGAATGGCGGTAGGCCCCGGCCAGCAGGCCGTCCTCCCCGGCGCCGCCGCCGTGCCACACGGGGCCGACGGCATGGATGACGAAGCGGGCGGGAAGATCGTGTCCCGGGGTGATCCGGGCCTCGCCCGTGGGGCAGCCGCCGAGGGTAGCACACTCCCGGGCCAAGGCCGGGCCGGCGGCGCGATGGATGGCGCCGCACACGCCGCCGCCCGGCGCCAAATGTTCGTTGGCGGCGTTGACGATGGCGTCGACGTCGAGGGTCGTAATATCGGCCTCGACCACGGACATGCGGTCGCGTGAGGTCATGGCCTCAGTCTAGCAAGGGTCGGCCGGGCCGGAAAAGCGGTCAGGACTTGGCTTTTTCCTGGGCCCGGTCCATGGCTTCGCGGATCAGGTCCATGGCCTGTTCGGCCTCGCCCCAGCCCTTGATCTTGGCCCATTTGCCGCGTTCCAGATCCTTGTAGTGTTCGAAGAAATGGGCGATCTGGTCGAGCATCACCGGGCGCAGGTCGCGGTAGCTGCCGACGTTGCCGTAATAGGGATGAAGGTCGTCGACGGGCACGCAGAGAATTTTTTCGTCCAGACCGCCTTCGTCCTCCATCATCAGCACGCCGATGGGCCGCGAGCGGATGATGACCCCCGGCTGCACCGGCACCTGGCCCAGCACCATGGCGTCCGTGGGGTCGCCGTCGTCGGACAGGGTATGGGGGATGAAACCGTAATTGGACGGATAATACATCGCCGTGTGCAGGAAGCGGTCGACGTACATCGCCCCCGATTCCTTGTCGAGCTCGTACTTCACCGGATTGCCCCCCATGGGGATCTCGATGATGACGTTGACGTCGTAGGGCGGATTTTCGCCGACCGGGATTTTGTCCATGTTCATCGCGTTGCCCCTCCTTGGCCAGGTCGCGCCGTTCAAGAGGGGGCGGAGTATATGCTGCACCGCACAATTGTTTAAGCGGAAAATGCCCCGGCCCAGAACGCCGTTGACCCGCCGGGCATTTTACTGCAAAAAACTGTGCTTTATCCCCTTTGCACAGAAGATTGCCGTATCTCCATGTCCTTGAAATCCGCCGGGCTGGCGGCGCCCGCCTCCGCCGCCGAGTTGTTCACGCCCAAGCTGGTGACGGTACTGCGCGAGGGCTACAGCCTCGCCAACCTGCGGGCCGACGCGGTCGCGGGCCTGACCGTCGCCATCGTCGCCCTGCCCTTGTCCATGGCCATCGCCATCGCCTCGGGTGCGACCCCGGCGCAGGGGCTTTACACCGCCATCATCGGCGGCTTTTTCGTCTCCTTGCTGGGCGGCAGCCGGTTTCAGATCGGCGGCCCGGCCGGGGCCTTCATCGTGCTGGTCGCCGGCACCGTCCTCGCCCACGGCATGGACGGCCTGATCCTGGCGACCCTGCTGGCGGGCGTGATCCTGGCGGGCGTGGGGGCCCTTCGCCTCGGCACCTATATCAAGTTCATTCCCTATCCGGTGACCGTCGGCTTCACGGCGGGGATCGCCGTCATCATCTTCGCCAGCCAGGTCCGCGACCTGCTGGGCCTGACGCTCGCCGCACCCGAACCGGGGCCGTTGCTCGACAAGCTGCCGGTGCTATGGGCCGGGCTCGCGACCGTCAACGGGGCGGCGCTCGCCCTGTCCCTGGGCAGCGTGCTGGCGATCGCGGGGGGGTCGCGGTTTTTGCCGCGCTGGCCCGGCATGTTGATCGCGGTCACGGGCGCGGCGCTCGCGACCGCCGCGTTCAACCTGCCGGTCGAGACCATCGGCAGCCGCTTCGGCGGCATTCCCCAAAGCCTGCCGTTGCCGGCAATTCCCGACGTGTCCTGGGCCAAGGTTCAGGCCGTGCTGCCCAACGCCGTGGCCTTCGCCCTTCTGGGCGCCATCGAATCCCTGCTGTCGGCCGTGGTCGCCGACGGCATGACCGGGCGACGTCACCGTTCCAACTGCGAACTGGTGGCCCAGGGCATCGCCAACGTGGCCTCCGGCCTGTTCGGCGGCATCTGCGTGACCGGCACCATCGCGCGCACGGCGACCAACGTGCGGGCGGGGGCGCATGGGCCCGTCGCCGGGATGATGCATTCCCTGTTCCTACTGGGCTTCATCCTCATCGCGGCCCCGCTCGCCGCCTATATCCCGCTCGCCAGCCTGGCCGGGGTGCTCGCCGTGGTGGCCTGGAAGATGATCGAAAAACACGCCTTCGCGACCCTGCTCCGCGCCTCGCCCGGCGACGCGCTGGTTTTGCTCGCGACGCTCGGGCTGACCATCTTCCGCGACCTGACGGAGGCCATTGTGGTCGGCTTCGCCCTGGGCTCGGTGCTGTTCATCCATCGCATGTCGAAGACCACGGCAGTCGAAAGCCACCGGCCCTTCGTCGCCGAGGACAAGGCGGATGACGCCAACGGCGGGCGCAAGCCCTATGACGAGGACGACGCGTCCGACCCGGACGTCGTCGTCTACCGCATCGTCGGCGCCTTTTTCTTCGGGGCCGCGGCCTCCATCGGCGCGGTGCTGGAGCGCATCTCCGACACCCACAAGGCCCTGATCATCGACCTCGCCGCCGTGCCGTTCCTCGATTCGACGGCGGCCAACACCATCGACGGCCTGGCCCGGAAGGCCCAGCGCCAGGGCGTCGCGGTGATCCTGACCGGCGTCTCGGCAAGCGTGCGCCGCGACCTCGCCAACCACAAAATCACCACGCCCCTGGTCGCTTTCGAGACGACCATCGACGCGGCCCTGGCCAAGGTGCGCGGCACCCGCCCCACCCACGCCAATTAATCAGCCTTTATCTTTTCCGCGCAAAACAACCTTCACGGCGGATTCCGGGCGCTTAGGTTTTGCTGTCCGGCTGAAAACCGACCGTGCCGGTGTATTTGTCCATCTCGGCCGGATCGAGATAGGCTTCTTCCCATTTCTTGATCTGGTCGAACCCGGCGAAGGTGTGGAAATCGCCGACCGGATGGCCCTTCAGGCTGTCGAACAGTTCGGCCTCGACCATGGGGCCGCGTTGCATCAGGTCCGTGCCGAAGTTGTAGATCGCCTTCAGGGTCGCCCGGTGGCAGGCCCCGGGCAGGATCGTCAGGGCGATGCCGAGATCGGTCATTTCCTCGGCCGTGAAGCGCGGCGACACGCCGGTCTGGTTGTAGAGGATCGGGCCGTCGACTTCCTTGCAGATGCGCGCGACCTCGTCCCGCGTGGTCGGGCCTTCGACGAAGGCGACGTCCGCACCCGCCTCCAAATAAGCGTTGGCGCGTTCGATGGCGATGTCGAGCGACCCGCCGACCGCACCCCGCGCATCCGTGCGCGCGATGATGACGAAGTCGGGGTCGAGCTCGTCGCGCACCTCCTTGGCGGCGCGGTATTTGCCGACGGCCTCCGCCATGGGGATGACCTGGCGGCCGGCGACATGGCCGCAGCGTTTGGGGATGATCTGATCCTCGATATGGATGGCGGCCGCCCCCGTCTGGATGTATTCGCGCACGCAGCGGATCACGTTGATGGCGTTGCCGTAACCGTTGTCGGCATCGGCGATCAGCGGCACCTTCACCGCGTTGGCGATATAGCGCGCGTTGAGATGCATTTCCGTCATGGTCGCCAGACCCGCGTCGGGCATGCCGAGCAGGGCCAGGGACGTACCGTAGCCGGTCATGTAGACGGCGGGAAACCCGACGACCTCCATGACCTTGGCCGTCATGGCGTCATAGACGCCGGGCACGACCAGGGTTTTATCGGACTTGATGAGTTGACGCAGGCGGGTGGTGGCGCGCACGGGATGAATCCTCCGGGGTTGGTTTGGTGTTTGTGATTGCCCCGGATTTTGGCCGCTTTTGCGAAAAGAGTCCCGCACTTTGTATACAAAATGCCCCGCGCCGGACGGGCGGCTAACGGAAATGCCGGTCCCTGTTCATGAGCCAGAGCAGGACCAGGAGGGCCGGGATCGCCGCCGCCGTGGTGCCGACGAAATAGAGCTTCCAGCCCAAGGCCTGGGCCGCCTCGCCGCCGCCGGCGACGAAGATCTTGCGCCCCAAGGCCGCGAAGGCGGACAGCAGCGCGTATTGCGTGGCGCTGTAGGCGCGGTCGCAGAACCCGGACAGGTAGGCGACGAAGGCCGCCGTCGCCATGGCCGAGGTCAGGTTCTCGAGCGCGATGGTCACCGTCAGCGCCGGGATCGACGGCCCCTGCCCGGCCAGCCAGGCGAAGGCCAGATTGGCCGCCGCCTGCATCACGCCGCAGGCGAACAGGGCCCGCAGCAGCCCGAACCGCGCGACCAGGACACCGCCCAGGATGGCGCCCGCGATGCTCATGGCGAAGCCCCAGACCTTGGTCACCAGGGCGATGTCGGTCTTGGTGAAGCCGATATCCAGATAAAACGGATTGGCCATCACGCCGAGCAGGCCCTCGCCGTATTGGAACAGGGTGATGAAGACCAGCACCATGGCCCAGTTGCGCCGGGTCATGAAATCCAGGAACGGCTCGATCAGGGCGGCGCGGAAGGGCTGGCCGGAGCGCACGGGCGGGCGCTTGGGCTCGGGCGAGGTCAGGGTCGCGGCAATGCCCACGGCCATGAGGCCCGCCATCACGCAGTACGCCGCCTGCCAGCCCCATTGGTCGGCGATCAGAAGCGCCCCGGCGCCCGACGCCAGCACGCCGACACGGTAGCCGTTGACGAAGTTGGCCGTGCCGGGGCCTTCCAGGTCGCGCTCCAGGCTGTCGATGCGGTAGGCGTCGGCGACGATGTCCTGGGTCGCCGAGGCGGCGGCCAGCACGACCGCCCAGAACGCGGTCAGGGCCAGGTTGGCGGCGGGGTCCGAGGTGCCGAGAAACAGGATCGCCAGCGCCACCGCGCTTTGCGACAGCAACAGCCAGGACCGCCGTTGCCCGAAGCGGCGCGTGAGATAGGGGATCGGCGTCTGGTTGACCACCGGCGCCCACACGGGCTTGAACACATAGGCCGATCCGGCCAGCGCGAACCAGCCGATGGCGGCGACGGAAAGCCCCGATTCCCGGAGCCAGGCCGACAGCGTCGAGAACACCAGGAGATAGGGCAGGCCGCTGGAAAATCCCAGGAACAGCTGGATCAGCGCCGGGCGGCGGACATGGCCGGCCAGGGCGTCGGCCCAGCCGGGCCGCCGGGCCCGGTTCATGGTCTTATTCCCTTGCCCCCCACGCGGCGGCGCTCAGCCGACGGGTTCGAACTTGCCCTGGGCGCCATCGTAGACGGACAGCTTGGCCTCGGCGATGTCGATGTACCAGCCGTGAAGCTGCAGCTCCCCGGCCTCGACCCGCTCGCGGACCCAGGGAAAGGTGGTCAGGTTTTCCAGCGACACCAGCACCGCGTTCTGTTCGCACACCCGGGTGCGGGAGGCATCGTCGGCGCCGGCCATGGTCGCCAGCACACGGCGGTGGGCCGCGGCCAGCATGGACACCCATTGCGTGACGAAGGTGAACTGCCCGCCTTCCGTGTCGGCGTTCATCATCGCCTTGACCCCGCCGCAATGGGCATGGCCCAGGACGATGACGTGCTTCACGTTAAGGCCCAGCACCGCGAATTCCAGCGCCGCCGAGGTGCCGTGGAACTTGCCGTCTTCTTCCAGCGGCGGCACCAGGTTGGCGACGTTGCGGATCATGAACAGATCGCCCGGATCGGTCTGGAACAGGGTCGCCGGTTCGACCCGGGAGTCCGAGCAGGCGATGACCGCGACCTGGGGCCGCTGGCCCTGGGCCACCAGTTCCTGGATCAGGGGCTTGGATTCCTGAAAGGCGCCGGCGCGAAACCGACGGTATCCATCGAGAAGCTTGTCCACGCCGGTCGTCATCTGCGGAAGGGTCCTTGTGCCTTAGGCGGATTCGGCCTCGCGGCGGCGTTCCGCCTTCTTGCGTTCGTTGGGGTCCAGGATCGCCTTGCGCAAGCGGATCGACTTGGGCGTCACCTCGACCCGTTCGTCATCGTCGATGTAGCTGATGGCCTGCTCCAAGGTCAACCTTCGGGGCGGCGTCAGGCGGATCGCGTCGTCCTTGCCGGAGGCCCGCATGTTGGTCAACTGCTTGGACTTCATGGGGTTGACCTCAAGGTCGTTGGGCCGTGCGTTTTCGCCGATGATCATGCCTTCGTAGACGGCTTCGCCCGAGCCGATGAACATGAAGCCGCGTTCCTCCAGGTTGGCGAGGGCGAAGGCCACGCTCTGGCCGCCCGCGTTGGAGATCAGCACGCCGCTGCGCCGGCCCGGCACGTTGCCGCGGAACGGGCCGTAGGCATGGAACAGGCGGCTCATCACGCCGGTGCCGCGGGTTTCCGTCATGAAGTCGCCGTGATAACCGATCAGGCCCCGGGTCGGGACATGGAATTCAAGGCGCACCTTGCCGCCGCCACTGGGCCGCATGGCCAGCAGGTCGCCCTTGCGCAGGCTTAAGGATTCCACGACGGTGCCGGAATATTCCTCGTCCACGTCGATGACGACTTCCTCGATCGGCTCTTCGCGCTGGCCCGTTTCCGGGTTGTTGCGGTAGAGCACGCGGGGCCGCGAGATCGACAACTCGAAGCCTTCGCGGCGCATCTGTTCGATCAGCACGCCAAGCTGCAGTTCGCCGCGCCCGGCCACGTCGAAGGCGTTGTCGTCGGGCGTTTCGGTGATGCGGATGGCGACGTTGCCTTCGGCCTCGCGGTCCAGGCGGTTGCGGATCACCCGCGACTGCACCTTGTCGCCGTCCTTGCCGGCGAGCGGGGAATCGTTGATCGAGAACGTCACCGACAGGGTCGGCGGATCGACCGGCTGGGCGGACAGCGGCACCGTCACCTGCGGATCGCAGAGCGTGTCGGCGACGGTCGCCTTGGCCAGGCCGGCGATGGCGACAATGTCGCCCGCTTCGGCGCGGTCCACGGGCTGACGCTTGAGGTCGCGGAACACCAGGATCTTGGACACCCGGCCCTGTTCGACCAGCTTGCCGTGACGGTTGAGCGCCTTGATCGGCATGTTGGCCTCGATCACCCCCGACTGGATGCGCCCGGTCAGGATGCGGCCCAGGTAGGGATCGGCCTCCAGGGTCGTCGCCAGCATGGTGAAGGGGGCGTCGACCGGGCCCACGTCGGGGGAGGGCACATGGTCGGTGATCATCTTGAACAGGGGCGTCAGGCCGTCGTCGCGGGCATCGGGGCTGAGCCCGGCCCAGCCGTTGCGGCCCGAGGCGTAGAGCAGCGGGAAATCGAGCTGCGCGTCATTGGCCTCCAACGCCGCGAACAGATCGAAGACCTCTTCGTGCACTTCGTCGATGCGGGCGTCGGGACGGTCGACCTTGTTGATGACGACAATCGGGCGCAGACCCAGCTTGAGCGCCTTGCCCAGCACAAACTTGGTCTGCGGCATCGGGCCTTCGGCGGCATCGACCAGCAGCACCACGCCATCGACCATGCCGAGGATGCGTTCCACCTCGCCGCCGAAATCCGCGTGACCCGGGGTATCGACGATGTTGATGCGGTACCGATCCCATTCCACGGAGGTGCATTTCGCCAGGATGGTGATGCCGCGCTCGCGTTCCAGATCGCCGGAATCGAGGGCGCGCTCGGCCACCGCCTGATTGGCGCGGAAAGCGCCGGACTGGCGCAAAAGCCCATCGACGAGGGTGGTTTTGCCATGATCGACGTGGGCGATGATGGCGATGTTTCGGAGCAGGGTCCGGGTCATGAGATCGGGTCGCTTCTAATAAGATGAGGGGGTACGCAGCATTGCGCTGGCCGCTATATAAGGCCAGCGGGCCCAATACGCCAGAAAATGCTGCACTGCATTCTTATTCGGCGGCGTCCCAGCCGCGCAACTTGAGCCCCATGGCCGCCTTGAGATCCGTTTCCGGGCGGGCGCCGATCTGGGCAATGACCTCGGCCGCGGCGATACCGCCCATGCGGGCACAGGTCTCAAGGGCCTCGTTCCGGGTATAACCGTAGAGGAACCCGGCGGCATAGGCGTCGCCGGCGCCGGTGGTGTCGATGACCTTGCTGACCGGGGCCGCCGCGACCGTCTCGACGCCGGCGGCGCTGACCACGACGGAGCCCTTTTCGGACCGCGTCAGGGCCGCGACCTTGCAATGGCCCTTGACCTTGTCCAGGGCGGCATCGAAACCGTCGACCTGATACAACGCCATGATTTCCGCCTCGTTGGCGAACAGGATGTCGACATGGCCTTCGATGAGATCGAGGAAATCGGCGCGGTGACGGTCGACGCAGAACGGATCCGACAGCGACAGCGCGACCTCGCGCCCGGCGGCGCGGGCCGCCTGGGCCGCCGCGCGGAAGGCCTGCTTGGCATCTTCCGGGTCCCACAGATAGCCTTCCAGATAGGTCACGCGGGCGTCCTTGATGACATCCAGGTCCACGTCGGCGGGCTTCAGATGGATGCTGGCGCCCAGATAGGTCAGCATGGTGCGCTGGGCGTCCGGCGTGACCAGGACCAGGCAATTGGCCGTGGCCGGGCCGTCTTCCGCCGGGGTGGTGTCGAAATGCACGCCGAGCGAACGGATGTCATGGGTGAAGATGCGCCCGAACGCGTCGTTCTTGACCTTGCCGGCGAAGGCGCACTTGGCGCCCAGGCCCGCCATCACGGCGATGGTGTTGGCGGCGGACCCGCCGGAACATTCCGTGGCCGGGCCGGCCTTGTCGTAGACCGCCGTGGCCTGCGCCTCGTCGCACAGGGTCATGGCGCCCTTGGCCAGGCCTTCGCGGTCCAGGAAGGCGTCATCGGTCTGGGTCAGAACGTCGACGATGGCGTTGCCGATGCCGACAACGTCGAAACGGGGATTGGACATGAAAACCTCTTTCAACTCATTCCGCCCCGACGCGGCCTTGCCGGGCCGCATCGTTCCGGGCGCTGGTTGGGCGCGGAGTATACCGATGACGAACGTGACGTCTACCCCACCCTCATGGAGGGGGCCGTGGGGGCCTTGCGGACGGCGGGCGGACCGGCGTAAAACCGGGGACCGCCACACCCGGCCGCGACCCGGCCCCTTGACGCCACCTAAGGAACAGGACACCTCTTTTCCATGATCGATGCCCTCGTCAAAGGCGTCCAGCAGCTGGGCGACAAGAACACCCAGAAACCCCTGTGGATTTCCATCGCCGTCGCCTTGGGCGTGTTCGTCGGGCTGTGGACAGGCTCGGGCACGCTCATCAAGTACACGGCAATCTTCGAGCTCGGCTGGCTCGAGACCATCGCCGACGGGCTCGGCTGGGCCCTGGTGCTGGTGATAACCTGGGTTCTGTTTCCCGGCGTGGTCTCGGCCGTGGTGGCCCTGTTCCTGGATCGGATCGCCGAATCGGTCGAGGCCCGGCACTATCCGGACCTGGGCCCGGCCAAGGGCCAGCCCGTGGGCGAGCAGGTGGTCGCCGCCCTGCGCTTTCTCGGCGTCATGGTCAGCCTCAACCTGCTGCTCCTGCCGACCATGCTGTTGGGGCCGGTCTATCCAGTGCTGTTCTATTGCGTGAACGGCTATCTTCTGGGCCGCGAGTATTTCGAGATGGTCGCCGCCCGGCGCATCGACCTGGCGGGCACGATCCGCCTGCGCCAGGCCCACGGCGGCCGGATGTTCCTGACCGGGGTCGCCATTGCCTTTCTTTTGACAATTCCCGTGGTCAATCTCCTGACTCCGGTGATCGCCACCGCGGCCATGGTCCATCAGTTCGAAAAATGGCGGCGGCGGGGAACCCCGGGACAATCGGGAGGGGCGCAGGCGGAAGGGACGCGGGGCGGCCCCCCGCAGGGCACGCATGTGGCCCGTCCGGGCGCCAATTCCGTGCTGGACGGATCAGGGCCCAAGGCGTAAGTAATTGACTATGTTTGGGAAGAAAAAGGACGGCCCGACCGCACCGGCACCGGCCGCCCAGAAGGAAGCTGACGTGAGCGACGAAACAAAAGACGACGGCGGGGACTTCTCCGCGCCGCCCCTGAAACCATTTTCCCGCAAGGGCTCCCACGCGCCCAAGCCGCCCACGTCGTCCGGCATGGCGTCCGAGATGCACCGCCGCCCGCCGGAGGTCTCGACCACGGCCCGGCGCATCGACCGCGCGCGCTCGCTCGACACCGCGTCGGATCAGAAGCGCCTGATCGTCGGCCGCGATATTTCCCTGACCGGCGAAATCACCTCCTGCGACCGTCTGGTCGTCGAAGGCCAGGTCGAGGTCACCCTGCCCGCCGCGCGCCTGATCGAGGTCGCGCCGACGGGGGTGTTCAAGGGCAACGCCGACGTCGAGGAAGCCGATATCTCCGGCCGTTTCGAAGGCGAACTGATCGCCCGTGGGCGCCTCGTCGTCCGCGCCGGCGGCCGCGTCCAGGGCAAGATCCGCTATGGCCGGATCGTCATCGAACAGGGTGGCGAGATTTCCGGCGACATGCAGACCCTCGACGAGGGCGACTGAGCCCGGTGCCTGCCCCGCGCCGCCACCGCCTTCTTGTTCCCCTGATCCTCGGCCTTGCGCTGGCCGGCTGCGCCGGTGACGGCATGGCCCCGCCGTCCTCCTCCGGGCTGCCCGTGGCGGCCGGATCGTCGGGCGCGGACGCCACCCCGGCCGAGCCCGAGGTCGCCGCCCTGCCGCCCTTGCCCCGCATCGCGGTCCAGGCGGTTCTGGGATATTCCCGCCCCGACCTGGTCGCCGCGTTCGGCGCCCCCGCCTTCAGCCGCATCGACAAGGGGGCGGAAATCCTGCGGTTCCAGGGCGAGGGCTGTGTGCTCGACGTGTTCCTGTACAAGGATGCCAGGGACGCCGCCGCCCGGGTCGCCCATGTCGAAGCCCGCGACGAGGCCGGCAAGGCGACCGACCGCCAGTCCTGCGTCAACGCCACGCCGCGCCTGCGCGGATAATCCTCCCCTTCCGCCGCCGCGCGGCATCTTTAATTATTTTTCCCGCAAATGCACCGTCGCGGGCTGGAACGCGGCCCGCTCGGGATTTGCTATACCGTCTTTCCCTTGAACCGGCACAGGTCCGCGACGACACAGACCGCGCACTCGGGCTTGCGCGCCTTGCACACATAGCGACCGTGCAGGATCAGCCAATGGTGGGCGTGGCGCATGTAGGCCGCGGGCGTGACCTTCATCAGTTTCTGTTCGACCGCCAAGGGCGTCTTGCCGGGGGCGATGCCCGTGCGGTTGCCGATGCGGAAGATATGCGTGTCGACGGCGATGGTCGGCTCCCCAAAGGCGATGTTGCGCACCACGTTGGCGGTCTTGCGGCCGACGCCCGGGAGGGCTTCCAGGGCCTCCTGATCGTTGGGCACGACCGATCCGTGCCGCTCGATCAGGATATTGCACAGCCTGAACACGTTGGCCGCCTTGGTGCGGTAGAGGCCGATGGTTTTCACGTAGTCGCGGATTGTCGCCTCGCCCAGGGCCGCCATCTTTTCCGGCGTGTCGGCGATCTTGAACAGGGGACCCGTCGCCTTGTTGACCCCGACGTCCGTGGCCTGGGCCGACAGCACCACCGCGACCAGCAGGGTGAACGGGTTGACCCAGTCCAGTTCGCCCTTGGGCTCCGGGTTCTGGGCCTGCAGGCGGCGGTAGAATTCCTCGATGTCGGCTTTTTTCATGGCGTTTTCTTCATGGCCGGGCCTTCGGTTCTTGATGCATGTCATGCCGCCCCCGCCGGGGCGCCGCTAGATTGCCACCGACACCCGGCCCGGAACAACCAATGAACGACATCGGCTATCCCCTGAAGCGGCATTTCTGGCGGCGCATCGCGCCGGGCCTGGCGGTGTTGCTGGCCGTGATGGTGGCGGCGACCGTGTATGCGGTGATCCGCACCACGGAAAGCATCTATCTGGAACTGGCGCGTCAGCGCGCCGAGGCCGTTTCCGCCGCCGTGTCCCATGCCGCGCCCGAGGCCTGGGCGCATCTGCTGGCGCACGGCGACACCAAGGCCGATCACGACAAGCTGCGCGCCGCCATCGAACAGGAAGTCCGCGAACTGCGCATCCAGGCCATGAAGGTCTACAGCCTGGCGGGCCAGGTGCTGTTCTCGACCGATGCCGCCGACTTCGCCAAGCGCGAAACCAACGCCGCCCTCAAGACCGTCGTGTTCGACGGCAAGCCGGTATTGGTGCGGATTGTCGAGAACGGACAGCCGCTTTACGAAATCTACGTCCCGGTGATCGACGCGGCGGGCGACATCGCCGCCGTGTTCGAATTGTACGAGCCGGTCGCCTATCTGGATGCGCTGCTGCTGCGCTCGGGCGCCATCGCCGCCGCCGCACCGGCGGCCGGACTGGTGCTTTTGCTGGCCGGGCTGGGCATGCTGGTGGCGCGCGGCCAGCGCGAGATCGACAGCCGCTCGGCCGCCCTCGACGAGACCCGGCGCAAACTGGAAAGCTTCGTGTCTATGAGCGCCGTCGACGCGGCCCGGGGCGGCGGCGACATCCCGTCCCGGCGCGTGCGGCTGACCCTGTTCTATTCCGACGCCCGCGACTTCACTGGCTATTCGGAAAGCAACCCGCCGGAACGGGTGGTGTGGTACCTCAACGAATTGATGGGCATCCAGGTCGCGGCGGTCGAGGCCCACGGCGGCGACGTCGACAAGATGATCGGCGACGCGCTGCTGGCCCGTTTCGACGGCCCCGGCGCCGAGGCCCGCGCCCTTGCCGCCGCGCGCGACGTGCAGGATGAGCTGGCGCGCGCCAACCTGCCGCGCCCGGTCGGCGTCGGCGTCTATACGGGCGAGGTCATCTCCGGCGCCATCGGGGCCGTCCATCGCCGCGACTTCACGGTGATCGGCGACGGCGTCAACGTGTCGGCCCGGCTGTGCGCCGCCGCGGCGGCGGGCGAGGTCGTCGCCGACGCGGACACCCTTGCCGCCGCCGGCCCGGACGCCGCCGACGGTTTCGGCCAGGAAGAGGCGATTTCCGTCAAGGGCCGGCGTGAGCCCGTGCGCATCCGCCGCCATCCCGGCGCGGCCGCCGACCCCGGGTCCTGAACGAAGGCCCTTTTCTCCGCCCGCCGCTTGCGTATCATGGTCGCCATGAGCACGCCCGACGCCATCCACGATCCCGACGCCTGCCTGTTCCGCACGGAACTCAGGCCGCACCGCTCAAGCACGCTGAAGGGCGCGCACGTGTTCATGTGGGTGCTGGCCGTGTTCTGGGTGCCGCTGTCCGTGCTGTTCATCATGATCGGCGCCTGGCCGGTGTTTCCCTTCATGGGGGTGGAGATGATTTTGCTCTACGGCCTGCTGCGCCTGAACCTCAGGCGCGGGGCCGAGGTCGAGACCATCGCCGTGACGGCGCGGGAGTTGAGCGTCGACCGCGTCACCCATTGGGGCTGCCATCACCGCTGGACCTTCCAGCCGCAATGGCTGCAGGTGCTGATCGACGAAACCCGGGGCCGGGGGGCGCGGCTGCTGCTGCGCTCGCACGGGCGCTCGCTCGCCATCGGCCGGTTTCTCACGCTGGAGGAAAAGACCGGCGTCGCCAACCGCCTGAAACAGGTGCTGGCCGACCTGCGCAACCCGGCGCTGGGGGCCTAATCTAGCTCAGGCCCAAGACATCGCGCATGGAATAAAGGCCGGGCGCCCTGCCCTCGCACCACATGGCGGCGCGCACGGCGCCGCGCGCGAAGATTTCCCGCGAAGACGCCCGGTGGGTCAGCTCGATGCGTTCCGACGGGCCGGCGAAGATCACCGTATGGTCGCCGACCACGTCGCCGCCGCGCAGGGTGGCGTATCCGATCGCGCCGTCGGGCCGCGCGCCCGTATGGCCCTCGCGCGACATCACCGCGTTCTTGTCATGGTCGATGCCGCGCCCTTCGGCGGCGGCCCGGCCGAGCATCAGCGCCGTGCCCGAGGGCGCGTCGATCTTGTGCTTGTGGTGCATTTCCACGACCTCGATGTCGTAATCGGGGCCGAGCAGCTCGGCCGCCTGCCGGGCCAGGCCGACCAGCAGGTTGACGCCCAAGGACATGTTGCCCGCCTGCACGATGGCGGCGGTTTCCGACGCCCCCTGGATCGTCGACTGCTGGTCCGGCGACAACCCCGTGGTGCCGATGACCATGGCGGTGGCGGTGTCGAAGGCGAGCGCCGCATGGCCCGCCGTCGCCGCCGGCACGGTGAAGTCGATGACCACGTCCGACGCCTCGAACAGCGCCCGCGCGTCGTCCATGACCACGGCGCCCACGGTCTGCGATCCGACCAGCAAGCCCAGGTCCTGGCCGATGAAGGGGCTGCCCGCCTGTTCCGTGCCGCCGGCAAGCGCCGCGCCGTCCGTCGCCATCACGGCCTGGATCAGCATGCGCCCCATGCGCCCGCCGCAGCCGACAATTCCGATGTTCATGGGAATCTTCCCCCGCCGAATTGATCTCGGCGGGAACTCTATGGATCAGGGATTTGAAAAGGAACCTTTTTTCTTCCTCACGGCCTCATTGCCTCTGTGGTTCATATTTAAAAAAACCACTGAGACGATGAGGGCGTGAGAAACGAGGAGGACAAGGTCAGTCCTTCAGGTCTTCCCAGATTTCCTTGACCTTGTCGAAGAAGCCCGTCGATTGCGGGCTCTGGGTCTTCTTGTCGCCGGCAGCGTCGAATTCCTTGAGAAGCTCTTTCTGCTTGTCCGTCAGGTTCTGCGGCGTCTCGACCGTGACCTGGACGAACATGTCGCCGCGCGACTTGGTGCGCATGACCGACATGCCCTTGCCCGCGAGGCGCAACTGGTGGCCCGTGGGCGTGCCGGCGGGGATGGTCACCCGCGCGCGCTTGCCCTCGATGGTCGGGACCTCGACCTGGCCGCCCAAGGCCGCCGTGGTCATGGGGATGGGTACCCGGCAATGGATGTCGGCGCCGTCGCGGTGGAAAAACCGATGCGGGCGGATGCCGAGGAACAGGTAGAGATCGCCCGGCGGCGCGCCGCGCAGGCCGGCCTCGCCCTCGCCGGCCAGGCGGATGCGCGTACCATCCTCGACCCCGGCGGGAATGGTGACGCTGAGCGTCTTTTCCTTGTGCACGCGCCCGGCCCCGCCGCAGGTCCGGCAGGGGTCCTTGATCACCGTGCCCCGGCCCTGACAGGCCGGACAGGTGCGTTCCACCGTGAAGAAGCCCGATTGCGAGCGCACGCGCCCCGCCCCCCCGCAGGTCGTGCAGGTGATGGGCGCCGCCGCGTCCTCGGCGCCCGTACCCTTGCAGGGCTCGCAGGCGACGGAGGTCGGCACGCGGATTTCCGCCTTCTTGCCGTTGAAGGCGTCTTCCAGCGACAGTTCCATGTTATAGCGCAGGTCGGCGCCGTGGCCGCCGGCATGGCCGCCGCGCCCGCCGCGGCCGCCGCCCATGAATTCGCCGAACATTTCCTCGAAAATGTCGCCGAAGCCGGAAAAGCCCTGGCCGCCGGCATCGAAGCCGCCGCCGCCACCGGCGCCGCCCGCCTCGAAGGCGGCATGGCCGAAGCGGTCGTAGGCGGCGCGTTTTTCCGCGTCCTTCAAGACCTCGTAGGCTTCGTTCAGTTCCTTGAACTTCTTTTCCGCTTCCTTGTCGTCGGGATTGCGGTCGGGATGAAACTTCATGGCAAGCTTGCGGTAGGCCGCTTTCAGCTCTCCGTCGTCGGCGCCCTTCTTGACGCCGAGAATGTCATAGTAATCGCGCTTGTCAGCCATGATCGAGAGCCCTCCCGGACATCAGGACGTTACAGGCGATGATCCGAAATGGCGCCGGGGGCCGAAGCCCCCGGCACGCCGGATCAGTCGTCCTTGCCGCCCTTCTTGCCCTTGGGGGCGTCGTCGGCGTCCGGATTGACTTCCTCGAAGTCGGCGTCGACCACGGTGGCGTCCTCGGACTTGGCGTCGTCGGCGCCGGACGCGGCCGCGTCATCCGGGCTTTCTTCCTGGGCCGCCTTGTACATGGCTTCGCCCAGTTTCATGGAGGCCTGAGACAAGGCTTCGCACTTGGCGTTGATGGCCTCGGCGTCGTCGCCTTCCTTGGCTTCCTTGAGGTCCTCGACGGCAGTCTCGATGGCGGCCTTGTCGTCCGCGCCGATCTTGTCGCCGTATTCCTTGAGGTTCTTTTCCGCCGAATGGATCAGGGTGTCGGCCGTGTTCTTGGCTTCGACCAGGGCCCGGCGCTGCTTGTCGTCGTCGGCATGGGCCTCGGCTTCCTGGACCATGCGTTCGATGTCGTCATCGGAAAGGCCGCCCGAGGCCTGGATGCGGATCTGCTGTTCCTTGTTGGTCGCCTTGTCCTTGGCCGACACATTGACGATGCCGTTGGCGTCGATGTCGAAGGTGACCTCGATCTGCGGCAGGCCGCGCGGGGCCGGCGGGATGCCCATCAGGTCGAACTGGCCGAGCAGTTTGTTGTCGGCGGCCATTTCGCGTTCGCCCTGGAACACCCGGATGGTCACGGCGCCCTGATTGTCCTCGGCGGTCGAGAAGGTCTGGCTCTTGCGGGTCGGGATCGTCGTGTTGCGGTCGATCAGGCGGGTGAACACGCCGCCCAGCGTTTCGATGCCGAGCGACAGCGGCGTCACGTCGAGCAGCAGCACGTCCTTCACGTCGCCCTTCAGCACGCCGCCCTGGATGGCGGCGCCGATGGCGACGACTTCGTCCGGGTTGACGCCCTTGTGGGGCTCGCGGCCGAAGAATTCCTTGACGATCTTGTGGACCAGCGGCATGCGCGTCATGCCGCCGACCAGGATGACCTCGTCGATTTCCGAGGCCTTGAGGCCGGCGTCCTTGAGCGCCTTCTTGCAGGGCTCGACCGTGCGTTCGACCAGGTCCTCGACCAAGGTTTCCAGCTTGGCGCGGGACAGCTTGATGTTGAGGTGCTTGGGCCCCGACGCGTCGGCGGTGATGAACGGCAGGTTGATTTCCGTCTGGGTCGTCGACGACAGCTCGATCTTGGCCTTTTCGCCGGCTTCCTTCAGACGCTGCAGGGCCAGACGGTCCTCGCGCAGATCGATGCCGTTTTCCTTTTTGAACTCGTCGGCAAGGTAGTCGACGATGCGGTGGTCGAAGTCCTCGCCGCCCAGGAAGGTGTCGCCGTTGGTCGACTTGACCTCGAACACGCCGTCGCCGATTTCCAGGACCGAGACGTCGAAGGTGCCGCCGCCAAGGTCATAGACCGCGATGACGCCGTTTTCCTTTTTCTCGAGCCCGTAGGCGAGGGCAGCCGCCGTCGGTTCGTTGATGATGCGCAGCACCTCGAGCCCGGCGATCTTGCCGGCGTCCTTGGTGGCCTGGCGCTGACTGTCGTTGAAGTAGGCGGGCACGGTGATGACGGCCTGGGAAACCGGTTCCCCCAGATAGCTTTCCGCCGTTTCCTTCATCTTCTGCAGGATGAAGGCGGAAATCTGGCTGGGGCTGTATTTCGAATCCTCGATTTCGACCCAGGCGTCGCCATTGTCGCCCTTGACGATTTTATAGGGGACGAGCTTCTTGTCCTTGGCCACCATCTTGTCGTCGTAACGGCGCCCGATCAGGCGCTTGATGGCGAACAGGGTGTGTTCCGGATTGGTCACCGCCTGGCGCTTGGCGGGCAGGCCCGTCAGGCGTTCGCCCGCGTCCGTGAAGGCGACCATGGAGGGCGTGGTGCGGACCCCTTCCGAGTTCTCGATCACCTTGACATCCTTGCCGTCCATCACGGCGACGCAGGAGTTCGTGGTGCCCAAGTCGATACCGATAACCTTACTCATGTGTTCAGTCCTTTCCTTAAGGCCAACCGTCCCAGGGCCCGATTGCGGCGCCCGTCTGCGGCTTCCATCGTTGTTTCAGGTGCTGCTTAACCCATGCCCCTTGGGATGAAAAGATGTCATCGCCCAGTTTACACGGCCCAGGGTTAACAGGCTCCTGCCAAAACCGCATCAAAGACCGTTGCGGTTCGAGGGTTATATAAGCGGGTGCAGGCAGCCCCGCAACCCGGCTTTCCGGGGTTTTCTACAGCTTTTCGTCGACCTGCCCGCCGGCCCCCGGCCCGCCCTTTTCATAGGCCTTGTTGCCGTCCTTGCCGTCATTGCCCGAGGCCTCGCCGTCGCCGGCGGCCGGCGCGTCGGGTTTCGGCCCGCCCTTGGTCACCCCGACCTTGGCCGGGCGCAGCAGGCGGTCGTTCAGCGTGTAGCCGGCCTCGATCACCTGGGCCACCGTGCCCTGGGGCTGGGTCGGGTCGGGAATTTCGAACAGCGCCTCATGGGCGTTGGAATCGAAGCGCTGGCCGAGCGGATCAAGGCGCTTGATGCCGCTGCGTTCCAGCACGGACAAAAGGGCGCGTTCCGTCATCTCGACCCCGGTCATCAGGGTTTCGACGACCTCCGACGACGTGCGCGCCTCGGCGTCGACGCTGTCGAGCGCGCGGCGCAGGTTGTCGCCCACGGTCAAAATCTCGCGGGCGAAGTTTGCGATGGCGTATCTGGACGCATCCTGCTTGTCGCGTTCGGCCCGGCGGCGCACGTTTTCGGCCTCGGCCAATGCCCGCAGGGTGCGGTCGTTGGCATCGGCCAACTGGGCTTCCAGCGCGGCGATGCGTTGGGCCGGATCGGCCGCGCCCGCGTCCGCCGTCATCGACGGGATCGGCGGCTCGCCTTCCGGCGCCGCTTCCGGCTGGCCGGGATCGGCGGCGGCATCGGCGGCCGCATCCTCGGGCGCGCTGTCTGGGGTTTGCTCGGGTGTGGTTTCGGACATCTTGGTTCCTTCAGGGTGTTCCTTGCGGTTGGGGTCTGGCCGGCCGGGGATCAGCCGCGGCGGCCGGCGCCGATATAGCCGCCGATCAGATCGGCGGTATAATCGACCATGGGGATGATGCGGGAATAGTTCATGCGGGTCGGGCCGATCACGCCGACGGCGCCGATGATCTGCTGTTGTTCGTTGCGGTAGCTGCGCACGACCATGGCGCAGCCCGACACGTTGAACAGGGTGTTGTCGGCGCCGATGAAGATCTGCACCCCGTCGGCGCGGTCGGCCATGGAGAGGATTTTCAACATCTGCTCCTTGGTCTCCAGCGCCGAAAACAGGCCGCGGATGCGTTCCAGGTCGGTGACCAGGGTGACGTCTTCCAGCAGATGAGCCTGACCCCGCACGATGAGCGATCCGCCGGGCCCGGTATCGCCGCCGGCCCAGGTCGCGAGGCCACCTTCGACCAGCCTTGCGGTCAGCTCGTCAAGCTGTGCCCGCTGGTTTTCCAGCTCGGACATGATGCCGTCGTAGGCGTCGGAGATACTGCGCCCGACCAGCTTGGCCGACAGATAATTGGTCGCCTGGACCAGGGCCGAGGCCGGCAGGTCCATGGGAATTTCCATGATGCGGTTTTCGACCACGCCCGATTCCGTGACCAGGATGACGAGTGCCCGGCCCGGGCTGAGATGCACGAATTCGATATGCTTGAGCGGGCTTTCCGTCTTGGGCGCCAGCACCAGGGACGCGCAATGGGCCAGGCCCGAGAGCGTCTGCGTCGCCTGCGCCAGCAGGCCTTCGACGGAATTGGCGGTGCCGGCGCATTGGCTTTTGATCGACGCGCGCTCGGCCTCGGTCAAATTGCCAACCTCGAGCAGGCCATCGACATAAAGACGCAATCCCGTTTCCGTCGGCAGACGCCCGGCCGAGGTGTGGGGCGAGAACAGCAGGCCCATGTCCTCCAGGTCGGCCATGACGTTGCGCACCGTTGCCGGCGACAGGCTCACCGGCAGGCGCCGCGCCAGGGTGCGCGAACCCACGGGCTCGCCGGTCTCGACGAAGCTTTCGACGATTTCCCGGAAGATCTGGCGCGAGCGGTCGTTCAGTTCTTCGATCATGGCCAAGTTTCGGTCTGCGGTCGGATCAGGGTCGCGGACATGAGGTTTCAATGAAATTCGGGCTTGCGCGGAATTTAGTCGTCGGACCGCCGGAGCGCAATGGCTGCCGGGCCGCGCATCTTTCCCGGCCCCGGCCGGGGACCCTCGACCAATTGCCGGGTTTACCGGGCCGCCCGCCGGGGCTAGGGTCTGGCCGAACAGACCATCTACGGGGGGAATTTATATATGAGACCATCGGGCCGCGCCGCCGATCAGTTGCGCGACATCGTGCTGGAGCCGGGATACGCCAAGTATGCCGAAGGATCGTGCATGGCGCGGTTCGGCGAAACCCATGTGCTCTGCGCCGCCACGGTGGAGGAACGGGTGCCCGGCTGGATGCGCGATTCCGGCAAGGGCTGGGTCACGGCGGAATACGGCATGCTGCCGCGCTCGACCCACAGCCGCACCAACCGCGAGGCCGCGCGGGGCGGGCAATCGGGCCGCACCCAGGAAATTCAGCGCCTGATCGGACGCAGCCTGCGTGCGATCACCGACCTCAAGGCCATGGGCGAAATTCAGGTCCGCCTGGACTGCGACGTGATTCAGGCCGACGGCGGCACCCGCACGGCGGCCATCACCGGGTCCTACGTGGCACTGCATCTGGCGTTTCAGCGCTGCGTCGATCTTGGCCTCATGAAAGCCATTCCGCTGACCGATCAGATCGCCGCCGTATCCTGCGGCATCTTCAAGGACACGCAGGTTCTCGATCTTGATTACGCCGAGGATTCCGCGGCCCAGGCCGACGCCAACTTCGTGTTCACCGGACACGGCGGGATCGTTGAAATCCAGGGCACGGCCGAAGACGCGCCGTTTTCTCCGGCCCAGTTCGACGACCTGATGGCCCTGGCCCGCAAGGGTGTCGACGAATTATGCCAGGCGCAACGCCGGGCCATCGGATTGGAATAGCGGCCATGGCCCGGGCGTTCACGGAAGACCGGCTGGTCATCGCCACGCACAACCCGGGCAAGCTGCGCGAAATCGGCGCCCTGCTGACACCCTTCGGGGTCGCCGTGACCTCGGCCGGGGAGCTGGGCCTGGCCGAACCCGTCGAGGACGGCGACAGCTTCAAGGCCAACGCCCTGATCAAGGCGCGGGCGGCGGCCGAGGCCTCCGGCCTGCCGGCCCTGGCCGACGATTCGGGCCTGGCCGTCGACGCCCTGGGCGGTTCACCCGGCATCCATTCGGCGCGCTGGGCGGGACCCGAGAAGGATTTCAATGAGGCCATGGCGCGGGTTTGGGAGCTGGTCCTGGAATCCGAGGACCGGCGGGCGCATTTCGTCTGCGCCCTGGCCCTGGCCTGGCCGGACGGATCATCGGAAGTGTTCGAAGGCCGGATCGATGGCGACATCGTCTGGCCGCCCACGGGCGACAAGGGCTTCGGCTACGATCCGATCTTCCAGCCCGAGGGCTATTTCATTACCTTCGCCGAGATGGAACCCGCCGCCAAGCACCACATCAGCCACCGCGCCCATGCCTTCGAACAGCTGGTCGCGGCCTGTTTCAAGGGCCGGGGCTGACCCCGCCGCGATGACCGCCTTCGGCATCTACGTGCATTGGCCGTTCTGCGAATCCAAATGCCCCTATTGTGACTTCAACAGCCACGTCCAGGACGCCTCGGACGACAAAAACTGGCAGACGCGCTGGGCCCGGGCCCTGGTCGCCGACCTGGCCCACTACGCGGCCGATACCCAGGGACGTACCGTTTCCACCGTGTTTTTCGGCGGCGGCACGCCGTCCTTGATGAAACCGGAAACCGTGGCCGCCGTGATCCAAGGCATCCGGGATTTGTGGCCCTGCGCCGAGGACCTGGAAGTCAGCCTGGAAGCCAATCCGTCGAGCGCGGAAATCGCCGCCTTTCCCGACCTCAAGGCCGCCGGGGTGACGCGGCTCTCGGTCGGCGTGCAGTCCTTCGACGATGCGGCCCTCACGGCCCTCGGTCGCCGCCACGACGCCCAGGCGGCGCGCCGGGCCCTGGCCGGGGCCCGCGATCATTTTCAAGAGTTTTCATTTGATCTTATTTATGCAAGACCAGGACAGACCAAGGATAAATGGCGCCAGGAACTGCGGGAAGCCCTGACCTTCGCCGGGCCGCACCTGTCGTTCTACCAACTGACCATCGAGCCCGGCACGCCGTTCCACAAGGACGGCGTGACGGCCGCCGAGGGCGACTTGGGCGCGGCCCTGTTCGACGTCACGCAAGAGGTTCTGGGCGAAGCGGGCCTGCCCGCCTATGAAATCTCCAACCATGCCCGGCCGGGCCATGAATGCCGCCACAACCTGAACATCTGGCGCGGCTGGGATTATGTCGGCGTCGGGCCGGGGGCGCACGGCCGCCTCGCCCTGGCGGGGGACGGCGACGGAATCCAGGACTGGGGCACCCATCAGGTCCACAATCCCGGGCGCTGGCTTGACCTGGTCGAAACCCAGGGCCACGGCACGGCCAAGCGCCGCCTGCTGGAGGACGGCGACCGCGCCGAGGAGCGGGTCATCATGGGCCTGCGCCTGGCCGAGGGCATCGACCGCGCCCGCTTCCAGGCCCAGACCGGGCGCGACGTGCTGACCCTGATCCACCCGTCGAAGCTCGCCTATGCCGTGGGGGCCGGTTACGTGGACTTGGACAAAACGCGCATCGCCGCCACCGCCGAGGGGCGATTGCGGCTCAACAGCCTGCTGGCGTCGCTTTTGGCGGCCTGACCGGGGCGGCTAGTTGGTAATCGCCTGGAAGGTCGCCGGCGCCTTGTCGATGACCACGGCGTCGCGCTGGCGAACCTGGAGGATGGCGAGGCCGCGTTCCGACGTGCCGTCGGGCAGGAAGCGGAAGATGCCGTCGCGCCCGGCGAACCCGTTCGGGTTGGCGATCAGCTTGGCCGTGAACCGGTCGGGCCCGGGCAGTTGGGCCAGCACGGCGGCGAGTGCGGCCGCGTCGTAGGCGATGGTCGCGAGGCGGGGCGGCGCCTCGCCGTAGACGTCCTGATATTCCTTTTCGAACCCGGCACGCGGGCCCGGTGGCGGCGCCGCGTACCAGCCACCGACCAGGGCCGGCTCCGCCCCGATGCCCGGCTCGTCCCATTGCCCGGTGCCCAGCATGCGCACCTTGTTGGGGTCGATGTCGTAGAACGGCAATAGGGCGGCGATCGCCTGCAGGCGCTTGCCGCCGTCGGCGACCAGCAGCGCGTCATAGGGCAGGTCGCCCATGGTCTGTAGGTTTTCCAGGCGCGCCAGGGCGGCCTTGGACACCTCGTCCTCCTTGCCCTCCAACTCCTTCTTCTGATTCAGCAGGGTCTGGCGGCGAAATTCGTAATCGGCCATGTCGCGGACCACGGCGGAGAAGTCGTCGGCGTCGGGATTATAGACCTCAAGCCGCGCGATCTCGCCGCCGGCGCGGCCGACGGCGGCCTTGAAGGCGGCCAGCACCGTGCGGCCATAGGCATTGTCCGGCGCCATGGCGGCGAACCGCACGACCCCCCGTTCGCGGGCGAAGGAGATCACCCGTTCGACCTGGGCGCGGGGCAGAAAGCCGAGCGTAAAGACCCCGTCACCGGCGACCGAGCGATCCGAGGAAAAGGCCACCACCGGCACCCCGGCCTGACGCGCGACGGACGCCGCCCCCCGCACGTTGGCGGCCAGCAGCGGCCCCAGGATCAGCCGCGCGCCGTCGCCGATGGCAAGCTGCGCCGCCTCGGCCGCGCCCTCGGGCGTGCCCCGGGTGTCGTGGGTCAAAAGCTTGAACTTGTCGTCGGCGAAGGAAAACAACGCCATCTGCGCCGCGTTCAACAGCGCCTGGCCGACGCCCGCGTTCTGCCCCGACAGCGGCAGCAGCAAGGCAACGCGGACCGAGCCGTCGTCGGGTGCGGCGATGGTCGTGGTCGGGGCCTGGGCCGGCTCCCCGGGGGCGGCCTGAGTCAGGGGCGGCGGGGCCGGGCGCGGCACGGGCGTCACCGCATAGGTCGGCGGCGGCGGCGTGCGCGGGCCCGAGACGATGGGCCGGGACGGCGCCTCCGACTGGGACTTGCCGCCTTGAATTAACCCGCCGAATGTCGAAGATTGGCACGCGGCCAACAAGGGCAGCAGCAGCACCGCCGCGACGACCGTGGCCAGGGCCGGGCGCGAAAGGGCGTTTTGCGAATATGACCTGTTCATCTTCATCCGATGATCCGCCGGAATTTGCTGCCAAGGACGTGCGGGCGCCGGATGGCACCCCGTTGGAGGCCGCACTGTATCTGGTCTCCACACCCATCGGCAACGCCGGAGACATCAGTGCCCGGGCGCGCGACGTTCTCGCCCGCGCCGATCTGATCGCCTGCGAGGACACCCGGGTGACCGGCAAGCTGCTGATGATCCTGGGCATCAAGCGCGGCGACGGCGGCGGCCGCCTGCTTGCCTATCACGACCACAACGCGGCCCACCGCCGGCCGCAGATCATGGACCGCATCAAAAGCGGCGGCAGCGTGGCCCTGGTGTCGGACGCGGGCACGCCGCTGGTTTCCGATCCGGGCTACAAGCTGGTCGCCGCCTGCGTCGAGGACGGGCTGAGCGTGACCGCCGTGCCGGGCCCGTCCGCACCCCTGATGGCGTTGACCCTGTCGGGCCTGCCGACGGACCGTTTCTTTTTTCAGGGCTTCCTGCCCGCCAAGGGGGCGGCGCGGCGCACGGCCCTGGCCGAAATATCCTCTGTGCCGGCGACCCTCATCTTCATGGAATCGGGGCCGCGCCTGGCCGCGTCCCTGGCCGACATGGCCCAGGTTTTGGGCCCTCGCCCGGCCGCCGTGGCCCGTGAGCTGACCAAGAAATTCGAGGACGTGCGGCGCGGCACCTTGGACGAACTGGCCGCTCACTATGCCGAGGCCGGCCCGCCCCGGGGCGAGATCTGCGTCGTCGCCGGGCCACCCGGCGCCGAGGCGCCGTCGACGGACGCCGACATCGACGCCCTGCTGGCCGAGGCCCTGGCCAAGGGGTCGGTGAAGGACGCGGCGGCCGAGGTCGCGGCGCGCACGGGTCAGCCGCGCAAGGTCCTTTATGCCCGGGCGCTGGAGCTCAAGCGGGCCCGCGCCCCGGCGCACAAACGAGAATGACCCGGGCCGCGCCCGGCCCCGACCGCCGCCGCGCCGAACGCCGGGGCCGCGGGGCCGAGATGTTGGCGGCCTTACTGCTGATCCTCAAGGGCCACCGCATCCTGGCCCGCCGCGCGCGCACGCCCGCGGGCGAGATCGACCTGATCGCGCGCAAGGGCGGCACCCTGGTGTTCGCCGAGGTCAAGGCGCGGGCCGGCCTGGATGCCGGCACGGAGGCCCTGGCCCCCCGCCAGCGGGACCGCATCGCCCGCGCCGCCGAGGCCTTCGTCCGCACCCGGCCCGACCTGGCCGGTCTGGACTGGCGATTCGATCTGATCGCGGTCGCCGGCGGCTGGCGGCTGAAACACCTGAAGGATGCCTGGCGGCCCGGCCTGGGCTGACCCCAGTGCCATGAAAACCGCATATTCCATCCCTTATCCTGTGTCTTCGTCCCCGGAAGTCGGCGTCAGAGAATTTGTCGCCGGCCAGGACCGGCGCTAGAATGCCCGCCGACCGGGGACCGTCCAATGCAGGAGATTTCACGCACCATGGCCGCACCAATTCGACCGTCCCGAGCGAAACCCCAAACCACCCCTGCCCTGCCCCGCGTGTTTGCCGCGCTGCTGTTGCTCGGCGCCGCGGCCGGCCTGACCGGCTGTGTCGGCGCCGCCGTGGGCGCGGGGGCGACCGTGGGCGTCGCCGCCATGGACGACCGGGGCGTGCAGGGCGTCGCCCGCGACGCCGGTCTGGCCACGCGGGTGCGCGGCAAATGGCTGAACTACGACCTGGAAACCGGCGACACCCTCGCCGTCGACGGCAGCGTCAAGGTCTACAACCGCCGCGCCATGTTGACCGGCACGGTCAAGACCGAGGACATCCGCGCCAAGGCCGTGCGCCTGACCTGGGAGGTCGAGGGCATCGAGGAAGTGATCAACGAACTGGCCGTCGGCGACACGTCGATGTCCGACGCGGCGATCGACAGCTGGATTTCGGCGCAACTGACGACCAAGCTGACCTTCGACAAGGACGTCCAGGCCATCAATTACATCATCGAGACGGAAAACGCCGTGGTCTACCTGCTGGGTGCCGCGCAAAGCCAGGCCGAGCTCGACCGCGTGCTGGGCCATGCCCGGGGCATTTCCCGGGTCCGCGAGGTGGTCAGCCACATCCGCGTCAAGGCCCCCGAAGCCCCCGCCGCCGACCAGCCGAAGAAGGCGTCCTGAGCCATGGCGGTTGGTGCCGACATCCTGGCCGACGACCTGCGGCGCGCCCTCGGCGAGATCGGCCGCCGGGACGACACGGACTTTCCCATCGCCGACGCCGCCCTGCATCTCGCGGCGGCGCGCCTGCCGGGCCTCAACCTGGGGCCTTACGAGCGCCACCTTGCGCGCCTGACGGGGGAGGTCGCCGATTACGCCGGCCCCGGCACGCCGAACCTGGCCGGCCAATACGATGCCCTGATCCAGGTCATCGACCGGCGCTACGGATACGGCGGCAACGAAAGCGTGTTCGAGGACCTGGACGCCGCCAACCTGGCGCGGGTCATCGACACCCGGCGCGGCCTGCCGGTGGCTCTCGGCATCGTCTACATGGAAGTCTGCAACCGTCTGGGCTGGTCCCTGGTCGGCCTGGATTTCCCCGGCCGCTTCCTGGTCCGCCTGGAGCATGCCGGCGGGCGCATGATCCTCGACCTGTTCGAAGGCGGGCGGGAACTGACGCCGCCGGACCTGCGCGGCATGCTGAAGACCATGGCCGGGGCCGATGCCGAACTGCACCCCCGCTATCTCTCGGAAATGACGGCGCGGCAGGTCGTGCTGCGCCTGGAGGACAACATCCGCGTGCGCCAGATGCAGCGCGGCGACCTGGCCGACGCCGCCGACACGATCGCCCTGATGCTGCTGATCGCCCCCGATACCGGCCATCTGTGGCGCGAGGCCGGGATCGTCAACGCGCGCCTCGACCGCGTCGCCCACGCCGTCGAGGCGCTGGAGGAATACCTCAAGCGCGCCCCCGGCGAGGAAAACGGCTATGAGGCGTCCTTGCTGTTGCAGGAATTGCGGGCCAAGTTAAATTAACCGGCCGGCCCCCGCCCCACGCTCCCCCAATCGGCCGAAGGATAAGGATTTCCCCATGGCGCTTACCGTGGCCATTCAGATGGACCATGTGTCGTCCATCGACATCAGCGGCGACAGCACCTTCGTCCTGGCGCTGGAGGCCCAGCGCCGCGGCCACAAGCTGTTGCACTATCTGCCGGGCGATCTTTCCTATCACCACGGGCGCGTCACCGCCTGGGCCGAACCCATGGAGGTCCGGCGCGAGGCCGGCAACCATTTCACCCTGGGCGAGACATCGCGCGTCGACCTGGCCGACGTGGACGTGGTGCTGATGCGCCAGGACCCGCCCTTCGACATGGCCTATATCACGGCGACGCATCTGCTGGAGATGGTCCACCCCAAGACCCTGGTGGTCAACAACCCGGCCGAGGTGCGCAACGCGCCGGAAAAGCTGTTCGTCACCCGCTTCGCCCAGTTCATGCCGCCAACCCTGATCGCGACCAACCGCCGCGACATCCTGGCGTTCCGCGAAGAACACAAGGACATCATCGTCAAACCGCTGTACGGCAACGGCGGGGCCGGCGTGTTCCACATCACGCCCGGCGACGAGAACCTGAATTCGCTGCTGGAAATGTTCACCGAAATGTTCCGCGAGCCGGTCATCGTCCAGGCCTATCTCAAGGACGTGCGCCAGGGCGACAAGCGCATCATCCTGATCGACGGCGCGGTCGCGGGGGCCGTCAACCGCGTGCCGGCGGCGGGGGAATCCCGGTCCAACATGCATGTCGGCGGCAAGCCGCTGAAATCGGAGCTGACCGCGCGCGAACGCGAGATCTGCGCCGCCCTGGCGCCCGAGTTGAAGGCGCGCGGCCTGATCTTCGTCGGCATCGATGTCATCGGCGGCTACCTGACCGAAATCAACGTGACCTCGCCGACGGGGTTGCAGGAAATCAACCGCTTCGACGGGGTCAGCCTGGAAAGCGACATCTGGGACGCCATCGAGGCACGGCTTTAGGCCGCGACAAGAAACGCAAAGGGAGAAACGCAATGGCGCTTATTGAAGGCATGGTCGAGGTGCCGACCAAGTACGGGCGCATGCCGTCCTTCGTCGCGAGGCCCGATGCGGGCGGGCCGTTTCCGGCGGTCATCTTCTACATGGACGCGCCGGGCTTCCGCGAGGAACTGTGCAACATGGCGCGCCGCATCGCCAAGGCGGGCTATTACTGCATCCTGCCGGACATGTATTACCGGCTCGGCACCATCCGTCTCGACAACACCCGGCGCACCGAGGCCATGACCAGCGTCTGGCGGGAGGCCATGAATTCCCTGACCAACGCCGACGTGACCGACGACACCGCGGGCATCCTCGCCTTCCTCGACGCCCAGGCCGACGCCGCCGCCGGGCCGGTCGGCTGCGTCGGTTATTGCATGAGCGGGCGTTACGTGGTGACCGTCGCCGGGCGCTTTCCGACGCGCATCAAGGCGGCGGCCTCGATGTACGGGGTCGGCATCGTCACCGCCGCCGAGGACTCGCCCCATCTGCTGCTGGGTCAGGTCCAGGGCGAATTGCTGTTCATCTTCGCCGAAACGGACGCCCACGTGCCGCAGGCCACGGTCGAGGCGGTGAAGAAGGCGATCAAGAAGACCGGCGTGAAGGCGACGGTCGTGCAGCCCAAGGACACCCAACACGGTTTTCAGTTCGCCGAACGCCTGGTCTATGCCCCCGTGCCGGCGGAAGCGGCCTGGGACAAACTGTTCGCCCTGTGGGACCGCAACCTGAAGAAAGCCAGCCCGGCGAAGCGCAAATAACGCCGTGAAAACACTTCTTCTACTACGCCATGCCAAATCCGACTGGGCCGCGCCGGGACGCGACGACATCGACCGGCCGCTTGCCCCCCGCGGACACGACGCCGCGCCCCGCATGGGCCGCTTTCTCAAGGACGAGGACCTGATCCCCGATCTGGTGCTGTGCTCCACCGCACGGCGCGCCCAGGAAACCTGGGACCTGGCTGCGGCGGAACTGGACCGCGAGGTCCCCGTTCGCTTCAGCAAGGGACTTTACGCCGTCTCGTCGGCGGCGTTGCTGGCGGCCATCCGCCGCGTGCCCGACGACTGTGGCCGTCTGCTGCTGATCGGCCATAACCCGGAGATCGAGGACCTGGCCCATCGTCTGGCCGGGACCGGCAAGGCCAAGGCGCTGGCAAGTCTGGCGGACAAGTATCCGACAGGCGCGCTCGCCGAAATCCGCTTCGCGCGGGACAGCTGGAGCAAAATCGGCGAAGGCGCGGGCGACCTGCGCCGCTTCGTCACGCCCCGGGACCTGGACTAAGAGGCCAGTCCCGGGTGCGCGGTGATGTCCGAGGCGAGGTCGTTCAGAACTTGTAGCCGACGCCGAAGCCGATGACCAAGGGGTCGAGGTCCGTGCCCTTGGCGTTGACCCCACCGCCGTTGGCGACGATGTCGGTCGACACGAAGACCTTCTTGACGTCGAAGTTGAGCGACCATTTGTCGTCGATCTTGTAGTCGATACCGGCCTGGAAGGCGTATCCGAACTCGTCGCTGTACGACACCCGGTTCACGCTCGGGCCTTTCTTGTCCGCATAGGTGATCGTGTAGTTGATGCCCGCGCCGACATAGGGATTCCACTTGCCCTCCGGATTGAAGTGATATTGCAGGGTCAGCACCGGCGGCAGGGCCCAGACCGTGCCCAGGTTGAGATCGCCGCCGGTCGAATCCTTCACCTTAACCCGGTGCTTCGTGGTCGCCAGGATCAGTTCGGCCGAGATGTTCTTGGTGAAGAAATAGGTGAAGTCCAGTTCGGGCACGTAGGCGTTGGAGGTGCTGGCCTGACCGCCGAAAGCATCGGTGGTGCCGCTGGTGTCGGTCATGAAGCCGATGCCGCGCAGGCGCATGAGGATGTCGCCGGGTTCCGCGGCAAGGGCCGGCGCGGCGCTCGCCGCCGCAAGGGCGAGCGTCAGAACGCCCGTGGTGAGGGATCGCATGGTAAGGGAAATCCTCGTCTATCGTTTGGTGGCGGTTGCAATATCCCCAAGAATTATGGGGATAAACTAGGCGACGTCCCGGGCAAATGAATTGATCCAAATCATCCGCCGATCGACCGCAAACACAGGCGCGGATCGCAAGCGTCCACCGGCGTCGGCCTGGGCCGTCCCGGAATGCTAGGCAAAGGATATTATCGGTCCTACAATTACGCGCATTAGGGTCACCCGCCGGAGAGGAGGATACGGTGGTCGCACGCATCGCCACCGCCGCCTTTCAGGGCATCGACGTTCTGGACGTGGACGTCCAGGTCCAGATGACCGGCGGCCTGCCCGCCTTTTCCGTGGTCGGCCTGCCGGACAAGGCGGTCGCGGAAAGCCGGGAGCGGGTGCGCGCCGCCCTCCACGCCATGGGCCTGGCCCTGCCGCCCAAGCGCATCACCGTGAACCTGGCACCCGCCGACCTGGCCAAGGAAGGCAGCCATTTCGACCTGCCCATCGCATTGGCGCTGCTGACCGCCATGGACGTGCTGCCGGCCGACGACATGGCGCGCTATCTCGCCTTGGGCGAGCTGGCGCTGGACGGCGCGCTGGCCCCCGTGGCGGGGGTGCTGCCCGCCGCCGTGCACGCCAACGCGCGCGACCTGGGCTTGATCTGCCCGGCCCGGCAGGGCGGCGAGGCGGCCTGGGCCGGCGGCGCGGACATCCTCGCCGCGCCCAACCTGCTCGCGCTCGTCAATCATTTCAAGGGCACGCAGGTTCTGGGCCCGCCCGTCCGGCCCGAGGCCGGGGAAGCCGCCCGTTATCCGGACCTGGCCGACATCAAGGGCCAGGAAACGGCCAAGCGGGGGTTGGAGATCGCCGCCAGCGGCGGCCACAACCTGCTGATGGTCGGCCCGCCGGGGGCGGGCAAGTCGATGTTGGCGCAGCGCCTGCCCGGCCTGTTGCCGCCGCTTGAGCCGGAAGAGATCCTTGAGGTTTCCATGGTCCAGAGCCTGGCCGGGGCGTTGACCGGCGACGGCCTGTCGCGGCAGCGGCCGTTCCGCGACCCACATCATTCGGCGTCCCTGCCGGCGCTGGTCGGCGGCGGCACGCGGGCGCGGCCGGGCGAGGTCTCCCTCGCGCACCTCGGCGTGCTGTTTTTGGACGAGCTGCCGGAATTCCAGCGCGCCACCCTGGAAAGCCTGCGCCAGCCCCTGGAAACCGGGCGCGCCGCCGTGGCCCGCGCCAATGCGCATGTCACCTATCCGGCGCGGTTTCAGATGATCGCCGCCATGAACCCCTGCCGCTGCGGCTATCTGGGCGACGCGGCGCAGGCGTGCTCCAAGGCGCCGCGCTGCGCCGAGGATTACCAGGGCCGCATTTCCGGCCCCCTGTTCGACCGCATCGACATCCACCTGGACGTGCCGGCGGTCAGCCCCCTGGACCTCGACCTGCCGCCGCCGGCCGAGGGCACCGCCGAGGTCGCCGCCCGGGTCGCCGCCGCGCGGCAAATCCAGGCGAAGCGCTACAGGGATGTCCGCGACCAGGGCATCCGCACCAACGCCCAGGCCGACGGCGAATTGCTCGACCGGGTCGCCAGGCCCGACGACGCGGGGCGGAAATTGCTGGTGGACGCGGCCGCGCGCTTGGGTCTCAGCGCCCGCGGCTATCACCGGGTGCTGCGCGTGGCGCGCACCCTGGCCGACATGGAGCAAGCCGGCGGCGTGACCCGGCTGCACATCGCCGAGGCGCTGTCGTTTCGCCGCCTGATACCGGGACGGGGCGGGGCGGCATCCGGCGTCTAGGGTGACATCGGGGCCGGGGCCCGTCAGTGGACCACGGTCGGGACGGAGTCCGTCAGCGCGCCCGCCGCCCAGGCGTAGCCTTCGTCGAAATCCGAAAAGTCGCGGGTTTCACCCTTGCGGCGAAACACGGCGGTCCGGGACAGGATGTAGAACCGGCAGGCGATCTTGATCCCGGGATTGCCGCCCGTGATCAGGGCGCAGCGTTGCTGCGCGTCGCCCAGGGTATCCATTTTGCCGAAGACAAGCTTGGCGATCTTGGTCCAGTCGCCGGGCGGCGGGATGAAGTCGCGCAGGTCCGTGACGGCCGGCACCATGGGATCGCGGCCCTGCGGAAAAATGCGCGCCGTGGCGGCGCGTTGCCGTTCGGCCCATTTGTCGACATCAAAGACGCCGCTGAACCGGAAGATCAGCACGCCGTTGTCGTCCAGCGTCATGTCGAAATCGAAATCCGAGTCCATGCATAATCCCCCCGGTTATTCATGGTCGCTGAATTCATACAAAAGTATGTCACTGGGATTTCGCAAAGAGAACTGGAAAACGGTATGTAATTCATACCGTTATGAGACGCGGCCGGGGCGCGGTCAGGGGCGCTTGAGCATCGGGCCGACGGGCTCGCCGCCGACGATGTGGATGTGCAGGTGGGGCACATCCTGATGGCCGTTCGCCCCTGTATTCGCGATCAGCCGGTAGCCGTCTGCGGTCACGCCCAGCTTGTCGGCGACCTTTCTGATGGCCCGGGTATAGGCGAGGATTTCCGCATCGCTGGCGTTTTCCGAGAAATCGCTCATGTCGACGTAATGTCCCTTGGGAATGATCAGGACATGGACCCGGCGCTGCGGCTGGATGTCCTTGAAGGCCAGGACATGGTCGTCCTCGTAAACAGTCGAACAGGGAATCTCGCCACGGATGATGCGCGCGAAGATGTTGCTTTCGTCGTATGCCATGGAAATTCTCCGGCCCTATTTGCTGCGGCTGTTTTTCTCGGCGATGCCCGACTGCCCCGTGCGGCGTTCGAGTTCCGCCCAGACGTCGGCCGGGTCGAGCCCCAGTTGCGCCCAGAGGGCGAGCAGATGGTAGAGCACGTCGGCGCTTTCCTTGGCCACGGACGCCTTGTCCTCGGTCAGGGCGGCGACGGCGGTCTCGACCGCTTCCTCGCCGATCTTGCGCGCGATCAGGGGCGTGCCGCCGGCGAACAGCTTGGCCGTGTAACTCGAGTCCGGGTCCGCACCCTTCCGGCTTTCGATGGTCGCGAACAGGGCGTCCAGGATATGGGTCATGGCCAGGGTCCTCACGTGAAAAGTCTCAGGCGGCGGTGTCGTCCATGCGGACGGCCGCGCCATGCGCCAGCATATGCGCCTTGGCCTGTTGAATGGAATAGGTGCCGAAATGAAAGATCGAGGCGGCGAGCACGGCCGAGGCATGGCCCTGGGTGATGCCTTCGACCAGGTGGTCGAGATTGCCGACCCCGCCGGAGGCAATGACCGGCACGGGCACCGCGTCGGCGACGGCGCGGGTCAGGGCTAGGTCGAAGCCGTTCTTAGTGCCGTCCCGGTCCATGGAGGTCAGGAGGATTTCCCCGGCCCCGAAATCCGCCATCTTTTCCGCCCAGGCGATGCATTCGATGCCCGTGGCCTTGCGCCCGCCGTGGGTGAAGATCTCGAACCGGGTGCCGTCGGGGGTGGGTTCGCGCGTCACCGCGTCGACCCGCTTGGCGTCGACGGCGACGACGATGCATTGCGCGCCGAACTTTTCCGAGGCTTCCCGGACAAATTCGGGGTTATGCACGGCCGCCGTGTTGATCGAGACCTTGTCGGCCCCGGCCAGCAAAAGCTTGCGGATATCGTCGGTCGTGCGCACGCCACCGCCCACGGTCAGCGGCATGAAGCACTGTTCCGCCGTGCGCGCCACCACGTCGAAGATGGTGTCGCGGTTTTCATGGCTGGCGGTGATGTCGAGGAAACACAATTCGTCCGCCCCGGCGGCGTCGTAGATCCGGGCCTGTTCCACCGGATCGCCCGCGTCGACCAGATCAACGAAGTTGACGCCCTTGACCACGCGGCCTTCGTTGACGTCGAGGCAGGGGATGACGCGTGCCTTGAGCATCAGGCCGCGTCCCTGAGCAACGTGACGGCGGCGGGCAGGTCGATCTTGCCGTCGTAGACGGCGCGGCCCGAAATCACGCCTTCCAACAAACCGCCGCCCTGGGCCTTGAGGTCTTCCAGGTCGGCCATGGACGACACACCGCCCGACGCGATGACCGGGATCGAGACGGCGCGGGCGAGATCGAGGGTCGCCCGCAGGTTGGGGCCCTGCATGACGCCGTCGCGGCCGATGTCGGTGAAGATGATGGCGGCCACGCCCGCGTCCTCGAACCGCCTGGCGAGATCCAGCGCCGTCAGCTCGGAGACTTCCGCCCAGCCCTCGACGGCGACCAGGCCGTCGCGGGCGTCGATGCCGACGGCGACGCGGCCGGGATGGGCCTTGCAGGCGGCCTTGACCAGACCCGGGTCCGTCAACGCAGCCGTGCCGAGGATCACGCGGCGCACGCCGCGGGCCAGCCAATCGTCGATCGTATCCATATTCCGGATGCCGCCACCGAGCTGCACGGGGATGTCCAGGGCCGCCAAAATGGCGGTGACCGCCGCCCCGTTCACCGGCTTGCCTTCAAATGCACCATTAAGATCGACTAAATGAACCCATTCACATCCGGCATCCTGGAATGCCCGCGCCTGGGCCGCCGGATCGTCGGAAAACACCGTCGCCCGGTCCATGTCGCCCTGGTAGAGGCGCACGCACTGGCCGTCCTTGAGATCGATGGCGGGGAAAAAAATCATGCCAGCCGCGCCCCCTTCATCATTCTCCGCCGTTCACGACAGAAGATTGAACCACAAAGACGGTGAGGCGGTGAGATTCCTGAGTTTCTCATCAACGGCAGGGCGTGCCCGGGCGACATCAACATAAGCTTACTCTCATTCTTTTCTTCTTCTCACCGTCTCACTGCCTCTGTGGTTTTCTTAATAATCAGGGCGTCCATTTCAAGAAGTTTTCGATGAGCTTAAGTCCCACAGCCTGGCTTTTCTCCGGGTGAAACTGGGTGCCGACCAGGTTGTCGCGGCCCACGGCGGCGGTCACCGGGCCGCCGTAATCGGTCACGGCCAGGAGGTGTTCGGCATTTTCCGGCACCAGATGGAAGGAGTGGACGAAATAGGCATGCTGGCCGTTGGCCAGGTCCTTGAGCACGGGATGCTCCGCGTAGCCGACCCAGAACAGTTCGTTCCAACCCATGTGCGGGATCTTGAGGGTCTTGTCGGCCGGGTCGAGGGCCTTGACGGCCCCCGGAATCCAACCTAATCCGGGGGTTTCACCGAATTCGAAGCCCGTGGTCGCCATCAGCTGCATGCCGACGCAGATGCCGAGAAAGGGCTGCGCGCGAACGATGACGGCCTCGTCCAAGGCCGCCATCATGCCGTCGATGGCGGCGATCCCGGCCCGGCAGTCGGCGAAGGCACCGACACCCGGCAGGACGACGCGGTCGGCCTTGGCCACCACGTCCGGATCGGCGGTCACGGCGACGGCATCCGAGCGGCCAAGCTCGCGCACCACGCGTTCGAACGCCTTGGCGGCGGAGCGCAGGTTGCCGGAACCGTAATCGATGAGGGCGATGGTCATGGGGCCGCTCCCGCCTTAGGTCCGGGCCGCCGCGAGATCGCGGGCCAACGCCGGATCGGCGTCGAGAAAGCGGTAGAGGGCATCGTCCCGGTCATCGCCGCAGACGGGGCCGCTTTCGGCGAAGCCCCGGGCCGCCAGATGGCGGCGCATCAAATCGTTGGCGACGAAGCCGACGGCGGCATATAGCGCCAGCATCACCGCCGTGCCGGCCACGGGATCAGGCAGCAGAACCTCGACCGCGAGCCCCGCACCCGTGATGATCACGAACAGGCCGAGCGCCGTCCACCACATGCGGTGCCACAGCGCCCAAAGGAACGAAAACAGGAAGGCCGGCCAATTGAAGCCTTCCTTGACCAGGCGGACATCCTTGTCCGGGTCCAGGCCGTGGCGGCGAAGGTGAACGGTGAAGACGCGCATGAATCCGGCTGCTCGTTAGACATCAATCCGCCCGGGGATGGGCGGGGCGGGGCGCCCTAGAGCGAGCCGCCCAGGGTTCCCTTGGTCGAGGGCACGGCGTCGGCCTTGCGCGGGTCGATGGTGGCGGCGTCGCGCAGGCTCCGCGCCAGACCCTTGTAGCAGGACTCGACGATATGGTGGTTGTTCTCGCCATAGAGGTTTTCCACGTGCAGGGTCGCCCCGGCCGCTTGCGCGAAGGCCTGGAACCATTCCTTGAACAGCTCCGTGTCCATGTCGCCCAACTTGGGCTTGGAGAAGTTCACCCGCCAGATCAGATAGGGCCGGTTTGAAAGGTCGATGGCGATGCGTGACAGGGTTTCGTCCATCGGCACCAGGGCGGCACCATAGCGCGTGATGCCCTTGCGGTCGCCCAGCGCCTTGGTCACCGCCTCGCCGATGGCGATGCCCGTGTCCTCGGTGGTGTGGTGGAAATCGATATGGGTGTCGCCCTGGGCCTCGACCGTCAGGTCCATCAGCGAATGGCGCGACAGCTGTTCCAGCATGTGATCGAGGAAGCCGATCCCGGTGGACACGGAATATTCACCCGTGCCGTCCAGGTTGACGCTGACCTTGATCCGCGTTTCCTTGGTGTTGCGTTCGACGCTGGCCGTGCGCATGGCCTTGACCCTTTTATGAATTCGGATGCGGTCTTTTATCAGGCAGACCCTCTTTTACCAAAAAAATAGTACGCCCGGGCCGCGCGGCAATGGGCGACGCGGCATGCGGCCCCGGCCCCCGCCTTGATATGCACCGTTGACCGGACCACATGGTTCCCTATCATCCGGGCTTCCCGTCCCCGGCACAACGGCACCCCAAGGAACGACCCCCATGGCAAGCGACACCCCCCTTTGGCACGGCACCACCATCCTTTGCGTGCGCAAAGGGGACGACGTGGTTCTGGCCGGCGACGGCCAGGTCTCGCTCGGCGACACGGTCATCAAAGCCAATGCGCGCAAGGTCCGCCGATTGGGTGACGGCAACGTGATCGGCGGCTTCGCGGGTGCCACGGCCGACGCCTTCACCCTGTTCGAACGCCTGGAAGCCAAGCTGGAGCAATATCCCACGCAGCTGACCCGGGCCTGTGTCGAGCTGGCCAAGGACTGGCGCACGGACCGCTACCTGCGCCGGCTGGAAGCCATGATGGCCGTGGCCGACAAGGACGTTTCCCTGGTCCTGACCGGCACCGGCGACGTGCTCGAGCCCGAGGACGGCCTGATCGGCATCGGATCGGGCGGCAATTACGCCCTCGCCGCCGCCCGGGCGCTGATCGACCAGGACGGCCTGGACGCCCGGCAAATCGCCGAAAAGGCCATGGCCGTCGCCGCCGGAATCTGCGTCTACACCAACTCCAACCTGACCATCGAGGCCCTATGACCGAGCCCGCCGAAAAGACCTCCGCCCCGCGCAGCCTGGACGACACGCTGGGCGCCGGCACGTCAAGCTTCACGCCGCGCGAGATCGTCTCCGAACTGGACCGCCACATCATCGGCCAGAAGGACGCCAAGCGCGCCGTCGCCATCGCACTCCGCAACCGCTGGCGGCGGCAGCAGTTGGACGACGACCTCAAGGAAGAGGTCCTGCCCAAGAACATCCTGATGATCGGGTCGACCGGCGTCGGCAAGACCGAGATCGCGCGAAGGCTCGCCAAGCTGGCCCAGGCGCCCTTCATCAAGGTCGAGGCGACCAAGTTCACCGAGGTCGGCTATGTCGGCCGCGATGTCGAGCAGATCGTCCGCGACCTGGTCGAGACCGCCATTCACATGACCCGCGAACGCCTGCGCAAACAGGTCCAATCAAAGGCCGAGGCGCGGGCGGAAGAACGCGTGCTCGACGCCCTGGTCGGCGACAACGCCTCAAAGGAAACCCGCGAAACCTTCCGCCGCAAACTCCGCAATAACGAGATCAACGACCGCGAGATCGAGATCACCGTCTCCGACACGCCGAGCCTGGGCATGCCGACCTTCGACATCCCCGGCATGCCGGGGGCGCAGATGGGCATGCTCAACCTGAACGACATGCTGGGCAAGGCCTTCGGCCAGCAGCAGAAGCCCCGGCGCATGACGGTCGAGGACAGCTACGGCGTACTGTTGGCCGAGGAAGGTGACAAATTGTTGGACGACGACCGGGTGGTGAAGGACGCCATCCATGCGGTGGAAAACAACGGCATCGTGTTCCTCGATGAAATCGACAAGATTTCCCAACGCACCGACGTGAAGGGCGGCGACGTCAGCCGCGAAGGGGTGCAGCGCGACCTGCTGCCGCTGATCGAAGGCACCACCGTCGCGACCAAGCACGGGCCCGTGAACACGGACCACATCCTGTTCATCGCCTCGGGTGCCTTCCATGTCTCCAAACCGTCCGACATGCTGCCCGAACTGCAAGGCCGCCTGCCCATCCGCGTCAACCTTCGGGCCCTGACCAAGGACGACTTCAAGCGCATCCTGACGGAGACCGAGGCGTCGCTGCTGAAACAGTACGTGGCATTGATGAAGACGGAAGAGCTGGAGCTGATCTTCACCGACGACGCCGTCGACGCCATCGCCGGCCTGGCGGTGGAGATCAACGACGGGGTCGAAAACATCGGCGCCCGGCGGCTTCATACGGTGCTGGAAAAGCTGGTCGAGGAGATCAGCTACACGGCCTCCGACCGCTCCGGCGAAACGGTGACCATCGACGCCAAGTACGTGGATGAACAGGTCGCGCCCCTGGCCAAGAACGCGGATTTGTCGAAGTTTATTCTTTAAGGAAAACCACAGAGGCGGTGAGGCAGTGAGATGAAATAGTGAGAAGAGGGCGCTTATGGACTCCCGAGGACGCGGGAATCCAGTCTTGTTCCTCATTCTTTCTTCTCACCGCCTCTGTGCCTCAGTGGTTATCCCGAAAATTAATGCGCCGGCCCACCCCGCGTCCGCGCGGCGCGGCGGCCGCGGATTTCGGCGATAATCCAGTCGATGGTGTCTTCGTCCAACTCATGGATCAGCTCGGCCAGCAGGTTGGCCAGTTCCGTCGCCTTGGGGTTGAGGCCCGCCGTGTCGACGGTGATGCGGGGATGGGACAGGGCCGCCATGCGTTTGAGCTCGTCCGTTTCCTCCATGCCCAGGTTGAAGTAACCGGCGATCTGCTGCACCAGGCCCGGGCCGGGGCGGCCGCGGTAGCCATGTTCCAGCGCCGAGAAATAGGCCGAGGACACGCCCATTTCCTGGGCGAACTGTTTCAGCGTGATCTTGTGCACCTTGCGCAGGCGGCGCACCTTCTGGCCGAAGGGTGTCATTGCGCGGCCCCCTTGTTGCGTTTGAGCAGGATATAGAGCGCCCCCGCGCCGCCATGGGGGCGGGCGGCGTGGTCGAAGGCGTGGATCAGGCCGTTCAACGGCGGGGCGTTGAGCCAGCCGGGCACGGCCTGGCGCAGCACGCCGATTTCGCCGGTGTCGCGCGTGCCCTTGCCGGTGATGACCAGCACGCAGCGCTTGCCCTGACCATAGGCGCGGGTGATGAAGCCGATGAGTTCGTTATGGGCGACGGTCTGCGTCATGCCGTGGAGGTCGAGGCGGCCTTCGACGGCCATCTTGCCGCGCCGCATGTTGGTCTGGGTGCGGCGGTCGAGCCCGGGGGCGGCACCATGGCTGAGCTCGCGGGCGGCGGCGGATGTCATGGACGCCGGTTCGGGCAGGGGGGTCGTGCGGTAGGAGCGCGGCGCGGGTTTGGCCTTGGCGGGGGGCGCGGCCGGGTCCGGGACCGGATGGTCGATGCGGGCTTCGCGGACGGGGAGCGGCTTGACGTCGCGGGTGACCAGCGCCCAGAGGGCGTCGTCTTCCGGCGGGGTCTGCGGTCCCTTAACCCGTTTGTCCGCCATCGTCCCCATCGTCCACAATCACGATGTGCAGATGCTTCGGCCCATGGATGCCGAGGAACAGGGTGAGCTCGATATCCGCCGTGCGCGACGGGCCGGTGATCCAATTGACCGTGCGCGGCATGAAGCGGTCGCCGCCTTCGGCCCCGGCACGGTCCTTGCGCAGGCGCGACCAGATGTCCTCGAAACAGCCGGAAATGTCGGACGCGCGCAGCACCGCGATATGCACCGGCGGCAGAAAGTTGACCGTGGTCGGGCTTTCGGGACCCGAGAGAAACACCAGCGATCCCGTTTCCGCGACGGCGCCGAAGGCATGGCTGACACCCGCCGTGTCGGACCCCTGGGCGGGACCTTCGGCAATGGTGATCGCCGTCTTGTCCCAGGGGGCCGCCCGCAGGCGCGGGTCCGGCGTCATGCGGACATTGGCGTGCATGTTCTGCGCCGCCAGATAGTCGGCGACGGCGCCCGGCAGATCGTCCAGGGATTTGACGCGGGCGACCGTGGCCTGAACCCGTTCGGCCTCGGCCTGGAAGCGGTCGGTGGCCGCCGGGCCGGTATCCTGACCCCGCGCCGGGATGACGTGGCGCGCCTTGGCCATCAGGCGCTGGGCCACGGCGGCGCGGCGCGCCCCGTCGTTGGATTGGGTCAGGGCGGCGCGCAGGTCGCCGAGAATTTGTTCGCGCCCACTCATGAGGATTTGCTCCGCACCACGGCGCCCACCGGGCCCTTGTGATACTGCGCGATGAAGCTATCGCCCTGAGGGGCGGGCAGGTCGCGGGGGCCGGTCCAGCCGCCGGCCAGCGGCAGCCAGCGGAACCGCCCGCGCCGGCGGCCCAGGATGGCGAGCGCCGTCATCAGCGGCCCAGTGATGGCGCGGTACAGCCGGGGCCGCTTGGCGAGCCCGGCCCAGAGCTGGAGCGCCCAGCGCGCCGCCGCCGAATTACCCTTCCTCTGATACTGCCGTTCGCGCCAGGCGCGCAGCATCCGGGGCAGGGGGATGCGCATGGGACAGACGGTTTCGCACTTGCCGCACAAGGTCGAGGCATTGGGCAGGTCGCCCGCTTCGTGAATGCCGATCAGCCCCGGGATCAGCACCGCCCCCATGGGCCCGGAATAGACCCAGCCGTAGGCATGCCCGCCGATTGCGTGATAGACCGGGCAGTGGTTGAGGCACGATCCGCAGCGGATGCAGCGCAGCATGTCCTGAAATTCCGTGCCGACCAGCTCCGTCCGCCCGTTGTCCAAAAGGACCACGTGGTATTCGTCGGGCCCGTCGAGATCGGCCGGCCGCTTCGGGCCCGTGCAGAAGGTGGTGTAGACGGTGATGTCCTGCCCCGTGCCGGAGCGCGCCAGCACGCGCAGCACCGTCGCCGTGTCCTCCAGCGTCGGGATGACCTTTTCCAGGCTGGCGATGACGATATGCACGCGGGGCAGGGAATAGGTCAGGTCCGCGTTGCCTTCGTTGGTGACCAGCACGTTGGTCCCCGTTTCGGCGATCAGGAAGTTAGCGCCGGTCAGGCCGACGTCGGCGTTGAGGAATTTTTCGCGCAGCTCGTTCCGCGCTTCCTCCAGCAGGGATTTGGGGTCGTCCAGATTGCGCGCCGGGTCCAGGTTGGTGTGGGCCTTGCGAAACGTGTCCTCGACCTGGTTTTTGTTCAGGTGCACGGCGGGCGCGATGATGTGCGACGGCGGCTCCTTGCGCAGCTGAATGATGTATTCGCCCAAATCCGTTTCGATGGGGGCGACGCCGTTTTCCTCCAGGAAATCGTTGATGGCGATTTCCTCGCCGATCATGGATTTCGATTTGGTCACGGTCTTCGCACCCACGCTGCGGCAGATTTCCAGGATCTTTTCCCGCGCGTCCTGGCCCGTGCGGCACCAATGGACATGGCCGCCCGCTTCCTTGACCCGGGATTCGTACTGTTCCAGGTACAGATCGAGATGCGCCAGGGTATGGTCCTTGATCGCCTTGGCGGCGTCGCGCAATTGATCGAATTCGGGCAGGCGGTCGACGGCCTCGGCCCGGCACAGCGGAAAGCCCTGGCCCAGGCGGGTCAGGGCCTGGGCCAGTTGGCCGTCGGCCATGGCCTCGCGGGCGTTGGATTTGAACCGGCGGGTCTGGCTTTCCATCAGGCCGTGTCCTCGTCCGCTTCGCCGATGGCCGGCCGATCGGTCATCCCGGCCAGGACCTCGGCGACATGGCGGGCCTCGACGGACGCCCCCCGGCGTTTCAGCCGCCCGGCCATGTTCATCAGACAGCCCAGGTCGCCGGCCAAAAGCAGGTCCGCCCCCGTGGCCAGAATGTCGTCGGCCTTGGCGTCGACCATCTTTTCGGAAATGTCCGGATACTTGACGCAAAACAGCCCGCCGAAGCCGCAGCAGGTTTCCGGAATGTCGCCCTCGACCAGGGTCAGGCCACCGACCTTGCCGAGCAATGCCCGCGGCTGCGCCTTGATGCCCAGTTCGCGCAGGCCCGAGCAGCTGTCGTGATAGGTCGCCGTCGCGGCCAAGTCCGGCGGGCGGACGTCGGCCTGCATGACGTCCGTCAGGAAGGCCACCAGCTCGAACGTCTTGGCGGCAAGCGCCTCGGCCCGCGCCTTCCATCTCGCGTCGTCCTTGAACAGATTGGGATAGTGGTGGGAGATCATCCCGGCGCAACTGCCCGAGGGGACGACCACGTAATCGAAGCCCTCGAACACGGCGATCACATTCTTGGCGATGTCGCGGGCGTCCGGGCTGTCGCCGGAATTATAGGCCGGCTGGCCGCAGCAGGTCTGGGCCTCGGGCACGGAAACCTTGCAGCCCGCGTCCTCCAGCAGCTTCACCGTGGCGAAGCCGACGCTGGGCCGCATCAGGTCAACCAGGCAGGTCGCGAACAGGCCGACCTCGGGCGAGGTTGGCGGGGTTTTCAAAGCGGGGGCATGTTCGGTCATGATGGAGGCAGAATGCGGGCTTGGCCGCCGATTGACAAGGCCGAACGGCAGGTGCGCCGGGCGGTGCCGCCCACCTACTTGCGCGGCAGCAGCAGGTAGTACACGCCGCCTTCGTTCATCAGCCCGGCCCGGGCCTCGGCCTCGGCCCCGAAACCCCAGAACAGGTCGCCGCGCACGATGCCCTTGATGGCCGAGCCCGTGTCCTGGGCGACGACCATGCGGGTCAGCGGTTTTTCGTTCTTGGGATCGAGCGGGTCCGTCGTTACCAGCCAGAGCGGCAGGCCCAGCGGCACGTATTTGGGATCGACGGCGAGCGAGCGGCCGGCGGTCAGCGGCACGCCCATGGCGCCCTTCACGACCTCGTCCCGTTCCACGCGGAAAAAGATGAAGGACCGGTTCTTCAGCATCAGCTGTTCGGCGGCCAGCGGATTGGCCGTCATCCAGGCCCGCAGGCTGGGCATGGTCACGTCTTCGACCTTCATCACGCCCTCGGCCACCAGTTCGCGGCCAATGGAGGAATAGCGGTGGCCGTTGCGCCCGGAGAACGCAAGCCGGACATGGCTGCCGTCGGGCAACAGGATGCGGCCCGAGCCCTGGACATGCAGGAAGAACAGGTCGATGGCGCTGTCGACCCAGAGCAGTTCCAACTGCCGGCCCCGCAGGGCGCCCTCAAGGATGTCGCGACGGTCGTAATAGGGCAGCAGGCGGTCGTCGGCCAAACGCCCGGCCAGCTGTTCGCCCTTGCGGTCCGGGTAGAACATGCCGAGTTCGACCACCACGATGTCGCGCGGGCGGGCATAGACCGGATGGCGGTAACGGGCAGTGGGCTGAAAACTGCCGCGCAGCAGGGGCTCATAATAGCCCGTGAACTTACCGTCCCGTTTCTGGCCGTCGCGCACATGGAAGGGGCGGAAGCTGCGTTCGACGAAGAACTGCAATTGCGCCGTGCTTTTGGTGTTGAGGCCACGGGCCTCGGCGCAGATTTTCGCGAGATCGCCCATGGTGCCGTGTTCGGGAAGGTATCCGAGCGGCTGATCGGCGGGCTTGGCAGCGACCGCCGGACAGGACGCGAGGAAGGCCGCCAGCGCGTCGGACAGCACGTCCGCGCGCCAGCCGGGCAGGGTCTTGAACTCGGCGGGTTCGAGGATCAGTTGGGGGAGGACCTCGGCCGGGGCCTGATAGTCGCCGGCGGGGACGATCTTCTGGATCGCACCGCAGCCCGCGACGAGGCCGGAAGCGAGAACGGCCAGGGCGAGCGCCCAGGCGGACGAGCGGCGGCGGACGCGTGAGCCCCCCATCGCCTGCCTAGTCGGCGCTATGGGTTGCGACCAGGGCCCAGTTGGGGTCGCGGGCCTTGGTATCTCGGGCGAAGGTCCAGAAATCGGTGACCGTGATGACCTCGTTCGGGTTGCCTTCGGCGACCTGGCCTTCGGCATCGCGGGTCACGTTGACCTGTTCGGTCACGAACTTGATGGTGATGTTGGCGACGCGGCCTTCCATATAGGCCTCGACGATGTCCGCCGACTTGAAGCCGACCAGGGTGTCCTCGACCGTATGGCCGTGTTCCTCGCGGTCGCGGATCGCCGCCTCGAAATCGGCGAACACGCCCGGGTCCAGCAGGGTCTTCAAGGTCTTCACGTCCCCGGCGGCGAAGGCGTCCAGGATCATCTCGAAGGCGACACGGGCACCTGACAGGAATTCATCGGGCGCAAAGTCGGGATCGGCGACGCGGATCTGCACCAGGCCGTTGTCGACCGTGCCCTCGGCGGCGAAGTCGCCGGGGTCGGATTTGGATTGCGGCGAATCGTCGACCTTGCGCTCGGGCAGGGAGATGACCTTACCGTCCGGACCGTCCGGCGCGTCCTCCGGCGAGACCGGCTTGAACGGATCGCGGTGGCCGCTGCCGTCGTTGCCGTCACGGCGGCCGAGCACGCTGCGCAGGCGCAGCACGAAGAAGGCCGCGACCATGGCGATGAGAATGATGTCGATGAACTGGAATCCGCCGCCCATTTGTGAATTCGGACCTTTTTGTTTTCGCCCCCGACGATGGGGACTTTGGCGCCGAAGCGGCTGGATCCGCCGCCGGCACCCGTGGTTTAAGTTCGAACGCGCCCTTGCGCGCCAAGGTTAGCGGACCCCCGTGCCCAGGTCCAGCAAAGCTGCGGATGGGCGGGCGCCGCATCGGGGGCGACCCCGCTGCTCCCGGCTGCTAAACTCAAGCCGCCGATGGGTCTTGTGTGCCAAGCCTTTGCCTCAGACCCTTGAGATAGTCGCAATACAGGATAACTACAACCCGTGGCCCCATTCATCCTGATCCTGTTCATCGCCGTCCCGATCATCGAGATCGGCCTGTTCGTGCAGGTCGGCGGCGCAATCGGCCTGTGGCCGACCCTGGCCATCGTCATCCTGACGGCGGTATTGGGCACGGCGCTGCTGCGCCACCAGGGGCTCGACACCCTGCGCCGGGTGCAGGACAGCCTGGCCCAGGACCGCCTGCCCGTGGCCGAAATGTTCGACGGGCTGTGCCTGCTGATGGCGGGGGCGCTGCTGCTGACGCCCGGTTTCATGACCGACCTTTTCGGCTTTCTTCTGTTCGTCCCGCCGTTTCGCGCCGCCGCCGCCCAGGCCATCGGGCGCTATGTCCTGAGTCACGGCCGCGTCCATGTCCAGACCATGAGCATGGGGCCCGGGGCCGCGCCGGGGCCGGGCCCCGGCCATGGCCGCGGGCCGGGCGGCGGGCCGGTCATCGACGGCGATTTCGAAGAGGTTCCGCCGAACCCGGAAGCGCTCGAGGACAGGGACGGCCCCAGACGGCCCGACGGGCCGCCCGAAACCGGCTGACGCAGACCCGGGTCAGGGCCGCCTTGGCGGTTGTTCCCGGCCCTGATCCATGGTAGCCAGCTATCCGCCTTAAATACGGAGACGATCATGAGCGACGACACGACGCCCGCAACGGGACCGGCCGACACCGGTGGGATCAAGCCAGGAGACGAAGTCCCCCTGATGATCCACGGTCAGTACATCAAGGACCTGTCCTTCGAAGTTCCGGGCGCGCCGCAGATTTTCCTCGAAGCCCCCAAGGGCCAGCCCGAGTTGAACCTGAATCTGGACGTGCAGGTCGAAGGCCTGGCCGAGAACGTGTTCGAGGTCATTCTCGACATCAAGGCGGAAAGCAAGATCGCCGGTCAGGTGACCTATATCCTGGAACTGAAGTATGCGGGTCTGTTCACCCTGCGCCTCCCGGAAGAGTACCGGGCGTCGGTCCTATTCGTCGAATGCCCGCGCCTGATGTTCCCCTTCGCCCGCGCGATTCTGGCCGATGTCAGCCGCGACGGCGGATTCCAGCCCCTGGTGCTCAGCCCGATCGATTTCGCCGCCCTCTATCAGCAGAACGTCGACAAGCTGCAAAGCCAGGTCAAAAGCGACGCTTGAGCATTGATCCGCCGCAGGCGGGCCGCGATCACGCAACCCAGACGGGGTCTTTCAATTTTTCCAGAAAGGCCCGATGCGCCGCCTCTTCTTCCGGAAACGGCGCGTGGGCGCGCGGCGGCCGGGCGACCCGTTCCACGGTGACGCCCTGGATGCCCGCCTCGGCGGCAAGTTCCAGATCCGGCTGCCGCCCGCCGATCAATTCCAGATAGACTTCGGCCAGCAGGCGCGCGTCCAACAGGGCGCCGTGCAGGTCGCGGTGGGTGTTGTCGATCTGAAACCGTCGGCACAGCGCATCCAGGCTGGCCCCGGCGCCGGGAAACTTCTTGCGCGCCATGGCGACCGTATCAACGGCCTGGTTCAGGGGAATCGACGACCGTTTCAGACGCGCCAGTTCCGCATTGATGAAGCCCATGTCGAAGGACGCGTTATGGATCACCAGGGGGGCGTCGCCGACGAAGTCCAGGAAGGCGTCGGCGATTTCGGCGAACGGGGGGTGACCGGACAGGAATTCGATCGACAAGCCATGCACGTTGAAGGCTTCGATCGGCATGTCACGGTCGGGATTGACGTATTGGTGATAGGTGCGGCCGCTGGCGACATGATTGACCAGCTCGACGCAGCCGATTTCGACGATGCGGTGGCCGTTCAGGGGATCAAGTCCCGTCGTTTCCGTGTCCAGCACCACTTCCCGCATGGGTCGCCTCCTTGAACCAAGTCACCAATAAGAGGAGGGAGCCCAGACCCGTCCTGTGCATGTCCGCAGCAGTTTGACGATCCGCTTGAGATCCATCAAGGCCGCATGTCGGCCGATCCCCGTGTTGACGGTGAAATCGCCGAGCCAGATCTTTTCCCGCGCCGGCACCTGGCGGGCCAGGATGGCCTGAAACCTTTCTTCGGTCATGCCGGGGCGGGCCAGCACGCGGCGGCGCTGCAAAGCCGGGCGGCAATGCACCACCAGGACCGCGTCGCAGCGCGCGTCGCCGCCGGTTTCGAACAGCAGGGGAATGTCGAGCACGACGAGCGGAGCGCCACGCCGGGCGCAGGCCGCGAGGAATTTTTTTTCCGAGCGCCGGACCAGGGGATGGAGGATCGCTTCCAGGCGCTTGAGCGCCGCGTCATCGCCAAGCACCTTGGCGCCCAGAGCCTGACGATCGACGGCGCCGTTTTTCACCACCCCGGGAAAGGCGTCATCGACCGCCGCGACCGCGGCACCCCCTGGGCCCATCAGGGCGTGCACGGCGGCGTCCGCGTCGTGGACCGGCAGGCCGAGGCGACGCAGTTGCGCCGCCGCCGTGGACTTGCCCATGCCGATGGAGCCGGTCAGGCCGAGAATGAACATCGGCCCCCGCCCGCTCAGCCCTGGCCCATCTGGGCCAGGATGCGGGCGCGCAGGTCCGGCGTCACCTCGGGGGCAGCGCCGAACCAGGCTTCGAAGCCCGGCCGCGCCTGATGCAGCAACATGCCGAGCCCGTCGACCGCCGGATTGCCCCGCGCCCGGGCGGCGGCCAGCAGACCCGTTTCCAGGGGCGCGTAGACGATGTCGTTGACCAGCGCCGCCACGGGCAGGGTGTCGAGGGCAATCTCCAGCGGATCCTTGCCCGTCATACCCAGGGTGGTGGTGTTGACCAGAAGGTTGGTGTCTGCGAGCACCGCCGCCCGGTGGTCCCAGTCATGGACCGTGACCGGGCCGCCCAGGTCCCGGGCGATGCGGTCGGCCCGGGCGCGGGTGCGGTTGGTCAAGCGGATGTCCGGCACGCCGGCGTCGATCAGGGCGACCACCACGGCGCGGGCCGCCCCGCCGGCGCCCAGCACCACGGCGGGTCCGGCCGCAGGATTCCAGCCGGGTGCCCCTTCTTTCAGATTTTCCAGGAATCCGAAGCCGTCCGTGTTGGTGCCGGTCAGCCGGCCGCCATCGCCGACGATCACCGTGTTCACGGCGCCGATGCGCCGCGCCAGGGCGTCGGCCGCGTCGACGGCGGCCAGGGCCGCTTCCTTATGGGGCACCGTCACATTGACGCCGCGAAAGCCCATCTTGGCCAGGGCCTTCAGGACCTCGGCGAAATTCTCGGGCGCCACCGGCAGCGGCACATAGGCACCGTCGATGCCCAGGCTGTCCAGCCAATGGCCGTGCAGCACCGGCGACAGGGAATGGCTTACGGGCCATCCCATCACGCCTGCCAGTTTCGCCCGCCCGGTCATCGTCATCGTCTTGCGGTCCGTTCCGTTGTCAGCCGAGAAGCCCCGCCACGGGCTCGCCCCGCCGGCGCAGTTCGCCGAGCAGGGCCAGCAGCGGCAGGCCCAGGATGGTAAAATAGTCGCCTTCGATGCCCTCGAACAACTGCGCACCCAGGCCTTCCAACTGATAGGCACCGACGGAGGTCAGCACCGCCGCGCCGGCACGATCCAGATAATTGGCGATGGCGCCGCCGTCGAGGGGCCGCATGGTGAGGCGGGCCGCAGCATGATGGCGCCAGACCACGTTACCGCCCTGCGCCAGGACAACGGCGGAAATAAGGGTGTGGTCGCGGCCGGCGAGGCGTTCCAGGTTTCGCGCCGCCGCCGTCAGATCGTCCGGTTTGCGCAGGCTTGCGCCGTCCATGTCCAGCATTTGATCGGCGCCGATCACCAGGGCGCCCGGGTGACGCCCGGCGACCAGGGACGCCTTGGCCGCGGCCAGGGCCAGGGCGACGTCGGGCGTGGTCAGGCCGTCCCGGCGGCAGGCCGCCTCGATTTCGGGTTCGTCCACGTCGGCAGGATCGACGGTGATGTCGAGGCCCGCCGCGCGCAGCATGTCAGCGCGCACGCGGCTGCCCGAGGCCAGGACCAGCCGGGTCCCGGAGGCCGCCGTCACGTCAGGGGGCCGGGGGCTTCCCCGCGGCGGCGGCTCAACAGCTGGATCACGTTGGCCGCCGTTTCCTCGATGGATTTGCGGGTCACGTTGATGACCGGCCAGTCGTATTTGGAAAACACCCGGCGGGCCTCGGTGATTTCCTTCGACACCATGTCGAGGTCGACATAGTCGGTGTTTTCGTCCTGATCGAGCAGGCGCAAACGCTGGCGGCGGATTTCCACCAGCCGGCGCGGGTCCTTGGTCAGGCCGACGACGAGCGGATGGGTCAGCTTGAACAAATCGTCGGGCAGGGGAACGCCCGGCACGAAGGGCACGTTGGCGGTCTTCAGGCCGCGGTTCGCCAGATACACGCTGGTCGGCGTCTTGGACGTGCGCGACACGCCGACCAGGACCACGTCGGCGTCGTCCAGGTCCCAGGTCGACTGGCCGTCGTCGTGGCTGAGGGCGAAATGCATGGCTTCGATGCGGTCGAAGTATTCCGCGTCCATGACGTGCTGACGGCCGGCGCGGCCCCGCACCTTGGCGTTGAAATAGTTGCCCATGGCGTTCAGCACGGGATCGAGAACATGAATATGCGGCACCATCAGGCGGCGGCAACCGTCTTCCAGATGCTTGCGCAACTCTTCATGGACCAGGGTATAGAGCACCATGCCCGGCTGATCGTGGACGACGCCGAGCAGTTGGTCGATCTGTTCCGGGGAGCGCACCATGCTCCACATGTGTTCCTGCGCCTGGACGCTGTCGAACTGCGCCAGGCAGGCGCGCGCGACCATGGACACGGTTTCCCCCGTGCTGTCCGAAACGAGGTGCAGATGGAACTCCTTCACGGGCGGGAAAACTCCGACACAAGGGCTGTATGAAATCGGGACGGGTTGTGGACAACTGAGGTGTTTTTCACAAAGCCCCGTTTCCCACGCGCTGACCATTTATGGATACACAGGCAAAATGCGACTGTAAAACACAATTCAGCCTTTGGGGGAGCGGTGACAACCCGGTTGCCGCCCCGATTTCATCCCGGCTTTTCCCGTTTCTCACGTATCTGGAAAATGTCCATGCTTCAAAGGGATGCCGGGACCTCGCCGATGACTGTACACAGCCTGGCACGTCAGAAACGATCCCCGCGTTATGGAATCGGGATAACCTGTTGACGCATTTGATCCCCGTCATTCCACCCCCCTACTACAACATCAATAATCTTTATAAATACTTGTTTATTTGATTAGGGAGGGCACCCCGCTATGGTGCCGGACGGGTCTTGAGGCCCTTGAACGAACCTTTGGAGACCCGATCCCTTGCGTCCTTTCCTTGAACCTTTTCACGGTAACATCCCGGCCCGGCCGCCGGTCTGGTTCATGCGCCAGGCCGGCCGCTATCTTTCCGAATACCGGGCGCTGCGTAAGACGGCGCCGGATTTTCTCGGCTTTTGCTATACCCCCGACCTGACGGTGGAAGCGACCCTGCAGCCGATCCGGCTTTACGGTTTCGACGCGGCGATCCTGTTTTCCGATATCCTGGTGATACCCGACGCGCTGGGTCAGAACGTGCGGTTCGAGGAAGGGGTCGGGCCGCTGCTGGACCCGATCACGGACCGGGCGGGAATTTCGGCCCTGAAGACGGATGGCGTGCTCGACCATCTGGCGCCGGTGTTCGAAACCCTGACGCGCCTTCGCCGCGAGCTGCCGGACGAAACCGCGTTGATCGGTTTCGCCGGAGCACCCTGGACCCTGGCGTTCTATATGATCGAAGGCCGGGGCGGTGTCGACGGCGGCAAACTGAAGCGCATGGCTTACGGCCAGCCGGAAGATTTCGCTGCGTTGATGGCGGTTCTGGAAGAAGCCCTGGTCGCCTATCTGTGCCGCCAGGTCGAGGCCGGGGCCGAGGTGTTGCAGCTGTTCGACAGCTGGTCCGGCATCGCCGACGAAACCCTGTTCAAGCGTTGGATCATCGATCCCACGGCGCGCATCGTGGCGCGGGTGAAGGAAGCGCATCCGACGGTGCCGATCATCGGTTTTCCCCGGGGGGCGGGGCCGATGGTCGCGGCCTATGCGGCGGAGACGGGCGTTGATGGCATGTCCGTGGACAGCCAGGTGCCGCTTGCCTGGGCGCGGAAAAACGTTGCGGCCAATCTGGTCTTGCAGGGCAATCTCGACAATCAGCTGCTGGTTACCGGCGGCGAGGAGATGGACCGGGCGGTCGAACGCATCGTCCGCGATATGCAGGGCCATCCCTTCGTGTTCAACCTGGGCCATGGTATTTTACCGCACACGCCGCGGGAACATGTCGGGCGGGTGTTGGACGTGTTGCGTGGCAAGGCGAAGGGATAGGCACCATGGCGGGCAAACGCGCGGTCGTGCTGTTCAATCTGGGCGGACCCGACGGGCCCGACGCGGTCGAGCCGTTTCTGTTCAACCTGTTCATCGACCCCGCGATCATTTCCCTGCCCAATCCGCTGCGCTGGTTCATCGCCAAGATGATCAGCCGCCGCCGCGCCCCGATCGCGCGGGAAATTTATGCCAACATCGGTGGCCGGTCGCCGCTGCTGGCGGAAACCCAGGCCCAGGCATCGGCTCTGGAAGCGGCCTTGAACGGACCGGGAAACCCGGAAACCCGGGTGTTCATCTGCATGCGTTATTGGCATCCCATGAGCGCCGAGACGGCCAAGGCGGTCGCGGCATTCGCCCCCGATCAGGTGATCGAACTGCCGCTTTACCCGCAGTATTCGACGACGACCTCGGGTTCGTCCCTGAAGGATTGGCGGCGGGCGGCCAAATCCGCCGGGGTGACGGATAACGCGCGGGCGGCCTGTTGTTACCCCACGGCGGCCGGGTTCATCGCGGCGCAGGCCGACCTGGTCTCCGAAGGGATCGCCGCGGCCAAGGAAACGGGGACGCCGCGTGTCCTGTTTTCGGCCCATGGTCTGCCGAAGAAGGTGATCGCCAAGGGCGACCCCTACCAGTGGCAGGTTGAGCAGACGGCGGCCGCGGTGGTCGATGAACTGCGCCGGCAGGGGGTCGACGGGTTCGATCCGATCGTTTGCTACCAAAGCCAGGTCGGTCCTCTGGAATGGATTGGCCCGGCGACGGAGGACGAAATCAAGCGCGCGGGGGCGGACAAGACACCCCTGGTTGTGGTGCCCATCGCCTTCATCTCGGAGCATTCGGAAACCCTGGTCGAACTGGACATCGAATACCGCGAGGTCGCCGATCATGCGGGCGTGCCGGCGTATCACCGCGTTCGCACCGTGGGCACGGCGCCGAGCTTTATCGCGGCCCTGGCCGAAATCGTCGAGACGGCCTCAAGCCCGGGAGCCCGAACCTGTCATCCGTCGGCCGCGCGGATTTGTCCGGCCGAATGGTCGGCCTGTCCCTGCGCGGTCTAGGGAAAACGGCACGATGGAGCTAAGCGCCACCGCCTATGTCTGGATCAAGGCCCTGCACGTGATGAGCGTGATCGCCTGGATGGCCGGGCTGCTCTATCTGCCGCGCCTGTTCGTCTACCATGTCGATGCCGATGTCGGGTCCGACAAATCCGAGACCTTCAAGATCATGGAACGCCGGCTGATGCGGGGCATCATGAACCCGGCGATGATGGCCTCTGTCCTGTTCGGCCTGATCCTGATGGCGGCGTCCGGGCCGGCGATCTGGCATACGGTCTGGTTCCCGGTGAAGGCGGCCGCCGTGGTGGTGTTGATGGTGATGCATGTATTGTGCGGCAAGTGGCGGCGCGCCTTCGCCGAGGACCGCAACCGGCATTCCGGGCGGTTCTATCGTTTCATGAACGAGGTCCCGGCCGTGCTGATGGTGGTTATCGTCATCATGGTCATCGTGCGGCCGAGCTAGATCTCGGGGGCCTTGGCAGCGGATGTGAAGCGGACGGCACAAAAAGTTCAATTGACTTGATTTTCCGCATTCGTTAATCATCCCATGTGCCGACGCGGACGGCATCCCGCCTCTTTCGGGCCCGGTCTACCAAAGGTCCCGCCCAATCCTTTCTCCATCGACCAACCCGGCCCGGGCGCGTCCGATGTCTCGCTACGGTTTCAGCCGGCCCAGGATGGGACGGTGGGGCCGTTCCGCAGGCCCGCGCATCGCCGCGACCACGGCGGCCCATCCGGACGACGCCTTTTCCGGCTCCTAATTCCTTCCGGTTTTTTCCCCCACATCAATCAGGCCTCACATGAATCTCAAGGAACTGAAACAGAAATCGCCCGCCGACCTTCTGGCTTATGCCGAAGAGCTGGAGATCGAAAACGCGAGCTCCCTGCGCAAGCAGGACATGATGTTCGCGATCCTCAAGCAGCTTGCCGACAATGACGTTGCGATTTACGGGGACGGCGTCCTTGAGGTGTTGCAGGACGGTTTCGGTTTCCTGCGTTCGCCGGAAGCCAACTATCTTCCGGGCCCGGACGACATTTACGTATCGCCCAGCCAGGTACGGCGCTTCGGCCTGCGCACCGGCGACACGGTGGAAGGCGAGATCAGGGCGCCCAAGGACGGCGAACGCTATTTCGCCCTGCTGAAGGTCAACCAGATCAACTTCACGGACCCGCAGGCGGTGCGCCACCGCATCAACTTCGACAACCTGACGCCGCTGTATCCGGACGAACGGCTGATCATGGAAATCGAGAACCCCGAACACAAGGACCCGACGTCCCGTGTGCTCGACCTGATCTGCCCGATCGGCAAGGGCCAGCGCGCGCTGATCGTCGCCCCGCCGCGCACGGGTAAGACGGTGATGCTGCAGAATATCGCCCATTCCATCGCCGAAAATCATCCCGAATGCTATCTGATCGTGCTGCTGATTGATGAGCGGCCCGAGGAAGTCACCGACATGGACCGTTCGGTGAAGGGCGAGGTCATTTCCTCGACCTTCGACGAGCCGGCGACGCGTCACGTCCAGGTCACGGAAATGGTGCTGGAAAAGGCCAAACGCCTGGTCGAGCACAAGAAGGACGTCGTCATTCTGCTCGATTCCATCACCCGCCTGGCCCGCGCCTACAACACCGTGGTGCCGTCGTCGGGCAAGGTGCTGACCGGCGGTGTCGACGCCAACGCCCTGCAGCGGCCCAAGCGTTTCTTCGGCGCCGCGCGCAACATCGAGGAAGGCGGGTCGCTGACCATCATCTCGACGGCGCTGATCGATACCGGCTCGCGCATGGACGAGGTCATCTTCGAGGAATTCAAGGGTACCGGTAACTCGGAAATCATTCTCGACCGCAAGCTGTCCGACAAACGTGTCTGGCCGACCATCGACATCACCAAGTCGGGTACCCGCAAGGAAGAACTGCTGGTCGAAAAGGGCACTCTGGCCAAGATGTGGGTGCTGCGCCGGATTCTCATGCCCATGGGCGTTACGGACGCCATGGAATTCCTGTTGGGCAAGCTGAAGGAAACCAAGGTCAACAGCGAGTTCTTCGATTCCATGAACAGTTAGCAAAACCCAAGCGCCGGTTTTTCCGGTGCGGCGGTTGGTTTGCGACGAACAGAAAGCGCCCCGGCATCCGGGTTGCGCAAAAGAAAACGCCGGCGGGGTTTCCCTCGCCGGCGTTTCTGTTTTCACCCTATGCCGTCATTGCCGGGCTTGACCCGGCAATCCACAAAAACGATGCCATGGACCCCTGGGTCAAGCCCGGGGGTGACGGAGAGGGGTTAGGGGATCAGCACGCTGGAGCCCGTGGTTTTGCGGGCCTCCAGGTCCGTATGCGCCTGGGCCACGTCGGCCAGCGGATAGGTCTGGTTGATGTTGATCTTGACCTTGCCGGAGGTCACGGCGTCGAACAGGGCGTTCGCCCCCTCGGTCAGGATTTCCGGGTTACGGGTATGGGTCGCCAGCGTCGGGCGGGTCAGGTAGAGCGATCCCTTGGGCCCGAGGATGGCGGGGCTGATGGGATCGACCGGGCCGGACGCGTTGCCGTAGGTCGCGAGCACGCCGAACGGGCGCAGGGAATCGAGGGACGCCATGAAGGTCGCCTTGCCGATGCTGTCATAGGCCGCCGCGACGCCTTCGCCGTCGGTGTATTCCTTGGCTTTCTCGGCGATGTTTTCCGTCGAATAGTTGATGGTATGGGCGGCGCCCGCGGCCTTGGCGATCTCGGCCTTTTCCTCGGATCCGACGCAGCCGATCACGGTCGCCCCCAGGGCCTTGCCCCATTGACAGAGGATTTGGCCGACCCCGCCGGCGGCGGCATAGACCAGAACCGCGTCGCCCGGCTTCACCGGATAGGTGCGATGCAGCAGGTAATGGGCGGTCATGCCCTTCAACATCATGGCGGCGGCGGTCTGGTCGTCGATCGCATCGGGCAGGTGGACGGCCTTCCAGGCGGGGATGCATCGGGCCTGAGTATAGCCGCCCTTCAGCATCGGGTAGGCGACGCGGTCGCCGACCTTCTTGTCGGTCACGCCCTCGCCCACGGCTTCGACCACGCCGGCGGCTTCCATGCCGATGACTTCCGGGAAGTCGGTCAACGGGTACAGGCCCGTGCGCAGGTAGATGTCGATGAAGTTGAGGCCGCAGGCGGTCTGGCGGATGCGGATCTCGCCCTTGCCGGGATCGCCGACATCGACGTCCTCGTATTTGAGGACTTCGGGTCCGCCGGTCTCGTGGATGCGGATGGCCTTGGTCATGAGAGAATTCCTCCTTGGTGGTGGTCCCGGGCGCATGCTCGCCCTGGGCGCTTTTTCGGGATGTGGCGGTATCTTGGTCACGCGGGGCGCCGGGGGCAAGCCCGTTGAGGGCTTGGGCGGGCGCTAAATCAGGGTCGCGGCCTCAAGCCGCAGCAAGGCGCGCTTGGTCTCGATGCCCTCGCCGGCGGAATATCCGGTCATGCGCCCGCCGGCGCCGGTGACCCGGTGGCAGGGGATCAGGATGGGCAGGGGATTGGCGCCGCAGGCGCCGCCGACCGCCCGCGCGACTCCGTCGATGCGGTGTGCCAATTCGCCGTAGGTTTCCATGTGCCCATACGGGATGTCGCGCATGGCTTGCCACACGCGGCGTTGGAATTCCGTGCCGCCGACGGGGGCGAGGGGCAGATCGAATTCCTTGAGCCCGCCGTCGAAATAGGCCGTCATCTGGCGCGTCGCCTCGTTCAGCAACGGGGTCGACCGGGGCGCCGGGGCGCGTCCCCATTCGAGTGCCGCCAGCGCCCCCTGGTCCTCGAACAGGGTCAGGGGCCCGACGGGGGAGTTCATGGTGGTGTAGAAATCGCTCATGTCTGGGCGGCGAGGGCTTGGGTGAGGGCGGTTGTCTCGGTCATCGCCAAGGAGCAGGTGGCGCCCGTGCACAGATAGGCGGCAGGCGTGCCGTCAACGGGCCCCTTGCCGGCGGCGGGGTGGCCCGCCGGCAGGTCCTGGCCGTCGGCCGTGCGCAGCAGCACCAGGCGCGGATGGCCCGAGGCCAGGGCGGCGGTGGCCAGGGCGGCGGCGGGGTCCCCTGATCCGGCGACAGTGACCTGCACGGCGTTCTCGAGAATCTCGAAGCCGGTCTGGAACGTGGTCTGATGGGCCAGGTGGGCCGTGTCTTCCGGCGCCAGGGCCGCGATCAGGGCATCGGCGCGGTCGCGGTAGGTGGTGTCGCCGGTCAGGTGGTACAGGCGGGCCAGGACCTCGACCATGGTGCCGTTGCCACAGGGCACGGCGTTGTCGTGCACGGGTTTGGAGCGGGTCAAAAGGTCCGCCGTGTCGTCGGCGGCCATGAAGTAGCCGCCGGTGTCGACATCCCAGAAATGCCGGTCCAACACGGCGGCCAGGGATTGCGCCCGGGTCAGATAGGCGGCGTCGCCGGTGCCCTGATGCAGGGCCAGGGCCGCGCGGGCCAGGTTGGCGTAGTCTTCCAGCACGCCCGGATGGGCGGCCCTGCCGGCGCACCAGGAATGGAACAGGCGGTCGCCGTCCGCAAGGTTTTCCCGGATGAAGGCGAACACCCCTTCGGCGGTGGTCCGCCAATCGGGCCGGTCGAACACGGCGGCGGCCTTGGCCAGGGCGGCGACGGCCAGGCCGTTCCAGTCGGCCAATACCTTGTCGTCGCGCATCGGCGGCACCCGCTTGGCCCGCTCGGGCAATAGGACGGCGCGGCAGCGGGCAAGCACGGCTTCCCGGTCGGGGTTTCCGAAATCCGCGTCGGCCGTGCGGTTGAGAATGGTATGGCCTTCCCAGTTGCCATGGGCGGTGACGTCATAGGCGGCCTTGTACACGGGCGCGTCGTCGCCCAGAAGCGCGTCGATCTCGGCCTCGGTCCAGACGTAGTACTTGCCCTCGACCCCTTCGGAATCGGCGTCGTAGGCGGAAACGAAGGCGAAGGGCGCGGCGGGATCGTCGGCGGAGCGCATGTCGCCCAGCATCCAGTCGACGGTTTCCGCCGTGCGCAGGCGGAACAGGTCGGCCTTGGACCCCGGATCCAGCCGCGGCCAGACCTCGGCCATCAGTTCGACCAATAGGGCGTTGTCGTACAGCATTTTTTCGAAATGCGGGACCAGCCATTCGGCGTCGACGGAATAGCGCGCGAAGCCGCCGCCCAGGTGGTCGTAGATGCCGCCCTGGCAGATGTTGGCCAGAGTCGCGGTCACGGCCTCGCGGTACATCGGGCCGCGGGTGCGGATATATGCCCGCCACAGGGCCTGGAAGAAATTGGGTTGGGGAAACTTGGGCGCGCCGTGGGTGCCGCCGTTGACGGGATCGACGAAGCGCAGCATCTGCCGAGCGACCTCGTCCAGCGCCGCCAGGGTGACGGTGCCGCCGCCCTTGGGGGTGGCGAGGGATGCGAGGGCGTCGCGCATGCGCTTGGCGTTGTCGGCGATCTTGGCGGGCTCGTCGCGGTAGGTGGCGGCGAGGCTTTCCAGCACCTGCGGGAACCCCGGGCGGCCATAGCGGGGGGCCGGCGGAAAATAGGTGCCGCCCCAGAACGGTTCCAGGTCCGGGGTCAGGAACATGGTCAGCGGCCAGCCGCCGTGCTCGCCCATCATGGCGAGCGCGCTTTGGTAGATGTTGTCCAGGTCGGGGCGCTCCTCGCGGTCGACCTTGATGTTCACGAAGTGGCGGTTCATGACCTCGGCGATGGCCGGGTTTTCGAAGCTTTCATGGGCCATGACATGACACCAGTGACAGGCGGCATAGCCGACGGAGAGCAGGATCGGTTTGTTGCCGTCGCGGGCCTCGGCCAGGGCCTCGGAACCCCAGGGCCGCCAGTGCACCGGGTTGTCCTTGTGCTGCAAGAGATAGGGGCTGGTCTCTTGGCCGAGTTGGTTGTCGCTCATGAATGCTCCGCTTTGGCCGCGCGCTTGATGGCCGATTGCCACGGGCGCGTCTCCTGGCTAGGTTGGGGTGCCGTGTCCTGCATACAAGCTGTTATTCGCCATTGCAAAGGATCGCCCCCGGGCGGCTTGCCGGCGAGGAAGGGGCGAGACCCATGAAGATTACCGTGAACATCGACTGCACCCCGGAAGAGGCCCGCAAGTTCCTCGGCCTGCCCGACGTGAAGCCCATGCAGGACGCCCTGATGAAGGATCTGGAGGAGCGGATGAGAGCGAACCTGTCCGCGCTCGATCCGGAAACCATGTTCAATACCTGGTTCCCCGCCGGGGTTCAGGGGTTCGAACAGCTTCAGAAGATGTTCTGGAACCAGATGTCGGCCGCGTCCAGGGACGAGGGCCAGGCCAAGACCACCAAGAAGGACGACACCAAGTGAGCGACGCCCAACACGACCAGGCCGGGGATCCGCCCCTGTTCTATGACCGCCATGTTTTTTTCTGCACCAACGAACGCCCGGCGGGCCATCCCCGGGGAAGCTGCGCCGCCAAGGGGTCGGTGAAGCTGCGCGATTACATGAAGGCGCGGGCGAAGGAGTTGGGGATCAAGGGGGTGCGCGTGAATTCGGCGGGCTGTCTCGACCGCTGCGAACTGGGCCCGACCCTGGTCATCTATCCCGAGGGCGTATGGTACCGCTGCGCCACGCGGGAAGACGTCGACCGGGTCCTGGAAGCCCATGTGCGAGACGGCGGCCGGGTGCCCGAGTTGATGCTGCGCCCCGGCGACGATCCGGAAAAAACCAAGTAGGGGGCCCCGGCGGAGCCGCCGAGGGGGGCCGGTGAGCGACCACAGCATTTTCGCATTGGCAAGCGGCGGCGCCCGGGCGGGCGTCGCGGTCGTGCGCCTGTCCGGCCCTGACGCGGGCGCGGCCCTGGTGGCGTTGACGCCGGGCAAGGTGCTGCCTGCGGCGCGGCGGGCGGCGCTGCGGGACCTACACGATCCGGCCAGTGGGGAAACACTCGACCAAGCCTTGGTTCTGCTGTTTCCCGGCCCCGCCAGCTTCACCGGCGAGGACGTGGTGGAACTGCACCTGCACGGCGGCCCGGCCGTGGTCGAGGGGGTCCTGGCGGCGCTCGGCGGCCTGCCTGGCCTGCGCCCGGCGGAGGCGGGGGAGTTCACCCGCCGCGCCTTCCTCAACGGCAGGCTCGATCTGACCCAGGCGGAGGCCATCGCCGACCTGGTCGCGGCGGAAACCTCGGAACAGCGCCGCCAGGCCCTGGATCAGGCGGCGGGGGCGCTCGGCCGCATCTACGAAGGCTGGCGCGCACGGCTGATCGCGGCCATCGCCCATGTCGAGGCGGGCATCGATTTCGCCGACGAGGACCTGCCGGCGGACATCGACCGCGCGGCCCGGGATGCCCTGGCGGTGCTGGCGGGGGAAATCGCGGCCCATCTCGACGACGGACGGCGGGGCGAGCGGCTGCGCGCCGGGGTGCATCTGGCCCTGCTGGGGCGGCCCAACGCGGGCAAATCGACCCTGTTGAACCTGCTGGCCGGGCGGGACGCGGCCATCGTGTCGGAAACGGCGGGCACGACCCGGGACGTGATCGAGGTGCATCTCGACCTGGGGGGCGTGCCGGTCATCGTCGCCGACACGGCGGGCCTGCGCGACGGCATGGACGAGATCGAACGGGAGGGCGTGCGCCGGGCGGCGGCGCGGGCCGATTGGGCGGATCTGAAGCTGATCGTGCTCGACCGCGCTGACTGGCCGAACGTGCCGGACGACCTGCGCGCCCTGGCGGCGGACGGCAGGGCCTTGGTTCTCGTCAACAAGGCGGATCTGGCGCCGGTCGATGATCCGGGGGATCTGGGCGGCGCGCCCGTGCTCGCCCTCTCGGCCCGCACGGGCGCGGGGGTGGAGGGCTTTATTGCCCGTTTGACCGAGGCGGTTCGGGGCCTCGCCCTGGCCGGGGCGGGGGCATCGCCGGGCCCGACGCGGGCGCGTCATCGTCATGCGCTGGAAGAGGCGCGGGCGGCCCTGACCCAGGCCCTCGATGGCTGGTCGAGCCGGGGGCCGGAATTGGTTGCCGAGGATCTGCGCCTCGCCGCGCGGGCCATCGGGCGGATCACCGGGCGGGTCGATGTGGAGGATTTGCTCGATGTGATCTTCGCCGACTTCTGCATCGGTAAGTGATCACTCTTTCTAGCCTATTTATGCTCATATAATATGTAGTGGGTTAAAGCTGAATAGACATACCTTGGAAGCAGATTGATAACCTTTAAATCGATTAAGCGACTTTTGAATTTCCTTTCGAGGCCCGATTGGCCGCTGCTATGCCACCCGATGGGGTCGCGGCAGGACAGAATGTTTCACGTGAAACATTTCCCTCCGGGAGGGTTTTTCGCGGCCGCCGCAGATGGCCCGGTGCGGCTTTGCCGGACCGGCCCGGGGGCAAATTCCGGCCCGGGCGGCGAGAGGCGGCATGACCGGCGATCTGCGAAGGGATTTGACTCGGATCGGCGGGGTTCCTACATTCCGGCCTGTGTTTCCGCGCCATCGGCGGGGCGGACACAATAGGTTTCCCGAGGCAGAATCAGGCAGGCGGTCCATGGACCGGACTTTCGACGTCATTGTGGTGGGCGGTGGGCACGCCGGAACCGAGGCGGCCGCGGCGGCGGCGCGCCAGGGGGCCGCGACGTTGCTGCTGACCCACAAGGCCGCGACCATCGGTGAAATGTCCTGCAACCCGGCCATCGGCGGCCTGGCTAAGGGCCAGCTGGTGCGCGAGATCGATGCCCTCGACGGCGTCATGGGCCGCGCCATCGACCGCGGCGGCATTCAGTTCCGCATGCTCAACAGGTCCAAAGGGCCGGCGGTCTGGGGTCCCCGGGCGCAGGCCGACCGCAAGCTGTACCGCGAGGCGGTGCAGGCCATTCTGGCCGAAACCCCGAATCTGACGATTATCGAGGCCGGGGCCGATGACCTGATGTTCGGCGCGGGCGGCGGCTTGGCCGGGGTGCGGGCGTTGGGCGGCCGGGAATTCCGCGCCGCTGCCGTGGTCATCACCACGGGCACTTTCCTGCGCGGCCTGATCCATATCGGCGAAACCCGCATTCCCGCCGGGCGGGTGGGGGACAAGCCGGCGATCGGCCTCAGCTACACTTTCCGGCGCCTGGGCTTCGACCTCGGGCGCCTGAAGACCGGCACGCCGGCCCGCCTGGACGGCCGCACCATCGACTGGACCGGGCTCGACGAACAGCTGGGCGATACGCCCCCGGTGCCGTTTTCCTATCTGACCAAGGCGATCACCACGCCGCAGATTGCCTGCGGCATTACGGAAACCACCCCGGCGACCCATGCGCTGATCCGCGCCAACATCCATCGCTCGCCCATGTATTCCGGGCAGATCGAAAGCAAGGGCCCGCGTTATTGCCCGTCGATCGAGGACAAGGTGGTGCGCTTTGCCGAGCGCGAGCGCCATCAGATCTTCCTTGAACCCGAGGGCCTGGACGACCCCACGGTCTATCCCAACGGCATTTCGACCTCCCTGCCGAAGGACGTGCAGCTGGCGATGCTGAAGACCATCCCGGGCCTGGAAAACGCCGAGATGATCCGCCCGGGCTATGCTATCGAATACGATTTCGTCGATCCCAGGCAATTGACCCCGACCCTGGAAACGCATCGGGTGCCGGGCCTGTTCCTGGCCGGACAAATCAACGGCACCACCGGATACGAGGAGGCGGGGGCCCAGGGCCTGATCGCCGGGATCAACGCGGCGGCCCGCGCGGGGGCCGGCGGCGGGGCGGGGCCCGTCCGGGACTTCGTGCTCGACCGCGCCGACGCCTACATCGGCGTCATGATCGACGACCTGGTGACCCTCGGCACCCGCGAGCCCTACCGCATGTTCACCTCGCGCGCCGAATACCGCCTGAAACTGCGGGCCGACAACGCGGACCAGCGCCTGACGCCGCTTGGCATGGGCATCGGCTGCGTCGGCGCTGACCGGGCCCGCGCCTTCGCCCGCAAGCAGACGGCCCTGACCCTGGGCCGCCGCCTGCTGGAACGCCTGGAGGCCAGCCCCAACACGCTGGCCAAGGCCGGCTTCGCCGTGAACCAGGATGGGGCGCGGCGCAACGCCTGGACGCTTTTGTCCTATCCGGGGGTGACGGCGGAGGTCATTGCCGCCCATTGGCCGGAGATTGCGGAGCTGCGGCCGGAGATTCTCGGCCAACTGACCATCGAGGCGGGCTACAGCCAGTACCTGATGCGCCAGGACGCCGACATCCGCGCCTTCCGCCGCGACGAGGGCCTGACCCTGCCGGGCGCGCTCGATTACGACGCGGTGTCCGGCCTGTCCAACGAAGTCCGGGAAAAACTCAAGCAGGCCCGCCCCGCGACCCTGGGGGCGGCGGCCCGCCTGCCCGGCGTGACCCCGGCGGCGCTGACCATCCTGCTCGCCCATGTAAAACGCCGGGACGCCCGCCTGAGCGCCTGACCAAACCTTCAGACCGGCCACACAGGCCCCCAACCGAACAGAGACTGTTTCACGTGAAACAATCGACCCCCGAACCCGCGTCCCGGATGCCCGAGGATGTCGTCCGCGCTCTCGGTCTCGACGGTGAGGACGGGGCGGTGCCGCGGGCGCGTCTGGAAACCTATGTCGCGGCCCTGGTCAAATGGCAGCGCCGCATTAACCTGATCGGCCCGGCCACGGTGGCCGATATCTGGCGCCGCCATATTCTCGACTGCGGCCAGCTGGCGGCCTTGATTCCGGCGGGACCCGTGCGGGTCTGCGACCTGGGGTCGGGGGCGGGCCTGCCGGGTCTGGTGCTGGCGGCCCTTGGCATCGGGGCCGGGGAGGGGGCCTGCCTCGACCTGATCGAAAGCGACAGCCGCAAGGCGGCCTTCCTGCGCGAGGCCAACCGGCTGATGGGCACCCAGGCGCGGATCGAAAACCGGCGCATCGAGGAAATGGCGGAAACCGGGGCCGCCGGCTACGACATCATCACCGCGCGGGCCTTGGCGCCCTTGCTTAAATTGTTGGAAATGTCGAACAACCTGTTGAAAACCGGTGGAAAACTTTTGTTTTTAAAAGGTAAAGCCACGGATGCGGAATTGACCGAATCGGAAAAAGCCTGGAAGATGCGCGTCACGAAAATGCCCAGCGCGAGTGATTCCGAGGGCGTTATTCTCCTGATCGAGGACCTTGAACGACGCCATGGCTGAGCCCCTTTACGACGGCCTGAACGGCCCCGTGGTGCCGGATATCCCGGCCCCGCCGCGCATCATCGCCGTCGCCAATCAGAAGGGCGGGGTCGGCAAGACGACGACCGCCATCAACCTGGGCACGGCGCTGGCCGCCGTCGGCAACCGGGTGCTGATCATCGACCTCGACCCCCAGGGCAACGCCTCGACCGGCCTTGGCATTCCCCGGGCGCAGCGGGCGGTGAATTCCTACCATCTGCTGATCCATGCCGAGCCCCTGGCGGCGGCGGCCCAGGCGACGGAAATCCCCAATCTGGACATCGTGCCCTCGGGCATCGACCTGTCGGGGATCGAGGTCGAGCTGGTCGACGAGGACGGCCGCGAATATTTCCTCAAGCAAAGTCTGGAGGCGGCCCTGTCCGCGGCCGGGCCGGCCTATGACTTCGTGCTCATCGACTGCCCGCCGGCCCTCGGCCTGCTGACCGTCAATTCCCTGGTCGCGGCCCAGGCCGTTCTGGTGCCGTTGCAGTGCGAGTTCTTCGCGCTCGAGGGGGTCAGCCAATTGATGCAGACCATCGAGCGCGTGCGCGCCGCTTTTAATTCGGCCTTGGAGATTCAGGGCATTGTCCTGACCATGTTCGATCAGCGCAACAATCTGTCGGGCATGGTCGAAACGGATGTCCGCGATCATTTCGGCGACAAGGTTTACGAGACCGTCATCCCCCGCAACGTGCGGATTTCCGAGGCGCCGTCCCACGGCCGCCCGGTGCTGATCTACGACACTGCCTGCGCCGGGTCGCGGGCCTATCTCAACCTGGCCAGCGAGGTCATCAGCCGCGAGCGCCAGACGCAACATCGCCAGGCCCTGGCGCGCCAGGGCGGCAGCCAGCCGATGGGGGCATCATGATGGCGGAAAAACGCAGAAACCTGGGGCGCGGCCTGTCGGCTCTTCTGGGTGAGGACACATCCCCGGCGCAGGCCGGCGGGGCGCGCCAGATCGCCATCGAAAAGCTGCATCCCGGCCGCTATCAGCCGCGCCGCACCATGGGCGAGGCGGAATTGCAGGACCTGGCCCAGTCGATCCGCGAACTGGGTGTGCTGCAACCGATTCTGGTCCGCGAGGATCCCGACCGCCCCGGAAATTACGAGATCATCGCCGGCGAACGGCGCTGGCGGGCCGCGCAATTGGCCCAGCTTCACGAAGTGCCGGTTCTGGTCAAGGTGCTGTCGAACAAGGAAACCCTCGAGGTTGCCTTGGTCGAGAACCTGCAGCGCGAGGACCTGTCGCCCTTGGAAGAGGCCGTCGGTCTGCAACGCCTGATGGACGAATTCGGCCATACCCAGGAGGCCCTGGCCAAGGCCGTCGGCAAAAGCCGATCCCATGTCGCCAACATGCTGCGCCTGTTGGGTCTGCCCGATGCGGTCAAGGCCATGGTCGACAAGGGCGAGTTGAGCGCGGGGCATGCCCGCGCCCTGCTGTCGGCGGCGGCTCCGGAGGCTTTGGCCCGCCAAGTCGTCGACCAGGGCCTCAGCGTGCGCCAGACCGAAAAGTTGGTGCAGCGCGCCGCGACGGCGAAAAGCAGCGGTGCCAGGCGCGGGCCGAAGGAAAAGGATGCGGACACACGGGCCCTGGAAACCGATTTGTCCGATCTGCTCGGCCTGCGTGTCGCCATCGCGGCCAAGGGGCGGGAGGGCTCGGTCACCCTCTATTACAAATCCCTCGATCAGCTCGACGGTCTGTTGCAGCGCCTGAGCGGCCAAGCCGCGGGCGAATAACGGCGGTCAAGCCGGGGCGCGTGATCGGCCGGGTTTTCTTGGATCAGCCGGATAACCCTAGTCGCCGGGAAAGAACGATTCCGGCGAGTCGCCTGCCATGGATAGGCTCTAGCCCGCGAGGCGGGCCAAGCGGATGAAGGCCCGCTCGCAGATGACCTCGTCGGGCCCCAGGCCGCTTTTGCAGGCCCGCTCGGCCTCGGTCAAGACGTCCAGGGCGGTTCCCAGACGGCCCGGCGTCCATGACCTCAATGCATTGATAAACAATGGCTTTTCCTTGAAGAACACGGGCGGGCGCAGATTGTCGACGGCCTGCTCGGGGCGTGTGCCGCGGGCCACGTCGCCGGCCGCCAGATGCAGGCGCTGGAACATTCGCTGGGCCGCGCGCAGCATGCCGACGGTGGTTTCGCCCAGGTCGCGGGCGCTGGCATAGGCGCTGAGCAGGCCCGGGACGTCACCGCCGGCCAAGGCCTGGGTCACGGCTTCGGTGCCGCGTCCGGCGTTGTCGCCGACGCAAGCCTGGGCGTCGGCCAAGGTCACTTCGGGCCCGGCCCCTTGCATGTAGAGCACCAGCTTTTCCAACTCGCGCCGGGAAATCAGCCGGTCGTTGCCCAGATTGGCGGCGAGATGGGCCTGGGCTTCCCGCCCGATGGTCAGTCCGGCGGCAGACAGGGTGTCGCGGATGACCTGTTCCATGGCGCGGGCGTCGTCGGCGTAACAGGGAATGGCGGCGGCATTGGGCGCGGTCTCGCAAATTTTGCGCAATTTCGCCCGAGGGGTGAGGTCGCCGGCGACGATGATGACCAGCCCGTCGCCTTCGGCGGCGAGAGCGCGCTCGACCGCCGGTGCCAGTCGGTCGCCGCCGTCGGCGCGGACCGCGCGCCGGCCGCCGCCGAAGGCCATGGCGGACCGTTCGGCGGCCAGGCGCTCGCTGTCGTCGGCCACGTCCTGTTCGGTGACGGAAGCGGTGCGGAAGGGGTCGTCGGTCGATCCGGCGACGGCGCGCATGACGCGGTCGGCGCGTTCCCGCACCAAGCCTTGGTCGGGACCATAGATCAGCACAGCCGCGACCGCGCTCCCGGGATCGTCGAGGAAGCTGTCGATCTGGCGGCCGGAGAGTTTCATGACGAGACCTTGGATGTCCGGGGTCGTGTCGGCGCCGGGCTCATGGCTTGTCAGCGTTGGTTTTCAGGAAAATCGCGACCTTGAGCCGGATGTCGTCCCCCAATTGGCGGACGGCCCGGTCGCGGGCGCCCTTTTCGGCCATCAGCGTGGCGAATTCCGAATTGAGGATGTTGAAGCTGGAAATGGCCCGGCTGTTGCCCGAGTAAAGATGCTGCCCGGTGCGCAAATCCAGCAAGCTGAACGAACTGGTCAGGGACAAATCGGCGCGGGTGGCGTCGGCGCTTTTCTGCACGGCCAGCGAGGAAATACTTTCATTCAACGTAACGTCCAGACGATAGACCTGTTCGCCGCTCGGCCCCCGGGGGGACAGTCCGTCCAGCAGCGCATTGTGCAGTTGCTGACCGACGCGGGCAACATCGCGTCCTTCCGTGGTGGTGTTGCGGACCGGGCCGATCTCGACCCGTGACAAGGTGTCGCTTAGGTCGGTGCCGACCCCCGACCGGCCGTAGAGCGGGCGGAAACCGCAGCCGCCGAGCCCGCCAACCGCCAACCCGCCGGCGATCCCGGCAAGGATTTTCCTACGCGACCACATTGACGATCCTGTTCGGCACGACGATGACCTTTCGGGGCGGTTTGCCTTCCAGCACGGATTGTACCTTATCCAGGGCCAGGGCCGCATCCTCCGCGGCATCCTTCGCGCAATCCTTGGGCAGCTCGATGGTGCCGCGCAGCTTGCCGTTGACCTGGACCGCGATGGTCACCAGGTCGTCGACCAGATAGGCGGGGTCGGCCTCGGGCCAGGGGGTGTCGGCGACCAGCGCATCGCCGTGGCCCAGTTCAAGCCACAGGGCCTCGGCCAGATGGGGCGTCATGGGGGCGATGAGAAGGCTCAAGGTCTCCAGCGCGAAGCGGCGCACCCAATCCGCATCCGGTGCGGTGTCCTTCAGGCCTTCGACGGCGTTGGTCAGTTCGCGGATGCGCGCCACCGCCTTGTTGAAGTGGAATTTTTCCAGGTCCGCGGACACGCCGTCGATGGTCTTATGCGTGGCCTTCAGAACCTCTTCCGCGGCCGGCCCCATCGTTGCGGGTCGGGCGTCGCCGGCGGCGGCAAGAGGGGCGGGGTTTTCCGTGACCAGGCGCCACAGCCGGTTGAGGTAGCGCCAGGCCCCATCGACGCCGGCGTCGGTCCATTCCAGGTCGCGGTCGGGCGGGCTGTCCGACAGCATGAACAGCCGCGCCGTGTCGGCCCCGTAGGCGCCGATGATGGCTTCGGGGTCGACCACGTTTTTCTTCGACTTGCTCATCTTCTCGGACCGCCCGAGGGTCACCGGCTGGCCGGTCTCGGCATGTTTGGCGACGTCGCCGTCGCATACCACCTGCGACGGCAGCAGCCATTTGCCGGCCGCGTCCTTGAAGGTCTGATGGCACACCATGCCCTGGGTCAGCAGCCCGGCGAAGGGTTCCTCGACAGACAGATAGCCGCATTTCTTCAAGGCCCGCGTGAAGAATCGGCTGTACAGCAGGTGCAGCACCGCATGCTCGATGCCGCCGATGTACTGGTCCACGGGCAGCCAGTAATCCACGGCCGCGCGGTCGAGGGGGACGTCCGAGGCCGGATTGCAGAACCGGGCGAAATACCAGGACGATTCGAAGAAGGTGTCGAAGGTGTCCGTCTCGCGCTCGGCCGGCTTGCCGCAGGTCGGGCAGGCGACATGCTTCCAGGTTGGATGGCGGGCCAGGGGATTGCCGGTTCCCGTGAAGTCGACGTCGGCCGGCAGCTCGACCGGAAGGCCCCATTCCGGAACCGGAACGATGCCGCAGTCGCCGCAATGGATGATCGGAATCGGACAGCCCCAGTAACGCTGGCGCGACACGCCCCAGTCGCGCAGCCGGTAGTTCACGGCCCGCGTGCCGATGCCCATGTCTTCCAGGCGGTCGATGACCTTGGATTTGGCCTCAGGCACGGCAAGGCCGTCGAGGAAATCGGAGTTGATCAGCAGACCGTCGTCCGTGAAGGCTTCGTCGCCGACCGTGAAGGCCGTGTCGTCCGTGCCCTTGGGGGCGACCACCGGCAGCACCGGCAGGCCGTACTTGCGGGCGAAATCCAAATCGCGCTGGTCATGGGCGGGGCAGCCGAAGATCGCCCCCGTGCCGTAGTCCATGAGCACGAAATTGGCGACATAGACCGGCAGGGTATGGCCCTCGATGAACGGATGCAGCACCTTCACGCCCGTGTCGAAGCCCATCTTCTCGGCCGTTTCGATGGCCGCCTCGCTGGTGCCCATGCGGTTGCATTCGGCGATGAAGGCGGCCAGGTCGGGGTTGCCCTGGGCCAGCTCCTGGGCCAGGGGATGGTTGGCGGCGACGGCGCAGAACGACGCGCCGAACAGGGTGTCGGGGCGGGTGGTGTAGATGTCGAGCCGGTCGTCGCGGCCGTCGAACCGGAAACGCACATGCGCCCCTTCGGACCGGCCGATCCAGTTTTCCTGCATCAGGCGCACCCGGTCGGGCCAGCGGTCCAGGGTCTCGAGCCCCGCCAGAAGCTCCTCGGCGTAGTCCGTGATCTTGAGGAACCACTGGCTCAACTGACGTTTTTCGACCAGGGCGCCGGAGCGCCAGCCGCGGCCGTCGATGACCTGTTCGTTGGCCAGCACGGTGTTCTCCACGGGATCCCAGTTGACCCAGGATTCCTTGCGGTAGACCAAGCCGCCGGCCAGGAAGTCGAGAAACATCTTCTGTTCATGGCGGTAGTAGCCGGGCTCGCAGGTCGCCAGTTCCCGGCCCCAGTCATAGGACAGGCCCATGGTCTTGAGCTGGCGGCGCATGGTCGCGATGTTTTCCCGCGTCCACTGGGCCGGCGGCACCTTGTTTTCCATGGCGGCGTTTTCCGCCGGCAGGCCGAAGGCGTCCCAGCCCATGGGGTGCAGCACGTTGAAGCCGCGGGCTTTTTTATAGCGCGCGACGACGTCGCCCAGGGTGTAGTTGCGGACATGACCCATGTGGATGCGCCCCGACGGATAGGGAAACATCTCAAGCACGTAGTACTTGGGCCGGCTGCTGTCCTCACGGACCTGGAAACAACCCTTGTCGTCCCAGGCGGCCTGCCATTTCTGTTCGTTTTCCTTGACGTTGTAGCGCGCCATTCAAGTCCCCAGAAGGTTTGGGCGGGAAGATGTCGCCGGCCATGGTCGTCCGGGCGAGAGGAGGTGGAAAGGTAAAGCCGCCGTCTACTTGGTGTTGACCGTCTGGCGGCGGAGCTGGCGGGCGCGGGTCAGGATCGCGTCCTCAATCTTGGTGCCGGTCTGTTCCGGCACGGCCGTGTCGCGCCACTGGCCGCCCTGGTCCTTGGTCTGGCTGAACACGGCGACCCGGATTCCGTCGGCGCGCAGCGTGCGGCCCAGAATGTAGACGTTCAACTTGAAGCGCTCGTTGGGGGCTTCTTCGGTCGAATGCCAGTCGGTCAGGATCACGCCGCCGAACGGGTCCGCCGTGGACACGGGCATGAAGGCGATGGTGTCCAGGGTCGCGCGCCACAGGAAGCTGTTGACGCCGAGCGCGCCGCCGCCGCTGTCGTTATTGTCGCCGTCGCCCCACAGGCTGATGCCGCCGGCACCCCAGATGGTGTCGCGCTTGGACCCGTCATCGGTCTGGTCATGCGTCGTCGCTTGGATATCGGCCGGCGAGAAATCGGCGCAGGCCGCCGTGCCGGCGACCAGGGCCGCCGCGCCGATCAGCGCCAGGATGCGCCTTCCCTTGCCAAGAATCATTGCTGTCACGTCCTCTTTTATGCCGTCGCCGGTGAATGACGCCCCTTCTTAAACCATATCGCGGCCATGCGCCAAGCGCCGTGACCGCGCCTTGCGCGGGCGTGCCGCCCGCAGGCCGAAGGGATCGCGGCAAAGATGGGGCAGGGCGCCGATTCCCGCAACCCCCGCGGCCCCCGCGGCCCGCACCCGGCGAAGTGTCGTCGGTGTAACCCCGCCAAGCGCCAGCACCGGTACGGCGGTGCCGCGGCACAATGCGGCCAATCGCCGCACGCCCAGGGCCGGGCGTCCGGGGTGGCTGGCCGTGGGAAACACGGGCGACAGCAGAATCAGGTCGGCGCCGGCCCGCGCCGCCCGCCTCAGGCCCGGCCCGTCGTGGGCGGCGGCGGAAACGGGCCAGGGATCGCCCTGCGGCGCGAACCGGCGGCGCCGCCGCACCATGCCGTCCGGCAGGTGCAGGCCGTCGGCGCGCAGGCGATGGGCCAGCCGCCGGTCCCCGGCCACGACGAAGATCAATCCAAGCCGGCGGGCCAGGATTGCCAGGCGGCGGCCCAGGGCCGCGCGGTCGGGGGCGTCGTAATGGCGAAAGATCACCATCGTGCCGGGGGACAGCAGGCCCAGGGCCTTGGCCGGATCGGGCGTGCGGCCGGCATCGGTCATGAAGGCAAACAGCGGCAGGCCGTGCCGGCGCGGCTTTTTCCCGCGCCCGCCCCATGCTAGGGTTGCCCCCCCTCGCTTCCTCATTCCTGGCCCCGATCCACCCATGATGCCATCCGACACCGCCCCTCATAGCGCGGACCCCGATATTGCCGCAAACCTTGCCGAGGTCCAGGCCAAGGTTGCCGAGGCCGCCCGGGCCGCCGGCCGCGATCCCGCCGCCGTCACCCTGGTCGCCGTCGGCAAGACCTTTCCCGCCGACCGCATGCTGCCGGCGCTGGCCGCCGGGCAGCGCGCCTTCGGGGAAAACCGGGTGCAGGAGGCGGAAGAGAAATGGCCCGCCTTGCGCGACCGCTTCCCCGATATCCGCCTGCACCTGATCGGCCCGCTACAGTCGAACAAGGTGCGCAAGGCCGTCGAGGTCTTCGACGTCATTGAAACCGTCGACCGGCCCAAGCTGGCCCGCGCGCTGGCGGGCGTCATGGCCGAAACGGGGAAACGCCCGGACTGCTTCATCCAGGTCAACACGGGGGCCGAGGATCAGAAGGCCGGCGTGCTGCCGCAAGACGCCGACGCCCTCATCGCCCAGTGCCGCGACGATTTCGCCCTGCCGGTCACCGGCCTGATGTGCATCCCGCCCGTGGACGAGGAGCCGTCCCTGCATTTCCAGTTGCTGGCGGACATCGCCCGGCGCAACGGCCTCGCCCAGTTGAGCATGGGGATGAGCGCCGATTACGAGATCGCCGTCGCGTTCGGCGCGACCCACGTGCGGGTCGGCTCGGCCATTTTCGGGACCCGCCCGAAACCCGCCTGAAGGGCCCGCTTAAAAGATAGGGGCTCAGCCCCTGACGGTCATCACGTCGCCGGGCGAGGCGGCCCGCAGCAGATCGACCAGATCCGCATCGGCCAGGGCGACGCAGCCCTCGGTCGGGGCGAAGTCGGATGTCGCCAGGTGCAGAAAAATGGCGCTGCCGGCGCCCGGTTGCGGCGGCGCGTCGTTATGGCCCAGAACCACGATCAGATCATAGACGCCGTCCGCGCGGGCCAGTTCCTCGTGGCGCCACGGGCAGGGCAGGCGGACCAGCCGGTTGTAGGCGGGGCTCAAAGGGTCGTCGCACCAGCCCAGATTGGGGGTGATGGGGGTTGCCGGCAAGCTTGTTTCCGGCCGGGTCCGCCGGTCGGCGCGGTAGAACAGGCGGCGCAGGGTGAACCGGCCCATGGGCGTGGCGCCGTCGCCTTCCCTTTTGACGAGGGCGATGCCCGCGCGGCCGAGCGCGCAGGGGACACGCGTCCGCTCCCAGCTCAGGCGCCCGCGGGCAAGATCGTCCGTCGGCTCAACCAGAATCTCCATGACCGCCAGCCTAACCCTTTCGCGGCGCTAGATCATGCCGGGCGGATGGGGGGTCAGCGCCCGCCCGCCGCCACGGTCAGGTCCGGGCGAAAGCCGGGCTCGGCCAGGCGCTGGGCGGCCTGATAGCGGGTCCAGCCGTCGACCATGTTGTCGCGGAACCAGCCGCCGCCTTCGGCGATGGCGCCGGACGGATCCCGGTCGTCGCGGCCGTTATCCTCGCGGCGCGGGGCCGCGCGGTCTCGCGGTGCGGCCTCGGGCAGGGCGGCGACCTCCTTGGCGCGGTCGCCCATGACCCAGGCCAGCTGGTCGCGGGCCCAGGTCGAGACATCGCCGTTGATGCCCGCAGGATCGATCCCGGTGTGATGGGTCTCGGTAGGGGCCGCCTGCGCGGTCTGGACGGCCTGCGCCCGTGGCGCGGCCGGACGGGCGGGGCCCGTTTCGGCACCGGCGCGGTAATAGGCGGTTTGCCGCTGGGCCCAGGCGGCGACGGGATCGGCCGCGGCCATGGGCTGGGCGTCGCTGCCCTGATAATAGGCGACCTGCCGGGCCGCCCAGGCGGTGACATCGACGCCGTCCGTGCCGGCGGCCACGGGTGCGGCCTCCGGGGCCATCGCGGCCATCTGGGGGCCGCCGCCCGGCGCGGCGTTCCGGTAGAAGGCATGCTGTTCGGATGCCCATTGGCCGACCGGATCGGCGGCGGTCGCCGTCGCGGCGCCCTTGCCGTCCCGTCCCTGGTAGAAGGCCTGTTGGTTCTGGGCCCAGCGGCTGACCGGATCGGCGGCGTCCGCGCCGCTTTGGTAGAACGCCGTTTGCTCGGCCGCCCATTGGGTGACCGGGTCGGTGCCGTCCGTGCCCGCGGCGGCGGGGGGGGCCGCGGCGGTCGCGGTCGACAGCGGCTGCGCGTCGTCGCGGAAATAGGCCAGCACGTGGCCGCCCATGTCCTTGCCCGTGTTGTGCTCGACCATCACGTTGGCGACCGAGGCGACCAGGCCGATCGGGCCCATGAACAGGGTGCCGCCCATGACGCGCGGGGCCGGGTCCAGGGTGTCGTCGGTCAGGTCGCGGTAGAGGGTCGAGACCACGGGGATGTGCTGCAGCGGATTGACCACGTCGACCAGGTCCCAGAAGGTGAGCCCGTCGTCGCCGAACGCCTTGAATTCCTTGCCGCCGTCGGCGGTCTTCCCGCTTGCGTCGAGGGCATCGCCCTTGCGGAGCTTGAGGTCCGGCAGGTTGGCGGGGGTGTGTTTGGCTGGAAGGGCGCCGGTCCCGCCAGGGGCGGGGGCCACGCGCCAGGGATTGATCCCTTCGGAGGGCAGTGTCATCGATTTTTTCCCGTTCTCTTCGCGCCCTGTTTTCGGGCGTTAATTTTATGGAACGGGTGTCGCAAGACTCGGGCCAGAATCAAGCCGTTGTTTTTAAACGATTTTGACTCGTCTGCTCTGGGTACAAAATGCCCGGGGCGGCAAATGCTGCCGGGCGACGGGGGACTCCGGCGGCCAAGGCTTTCAATGGTTAACAGGGTGGCGGCCGGGGGAGACCGGAACAACAGCCCTGAGCCGTTCCCATGTGAGCACAGGCGCACCTGCGCCTGGCGCAGCGGGGAAATTAAAACAAACGCCCTGAGCCGTTCCCATGTGAGCACAGGCGCACCTGCGCCTGGCGCAGCGGGGAGCTTAAAAAAGATGCCCGGCGCGGCTGGCCTTGGTGCGCAGGTAGCTTTCGTTGTGTTCGTTGGACGGGAAGGCATGGGGGACGCGCTCGGCCACGGTGATGCCGCCGCGTTCCAGGGCCGCGACCTTTTCCGGATTGTTGGTCAGAAGCCGCACCGCGCCGAAGCCCAGCAGGCGCAGCATCTGCGCCGCCGGCAGATACACCCGCTCGTCCGCGTCGAAGCCGAGCTGTTCGTTGGCGTCGATGGTGTCGAAGCCACGGTCCTGCAACTCGTAGGCGCGCAGTTTGTTGACCAGGCCGATGCCGCGGCCTTCCTGCGCCAGATACAGCAGGATGCCGCTGCCGGCGGCGGCGATCTCGGCAATGGCTCCCTTCAGCTGGTCGCCGCAATCGCAGCGCAGGCTGCCCAGCAGGTCGCCGGTAAAGCATTCGGAATGCACCCGGGTCAGCACGGGGGCGCCGGGTTTCGGTGCGCCGATGACGATGGCGAGATGTTCCAGCGCCCCGTCGGCGGGGCGGAAGGCATGAACCTTGGCCTCGACGCCCGTTCCCTCGGCGACGGCAAGCGGGATGCGCGCGGCGCCGACCTCGGTCAGCGTGCGGGCCTCGTCCAGGCGTTGGCGGAACACGTCGCCGGCGTCGACGAACATCAGGTCATGGCGCTTGGCCCAGTTTTCCAGGTCGCCGTCGAACTGGATAACCCCGGTCAGGGCGGCCGGCAGCAGGCGCGCGATCTTGGTCAGGGTGACCGCCGCCGTCCAGGCGTCGAACCGTTCCGCCGCGCGGGGGGCGAGATCGGGCAGGGGGCCGCCCGCGCCGCCGTCGAACAGGGGGTCGGCCAGGCGCGTCACCAGGTCAGGGCCCAGGCCGCCGGCGCGAGACAGCACGACGACGTTGCTTGACGGCGCCGGCAGGCCGAGCACGGCGGCGCGCCTGGCGGTGACCGCCAGTTCCGGGTCATTGCCGGTCAGGTTCTTCATGTCGGCGAGGCGGCGGGCGTCCGCGTGTTCCGCGCCCAGCAGCACCAGCCCGCGTCCGTCGCCGTCGCCGGTGACCACGGGGCGGCCCCGGCGCAGCTCGCCGGCCGCCCGGTCGACCGCCTTTTGGGCGCGCGGCTCCCGCGTCGCCGGGGCGTCGCGGCGGTCCAAATCCTGGGTGCGCGAAGGCGCCGGGGATGAATTTCGTTCGGTCATGTCTTAAGCGGCCGTCGTTACATGAGATCGTGCCATAATTACGCCGCGGTTGCCGGGCACTCAGGCGCACAATATTGTGGACCCAATATGGTGAATTTTCCGTTCCTTGTCATTGACCGGATGACGCGGGCCCGGAAAATCGCCGGAAATTCCCGAATTTCAAGGGGGGATCGATCACCGTCATGACCAACGGCAAGCAAATCCTGATCGTCGATGACGACAGCGAGTTCCTGGAAACGCTGTGCGAACAATTGCAGCTTCACGAGGAATTCAAAAGCGTGACCTGCACCAGCGGGGCCGAGGCGTTGAAAACCGCCAAGGAAGACCGTTTCGACGTCATCATCCTCGATGTCGGGCTGCCCGACATGGACGGCCGCGAGGTCTGCCGCCTGATGCGGCGCAACGGCGTGACGTCGCCGATCATCATGCTGACCGGCGCCGACACGGACGCCGACACCATCCTGGGCCTCGACGCCGGCGCCAACGATTACGTTACCAAGCCGTTCCGGCTGGGGGTTTTGCTGGCCCGCCTGCGCGCCCATATCCGCCAACACGAACGGTCGGACGACGCCGTGTTCGCGATCGGACAGTATTCGTTCCAGCCCGCGAACAAAATGCTGGTGGAGACGGCCACGGACAAGAAGGTGCGCCTGACCGACAAGGAAACGGCGATTCTGAAATACCTCTACCGCGCCGGCGACAAGGTCGTGGGCCGGGATATCCTGCTTGGCGAGGTCTGGGGCTATAACGCCGGGGTCACCACCCACACCTTGGAAACCCACGTTTACCGTCTGCGTCAGAAGATCGAAAGCGATCCGTCGAACGCCCGCCTTCTGGTCACCGAGCCGGGGGGCTACCGGCTCGTTCCATAACCGGAACAAATCGAAGCCTAGCGGTCCTGGGTGACATCGGCGCGTTCCTCGAAGAACCGGCGCCACTCGTGGGCATCGATGTCGAAATCCGTGTAACACACGATCTTGTCCACGGTTTCGCCGTCAGACGACAGGGGCAGACGAATGCTGGGCGCGTGCAGGCTGCGCCGATCCAGGCCGCCCTGGGCCCGATAGACAAGGGCAAGGCAGGTCTTTTGCGACACGACGCGCTGAAATTCTTCAAGCGCCGTCAGGGTGCGCGGGCTGTCGACCTCGGACAGACGCACGCCCGTGCGGTCGAGGGCGTGCACCGCGCCCAGACCCGTGCCCCAGAACCGATATTTGAAGTCGCGGCCGCCGTCGATGACGTCGGCGACGCGCATGTAGGGAATGATATGGCCCGCCAGGTCGATCAGGCGGAAGTCGCCCCAGGCCGGTGCGAAGCGGGCCCCGCGCCGGCCGTCCCAGTAGCGGTGAACCAGGCCGCAGCCCGTCTCCCGCACGTCGCTGATCGGCACTTCGCGGCTTGTAAAATCCTGAGCCATGTCCCTGCCTTCGCCGGTTAACAGGCCCCACCATCGGCGATCATCCCAGAGATCGGGGCGGCGACCAAGGACTCGTTTTCCGGCGGCTCCGGGGGCGGCGGGAAGCGCACGGTCACGGTCGTGCCTTCACCCAGGACGCTGTCGATGTCGAGGCCGCCGCCATGGGCGTCGATCAGGGACTTGACGATGGCCAGGCCCAGGCCCTTGCCGTCACGCGCGAGATGGGGGTTGGCGATGACCTGGGAAAACGGCTCGGCGATCGTCGGCAGCTTTTCCGGGGGGATGCCGATGCCGTTGTCGCGCACGGTCAGGGCCGTGCCGCCGCCGGGCGCCGGTGCCGCGGCCAGCGCGACCGTTCCGCCCCGCCCCGTGTACTTGATGGCGTTGGCCACCAGGTTGGACATGATCTGGATGGCGCAGACCTGATCGGCGTAAAGCGGCAAGGCGTCGTCGGCGATGTCGAGGGCGAGCGTGATGCTTTTTTCTTCCGCCTGCGGCCGGAACGATTTCAGGCAGATATCGGCCAACGGTTTCAGGGCGATTTCGGCGCGGTGGATCGGCCGCTTGCCGGCCTCGATCTCGGCGATGTCCAGGATATCGTTGACCAGGGCCAGCATGATGGCGCCGCTTTGATGGATGTCGTCGATGTATTCCGCGTACTTGGGCGCGCCCAGCGGGCCCAGATACTGGGCCCGCAGGATATCGGAAAACCCGAGGATGGCGTTCAGGGGCGTGCGGAATTCGTGGCTCATGGTCGCCAGGAACTCGGTTTTCGCCTGGTTTGCCTGCTCGGCCCCTTCCAGGGCTTCCCGTAATTCGGCCTCGGCCCGCCGGCGTTCCCGGTTTTCCGTGTCCAGCGATGCGGACAGGACGCGGGTCAGCCAGAACACCAGCGCCCCGGTCACCAGCACATAGAACCAACCCTTCACCGTCTGCAGGCGGGTTTCCACTTCCGGGTCGTTGACCAGGGCATGCAGGGTGGCGTCGGAAAACAGGATCCACAAGGATCCGAACAGGATGTAGATGATGGTTATGCGGGCAGGGGTCAGCAGCGTCGCCTCCAGAGACAGGGCCCCCGGGCCCTTGGCGACGCTGCCCGGCCCGATGCCATTTCCCGCTGCCCCCCGGTGGCGGGTCGGGTTTTCACCCGTGAATGATTAAAGGCAGGACAAGCCCCCCTGTCCAGAGTCTCGTGAGGATCGGGCGGATACGGCGCCGGTCAGGGAATTTCGAACACCGCGCGCACGGGGGCGTGGTCCGACGGCTCCGGCCAGTCGCGGGCCGCGTCGTGAACGGCGGCGAAGCTCAGCGCCGGGGCCAGGGCCGCGTTGACCCAGATATGGTCGAGGCGGCGGCCCCGGTCGGCGGCGCGCCCGGAATTACCAGGATTGGCGGCAGCCCGATAACTCCACCAGGTAAAGATTTTTTCGTCCGGCGGCACGAACCGGCGCAATGCGTCGGTCCAGCCGCCATCGGCCAACATGTCCTTCAGTTTATCGCGCTCCACCGGCGTGTGGGTGATCACCCGTTTCAGCCGCTGGTGCGACCACACGTCCGTTTCCAAGGGGGCGACGTTGAGATCGCCGGTTAGCACCACGGGCAGGCCGTCCGCCGCCCGGTCGGCGAGAAAGGGGGCGAGCGCGTCGAGGAACGCCAGCTTGTGCGCGAACTTGGGATTGGCCTCGGGGTCCGGGTCGTCGCCGCCGGCGGGCACGTACAGGCTGTGGACCTCGACCGGCCCGACGCCGGTCTCGACCTTGGCATGGATATGGCGGCAGTCGTCGCGGCCCAGCCAGGGTTCGATGCCGACGTCGCTCAAGGGTCGGCGCGACAGGATGGCGACGCCGTTATAGCCCTTCATGCCGGCGATGGCCTGATGGGGAAAGCCCATGTCGGCGATCGCTTCGACCGGAAACAGGTCGTTGACCACCTTGGTTTCCTGCAGGCAGAGCACGTCGATCGCCGTGTCGGCGGCCAGGCGCGCGACCTGGTCCAGGCGCTTGCGCACGGAATTCACGTTCCAGGTGGCGACGGTGAAGGGCATGACCTCTGTTAGCGGGGATCGGGCGGGGGAACAAGCGGCGCGGCCCATGGCGTCAAATGCCCGGAGCACAAAAAAAGAAGCGCCCGGCGGGGGATCGCAAATCCCGAGGGGACCGAAGGTTCCCGACGACGATTTGCGTCAAAAGACAACCCTCCCTCCCACCGGTCCGGCCAAAAAAGGAAGCGCCCGGCGGGGGAGGGCCGCAAATCCCTTGGGGATTTGCTTTTGTAAATTAAAGACGGCCCCTCCCCATTCACGGTATGCGCAAAAAAGAAGCGCCCGGCGGGGGAGGGGCCGGGCGCTTCAACTCCATCTTAGGGAGCAGCCGGGCTGGCGAGGGGGGCGCGCCGCCCGGCGGCGCGGCATTATTGGCCGCGCTATGTAATTCCATATGGGATCGATTCGCGGGCCGCACCAGGATCAATTTTTGCCACCAGACATGCATTTTACGCATATCTGGCGCGGACCCTTGCTAATCGCCGCTGCGGGTCCGCTCGAACTCGGGCACCGTGAACAGCTTGGGGTCGATCTGGCCGCCGTAGAAGGGGTCGGTCAGCACGATGTCGGTGATCGTGCCCTGGGCATCGACCACGGTCCACTTGCGCAAGCTCATCGGATTGGTGCGGAAGATCAGGGTCAGCCGCCCGGCGAAGGGGTCGGCGCGCTCGCCCACGGTCAGGAACACGGCGCCGTCCTCCTCCGCCGCTTCGTAAAAGGCGACGCGCTTGGCATCGAAGCGGATGTTGCCGTTCAGCAGGAAGGCCGCGGGCGTGTCCTCGACGGGGATATGGGTGACGTTCTTCAGTTCCTTGTCGATGTAACTGAGGAACTCGCCGGTGGCGACGATGAGGATCGGATTGGGCGCCTTGTACTCGATGCGCATCTTGCCCGGGCGGGACAGGAAGATCTGGCCTTCCGCGAACTCGTTGGTCGAAGCCTGCTGAAAAAACGTGGATTGCAGGGTGGTGATGCCGTTCAGATAGGTCTCGACCCGGCGCACCAGGCTTTGCTGTTGGGCGCTCAGGGTGATCTCGCGGGGGTCGCCCTCGACCGCCCCGGCGGAGCCGGGGGCCAGGCAGAGAACCAGGGCGAGCGCCGCCGCCAGCACGGCAGGGGTGAGACGGATGATCATGGGGGTTATGTAGGCTGGGGAACGGGCCGGGTAAAGCGCCATGACGACGGTTTAATGATTCCCCACCAGAACCTCGCGGCGGCCGACGCGGTCGGCGGGGCTGACGACGCCCTGTTCCTCCATCCGTTCGATCAGGCGGGCCGCGCGGTTGTAGCCGATCTGCAGGTGGCGCTGCACGAAGCTGGTCGACGCCTTGCCTTCGCGGGCCACGAGGGCGACCGCCTGATCGTACAGCGCATCGCCGGAATCGTTGCCGCCGCCGCTGTCGCCGAAGGTGCTGTTCTCGTCGTCGCGGGTGACGTCCTCGATGTATTCGGGGGTGCCCTGGGTTTTCAGGTGGCTGACGACCTGTTCGACCTCCTCGTCGGACACGAACGGTCCGTGCACGCGGGTGATGCGCCCGCCGCCGGCCATGTACAGCATGTCGCCACGGCCCAAAAGCTGTTCCGCCCCCTGTTCGCCCAGGATGGTGCGGCTGTCGATCTTCGACGTCACCTGGAAGGAAATGCGGGTTGGGAAGTTGGCCTTGATGGTGCCGGTGATGACGTCGACCGACGGGCGCTGGGTCGCCATCATGATGTGGATGCCGGCGGCCCGCGCCATCTGCGCCAGGCGCTGGATCGAGGCCTCGACGTCCTTGCCGGCGACCAGCATGAGGTCGGCCATTTCGTCGACCACGACGACGATGAAGGGCAGGGGCTCGGTGCCCAGCGCCTGGTCCTCGAACACGGGCCGGCCCTCGGCGTCGAACCCGGTCTGCACCCGGCGCGACAGCACCTCGCCCTTTTTCTTGGCCTCTTTGAGCCGGGCGTTATAGCCCTCGATGTTGCGCACGCCCAACTGCGACATGGCGCGGTAGCGCTCCTCCATCTCGCGCACGGTCCATTTCAGGGCGACGACCGCTTTTTTCGGGTCCGTAACGACCGGCGTCAGCAGGTGCGGAATGCCTTCGTAGACCGACAGTTCCAGCATCTTGGGGTCGATCATGATGAAGCGGCATTGTTCGGGGCTGAGGCGATAGAGCAGCGACAGCACCATGGCGTTCATGCCGACGGATTTGCCTGACCCGGTGGTGCCCGCGATCAGAAGGTGCGGCATGGTCGCCAGGTCGGCGATGATCGGCCCGCCGCCGATGTCCTTGCCCAATGTCAGGGGCAACTTGGCCTTGGTCCGCTCGAAGGTCTGGGAGGCCAGAAGCTCGCGCAGGTAGACCGATTCCCGGTCCGCGTTGGGCAGCTCGATGCCGATCACGCTGCGCCCCGGGACCACGGCGATGCGCACGCTGATCGCCGACATGGAGCGCGCGATGTCGTCGGACAGGCCGACCACGCGCGACGTCTTGGTGCCCGGCGCCGGTTCCAGCTCGTACAAGGTGACCACGGGGCCGGGGCGGACCTTGACGATCTCGCCCTTGACGCCGAAATCCTCGAGCACCGAGGCCAGATACTGCGCGTTCTGGGCCAACTTGTCGGGGTCGTGGGCCGGGCCCTGGATCACGTCGGGGCCGCCCAGCAGGTCCAACGTCGGCGCCCGGTAGGTGCCGTCGCCGCCCAGGTCGAGCGAGCGTTGGCGGTTGGCGGTCTTGGATTCCTTGGGCTTGGCGGCGGGCGGCGCGATCAGCGCCTTTTTCGATTTGGCGGCCTTGCGCTCGCGGGCGCGGGCGATCAGGCCCTTCTTGTCCGGCGTGGAATCGCTGTCGACGGCGGCGCGTTCGCGGCGCGCGGGGGCGGCGATTGCCGTGTCCTCGTCGTCCAGAACGTCGGCGGCGATCGGGCCGTCGAGGTCGAGGGGGTCGGCGCTGCGCACGCGGTGGACCGTGTCGGCGGTCCAGGCCCCGGCGGCGCGCACTACCGACAGGGTACCCAGGACGGCGCCGGCCAGGGTGCCGAGGCCGGTCAGCCAGTCGCGTCGGGAAAACCCGAGGGCGCAGACGAAGGCGAGGGTGCCGGTGACGGCGGCGGCGCTGCCCAGCCATTTGCTGGGCAGGGCGACGGGCACCTGGGCAAGCAGCCGGGCCAGGCCGTCGAAGGCGAAGCCGCCGACGATCCCGCCGAGCCCCGTGGCGAGCGGCCAGGTGTCGGGCCGGTCGAGCGGCGCCATGGCCAGGGTCAGGGTGACCAGGGCGATGAGAAGAAACAGCAGACGCAGCGCCAAGCCCGAAAGCGCGCGCTGACGCAGCAGGCTCCACCCCCAGGCCAGGGCGACCAGCGGCAACAGCGCGGCGATCACGCCGAAGACCTGCAAGCCCAGGTCGGCGGTGACGGCGCCGGGGCGGCCCAACATGTTCTGGACCGCGGCCCCCGTCGCCGTGTTGAGCGACGGATCGCCGGCATGAAAGGTGAACAGCGCGACCCCCGCGGCCGCGCCGGCGGCGATCAGGGCGATGCCGGCGACCTCGGCCAGGCGGCGGCGCACGAACGCCCCGGTCCCTTGCGGGAACAGGTTGACCAGGCCGGAGGTTTGCTGTGACGCTGCCATACGCGCCTTCTAGGTTATTAAGGTTTACAAGACCTTAACAAGACGTCTTAAGGCAGTCTCTATGGTTTTCGCGTCATGCACCAGGGCGACCCGGATATGGGCGTCGCCGGGGGTCGTGCCGCCGGGCAGCGGCGTGCTCATATAGGCCCCGGGCAGGACCCTTATTGCCGCGTCTTTCCAGAGGGTTAGGGCCGCTTCTTCACCGTTTCCGACATCCAGCCAGAGGAAAAATCCGCCGGCCGGGCGGCGGAATCCGAAGCGCCCGCCAAGGATCTCCTCGGCCGTGTTGATCAGGCCCTGATAGGCGGTGCGATACCGAAAAGCGTCCGAATCGTCGGCCCACAAGCGGGCCGAGGCATAGAGGGCGGGATGCGGCATCTGCGCGCCCAGATAGTTGCGCAGCATGCGGTAGCGCTTGATCAGCCCTGGGTCGCCGGCGACGAAGCCCGACCGCATGCCGGGCGCCGACGACCGCTTGGACAGGGAATGGAACACCAGCACGTTGGTGAACAGGCCGTCGAGGCCGGCCGAGGCCTCCAGCGCGCCCGCCGGCGGAAAGGCGTCGTAGATTTCCGCGTAGCATTCGTCGACGACCAGCACGAAATCATGGCGGCGGGCCAGAATGATGGCGTCCATCAAGAGGCTCATGGACGCGACCCCGCCCTGCGGGTTGCCCGGCGAGCACAGATAGAACAGGGCCGTGCGCGCCCAATCGGCCTCGGTCATCTGGGTCAGGTCGGGCATGAAGCCGGTCTCGGCGGTGGCCGGCAGATGGCGGCTCTCCGCGCCGGAAAACACGGCGGCGGCCATGTAGGTGTGGAAACAGGGATTGGGCATGACCACCAGGGGGGTCTGGCCGGCTTTTTGCGGCGGCACCATCAGATTGGCGACCAGGCCCAGGCCCTCGCGGGTGCCGACCACGGGCAGGACATGGCGTTCGGGGTCCAGCAGGTCGGACCCCAGGCCGTAGCGCCGTTCCAGGAACCCGGCCACGGCCCGGCGGAAATCCGGGTTGCCGTCGGTTTGCGGATAGCGGCCCCACAGGCCGGCCCTGTCGGCCATGGTCTCGGCGATGGCGGCCGGCGGATCGAAGGTCGGATCGCCGACGGCAAGGGAAATCGGATCCAGTCCCGCCGCAGGGGCGTGGGGGTCCAGGAGATTGCGCAGGCGGTCGAAGGGATAGACCGGCAGGCTGTCGTATCGCGGGTTCAGCATGGCCGGAGTCTATATCCCGCCCCCGTGCGAACAAAGGCCGGTGATGCGGGAAGGGATAAAAAAAGAGGGCCGGAAGACGTGAGTCTTCCGGCCCCATAGGGAGTTGTGGAGGAGGAGATTAGATGGTTTGCGATCCGCGGAATTCGGGATAGGCCTCCAGGCCGCATTCGGCCATGTCGAGACCCTGTTCCTCTTCTTCCGGCGAGACCCGCACGCCGCCCATGACCATCTTCAGGACGAACCAGATGATGGCGGAGGTGACGATCACGAAGATGCCGATGGAGCCGACGCCCACGGCCTGCTTGTAGAAGGACGCGTCGGCGTTGGACAGCGGCACCGCCATGGTGCCCCAGATGCCGGCCACGAGGTGGACCGGAATGGCGCCCACGACGTCGTCGATCTTCAGCTTATCGAGCAGCGGCACGACCACCACCACGATGACGCCGCCAACGGCACCGATGATCGCGGCCAGGCCCAGGGAGGGCGTGTCCGGACCGGCGGTGATCGACACGAGGCCGGCCAGGGCGCCGTTCAGCGCCATGGTCAGGTCGACCTTCTTGTAGATCAGCTGGGTCAGGACGATGGCGGCCAGGACCCCGCCGGCGGCGGCGATGTTGGTGTTGATGTAGATGTTGGAGATCGCGATGGCGTCCGCCGCCGAGCCCATGGCGAGCTGCGAGCCGCCGTTGAACCCGAACCAGCCGAGCCACAGGATGAACGTGCCCAGCGTGGCGAGCGGCAGATTGGCGCCCGGCATCGGCCGCACGGTGCCGTCGGCGCCGTACTTGCCCTTGCGGGCCCCGATGATGATGGCGCCGGTCAAGGCCGCCCAGCCGCCCACGGAGTGGACCAGGGTGGAGCCGGCGAAATCGGCGAAGCCCATTTCGGACAGCCAGCCGCCGCCCCACTGCCAGGAACCCTGGATCGGGTAGATGATGCCCGTCAGGATGACCGTGAAGATCAGGAAGGCCCACAGCTTGACGCGCTCGGCCACGGTCCCGGAAACGATCGAGGCCGCGGTCGCGACGAACACCAGCTGGAAGAAGAAGTCGGAAGCCGCGGAATAGCCGACGGCGCCGTCGCCGACGAACTTGCCGGCCGCCGCCGCGCTGTCGTCCTGGCCCCACAGGGAGAAGGAGCCCATGAAGCCGCCGTCCACGCCCGAATACATCAGGTTGTAGCCGATCAGGTAGTACATGACCGAGGCGATGGAGAACAAGGCGACGTTCTTCAGGCACTGCATGGCGGTGTTCTTGGTCCGCACCAGGCCGGCTTCGAGCATGGCGAAGCCCGCGGCCATCCACATGACCAGGAAGCCGTGCACCAGGAACGAAAAGGTGTTGAAGATGTACTGGGATTCGCCGGGAACTTCGGCATGGGCCGCGCCGGACATCACCAGCAGCAGCATCGCCGCTCCGACCACGCCGGCCAACCGCGCGACGCCTTTCGAAAGCGTATGGTTCAGATTTTCAATAAGCATTTGGAAAACCTCCTAAAGGGCGTCCGCGCCGGATTCGCCCGTGCGGATCCGCACGGCCTGTTCAAGCGAGTAGACGAAAACCTTGCCGTCGCCGATCTTGCCGGTTTGGGCGGTTTTCTGAATGGTTTCGACGATGGAAGCGACGAGGTCGTCCTTCACGGCGATCTCGAGCTTCACTTTCGGCAGGAAGTTCACCATGTACTCGGCGCCGCGGTAGATTTCCGCCTGCCCCTTCTGGCGTCCGAAGCCCTTGACCTCGCTGACGGTCATGCCTTCGACGCCCAAGGGCGTCAGGGCCTCTCGAACCTCCTCCAACTTAAACGGCTTGATAACGGCCATGATCAGCTTCATTTCGGTAATCCTTTCCGCTTTTTGGCCACGTCCCGGACGGGCGACCGAAAACCCCGGCGCCCGTCGATGGTAATGTGCCGGACCCCATGGCCCGATTTCGCAGCGCACAATTTCAAGAACCGTGCCGGAATCTATGCAAGTTGTTTTTTTGTTTTATATCAGATGGTTAAAAGATTTGGTGAGATCAGGAGAATATGTGTTGATGCATATTTTTTGTTCAAAAAACCTAATTTGCTTATTTATTAAACAATTATGGCATCTGGACATTCCGCCGCGGTGGCGTGATTCTTGGCCTTAAGGCAGGCGGACGGTTTCCGGCTTTCAGGGGCAGCGGCAAAGGCGCGTTTCATGACCCGTGCAGAACAGGCGACAACCGATAGGGCGACAACCGAT
>TARA_R110000772_G_scaffold232195_1_pt1 | contig 102421 bp, 103 predicted proteins | sample TARA_R110000772 | Tara Oceans TARA_R110000772 (sample SAMEA4397948) | marine metagenome | biome: Polar Biome; feature: [SRF] surface water layer (ENVO:00010504); material: water (ENVO:00002006), including particulate matter (ENVO:01000060) such as... | depth 5 m | reverse complement strand
CCGCCCGCCGGACCGGTATCGCCGATTTCTCCGCCGGAGCCGCCGCCGGCTGCGCCCGAGGAGACCGACCGATGACGAAAGTCGATCACTGGGTCGACCGCGCGCCGGGACTGGGCGACCTGGATGCGGATACGCGCCGGCAATTGGAAGCGGTCCGCTCGATCACCATCCCCAAGGGACAGGTGTTGTTCCGGCCCGGTGACGAGGTGACCTGTTTCGGGGTGTTGATCGGCGGCCGCGTCGATGTCTATCTGACTGGCGCCACGGGACGCGAAATTCTGCTGTACAGCATCACGCCCGGCGAATCCTGCGTCCAGAGTACGCTCGGCCTGCTGGGCGAGAACGACTATTCCGCCGAGGCGGTCGCCGAGACGGATGTCGATGCGGTGATGATCCCCAAATCCCTGTTCCTCAGCCTGCTGGGAAGGTCGGAAGCCTTTCGCACCTTCGTCTTTCAATCCTTCGCCAAGCGACTGCAATCGGTCATGCAGGTACTGGAACGGGTTGCGTTCATCCGGATCGAGGAACGCCTGGCCGCCGCCCTGCTGGAGCGTGCCGATCATGACGGCGTGGTCCGCACCACCCATCATGAACTGGCGACGGCGATCGGCTCCGTGCGCGAGGTGGTGTCGCGGCGGCTCGAAGTGCTGGCCAAGAAAGGGTTTGTGTCGCTTGACCGGGGCACGATCCGGGTTGCCGACCGCGCGGGACTGGCGGCGCTGATTTCCTGATCGCGGTCACGCTCCTCAATCTTTGTGACCATGTCACCGACGAATCCCCTGCGTTCTGATTGACTAGGGTCAATGCGGCGCTCCGGGCGGAGCGTAGACTTGATCCTATGCCATTCGAACGAGAAGGAGTTCCGTTCATGTTCAAGAAAAATGTCGGCGGCATCGACCGCCTGTTGCGGATCGTCGCGGGTGTTGTCCTCCTGGCCTTGTTCTTCTTGTTTCCGGAAGAACCCTGGCGCATGTGGACTTTGATCGGCGTCGTGCCCTTGGCGACGGGTGTGTTCTCAACCTGTCCGGCCTATTCCCTGTTCGGGATATCAACCTGTCCCGTGACCAAGGCTCAATAAGGCCAAGGCTTTTCAACGATAAAATGGAGGACGGTGGGATGGTTCTATCCTGGAAAACCGGCGGGATTCTGTTGGGTGCCGTATTCTTCGCCGCGGTTTTGCTGGTCAAGCCGGTCGGCGTATCGACCCAGTTCGTGATTTTCGACGGCATCCTGTGGGACGCGGTCGATGACACTGCGGTGGTTGAATCGAAGGATGCCAAAAGCGGCTACGCTAGCCCCAATGCCTATTTGAACAAGTCGGGCGGCAAGTACGCCAAGAACGTGGCCAATCCCTGGAATTACAGTTTCGTGTTCGTGCTCGCCCTGATGGGCGGGGCGGCGGTTTCGGCGCTGCTGCGGGGCGGGGTGTCCCGCGACGAACGTGCGGCACCCGCCGTGTGGCGCGCTAATTTCGGTGACGCGGCGTGGAAACGCCAGGTCGCCGCCTTCGCCGCCGGGTTCGTCGTGCTGTACGGCGCGCGGATGGCCGGCGGATGCACTTCCGGCCATATGATGAGCGGCATGATGCAGACTGCCATGTCGGCCTACATCTTCACGGCCGGCGTGTTCCTGGCCGCCCTGCCGGCGGCGATCCTGATCTACCGCAAGGAGGGCTGAGCCATGACCACTCTGATCCTCGCCATCGTCATCGGCGGCGCCTTCGGTTTCGTGCTGGACCGTATCGGCGCGACCAACCCGAATTTCATCATCGGCATGCTACGGCTGACCAATCTGCACCTGATGAAGACCATCTTCCTTGCCATCGGCACGGCGTCGGTCCTGCTTTACGCCGGGCTGCTGCTGGGCTTCGTCGATCCCGGACACCTTGACGTCAAGGACGCTTATTGGGGCGTGTTCATCGGCGGCCTGCTGCTGGGCCTTGGTTTCGCCGTGTCCGGGTATTGCCCGGGCACCGGGCTTGCCGCCGCCGCCACCGGACGCTGGGACGGGGTCGTGTTCGTGCTCGGCGGGTTGGTGGGCGCAGCCGCCTACATGGCGTCCTACGCCTGGGTCAAATCGACCGGCGTGCTGGGCCATGTGCTGGGCGGCAAGGCGACCCTGGGGCCGCTTGCCGGCACCAACTATCCGGCCGTGCTGTACGGTGTGTCCGGCGAATGGATCGGCCTTGCCCTGGGCGTTGTCTTCATCGCCGTTGCGGCATTGCTGCCCGGGCGCCTGCGCGCCGGTCTGCCGCAGGCAGACTGACGCGGGGGCTCCCGAAGACGGCAAACGGGGACTAGGCGAATTCGACCAGGGTCAGTTCGAACGTCAGTGCCTTGCCCGCCAGGGGATGGTTGGCGTCCAGCGTCACGTCCTCGTCGTTGAATTCGAGCACGACCAGGTGCATCGGATTGCCTGTCTCGTTTGTCGCTTCCAGGACGGCACCGACTTCCAACGGAATTTCCGCCGGAATGGTCCCGCGGGCCACGGTTTGGACTAGGTCCGGGTTGTGGTCGCCGAAGGCGTCATCGGGCTCCAGGGTGACTTTTTTCGTATCGCCCGCGGCCATGCCGGCAAGGGCGTCTTCGACCCCGGGAAGGATCTGGCCGCCGCCCAGGGTGACTTCCATGGGCGCGCGGTCTTTCGACGTGTCGAAGGTCGTGCCGTCATCCAGGGTTCCCGTGTAGTGGACACGCAGGGTATCCCCGGTCGCTGCCTGCTTCATCTGTTCGCTTCCTTTCGTTGTCATCGGCTTCAACAGAACGTCACCAAGCAACGAGACTTCGAGATGACGGTGGACAAGCCACGCGTACTCAGAGCGGACCGATTGAAGAATCCGCCCAAGGGTACAAGGGGAGGCCCAAGAGGGAAACCCTTAACCCGGGAAAAGGCTCAACAATTGAATGGGATACCGGCGGGGGTGAGGGGAAAGGTCAGGATTCGACGGGCCGGCCGCCCTTGACCACGGGGCCGGTCCGGGCCGGCGGGGCCAGGGAGAAGCGACGTCCGAACGTCTCGAAATAGAGCGCATGGTTGGGGCCTTCGCCGACGGCCCGCAGGCGGCGGCGGAACTCGGCCTCGTCAATGTCGCCGGGTAGGTGGCAGAGGGCGTCGAAATCCTTCCTCGACCAAGCCGGTCCCGACCATTGGGCATCAAGATGGGGCAGGGGACCCTCGACCGTCAGAAGGTCCGGGGCCATGCGCGTGAGCAATCCGGTGACCAGGTCGCGGGCCAGGGTTTCCAGGGCCAGGCGGTCCATGGCGGGCGTGATGGCGGCCTCGTCGACGGCGACGATGGGGCCGGCGTCGATCTCCATGGTCAGTTCATGCAGGGTCGCCCCGAAACGGTCCAACCCGTCATACAGAGCGAACACGGAAGGATAAATGCCGCGCACCCAGGGCGGGCCGGGATGGACGTTGTAGGCCGGGCCGGGCAGGCGGTACAGAACCGCCTCGGGCACGATTACGTCCGTGCAGAAGGCGACCAGGCGCAGGTCGGCGGCGGGGGCCGCCGTCGCTTGGTCCAATTCACCGCGGGTGCTGACGCCCTGAATCCGCGCATCCGGGGCCGCGTCCCAGAAAATCCGGGTCAGGCCCGGCAGTTCGTCGGCGTCGGCCAGCAGCAGGATGTGCTTCATATCGGCCCGCCCGCCCGGGCTCAGCCCGCGTTCCGCGCGAACAGGCGGTCGGCGACGTAGGGATTGGATTCCCGCTCGTGCCCGAAGGTCGACAGCGGCCCGTGGCCGGGCACGAAGGTGACATCGTCGCCAAGCGGGAACAGATTCTCGCGGATCGACTTGATCAGGGTGTCGAAATCGCCGCGCGGAAAATCGGAACGCCCGATCGATCCCTGGAACAGCACGTCGCCGACGAAGGCGACGCGCTCGCCCGCATGAAAGAACACGACATGGCCCGGCGTGTGCCCCGGGCAATGCAGCACGTCGAAGGTCTGCTCGCCGACCGTGCAGGTGTCGCTTTGGTGCAGCCAGCGGTCGGGCGTGAAGGCCCGCAATTCGCCGAACCCGTATTCCCGGCCCTGGGCCGGCAACTGGTCGATCCAGAATTTGTCGTCCGCATGGGGGCCTTCGATGGGCAGGCCGAATTCCTCGGCCAAGTCGGCGACGGCGCCCGCATGATCGAGATGACCGTGGGTGACCAGGATTTTCTCCAGCGTCACGCCGGCCTCGTCCACGGCGGCCTTCAGGCGATCGATCTCGCCGCCGGGATCGACCAAGGCCGCCTTCAGGGTGTTTTCGCACCACACTAGGGAGCAGTTCTGCTGCAACGGAGTGACGGGAATGACGGCGGCTCTCATATTAATCCATTGAATTTGTTGTGTTAATTTCACCAAGTGAGGCCGGTCACAGCAGCCGGGGCTGAAAACCGGGTAAAATTCAGACTGGTGAATCATGCATATGCCAGCAAAGACCCTACAACAACCATGGGCGGCCTGCATATTGAAAGGGTGAGAAACATGAGCGGCATGACAGCCTATTTGGGCATTATACTGGGCGCCGCCGGTATCGTATTCGGGGTCATCGCATTGATGGTTTCCGCGGAAATGTCGCGCAGGGTGACGGCGTTGATCGATTCCCGGTTCGAGCAGTCCGAACTGGAACTTCTCAAAAGCCTCGACAAGCAGGACCACGAACTGAAACGCCAGCGCCATGTCCTGGGGGACGCCCTGAGTGAGATGGAGGAGCGGTTCAAGGCCACGTCCGCGGGGGCGGACGACCTGCGCCAACGTCTGAACGCCTTCAGCAACGCCCTCGACGACGTGCGCAACGTGCGCCGGGTTATCCCGACGGACGAGGAACGCGGATTTACGGCAAAAGTGAAGACTAAAGAAAGTTTTGTTTCGGCATCGCCATTCGCGGACTAATATGTGTGGATGCTAATCCGGTGCCTTGTCCCGGCATGGGGGTGCGCGCGTGTCTGCCCGGTTCTTGAAACGCCGGGTTCGGGGCCAGAATGGTCGTAACGATCTATCCCGCCGTCACAAAATCAGGCGCGGAAGATAAATGTTCGGGGTGATGGAATGGGTGAAGCCTCGTCTTTCGCCGATTTGGCGACCATAGCTGCCGGAATCGCGGTCATTATCGGCGTCGTCGCCTTGCTGACTTCGGCCGAAGTGGCCAAGCGCCTTCAGGCCCTGGTCAATCAGAAACTCGCGGATAATGAAGTCAAACTTGCCGTGGCCCTGCAGCAGCAGGACCAGCGGATGACGACCCTGCGCCAGATCATGTCGCAGAACGCCGAAGACCAGGAAACGGCGATCCGCACCATGCGCCAGGATATCAAGGAACTTAAGGAGTGCGTCGGCCTGATGCGCGAAATCCTGGATCGCATGGACACCCGCAACACCCACGATCCCAACGCTCCGCGCCAGCGCCGGGCGTCGAACGGCTAGTCACCGGCGCGGTCAGCCCCGGGGCGTTGCGTCGCCGGTCAGGTCGTATTCGTCGGCACCCGTGATTCGGACCCGGACCATGTCGCCCGGGCGCAGGTTTTTTCCGCCGGATACGCGCACGGCGCCGTCGATTTCCGGCGCATCCGCATAACAGCGCCCGATGGCCGGGCCGCCCGCGTCGCCGGTCTCGTCAATTAGCACGTCCAGGTCGCGGCCGACCAGCCGGGCAAGGCGCCTGGCGCTGATGTCCTGCTGGACCTCCATCAGGCGTTCCCAGCGATCCTGCTTTTCATCCTCGTCCAGATGATCGCCGAGCGCCTGCGCGCGCGCGCCCGCGACGTTTTCGTACTTGAAGCAGCCGACGCGGTCGAGCTCGGCTTCCTGCAACCAGTCGAGCAGGAAGTCGAAATCGTCCTCGGTCTCGCCGGGGAATCCGACGATGAAGGTCGAGCGCAGGACCAGGTCCGGGCAGTCGCGCCGCCATCCCTTGATGCGCTCCAGCGTGCGTTCCTGATGGGCGGGGCGGCGCATGGCCTTCAGAACGTTGGGGCTGGCGTGCTGAAAGGGGATGTCCAGATAGGGCAGGATCTTACCCTCGGCCATCATGGGGATGACCTCGTCGACGTGCGGGTAGGGATAGACGTAGTGAAGCCGGGTCCAAAGGCCCAGTTCCGCCAAGCCCTTGCAGAGGTCGAGGAAGCGGGTGCGGTATTCCTTGCCACGCCATTCCTCGCGGGGGAATTTGGTGTCGATGCCGTAGGCGCTGGTGTCCTGGGAGATCACCAAGAGTTCCTTGACCCCGGCCTCGGCCAAACCTTCGGCTTCCTTCAGCACCTCGCCGATGGGGCGGCTGGTCAGCGGGCCGCGCAGGCTCGGGATGATGCAGAAGGTGCACTTGTTGTTGCAGCCCTCGGAAATCTTCAGATAGGCGTAATGGCGGGGCGTCAGCTTGATACCCTGAGGCGGCAGCAGATCCACGTAAGGGTCATGGGTCGGCGGCAGCGCCTGATGCACGGCGGTCATCACCGATTCATACTGGTGCGGGCCGGTCACGGCGAGCACGCCCGGGTGGATCTCCCGGATCAGGTTCTCGTGCACGCCGAGGCAGCCGGTGACCACGACCTTGCCGTTTTCCGCCATGGCCTCGCCGATGGCTTCCAGGGATTCGTCCCTGGCCGTTTCCAGAAACGCGCAGGTATTGACGATCACCAGATCGGCGCCGTCGTAGCTGTCGACCAGGTCGTAGCCCTCGGCGCGCAGCCGCGTCATGATGCGTTCGGAATCGACCAGCGCCTTGGGACAACCCAGGCTGACCAGGCCGACCTTGGGGGCGGCGGCAACGGGCGCCTTCCGGCGCGGTTTGGCGGCGGATGTGCCCACGGCTTTCGAGGGGGAGGTGCTCATGGCGCCTCTATTATCCCAAAACGCGTTTCCTGTCTGGAAATTTTAAGGGGGTCAGGTCGCCGCCCGTCGCCGGCCCGCGACCGCCAGCGACAGGGTGAAGGCGCCGCAGCCGCCGGCCAGCACCACGCCGCAGATCACCAGCAGCTTGGCGTATTTATGACCCAGCCCGAACAAAGGTTCGATCAGCGCCACATGGCCGCCCGCTTCCAGCATGTAGAGGGCGCCCCCGGCGATCGCCAGGGCAAAGGCGAAACCGTAGGCCCAGGCCTGGATGCGCAGGCCGCCGATGACGTTGAACAGCACCACCGGGGCCAGGAACATGGACGCCGTGCCCGACACGGCGACGGCGGCGAACAGGTCCTTGTTACCGAGGAACAGGAAGCCCAGCCCGCCCAGCAGGAAGCCGGCCATGGCCAGCCGCCCGTTGCGCACGGACGGCGCCATCACCCGCATGTCGGCGGCGACCAGCTTGGACGCGCTGGCGAAGGTCGAATCCAGGGTCGACACCGCCGAGACCACGAGCGCCAGGTTGAACACCAGCATGGCCGGCTCGCCCAGAAGACGCGTCAGGGTGGCGACCATGGCCTCGCCCTCGCCCTTGTTGAGGCCCGCGTAGACGCCGATGACGCCGAAAACCAGGATCCCGGCGATGGAAATCCAGGCCGCGTGCAGGAAGCTTTTGCGCGTCGTCGCCCGGTCGGCGAGAAAACCGCGGTCCATCATCACCGGATCGTGGAGCGGATAGCTCCAGATCTGCAGCAGGGCGACGGCCAGCAGGATCCAACCGGGGCCGCCCGCGTCGGGGCTGGAGCCGATCACCGCCGCCATGTCGAATTCCGGCCGCGCCACGGTCAGGGCCAGCAAAACCGCCAGCCCGAGGTAAAGCAGCGCCGTCTGCATCACGTCCGTGCGCAGCGCCGCGCGCAGGCCGCCCAGCATGGAATAGCCCAGGGTCAGCACGGCGATGCCGACGATGGCGAGCGTGTAGCCGGTGGTGCCCGCCGCGCCGAAGATGATGCCGATGACCAAAAGGTTGGCGAATACCTCGCTCAACAGCCGCACGCCGACCACCAGGTTGTAGGTCCAACGGCCCATGGTCCCGTAATGATCGGCCAGGAAGTCCTGCACGCTGCCCGCCCCGTGGCGGAAGCGGATGCGGTCGACGATCACCCCGCCGGTCAGGAAGCTCAGGTAATAGGCGGCATAGGCCAAGGCCCCCGCGATCCCGTAATAGAAGCCCAAAATCGCAGCATTCATCAGCGAGCGCGCGAAAATCCAGGTCGTGACCTGGGACAGGGTCAGGGTCAGCAGGCCCGGCGCGCCGCCGTCGTCGCCCGTGCCGCGGAAGAACCCATCGGTGGTGCGAACCTTGGGCGACAGCAGGAAACTGGCGACGGCGACCGCGGCGATGGCGGCAATCAGGTAGGACGTCATGGGGGGAAGGGGCTCCGGCGAGTTTAAGGAGCCCCACCTTTAGCCGAGGGGCAAGCGCCGGAAAACGCACGTTTTCTTGAACGGCTTGTGAATTCGCCGCGGCCCGAGCCCTGCCCCTGAGGGGGGAATTGGACCTGTGCCTGAATAAAAACCTGCGTGATCGGGAATTCCCTTTGCCGATCCTGCGTCTTACAATATTGACATCGGTCAAGGACGGTCGTCCCGCATCCGCCTAAAAATGCGCGGAATTGGGGGCATTCCGGGCGGGATTGCAATCGCCCGCCGGCAAGGCGGTGCGCAGGAGAACACGCGATGAACTACGAAAAGGTATTCCAGGACGCCGTGGACAAGGTGAAGGGCGAGGGCCGCTACCGCGTGTTCGCGCATCTGGAGCGGCATTCCGGGAACTTCCCCCACGCGACCCGCCATCATCCCGACGGCACGACCTCGGACGTCGTCGTCTGGTGTTCCAACGATTACTTGGGCCAGGCCCAGAACCAGGACGTCCTGGCCGCCCTTGCCGAAGCAGGGGCGCGCATGGGCGTCGGCTCCGGCGGCACGCGCAACATCGCGGGGACGACCTATCTGCATGCCGAGTTGGAACGCGAACTGGCCGACCTGCACGGCAAGGAGGCGGCGTTGCTGTTCACCTCCGGCTACGTGTCCAACGACGCGGCGATTTCGACCATCGCGCAGCTGATGCCCGACTGCATCATCCTGTCTGACGCGTTGAACCACGCGTCGATGATCGCCGGCATCCGCCATTCGGGCTGCGCCAAGAAGATCTACCGCCACAACGACATGGCGCATCTGGAAGAAATTCTGCAAAGCCTGCCCAAGGCGGCGCCCAAGCTGATCGCCTTTGAAAGCGTCTATTCCATGGACGGCGACATCGCGCCGATGACGCAGATTTGCGACCTCGCCGACAAATACGGCGCCATGACCTACCTGGACGAGGTCCATGCCGTGGGCCTGTATGGTGAGCACGGCGGCGGCATTTCCGAACGCGACGGCGTCGCCGACCGCATCACCGTGATCGAGGGCACCCTGGCCAAGGCCTTCGGCCTGATGGGCGGCTATATCGCGGGCTCCGAAGCCATGGTCGATGCCGTGCGCTGCGCCGCCCCCGGCTTCATCTTCACCACGACCCTGCCGCCGCCCCTGGTCGCCGGCGCCATCACCTCGATCCGCCATGTGCGCGCGACCAACGACCTGCGCGTCCGCCATCAGGAACGCGCCCAGCGGCTCAAGGACCTGCTGGTCGAGGCCGGCCTGCCGGTCATGCCCTCGGTCACCCATATCGTGCCGCTGATGGTCGGCGACGCCCTGCGCTGCAAGCAGGCGACGGACATGCTGCTCGACGACTACGGCGTCTATATCCAGCCCATCAACTATCCCACCGTGCCGGTGGGGACGGAACGCCTGCGCATCACGCCGTCGCCGTTCCACGACGACAAGGTGATGGACGAACTGGTGGCGGCGCTGAAGGACGTGTGGATGCGCCTGCAACTGCAAAACGCGGCTTAAGGGCCTGCCATCATGCGCCTGCAACTCGCCACCTGGCCCGAGGTCGAAACCTATCTGGGCGCCTCCAAGGGCATCATCATCCCCGTCGGCTCGACCGAACAGCACGGCCCCACGGGGTTCATCGGCACGGATGCGCTCTGCCCGGAAATCCTCGCCTACGGCCTGTCGGAACAACGCGCCGCCGAGGGGCGCCCCGTGATGATCGCGCCGACCCTGTCCATCGGCATGGCGCAGCACCACCTGGGCTTCGCGGGCTCGGTCACCCTGCGGCCCTCGACCATGATCGCCATGGTTCAGGACATCGTGAATTCGCTGGCCAAGCATGGGTTCGAACGGTTCTTTTTCCTCAACGGCCACGGCGGCAACATCGCGACCCTGAACGCCGCGTTCTCGGAAATCTATGCCGAGCATTCCCTGGGCCGGGTCGGGGACAACCGCCCGCCGGTGCGCTGCACCCTGGTCAACTGGTTCGACTGCGACAGCGTCATGAATATCTCGGCCGAGACGTTCGGCGACGACGACGGCGCGCACGCGACCTGCGGCGAGGTCAGCCTGACCTACTTCGGGTTCCAGAAGGACGCGGCGCGGGTGCGGGACGCGGCGATGACCCCCGGCCGCGCCGGCGACGGCCCGATCTTCGACTGCGACGACTACCGCCGCCGCTTCCCCGACGGGCGCATCGGCTCGGACCCGCGCAAAGCCACCATCGAGGCGGGCGAGGTCCTGTACAACGCCGCCATCGACGAAATCGGTGCGCGCTACGACAGCTTCGTCGGCGCGGCCTGAACCGGGGCGGTCCGCGCCATGCAGGACCGCACGCGTATCCTCCATCTGACGGACCTGCACCTGCGCCAGGCGCTTTCGGGCACGGCCAAGCGGCCCGAGCGCCTGTCCCGCGACATGCCGGCCGTGCTGGCGCGGCTGGCCGGGCAAATGGACGCCCTGGACGCCGACGTGGTGGTGGTCTCGGGCGATCTGCTGGACATCCCGGACGAATACATCGACGGCACCAACGCCGATCCGGCCTGGCGGGCGGAAACGGCGGCGGCCTCGGTCGCCGACTACCGTCTGTTCCGCGATCTGCTGGAAAACCTGGGCCTGCCCTTCGTCGCCGTGCCGGGCAATCACGACGTGCCGGAATTGTTCGACACGGCCTTCGCCGATCAGGCGTCGATGCGCGACGTGGCGGGCCTGCGCTTCGTCTGTTTCCGCGACGGGCTGAACGCGCGGCGCGAGCCGGTGCGCGACGACGAAGGCCGGGCCCTGTTCGACCGGGCCCTCGCCGACGGCGCGCCGCAGGTCCACGTGCAGCATTACATGATCGACCCGCCGACCTTCGCGCAATGGCGCTATCACTACACGGACGCCGATTGGTACCGCGACCGCATCAATGCCGCGGGCTGCGTGCGCGCCCTGTTGTCCGGCCATTACCATCCCGGCAGCCATCTGGTGTCGGATACGGGCGTGCATTATTCCGTGCCGCCGGCCTTCTGCTCCGCGCCGTTCCCGTTCCGGCTGATCGACGTGGGGCCCGCCGGCGTGCTTGGCATCCAGGACCGCAGCGTGGACAATGGCTGATCCGCACCGGCGAGGGGGAGGAGCCGCGCCATGAAAAAAGCCTTCATCATCTTCCTGACCGGCGGGTTTCTGGGCCTGTTCGCCGGGACCGCTCTCGGCATCTTCGCCTATCCCTATATCTTCCTGGCCGACATCGTGGCCCAGGAAGCGGCCCCCACGGACGCCGCCGCCAATCCCGTCGCCACCGGCAGCTTCATCCACGCCAACCCGTCCGACCCCATCCACTACGGTCGGGGCGGGGTGACGGTCTACGACCGCGCCGTGCGGCTGGAGCCCGATTTCGAGGTCGGGCCCGGGCCCAAGTACCACGTCTACCTAGTGCCCCTCGACACGGTGACGCCAGACACCCAGGTCGACAAGACCATGTTCGTCGACCTCGGCCGCCTCCGCGCCTTCAAGGGCAGCCAGAATTTCAATATCCCCGACGGCATCGACCTCAAGGCCTACGGCCATGTGGCGATCTGGTGCGAGCAGTTCGGGGTTTTGATTTCGCCGGCGAAGTTGAGTTTTAAGGGGTGAGTGTTCGGGGGGATCCGCAAGTGACCCGTTGGGGGCGTTCAAGGTGTTGGACCCCCGCACCCGCATCTAATAAAGTTTCGGCCCAGTTGCGCAAGATGGGGTGAGCCGATGAAGGGTGCGATAATAATGGCCGCAGTATTGGTGGTCACCGGTTGCGTTCAGGCCGAAATTGTGCCCGGGCCCGACGGGCAGCCGGCCGTTCTGATTGATTGTAGCGACTCTTGGTCGGATGGAGACTGCTACCGTGAAGCGGCAAAACATTGCCCATCTGGCTATGAGCTTTTGCCGCCACCGACTGTGACATCATATACACCGCGAACCTTTATATTTGTCCGCTGCACAGGTGTGGTGAAGGCCAAGAAGTGAATGTCGTAAAGACCGCCGCACGGCCTTTTTAAATCAGCCGGGGCCTCCGACGGCACTGGCAGTAGTAGTCGGTTGCACAGGCTTACTTGCCGCGATAGATGCTTCTATTTTACTTAGCAATTCGTTATCTCGATCATCATGTGAAGCCACTCCGGTTCGGAATTTGGGGAGCACGCTTCGAGAATAATTGCACACTTCCAAAAACGCTGTGGCCATAACCAGGACGACATCCCGGTGGATATCGTCAGGCGTCCTGTAGGTCGTAATGATTCGCGCCACGCCGCTACGCGCAGTCTCAAGAAGCGCATAGACTATGACCACGTCCATAGCGTCCTTTTCGAGTAGCCCAATCTTGTGCGCATTCCCTGGGTACACGATCGGGACAGGCATTCGCGACAGGCTTTCTACCATCTTGGCGGTAATTGGTCCGTCTGTCTTGCTGCCTAGTTTTGTGAGGGAACCATGTACTCCAAGCGCCCTGGGGATGAGCAAGCGAAGCTCGACCGCGAGTGACTTGCGCAGTGCTTCCAACTCGCGTTTGGCCTTCCGACGCTCGACCGCCAACGTGCAGCGGACGGTGATGATTGCCGCAACTAACGCGATCAATCCAGTAATCAAGGTCTGCCAGTGATCTAGAAAATTGACGATGCATTGCCACGTCACAGCGAAATCCTACCTTCGGTTTGCTCGGACGGTGGAACACGACCGGCGTCAGGTGCCGCCGGTAGGTCGTCCCGATCAAAGATCGGGAATATTTTGCATCATGCGGGGCAGGACGCATGGAAAAAAGTGCGCAGAAATTTTCTAGCTGTCATCTTCGGGTTCAAAGTAGCTCTTGGGCCAGTCCACGGAACTTTAGCAACTGATCATGACTGGAGCCGGTTCGCGGTAGCAATTTGGTCACCTCTTGGCCATAACCCGTCCTTGTCTGCCATCTGTCAAACGGTTCTGCTGTTTCAGGGTATAGTACCTCCAGGCCAAACCTCCCCTTCCAATTCTGAAACCAGGATTGTATACAATCCGCCATGAATTTCGAACTCACCGAAGAACAGCGTCTGTTCCAGGACGCGGTCGGCGCCTTTGCCCGGGATCACCTGGCCGAGGGCGCCCTTGAACGCGCGCATGCGGGGGAATATCCGCGTGACGTCGCCAGGCTCATGGCCGAAAACGGCCTGCTGGGCATCACGATATCTGAGGAGGACGGCGGCCAGGGCGGCAGCCTGATGGACGCGGTCATCGCCATTCAGGAAGTGGCGATGCATTGCCCGCGCTCCGCCGACGTGATCCAGGCCGGCAGCTTCGGCGCGATCCGGGTGCTGGCGGCCTACGGCACGCCGGACCAGAAGGAACGCTATCTGAAGCCGCTGCTGCGCGGTGAAACCCTGATCGCCGTCGGCATGACGGAGCCCGACGCCGGGTCCGCCGTGACGGAGCTGCGCACCACGGCGACACCGGACGGCGAGGGGCTGCGCATCAACGGCCAGAAATGCTTCACCAGCCATTCGCCGGAAGCCGACGTGTTTTTGGTTTACGTGCGGTTCGGGCCGGGCGTGGGCGGCATCGGATCGGTGCTGATCCCGCGCGATGCGGAGGGCCTGGAATTCGGCAAACCGACGCCGTTCCTGGGCGGCGACGACTGGGCGCCGATGTTCTTCACCGATCTGTATGTGCCGCCGGAAAACATCCTTTTGCGCGAAGGCGGGTTCAAGAAACAGATCGCGGGGTTCAATGTGGAGCGCATCGGCAACACGGCGCGCTCTCTCGCCCTCGGAAGGCTCGCCTTCGAGACGGCGCGCGAACACGCGCTCACCCGCAAACAGTTCGACCGGCCCTTGGCTGAGTTCCAGGGCCTGCAATGGAAGTTCGCGGAAATGCAGATCAAGCTCGACGCCGGGCAATTGCTGCTTTACCGCGCGGCGGTCAACGCCGACAACGGCTTTCCCTCGGCCCAGGAAACGGCCATCGCCAAGGCGTTCTGTAACGAGGCCGGGCATTGGATCTCGTCGGAGGCCTTGCAGGTCATGGGCGGCATGGGCTACAGCCAGGACTCGATCGTCGAATACTGCTTCCGCCGCACGCGGGGCTGGATGATCGCCGGCGGCTCCATCGAAATCCTCAAGAACCGCGTCGCCGAGGGCGTGTTCGACACCCGGTTCTCGCAGCGCCCCCCAAAAGCGAAATGACCAAAGCCAAATGAGCGATAACGCGACCCTGGTTCGGGCCTTGTTCACGCCCCGGGCCGTGGCCCTGATCGGCGCCTCGGCGGACCCGACCAAGAATTCGGGACGGCCGCAGCGGTTCCTCAAGGCGCATGGATTTACGGGCGACGTCTACCCCATCAATCCGGGCCGCGACGAGGTTCAGGGCGTGCCCGCGTTCAAGTCCGTCACGCAAGTGCCGGGCCCGGTCGACCATGCCTTCGTCATGGTCCCGGCCAAGCATGTCGAGGACGCCATCCGCGATTGCGGCGCCAAGGGCGTGCCCGTGGCGACCATCTATTCCGACGGCTTCGCCGAGACGGGGGCGGAGGGGCGCAAGATGCAGGAACGTCTGGTCGCCACGGCGCGCAAGGCGGGCGTGCGGCTGATCGGCCCCAATTCCATGGGCGTCATCCATCCGGCGTCCGCGCTGACGCTCTCGGTCAACGCGGTGTTGGAAATGGAGGGCATCAAGGCGGGCGGCCTGTCGCTCATATCCCAGAGCGGCACCATCCTGGGCACGCTGTTGAGCCGGGGGGCGGCGCGCGGCATCGGCTTCGCCCGCATGATCAGCGTCGGCAACGAAAGCGACCTGGGCGTGGGCGAACTGGTCGATCTGCTGGTTGACGATCCGGAGACCAAGGCGATCCTGCTGTTCATCGAAGCCGTGCGCGACGGGGCGGTTTTGGCCGCCGCATCGCGCCGGGCGTTTGCGGCGGGCAAGCCGGTGATCGCCTATAAGCTCGGCCGGTCCGACGCGGGGCGCGAACTGGCGCTCAGCCATTCCGGGGCCATCGCCGGGCCGGCCAAGGCGGCGGACGCCTATTTCAAGGCCCACGCCATCGCTCGGGTCGAAATGCTCGAAGGGCTTTTGGAAGCACCGCCGCTGTTCTACGGCCATCCGCCCGCGAAAGGAAAACGCGTCGCCGTGGTGACCACCACGGGCGGGGGGGCGGCGTCGGTCGCCGACCGTCTGGGCCTGCTGGGCGCGACTTTGGTCCCCGCACCCGACAGCGTGCGCGCGGCGCTGCGCGGCCACGGCCTGGAAATCGGCCGTGGGCCGCTGGTCGACCTGACCATGGCGGGCACGCGCGAAGGGGTCTACGGCGCGGCCCTGAAAGAGCTTTTGGCCGCCGACGAGATCGACGCCGTGGTCGCGGTCGTCGGATCAAGCGGCCAGTTCAAGCCGGAACTGGCCGTCGCCCCCATCGTCGAGCATGCGGCCGGGGCGTCCAAGCCCGTGGCCGCCTTCATCGCGCCCCAGGCGGACAAGTCGCTGGCATTGTTGCAGGACGCCGGGATCGCCAATTTCCGCACGCCCGAAGCCTGCGCCGACGCGGTCATGGCGTTCCTCAACCGCGCGGCACCCCGCCCGCTGCCCGAGGTCGATGCTTATGCCAAGGAAAAGGCCGACGCCCTGGCGTCCCGCGCCCCATCAGCCCTGTTGAACGAACGCGAGGCGTCGTTGGTGTTCGAGGCGCTGGGCCTGCCCATCGCCCCCGCCCAGGTCATTATGTCGCCGGGCGAGCCTGTCGCCGTGCCGTTTCCGGTCGCGGTCAAGGTCCTGGCCCGCGACATTCAGCACAAGACGGAACGCGGGCTGGTGCGCCTCGGCATCGACACGCCGGAAGGCGTGTGGGACGCGGCGGAACAATTGCTGGCCGCCGCCCCCGAGGCCGAGGGGATTTTGGTCCAGTCCATGGCTCAGGGCGTGACCGGCGAAGTGATCGCCGGATACCGCCTGGACCAGGAAGCCGGGCCCATCGTGCTGGTCGGTCCCGGCGGCGTGATGGCCGAGGTCTATGACGATGCCGCCGTGCGCACGGCCCCCGTGGACGAGGCCGAGGCCATGGCCATGATCCGCGAGGTCAAGGGTCTGGCGCCGATCCGGGGGTTCCGCGGCAAGCCGGCGGGCGACTTGAAGGCTCTGGCCAAGGCCGTTGCGGCGCTGTCCAACCTGGCCGTGCTCGACACGCCGGTGCTGGAGGCCGAGATCAATCCGCTAATGGTCCGGGGGGCCGGACAGGGGGTCGTCGCTGTCGATGCGCTGATCCGCCTGAAATCCTGCTAAGCGCGCTTTGAACGGTAACGGGATCGGCGTATCCTTGGCGGCATAACAACGCCGAACATGGCCGATTGGGACAGCATGTGCAGGGAGGCACCACCCATGACAGTTCAACAAAATCAAATCGAACGCCGCCACGCAAGTGCGCGCATGAGCCAGATCGCCGCCACCGCCGATACGGTCTATCTGGCCGGACAGGTCGCCACGGGCGACGCCCGGGGGGCCAGCGTCGCCGAGCAGACCCGCGAAATCCTGGGGAACATCGACGCCTATCTGGCCGAGATGGGCACCGACAAATCGCGGATATTGCAGGCGCAGATCTGGCTCAGCGACATGGCCTGCTTCGCCGAAATGAACGAAGTCTGGGACGCCTGGGTCGATCCCAAGGCGACGCCCGTGCGCGCCTGTGTGCAGGCGGCCCTGGCCTCGCCCGACTGGAAGGTCGAGATCATGGTGACGGCGGCGCGGTAAGAATTTTGATTTGAACCACAGAGGCGGTGAGGCAGTGAGAAGGACATTGAGGATTTCTGGATCCCCGCCTTCGCGGGGATGACGGGATTGATTATCCGCGCATCCAGTCATTTCCGCGTAAGCGGGAATCCAGGCTTTCTTCTCACCGCCTCACCGTCTCTGTGGTTACCTTCCCTTGAAACTTTCGGATCAACCCCGGGCATTACGGAATAGGACTAAGATGACCATCACCAAACGCGCGGTTGTCGTGATCTGCGACGGCTTGCGGGCCGACATGATCACCCCCGACTGGACCCCCAACCTGTGGCGGCTGAAAGAACGTTTCCGCAGCTTCGCCAATCATCGCAGCGTGTTTCCCTCGACCACGCGGACCAACGCGGCGTCGCTCGCCACCGGCTGTTATCCGGCCCGTCACGGCCTGGAAGGCAACGCCATGGCCCTGGAAGAGGGCGGCCGGTTCGAGGTCTTGAGCGTCGGACCGCCCGGGTTTCGCGACCGACTGGAAAAGGCGCGGGGGCGGACCCTGACCATGCCGACTCTGGCCGAACGGGTGACAGGTGCCGGCGGCCGGGCGCTGGTCTATTCCAACGTGTCGCCGGGGGCGGCCATGTTCCACGATCCGGACGGCCACGGTTTCATTTATCATCGTTCGTTCTCGCAAGGCCCCGGCCGCGCGGTGCTGGACCCGTTGGGTATCGAGCATACGGCAGCCGGCGACACGGTCCTGACAGACCGTTTCCTCGATGAGGTGCTGATCCCCGGCGGGCCGGAATACGCCCTGATCTGGCAGTGCGAGCCCGACCATACCCAGCACGCGGTTGCGCTGGGATCGCCTGAACATCTGGCGGTCATCGCCGCCGCCGACGCCAACGCCGGGCGCATTGCCGCGCGCGTCGAGGAACTGGACCCGACGGGGGAAAACATCCTGCTGCTGGTGAGCTCCGACCACGGCCATGAGACCACGACGGAGATCGTCGATCTGGACGAGGTCCTGGTCGCGGCGGGCCTGAAGGACGGACCGGACAGCCGCGAGGTCGCCATAGCACCCCAGGGCACGTCGGTGACGATCTATCTGGCGCCCGAAGCCATGGACCGGGAAGGGGCCATCGTCAATTTCCTGATGGGCCACCCGGCGGTCGGCGGCGTCGTCCACGGGGCGGACCTGGCCAAGCTGGGCATGCCCGTGGGCGAGGGCGTGCCGCGCATCGCCGTGACCGGCAAGGTGACCGACGCGCCTAACGAATTCGGGATCAAGGGTGGCTCCGTCGCCTTCCAGGGCACGCTGAAGATTTCCAACAATCAGGGCTGCGGCCAGCACGGCGGCCTGGGCGCTTATGAGCAGAGCCCCTTCGCCATGGCGCGGGGGCCGCTCTACCAAGGCGGCACGGAAAGCGGCGATCCGACAAGCACGGTCGATTTGGCGCCGACGATCCTGCGTCACCTGGGCCTGGAGCACGCCGACATGGATGGGGCGCCGCTTCCCTGACCACAGAGTCAAAGGAACTTCCAGATGACCAAGATCAACATCCAGTTCTCCCGCTTTTCGGCCTTCTACACACCGTTGATCGCGACCATGGCCGGCGGCTTCCTGACGGAGGAGGGGCTGGACTACGACTGGTCCAAGGCGGCCAACAACGACGCGGCGTTGCAGAATCTGGCCGACGGCACGGTCGACGTCGCCCAGTCGGCGGTCGGCGTCAGCCTGATCCAACTGGCCCGCGGCGACCGACCGGCCGCCCGCCACTTCGCCCAGATCAATGAACTGGACGGCTTCTTTATCGCCGGTCGCCACGCCGACCCGGATTTTCAGTGGGCGCAGCTTGAAGGCGCGGACGTGCTGGTCGACCACGGGCTGCAGCCCATGGCCATGTTCAAGTATGCCTGCATGAAGGCGGGTATCGATTTCGACAAGCTGAACGTCATCGACGCGGGCGGCGGCGGCGACATGGAAAAGGCCTTCCGCGCCGGCACGGGCGCCTATGTCCATCTTCAGGGACCGGCGCCGCAGAACATGGAATACGAGGGTGTCGGATACCCGGTGGCCGAGGTCGGCCGGCCCATCGGGCCCTGCGCGTTTTCGTCCCTTGCCGCCATGCCGGAATGGCTGGCGACGGACGCGGCCAAGGCCTTCACGCGCGCCTATGCAAAAACGCGGGTCTGGATCAATCAGGTATCAGCCGACGAGATCGCCGGCAAGGTGGCCGAATTCTTCCCCGAAACCCATGCCTCGGTCCTGGCCGAATGCATCGCCGCCTATCAAGGGCTGGGCAACTGGGCGTCTGGGGTCGAAATCACGGAGCCTTCCCTTGCCGTGGCCCAGGACGTGTTCCGGTTTGCCGGGCATATCAAGGAGCCCTATCCTTACGACGTTCTGTGCGCCCACCCACCCGCCGTCTGACCCTGGGGTTTCCCGCCCGCCCATGCCCGACACCACCGATCTGACCGGCGCGCCGCCGCCGCCGCCACCCGACACGAGCGGCAAGAACCCCTGGAAAACGCGCCTGCCCATCCTGGTCGGCGCCCATGCGGTGGGGACGTCCAACAGCGTCGCGATTCTGTCCATGGCGCCGGTGATCTCTGCCGCCTTTGGGTTATCGGCGACTCAGTTCGGGATTTTTGTGTCCTGCTACTACGGCGGGCAGGCGATCTGGTCCGTGCCGGCGGGAGGCGTCACCGACCGTCTAGGCGTGGGGTGGAGCCTGGTCATCGGGCACGCGATCATGGCGCTGGCGGCGGTCCTGATCAGCCAGGCGGCAACCTTCGACATCTGCATGGTCGCGGCCGCCTGCATGGGGGTCGGTTATGCCATGCTGAATCCCTCGACCGCCAAGGGCGTGTTCGAATGGTTTCCCGCCCATCGCCGGGGGGCGGCCATGGGCATCAAGCAGGTCGGCGTGCCCATCGGCGGGCTGGTCGGGGCGGCCTGCGGCTTTCTCGCCGCGACCACGGACTGGCAGGTGTTGATGCTGGGCGTGGCCGGGATCATCGCCGCGAACGGTCTCGCATGTCTGACCCTGGTGCCTGTTTCGACCCAGGGCGGAGGGGCGCGCAAGAACATCGCCGCCGTGGTCAAGGACGGGCGGGTCAACGCCTTCGCCATCGGCGGCGGCGTCATCAACATGGGGCAGACCAATTTCTTCGGTTTTCTGACCCTGTTCCTGGCCGAGGCCGCGCGCATGGGACAGCAGACCGTGTCCACGGCCATGGCCGTGGCACAGGCATCGAGCGCCGTTGGCCGCATGGGCTGGGGCGCCATTTCCGACAAGGCCTTCGGCGGCCGGCGCATCGTCACCATGATGGTGATCTGCACGGCGGCCATCGGTTTTCTCGCCATGATGCCCCTGGTGACGGAATCCTGGGGCATGGTGACGGGCTTCGGTCTGGCGCTCTGCCTGGGCCTCACCATCGCATCCTTCGCCCCCGTGGCGCAGGCGATCCAGGTGGAAATGGTCGATCCGCACCTGGCCGGTTCCGCCGTCGGCTACAACATGCTGTGGACACACGGCTGCGCAACCCTGGCGCCGGTGGTATTCGGCTACGCCGTCGATCACTTCGGCGGGTTCACCAGCGGATGGCTGGTCACGGCGGGCTGCGTCGCCGCCGGAACGGTGGTGATTTACGTCCTGGTGAAGACGGGGCCGCGGCGGCAAAGGTACCGCTGAACGGCGTCCGGTCGCTGGCGGTTCAGATCGGCAGCACGTCGGCCAAGCGGTCGGCCAGATCGCTCTCGTCGGCCTTCGTCAGGTCTTCGTCGATCTCCGCCGTGACCATCTTCCGCACCCGGTCGGGCAGGGCTTTGCGAAATTCGCCCAAGGCACGGGGCGGCGCGACCAGCACCAGACGCTCGAACGCCTTGCGGGTTGCCGCCTTGGCGATTTCGACGGAAATTCCGGCGATGAACTTCTCGCCCGCCGCGCGATGAGGGTCGCTTGCGGGCGTCATCGACCGCATCGCGCCGCCCACGCCGGCCTTGCGGCCAGGCCGGTCGGTCATCAGGTCGTGGCTGCGTTCCAGATGGGTTTCGAAGGTCATGCCCTCGACACGACGGATACCGTGTCCGGGGCCGTCATGGTTGAAGACTTGTGCATGCTGGTGGTCGGCAACGATGACCCAGGTAACGATTTTTCTCATGGATTGACAGACCTCCGCCTACGTCAGTTCCTTGCGGACGGCATCGCCCGCATCGCGTAAGCGAAAGTCTGCCCGGTTGCGTCGCATTCTGCCTTGATCGGGGTCAATCGGCCATTACGCGTACAAAAGAGAAACCCGCCTGACGGCGGGCTTCCCGGACTTGATGGCTGAGGTGTGTGATAGAATCGTGGCGCGCTAGGCGGCCCGGACGTCGTTCAGGAACCGCTCCACGACGAGGCGAAGGTTCGTCGCATTCTCGCTGAGATTACGGGACACGCCGAGAACCTTCTCTGAGGCCAAACCGGTATCGTTGGCGGCCTGGTTGACCGTGAGGATGGTCGACGTCATTTCCTTCGTCCCCGCGGCGGCTTGTTCAACGTTGCGGGCAATTTCTTGCGTCGCGGCCTGCTGTTCCTCGATCGCGGCGGCGATGCCGGTGGCGATATCGTGAATTTCCGAGATCACCGTGGCGATGCCTTCTGTGGCGGCGACAGCCTGTTCCGTCGAGTTCTGGATACCGCTGATCTGTTGGGCGATTTCGTCGGTTGCCCGTGCGGTTTGATTGGCCAGATTCTTGACCTCGCTGGCGACCACGGCAAAGCCCTTGCCGGCCTCGCCGGCGCGGGCCGCTTCGATCGTTGCGTTGAGGGCCAGAAGGTTGGTTTTCTCCGCAATGTCGGTGATCAGGGCCAAGACATCGCCGATCCGCTTCGCCGAGGCGGCAAGATCGGAGACCGTCTGCCGGGTCGTGCGGGTCTGGTCGACTGCGTCCCGCGTGATCTGGCTGGACCGCGAGACCTATCTGCTGATCTCCTGGATCGAACTGGTCAGTTCTTCGGTCGCGCTGGCCACGGTGGTGACGTTGTCCGACGTCTGTTCCGAAGCCGAAGCCACGGTGCCCGCCTGATGGGCGGTGTTCTCCGCGGTCGTCGACATCGCCTGGGCGGTCTGCTCCATATCGGTGGTCGAAGTCGTGACGACAGCCAGCACTTTCGAAATGGATGCATCGAAGTCGTGCGTCAACTGATCGACTCGCTGGGTGCGTTCTGCGCGCGCCTGTTGGTCGCGGCGTTGTTCCTCGGCCAATTGGTCGGCCTTGACCATGGTGTCCTTGAACACCTGCACGGCGGCGGCCATGCGGCCGATTTCGTCGCCGCGGTCGGTCGCCGGTACCGGCTTGGTCATGTCACCGGCGGCCAGCACGCCCATGAATTCCGTCATCTCGCCGATCGGGCGGGTAATTGAGCGGGAAACCATCACGAGAAGGCCCGCCATGAGACAGATCACCACGGCGCCTGCGGCCCCCATGGTAATGACCTGCCGATGGAACGCGGCCTCGACGTCGTCGACATAGACACCCGAGCCGATGACCCATCCCCAGGGCTTGAAACCGGAAACGAAGGATATCTTTTCGACCGGTTCATCGAAACCGGGTTTCGGCCAATGGTAGTTGACCGTGCCGCGGTCCTTGGACTTCACGACCTCGATCATTTCGTGGAACAGCGCGACGCCGTTCGGGTCCTTGAAGTCGATCAGGTTCTTACCGTCTAACTTTGGTTTGATGGGATGCATCAGCATCACGCCGGCCATGTCGTTGATCCAGAAATATTCACCGTCGCCGTAGCGCAGCTTCTTGATCTCGGCGACGGCGCCGGCTCGGGCTTGTTCTTCGGTCAGGTCTCCGCTTCGGCTGCGTTCTTCAAAGCTTTTTGCGACGCCTTCTGCCAATTGGACGGCGTGCTGGATGTCCTGGGTGCGGGATTCATAGAGCTTGTCGCGGAATTCGATCAGATTCAGGGCAAACAGAACCACTGTGCCGACGATGACCAAAGGAATGATCAAAGCAAGCTTTGCGCCGATGGTAAGGTGGGTTAGACGAACCATGTTATTGTCTCCGAACTGTTTTTTTGGGCGTCGATCATGGCGAATGCGGTCGATGCGGTCCCAAAGGGGTGATCTGCGGGGTGCTCAATGCGGATGCCTGTGCCGCAGGATTTCCGCAGCTATGTTGCAGTGCACACATTCATTGGCGAATAAGCAATTAGCGTGCCAACCGGGACGGCATGGCCCTTCCGGGAGAACGGACGGAGTCGAAAAAAAGCCCGCCTTGTCGGCGGGCTTTTGAACGGCGAGATGTCTGTCGTCCGGCGTCAGATATGCACCGTCGTCATCTCGATGTGGCGGTCGGCGATCAGGTCGGCGCCGGCGTCGCGGAACTTCAGGTAATGGGGTTCCTGACGGTGGGAATCCAGGGCCGCCTCGTTGGTATAGACTTCATAGAAGAAGAAGGTGTCCGGATCGTCCTTCGCCGTCATGACGCGGAATTCGTGGCAGTTGGGTTCGTCCCGCATCGCGGCGACGGCGTTCTCCATGATGATCGGCATGAAGTCCTTGCCCTTTCCGGGCTTGCATTTGATGGTGACGATGATGGCGAATTTCGAGGCCATGTCGGGGGATCCTCCCTTGGGATGTCGGTTGAGAATTTCGTTGGGCGCCACCCATTAGTGGGTGACAGATTGTGTACAATTTTCCAATATGCGCGCCATAACACAAGCAACAAGAACATCATTCCACCCGGAGGACCCCCTAGCATGAGCGACAAGCCGCTTTATACGGCGGACCTGTGTGACGACCATCCGGACGTCCGCGTCTGTCAGTTGACGTTCATCGATTTCGCCAAGCGCAGCCATTTCCACGGTCAGATCACGACCTTTTCCACCTTTGAGGACAACAAGGGTATTCGCGAGATCCTGGCCGAGGGCGGCAAGGGCCGGGTGCTGGTGGTCGACGGCCGCGCGTCCCGCCGCCGCGCCCTGACCGGCGGCAACATCGCCGCCGAGGCCGAACAGTACGGCTGGGAAGGTCTCGTCTACAACGGCTGTATCCGCGACCAGCACGAGTTCGTCGACCTGGACCTGGGCGTCAAGGCCATCGCCGCGACACCCATGCGCCCGCGCGTGGACGGTATCGGGCTGCGCGACGTGGACCTGAATTTCGGCGGCATCGTCATCCGCCCCGGAGAATACCTGTACGCCGACAAGGACGGCGTCATCGTGTCGGAGAAGAAACTACATGACTGACCAGACCAACGACCTGCCGGACGCCGTCATCGAGAAGTTCCAGGTGATGCATGAGTTCGCCAAGGCAGCGAAGAAGAACCTGAACAAGAACATCTTCGACTACGTGTTCGGCGGGGCCGAGACCGAAACCACGGTCAAGCGCAACCGCATGGCCATCGAGACCTATGCCCTGCGCCCGCGCGTGATGCGCGACGTGTCGAAAATGGACGCGGGCAAGGACATTTTCGGCATGCGGCTCAAGCTGCCGGTATGCCTGGCGCCCATCGGATCACTGCAGCAAATTGCGGCCGGCGGCGGGGCGACGGCGGCCAAGGCCGCGGGCCGATTCGGCTGCGCCCATATGCTGTCCAGCGTGTGCGAACCGGGCATGGATGCCGTGGCCGAGGCGGCGCCGGACGCCTGCCGCGTGTTTCAGCTTTACGTGCGGGGCGACCACGACTGGGTCGACGACAAGGTCCGCCAGGCCCAGGACCTGGGCTACAAGGCCTTCGCCGTGACCATCGACCTGGATGCCTATTCCCGGCGCGAACGCGACCTGTCCAAACGTTTCGTCACCGCCGGCCGGCAGGCCGCCGTGGGTGAGACGCATCAGGCTAGATTCGACTGGTCCGATGTCGACCGCATCAAGAAAATCTGCAAGATTCCGTTCATCCTGAAGGGCATTGCCACGGCCGAGGATTCCAGGCTGGCGGTCGAGCACGGCGTCGACGTGGTCTACGTGTCCAACCACGGCGGGCGGCAGCTCGACCATGGGCGCGGTTCGCTCGACGTGCTGCCGGAATGCGTGGACGCCGTGGCCGGTAAGGCCAAGGTCTGGGTCGACGGCGGCTTCACGCGCGGCACGGACGTGGTCAAGGCGATGGCCCTGGGCGCCGACATGGTCGGCCTCGGCCGCCTGCAGGCCCTGGCGCTGGCCGCCGGCGGCGAGGACGCCCTGGTGCGCATGCTGGACATCCTGGAGCGCGAGGTGCAGATCGCCCTCATGCTGTCCGGCGTCACCGGTTATGACGAACTGGGGCCCGAGTACGTTCACAAGGAATATCAGGCCTATCCGCCGCATCAGTTCTCGGCCTTTCCGCTGTTGGACGAAGGCTACTGAGCAAGCGTTCGGGACAGCACTTCACATACAAAAGGCCGGCCTCGTTCCCGAGGCCGGCCTTTAACTTTATGTACCGCCGGAGCGGGAAGGGGGCTGGCTCAGCCGATCTTCTTTTCCCCGCCGTCGCGGATGTACTTGTAGACGACGGTGAAGTCGGAGCCCGGCATGTCCTTCTCGCAGCCGTCAAAAATTTTCGAGACCAGCGTGGCGATGGCGTTGGGCGTACCAGCCTTGTCCGAGTTTTCGCGGAACAGACGCACATCCTTGGCCAACAGCTTGGTGAAGAAGCCGGCGTTGAAGTTCTCCGTCATGATCTGATTGGGGAACTTGTCGAGGCTGGCCGTGTTCATGCCGGTCGATACGTTGACCACGTCGAGAATCGCCTTCATCTCGACCCCCTGGGACAGACCGAACAGGACCGCTTCCGTGGTCGCGGTCGTCGCCGTGGCCGACAGGAAGTTGTTGAGCATCTTCACGACCTGGCCCTGGCCGGGCTTTTCGCCGACATGGAACGGGTTCTTGGCGAAGGCCTTGAACACGTCCATATGGGCGTCGAACACGTCCTTGGGGCCGGATCCCATGATCGCGACGGTGCCGGCGATGGCGCCCTTGCGGCCGCCCGACACGGGTGCGTCGATATAGGTGATCTCGGCGTCGGTGAAGATCTTGTCGATGTCCTGGGCGGCGGCCAGGCCGATGGTCGACAGGTCGACCACGACCGAGGTCTTGCGGTCGTTGACCTGGACGATCTCCTTGGCGACCGACGTGCAGATGGGGCCGTCGGGCAGGGACAGGAACACGGTGTCCGCATTGGCCAGCACGCCGGCCAGGCTGTCGTGGGCGATGGCCTTTTCATGGGCCCGGTCCTTGGTCCCGGCGGCGTCGTAGACGTGAACGGGCAGGCCCGCCTTGGCGATGTTGTCGGCCATGGGGCCGCCCATCTGGCCCAGGCCGATGAAACCGTAGGTGCGTTGCTCGGCCATGCGTCAGTCCTCCAGATCGGTTTTGACGTCGATCTTGGAGATGTCGATGCCCTGTTCGTTGAACACCTCGCGGGCGAGGCGGAAGGCCTCGATGCCGGCGGGAATGCCGCAATAGATGGCGACCTGGGTGCAGATTTCGCGCAGGTCGGCGACCGTCAGGCCGTTGGTGATGGCGCCCCGGAAATGCAGCTTGAATTCGTGCGGCCGGTTCAGGGCGGCCAGCATGCCCAGATTAAGAATCGAGCGGTCGCGCTTGGACAGGATTCCTCGACCCCAGCTACCACCCCAGCAGTATTCGGTCACGAATTCCTGGAAGCCGCGGTTGAAATCGTCGGCGCCGCCCATGGACTTATCCACATAGGCGTCGCCCAGCACTTCGCGCCGGTACTTCATGCCCATGTCATGCATTTTCGTTGAATTGGCCATTTTGGATGGTCTCCCTCGGGTGTTGAAAGTGTCACTTTGTATACATTCCTGATGAGGGGGCATATACCAGAACGGTTGCGGGGCAAGGCAAGTTTTTTGATTCGGTCAAAAAACAGCGGCGGAAAATCTTCGTGTGAAAAGCCAAAATTGAGTTGTGAACCCGTTGACAACGGCATGGGGGGCTTCTAGGTTTCCCCCCTAACCCAGGGAGAAAAACAAGAAACTCCCGCATCAAAAACAGTGGGAAGGAAACATTCTGTGGGGGCACTCCTCGAGATTGACAATCTCCAGACGCATTTCTTTACGTCTGGGGGAACCGTTAAAGCTGTTGACGGCGTGTCGTACGACGTCAACGCCGGTGAAACCGTCGCCGTTGTGGGTGAGTCCGGTTCGGGTAAATCCGTTACCGCGCTCAGCATTCTGCGTCTGATCCCGAAGCCGCCCGGCGAGATTGTCGGCGGTGAAATCCGTTTCCAAGGCAAGAACCTGGCGTTCTGCACCGAGGACGAGATTCGGGAAATCCGCGGCCGCGACATTTCCATGATCTTCCAAGAGCCGATGACGTCGCTGAATCCGGTTCTGTCGATCGGCTTGCAGTTGACCGAGCCCATGATGGCGCATTTGAACATGTCCGAGGCGGAAGCCAAGGAACGCGCGGTCAAGCTTCTGGAACTGGTCGGCATCAACGAACCGCGCCGTCGTATTGAGCAGTATCCGCACCATCTGTCGGGCGGTATGCGTCAACGCGTCATGATCGCCATGTCGCTGGCGTGTGAACCGAAATTGATCATCGCCGATGAGCCGACGACGGCTCTCGACGTGACCATCCAGGCGCAGATTCTGGAGCTGATGAAGAACCTGACCCGCGACATGAACGTGGCGATGATCATCATCACCCATAACCTGGGTGTGGTTGCGCGCTATGCGGACCGGGTCAACGTCATGTATGCGGGGCGCATCGTCGAAACGGGCAATGCATCGGACATCTATCACCGTCCGCGCCATCCCTACACCCTTGCGCTGCTCAAGTCCGTGCCGCGCATGGACCGTCCGCGCCAGGCCAAGCTCGATCCCGTCGACGGTCAGCCACCGGATCTCACCCGCCTTGACGGCGGCTGTTCGTTCCGGCCGCGCTGCAAGTTCGCCATCGACAAGTGCAAGGAATCGTACCCGCCGCTCGAGGAAATGGGTGACAAGCACTTCAGCGCATGTTTCCGGTCTAAAGAAAGTTTGGCGGAGATCGAACTATGAATGAAGCCCAGACACAGGCCGGCGCGGATTACGGCTCTCAGTTCCGCGGTCAGGTTTCCGACGAAGTCCTGATTACCGTGAAGAACCTGAAGATGCATTTCCCGATCACGGAAGGCATCATCATTCCGCGCAAGGTGGCCGACGTGAAGGCGGTCGACGGCGTCGACTTCTACATCCGCAAGGGCGAGACCCTGGGTCTCGTCGGTGAATCCGGCTGCGGCAAGACGACCACAGGACGTTGCATCCTGCGTCTCGAGGATCCGACGGCCGGCGAAATCATCTACGACGGCAAGGACATCTGTCAGCTTAACAACAAAGATCTGATCGACGTCCGCAAGAAGATCCAGGTCATTTTCCAGGATCCGTACAGTTCGTTGAACCCGCGCATGAAGATCGGCGAGATCATCGGCGAGCCGCTGAAGGTTCACGGCATCATCCCCGATGAGGCCAAGCGCCGCGAGCGCATCGGTTATCTTCTGGGGCGTTGCGGCCTGCATCCGGATTTCGCCGACCGTTATCCGCACGAAATGTCGGGCGGTCAGCGCCAGCGCGTGGGCATTGCCCGTGCGCTTGCCATGGAGCCGGAATTCATCATCTGCGACGAAGCCGTTTCGGCGCTCGACGTGTCGATCCAAGCGCAGGTAATCAACCTTCTGGAAGAACTGCGCGACGAGTTCAAGCTGACCTATCTGTTCATCAGCCATGACCTCTCCGTCGTTCGTCACATCTGCCACCGGGTCGCTGTCATGTACCTGGGCCATATGGTGGAATTGGCCGACTGCGACGAACTGTTCGACCATCCCCTGCATCCCTATTCGCAGGCGCTACTGGCTGCGGTGCCGATCCCCGATCCGGACCTGGAAAAGACCCGCGCACACACGATCATCAAGGGAGAAATTCCCAGCCCGATTAACCCTCCGTCGGGCTGCGTTTTTCACCCCCGCTGTCCTTTAGCTGTGGACTCGTGTAGCCAAAATATTCCAGACTTCAGAGAAGTGCGACCTGGCCATTGGGTGGCCTGCACGGAGGTGTGATCTCCCCCTTTTCAGGGAGGACACAAAAGAGTGGGGAGTGATCGAACATTCCTCGAACCATAAATGGGTAAGGAGACTTCACATGAGTAAATACGCACGTTTCGCGTTGGCACTCGCGGTGGGCACTGGGCTCGCCATGGGTGCAACCGGACCGGCAAAGGCAGAGACGCCGAAGAAGGGGGGAACCCTCACTTACATCGTTGCTGCCGAAGCGCCGTCCTACGATCTGCACAAGGAATCGACCTTTGCGGCAGTTCACCCGATCCGGCCGTTCTACAGCCTGCTGATTCGGGTCAACCCGGAAAATCCGCAGTCGCCGACGGACTTCCAGTGCGACATCTGCGTCGGCGAAGTTCCGAAGCCGACCGATGGCGGCAAGACCTACACCTTCAAGATCAAGAAGGGCGTCAAGTTCCATGACGGTCAGGTTCTGACCGCCCACGACGTGGCCGCCACCTACAACAAGATCGCCTTCCCGCCGGAAGGTGTCGCGTCGGTGCGCAAAGCCTTCTTCAAGATGCTCGACAGCGTTACCGCGACGGACGACGAAACCGTCGTCTTCAAGCTGAAGTTCGCGACCGGCTCCTTCCTGCCGGTTATGGCCAACCCCATGAGCCCGATCTATTCCGCCAAGGACCTCAAGGAACACGGCTACGATTGGCATGAAAAGAACGTGAACGGCACCGGCGCCTTCAAGTTCAAGGAAGCCGTTGCGGGTTCGCACGTCGATGGCGTGCGGTTCGACGATTTCCATATGAAGGGCAAGCCCTACCTGGATGGTTTCCGGGCGCTGATCTCGCGCAAAATGGCCATCCGCGTTCAGGCCATCCGCGGCGACCGCGCGGCCATCGAATTCCGTGGTTTCCCGCCGAAACAGCGTGACGATCTCGTCGCGGCGCTGGGCAAGGACATCACGGTCCAGGAAAGCGACTGGAACTGCGTGCTTCTTTACACGCCGAACCATGGCCGTCCGGTCATGCAGGACCCGCGCGTCCGTCAGGCCCTGACCCTCGCAGTTGATCGGTGGGGCGGCTCCCAGCACCTGAGCCGTATCGCCATCGTCAAGACCGTTGGCGGCGTCGGCTTCCCGGGGCACCCCCTGTCGGCCACCAAGGCTGAACTGGTTCCCCTGAAAGGCTATGGCACCGACCTGAAGGCTGCTCGTGCAGAGGCCAAGAAGCTGCTTGCCGAAGCCGGCAAGTCGGACCTCAAGTTCGAGCTGATGAACCGCGGCACCGACCAGCCGTACAAGATCGTCGGCACCTGGCTGATCGGCCAGTGGCGTCAGATCGGCCTGGAAGTGACCCAGCGGGTCGAGCCGACCAAGACCTTCTACAATGAGCTCCGCAACACGAAGAACTTCGACGTGTCGCTGGACTTCAACTGTCAGTCGGTCGTTAACCCGCTTGTCGACGTTTCCAAGTTCATTGGGTCTGCCGGCAACAACTACGCCAACTTCAAGGGCCAGGACCAGCAGCTCGAAGAAATCTACGAGCAGATGCTGCAGGCGCCGGAAGAAGCCAAGCAGCGTGAGCTGATGCGCGTCATGGAAAAGCGGGCTCTGTCCGACCAGGCGCACATGGGTGTCACCCTGTGGTGGTACAAGATCAACCCGCACCGTTCCTATGTGAAGGGCTGGAAGATCGCACCGTCGCACTACCTGAACCAGAGCCTCGATCAGGTCTGGCTCGACAAGTAGAGTTGCGCCTGACGCAGCCTTAACAAAAACCGGGGATCGCCCGCCGCCGGATCGGCGGCGGGCGATCAACCCCGATAGAGGAAGACATGGGTAAGTATATCCTTAAGCGTCTGATCGCGATGATTCCGACCCTGCTCGGGGCCGCGGTTCTGGTTTTCTTTTTGCTGCGCTTGGCGCCCGGCGACATCTGTGAGGTGCGCCTGCTTGGCACCGGCGCCACGGTGGCTCAGGAGCAGATCGACATCTGCCGCGAGAGCCTGGGGCTGGACAAGCCGCAGATCGTTCAGTTCTTCGATTTCGTCTGGGGCTATTTCATCTTTGATCTCGGCACCTCCATGTGGACGGGCCAGCCGGTTACCCATGAAATCGCGATCCGCTTCGAATTGTCCCTGCAGCTTGCTGTCATGGCGACCATCGTCGCCACGATTATCGCCATTCCGCTGGGCATCATCTCGGCCGTGAAGCAGAACACGCTCATCGATTACTTCGTGCGCGGGTTTGCCATCGCCGGTATCGCCATTCCGTCATTCTGGCTTGGCCTGATGATCATTCTCGGGCTTCTTGTGTTCAGCCAGGCCTGGTTCGGCGAACCTTGGATGCCTCCCATCATGTTCAAGTCGATCTGGGAAGACCCTGCACACAATCTGTCCCAGTTGATTTGGCCCGCCGTTGCGACCGGCTACCGTTATTCCGCCGTCGCTGCCCGCATGACCCGTTCAGCCATGCTTGAGGTTCTGCGCGAGGACTATGTCCGCACCGCACGGGCCAAGGGGATGGTGGAAAAGATCGTCATCAACCGCCACGCGCTGAAGAACGCGTTGTTACCGGTGGTTACCATCCTGGCGCTCGAATTCGCGTTCCTGATGGGCGGGTTGGTTGTGACCGAACAGGTGTTCAACCTGAACGGTCTGGGCAACCTGATGGTCGACGGCGTCGAACACCATGACTTCACGATGACCCAGAACCTGGTGATGCTCGTCGTCATCGTGTTCGTCATCACCAACCTTATTACCGACTTGGCCTATGCGTGGCTCGATCCCCGCATTCGCTACTCGTGACGGGATATAACGATGGTTACCGTTTCTGAAATACAAACCGAAGCCCAGTTCGAGGAAGTCGCGCCGAAGAAGCCGTGGTCGCAGGTGATGCTCGACCTGTGCCGCAAGCAACCCCTCGGCGTATTCGGCCTGGCGATCGTCTTCGTGATGATCATTGCCGCGATCCTGGCCGAAGTCGTCTCGCCGAATGATCCCCTCCAGGAACATTTCGACGCCATGCTGGCGGCGCCGAGCGCTGAATATCTGCTCGGCACGGATGAATTCGGCCGCGACATCCTGACCCGGCTTATCTACGGGTCTCGCACGGCCCTTCTGGTCGGCTTCGTCTGCGCCATCGTGGGTGCGACGGGCGGGCTCGTCCTGGGGGTCGCCAGCGCTTATTTCGGCGGCCTGTTCGACCTGATCCTGCAGCGCATCCTGGACGTGTTCATGGCGTTCCCGCTGATCATTCTGGCTCTGGCGGTCGTCGCCACCCTCGGGCCGGGGATCGAGAACGTGATGATCGCGATCATCCTGCCATTCATACCGCAATGCGCGCGCGTGGTGCGGTCCAATGCCCTGGCTATCCGCGAAATTCCCTATGTGGATGCGGCCCGTGCGCTGGGCTTTTCCGATGCCCGCATCATCCTGCGGCACATGGTGCCGAACGTCATGGCGCCCTATCTGATCATGCTGACCACATTCCTCGGTCAGGCGATCCTGCTGGAAGCCTCCCTGTCGTTCCTGGGGTTGGGCGTGCAGGATCCGACCCCGGCTTGGGGCCTGATGCTCAGTAACGCGTCCGAGTTCTTTGAGGGTGCGCCCTGGGTTGCCGTCTATCCCGGTATCGCGATTTCCCTCAGCGTGTTCGGATTCAACCTGTTCGGTGACTCCGTGCGCGACGTTCTGGACCCGAAAATGCGTTCGCGCTAAGGGGCGGGAACGTACCTACGTTTACGGCAAGGGCGGCTTCGGCCGCCCTTTCCATTGGGGCTTCCGCATTAAGGACCACAGACCATGACCAAACGTATCGCCATTCTTGGCTTCCTTCTTGAAAGCAACGCCTTCGCCCCGGTGACCACGCGGGCCGATTACGAACGGCGCTGCCTGCTTGCCGGCGCGGACATCCTGGCCGAGCTGGCGGCCCCCAATCCGCGCCTGCCCGTGGAGGTCAATGCCTTCTGTCAGCAGATGGAAAAGCTACATCCCGATTCCTGGGAAATGGTGCCGATCCTGGTCGGCGATGCCGAGCCGGGTGGCCCGGTGGAGAAGGGGTTCTTCGACTGGTTCGTCGCCGAGGTCGAGACGCGCCTGAAGGCGGCCGGGCCGCTTGACGGAGTCTATATCGTCAGCCACGGCGCGATGCGGGCGGAACATGAAACCGACCCCGACGGACTGCTCTATGGCCGCGTCCGGGACATCGTCGGGCCGGAGGTGCCGATGATCGCGACCCTCGACCTGCACACCAACGTATCTCAGGTCATGGCCGATCATGCGGACGTGCTGATCGCCTATCTGACCAACCCGCATGTGGATCAGCGCGAACGCGCCGGCGAGGCCGCCCGCGCCATGGACGAGATGTTCCAGGGCATGCGCCCGCAGACGGCCTTCGTGAAGGTGCCCATCGCCGCCCCCTCGGTGGTGCTGCTGACGGCGACCGGCCCCTATGCCGACATCATCAACGCCGGTCAGGCCGCCCAGGCGGCGTCCGACGGCACGATCCTCAACGTCTCCGTCGCCGCCGGTTTTATCTATTCAGACAGTCCCAAATGCGGCATGTCGGTGATCGTCACCGCACGGAACGACATCGCGCCGGCGCGGAAACTCGCGGGCGAACTCGCGCGTCGGCTCTGGGCCGACCATGAACGCTACCAGAAATCCCTGACATCGCTGCCGGACGCCGTCGCCATGGCGGTGGCAAACGGCCGGGATGCCAAGCGACCTGCCCAAATCCTGGCCGATGTCGCCGACAACCCCGGTGGCGGCGGCACGGGCAGCACCATCTATCTGCTGAAGGGCCTGATCGAAGCCGGTGCCGACGGCGTGGTCATGGGCGTCGTCATTGACGGCGGCGTGGCTAGCGACGCTCACGCAGCGGGTGAGGGGGCGGAAATCACGGCCCGCTTCAATCGCGCCCCCAAGACGGCCTTCGAGCAGGCCTATGAGATCCAGGCCAAGGTGCTGAAGCTGACCGATGGTTCCTTTGTCGGGCGCCGCGGCATCCTGCGCGGCCGGTCGCTTTCCGTCGGCCCGGCGGCCTTGCTGGAGATCGGCGGCGTCCGCGTCGCCGTCGCGACCCACCGCAAGCAGTGCGCCGACCCGGCCATGCTGGAAATGTTCGGCATCGACATCGCCCAGGCGCGCACGGTCGTCGTCAAATCGCGCGGCCATTTCCGCGCCGGGTTCGATGAATTCTTCCCGCCGGAAAACGTCTACGAGGTCGATTGTCCGGGCCTGACCTCGCCCGTGTTCACCAATTTCACCTGGGGCGATTTGTGCCGTCCCGTGTTTCCGCTCGATCAAGACACCACCTGGACGCCGCCCGCGTGGTGACAGGGTGTCCCCGGAAGCGTATCATTGCCGGACAATCCGCAAGGAGGGTGCCATGTCCCGTTTCGCCGCTTTGCTACTGAGCCTGCCGTTGTTCACGGCACCGCTGCCCGCCCTGGCCGGCGATGACGCTCCGGCGTCGGGCACGGCGGCGGACATTCAGGGCTACATCTCCGCCATCACCGGGGATTTCGATCAGAACCCCCACAGCTGTTACGAAACGGACGACGATACACAAGAGCGCCCGGACTTGGCCAGCAGGCCGCAGTCCTAACCGCCGCCACCCCTCCTTTCCCTCCACCATCACGGAACATCTCACTCATGGCCGTTCACCGTACCTACCTGTTTGCCCCCGGCAATCACGCGCGCCGGGCCGAAAAGGCGTTCACCCTTGATTGCGACGCCGTCATCCTGGACCTGGAAGACGCCGTCGCCGTCGCCGAAAAACCGGCGACCCGTGCCCTGGTCGTCGAGACCCTGAAACAGAACCCCGGCAAGCGCGGATACGTGCGGGTCAACGCCTGGGATACGGAATTCTGCTTCAACGACATCCTGGCTGTCACCGGCCCCTGGCTGACGGGGCTCGTGCTGCCCAAGGTCGAGGAGGCCGCCCAGGTCCTTGCCGTCGATTGGATTTTGGCGAACATCGAACGGGACAAGGGCATGGACGTCGGCACCATCGACCTACTGCCGATTATCGAAACGGGCAAGGGCGTCGCTAACGTGCGCGCCATCGCGGCGACGGCGACCCGCGTGCGGCGGCTCAGCTTCGGCGCCGGCGACTACACCAAGGACATGTCGATGCGCTGGACCCTGGCGGAGACGGAGATCGACCACGCCCGGGCTGAAATCGCCCTGGCGTCCCGCGCCGAGGGGCTGGAGCCGCCCATCGATTCCGTGTGGATTCACATCAAGGATACGGACGGCCTTGTCCGTTCGGCGGAAAAGGTCCGCGACATGGGCTATCAGGGTAAGCTCTGCATCCATCCGGACCAGATCGGCCCGGTGAACGGCGTGTTCACGCCGACGGAAGAGCAGATTTCTTTCGCCCAGAAGGTCGTCGCCGCCTTCGAGGAAGCCGAGTCACGGGGCCTCGCCTCCATCCAGATGGACGGCTACTTCATCGACTATCCCATTGTCGACCAGGCCCGGCGCACGCTGGACCAGTGGCGGGACATCCAGAACCGCTGAACGCCCCGCCGCCGGTGCTTGGTGTCGTCTCTGGGGGTCAGGTGCCGAGGAAGAGGCCGCCGTTGACGTGGATGGTCTGCCCTGTGATGTAGGCCGCATCGGGCTGGCACAGGAAGCGCACGGTGGCCGCCATTTCCTTCACGTCGCCCTGACGTCCCATGGGGATGTTCATGGCGTTGCGCGGGTTACCCGCACCGGCCGAGGCCGGGCGCACGGTTTCCGTGGCCCCCGGGGACACGCAATTGGCGGTGATGCCCTGGGTCGCGAATTCCGACGCGATGCCGTGGGTAAAGCCGACGATGGCCGACTTGCCGGTCAGGTTATGGATGCGGTTGGGCATGCCGATGTACCAACTAACGCCGCCCAGGGTGATGACCCGGCCCCATCCGGCCTTCAGCATGTGCGGGATCGCCGCCTGACACAGGTGAAAGGCGCTGTCGATGGTGGTGTCGACGACGCGGCGGAAATCTTCGTGCGGCATTTCCAGAAACGCCTTCTGACCCCGGGTCGAGGCATTGACGACCATGATATCGACGCCGCCGAAGGCATCCACGGCGGCTTGAACTACCGCGTCGGCGCCGTCCTTGGTCGCCACGTCGGCCAGTTTGGCGACGGCCTTGCCGCCCACGGCCTCGATCTCTTTCACCACGGCATCTGCGGCATCCTGGTCCTGCACGCCATTGACAACGATGTTGGCGCCGTCGGCGGCCAGGGCCAGGGCCGTGGCCTTGCCGATGTTGCGCGACGATCCGGTGATGACGGCGGTCTTTCCCGCCAGTGTTCCCTTGGACATTCTTGAAGTCTCTCCCATGTGGTCGGGTTGCGTTGTGGGAAGGCACAGGCCTTCCATTGCCCGCCATATTATGGGGGACGCGGGCGCTTGTCTCGCGGCGAAGACGCGTTCAGATGGGAAAGGGGCGGTTCAGTCGACGAATTCACAGCCCTTGTCTTTAAGCGCCTTGTCGACCCAACCGCGGTCGATGGTGCCGTCGGCGATGGCGGCCATCTGCTTGTCTTCGGCGGCCTTTTTCTGCCGCGAGGCAGCGAGCACCACCTCGGCCTCTTCTTTGGGCACGCAGAGCACGCCGTCGCAATCGCCCAGGATCAGGTCGCCCGGGTTGATCCGCATGCCGTACAGGCTTATGGGAAAGCCGATCTCGCCCGGGCCGTCTTTGTAGGGGCCGCGGTGGGACACACCTGCCGCGAAGACCGGCAGGTTGTGGTCGAGGAAGGCATCGCGGTCGCGCACGGCGCCGTTGAGGACCAATCCCGCGACGCCGCGCTTGATGGCCTGCATCAGCATCATTTCGCCGAACAGGGAATTGGTCAGGTCGCCGCCGCCGTCGACCACGATGACGTCGCCTGGGGCCGCCGTATCGATCGCCTTGTGCAGCATCAGGTTGTCGCCGGGTCGGGTCAAGACGGTGAAGGCGGGGCCCGCCAGCACGCCGTCCTTGTGCATGGGGCGCAGCGCGTCGCCGCCCGCGAACATGCGCGACATGCAGTCGCCGACGTTGGCGACGGGCAGGGGTTTGAACGCGTCGACCAGGTCGGGCGAAATGCGTTCCCAGGTCTTCTTGATGCGGAATCCGACGGTCATGGGCTTGGTCTCCCTGGAGTGTTGTGCGTTACGGGTGTCAGGCGGCGGGCAGCTTGAGCCGCGAGAACACCTTGAGTGCGTTCTTGTAAAACACTTTTTCTTTTTCCTCCGCCGTCAGGTTGGCGGTCGCGTCGATGTAGCGTCGCGTGTCGTCGAACCATTCGCCCGTGTCCGGATCCTTGCAGCGCACGGCGCCGTGCAGTTCGGACGCGAACAGGATGTTGTCCACGGGCACGACCTCGGCCATCAGGTTGATGCCCGGCTGATGGTAGACGCAGGTGTCGAAATACAGATTGTCGCCCATCATGTCCTTGGGCTCGGGCCGGTTCATGCCCATGGCGATGCCGCGGTAGCGGCCCCAGTGATAGGGCACCGCACCGCCGCCGTGGGGGATGATCAGCTTCAGACCCGGGAACCGTTCGAACAGGTCCGATTCCAGCAGCTGCATGAAGGCCGCCGTGTCGGCGTTGATGTAATGGGCACCTGTGAAGTGGAAGTTCGGGTTGCAGGACTGGCTGACGTGAATCATCGCCGGGACCTGCAGTTCCTCCAGCTTGGCGTAGAGGTCGAACCACCAGGGATCGGTCAGGGGCGGGTCGGTCCAATGGCCGCCGGACGGATCGGGGTTCAGGTTGACGCCGATGAAACCCAGTTCATTGACCAGGCGCTCCAGTTCCGGGATCGAATTAGACGGCGAACATCCCGGTGACTGCGGCAACTGGCCCACGGGGGCGAAGTTGTTGGGGAACATGTCGCAGATGCGCTTGATCTGATCGTTGCAGATGCGCGACCACTGGATGCTCATCTTCTCGTCGCCGATGTGGTGGCCCATGCCGCCGGCGCGGGGGGAAAAGATCGTCAAGTCCGTGCCGCGTTCCTGCTGCAGGCGCAGCTGTGTATTGGCGACGCTGTCGCGCAGTTCGTCATCGGAAACGACCGGCTCCTTGGCGCTCATCTTGCTGAGGTCGCCTTTGGCGTCGATCTGTTCCTTGCGCCAGGCTTCGTGCTGGGCGGGGGCGGTGGTGTAATGGCCGTGGCAATCGATAATCATTGAGACGTTTCCCGTGGTCTTAGCGGTTTTCGGTTCTGGTCGTGTCGCCCAAGGACCGGGCGGCGAATTTTTTCAATTGGTGACGATAGAGCACCGACAACAGCATGCCCAAGGTCAAAAGCCAGGTCACGATGCTGATGGGGCTGTCGAACAGATAGCTCACCTCGCCCCGGCCCATGATCATGGCGCGGCGGAAATTTTCTTCCAGCATGGGGCTCAGGACAAAGCCGATCAGCAGGGGGGCGGGCATGAAGCCGTGACGGCGCAGGCCGTAGGCGGCGACGCCGACGATCAGCATGACCAGCACGTCGAAGGTGCTGTTCTTCAGGCTGTAGGAGCCGACGCAGATCAGAATGATGATGGCGGGGTAAAGCAGTCGATAGGGCACGTTAAGGAACGACACCCAAAGCCCGATCAGCGGAATGTTGATGACCAGCAGCAACAGGTTGCCGATCCAAAAACTGGCGACCAGGCCCCAGAACAACTGCGGTTCCGTGCTCATCAGCATGGGTCCCGGCACGATCCCGTGGATCATCAGGGCGCCGATCATGATGGCCATGGTCGGGGTGCCGGGAATGCCCAGCGACAGGGTCGGCACGAAGGCCGTCTGCACGGCCGCGTTGTTGGCGCTTTCCGGGGCGGCGACGCCCTCGATGGCGCCATGGCCGAATTCCTCAGGCCGGCGCGACAATTTCTTTTCATTGGCATAGGCCAGGATCGTCGCGACCGAGGGGCCGGTGCCGGGCAGGGGCCCGAAGAAGCAGCCGGAGGCCGCCCCCCGCAGCATGGGCCAGAACGACCGCTTCCACTGCATCGCACTCGGCAGCATGGATTTGAAGCTGATCTTGTGCCGGGTGTGGCGTTCCGCGCCGCCGCGGATCGACAGGATGATTTCCGACAGCCCGAACAGGCCCATGGCCACGGGCACCAAACTCAACCCGTCGATCAGGTTGTGGGAACCGAAGCTGTAGCGTTCCGCCCCGTCGTAAATGTCGAGCCCCACCGTGCCCAGAAGGGCGCCCAGGGCGACCATCACGAAGTTCTTTTTGGGATCACTGCCACCGATGGTGGCGACGGCGACGAAACAGAACACGATGATCGCGAAATATTCGACCGCGCCGAACGCCATACCGACCCTGACGATGGCCGGGGTCAGGGCGCTCAACACCAATATGCCGATGCTGCCGCCGACGAAGGACGCGATGGTCGTCATGAACAGGGCGACCCCGGCCTCGCCCTTCTGCGCCATGGGATAGCCATCCAGGCAGGTGATGGCGTTGGATGGCGTGCCGGGCAGGTTGAGCAGGATCGACGCGGTGGAGCCGCCGTATTCGGCCCCGTAATAGACACCGGCCAGCATGACGATTCCCGTCGTCGGGTCCATGGCGAAGGTCACGGGCAGCAGCAGGGAAATGGCGGCCAGCGCCCCGATGCCGGGAATGACGCCGATGGCCGTGCCCAGGAACACCCCGGCCAGGCAGGCCAGCAGGTTCTGGGGCATCATGGCCGTCGACAGGCCGATCAGGAAATCTTCCATGGGTCAGGGCAGCCGGAACGGAGGAATTGGCAGGTTGAGGACGTAGGAGAAGATCAGCCACACGCCGACGGCGAACACGCAGGCATGGGCGATGAAGAACGGATAACGCCGTTCCGACTGACCGGCGTAGGCGATGGCCATGGACAGCACCACCGTGGGCAGCAGGCCCACAACCTCGACCAGCAGGATGAACACGGTGACGGCGGCGGTGACGCTGAGGAACGCGCGCCGGTTCATCGGCATCGCTTCTGCGCGCGGCGAGAAGACGAAGGAATATAGTGAAATCAAGACGATGGCACCAGACAGCATGAGCGGATAAACAGCGGAGCCGACATTGGCGAGGGTGCCGAACTTGAAATCGAGCGCGAAGTAGAAGGCCGCCGCCCCAAGGGCGGCGATGAACAGCCAGGAAAAGTCTCGCGCCATATTTATTGCTCCGACGGATGCCATGATCCGGCGTGATTGCATCATACCCGAACCCGCATCAACAAGGCCGCCGCGTCCAGAGATAGCGCGGCCGCCCTGTTGACGGGTCAGATCATTTTTTCTTCTTGAAGACCGGATTGTCGAGGACGCCGGCCCACCATTTCAGCTGCTCCTGCATATAGGCGCCGAACTGTTCCGGGGAATCCGAAATCTCGATCTCCGATCCGATGCCCTTGAGGCGCTCCAGCACCTTGGCCGATGTCTTGGCGGACTGCATCGCAGCGAACAGCTTGTCGACGGCGTCCTTGGGCGCACCGGCAGGGGCCAGCAGGCCGAACCAGGACCCCATCTCCATGCCGGTCATGCCGGCTTCGGCCGTGGTCGGGACGTCCGGCAGCAGGGCCGAGCGCTTGGCCGCACCCAGCGCCAGCGGCCGCAGGGCCCCGGATTGCACATGCGGCAGAATCTTCGGGATATTGTTCATGTAGACCTGGATGCGGCCCGCGACGGCGTCGTTAAGGGCCGGGCCGGCGCCCTTGTAGGGCACGTGGGTCAGCTTCGATCCGGTCTTCTGGTTGTACAATTCGCCCGCGACATGTGCCAGGGTGCCGATCCCGCCGGAGGCGAAGTTGTACTGTTCCTTGCCCGCGGACGTCAGGGCGATCAGTTCCTTCAGGGTCTTGGCCGGGACCGAGGGGTGAACGACCATCAGAAGCGACGACACCACGCCAGCGCTGATCGGCTGGAAATCCTTGATCGGGTCGTACTTGATTTTGCGCAGGTTCGGGTTGATGGAGTGCGAGCCCGCCGTGGCGAACAGCAGAGTATAGCCGTCGGGCTTGGCGCCCGCGACCAGGGCGGCGCCGATGGTGCCGCCGCCGCCGCCGCGGTTTTCGACGACGACCGGGCCGCCGAGTGCTTCCTGAAGGTGGTCCGCGAAGATGCGGGCGATGACGTCCGTGTTGCCGCCGGCCTTGTAGGGGACGACGATCTTCACGGCCTGTTCGGGAAACCCGGCCCGGGCCGCCGGGATGGCGGCAAGGGCAACGGCGGATGCGATGACGGCGGTTCTGGCGTATTTAAGAAAATTCGTAAGCATTGTAATCCTCCCAATTTTGACAAGAACGAAGCACGCCGGGCCGCCAGCCCCTATTTCAAATTCTCTATATGGGGGTCGAATTTGTTTATATTGGCCGGCTTCCCGGGCGTTAAGGCAGGCGCCGCGGCTTCAAGGATGAATGCGTGCAGAACAGCTCAGAAAAGAATTTTTCCCTCAGCCACTTGGCCACGTTCGCGGCCGTGCTGACCCATGGCCGTATCGCCGCGGCGGGGGAGCAATTGCGCCGCAGCCCGTCCGCCGTGTCCCGGTCCTTGGGCATTCTGGAGGAAAAATTCGGCCGTCCGCTGCTGACCCGCGCCCAGGACGGCATGTCGCCGACGCCGGTGGGCGATCTGGTGGCCGAACGCTGCGGCATCATCCAGGCGGAACTGGCCGATCTGCACGACATGCTGGCGACGGGACATGACGTCGGCGTGCATGAAAACGCATCCCTGTTCCACATGCATGTCGACATGTCGCGCCTCCGCGCCCTGGTCGCCGTGCATGATTTCGGCTCCGTCAAGCGGGCCTGCCATGTCCTCGGCGTGTCACAGCCGGCGATCTCGACCTCGATCCGCCATCTTGAGGCGGACCTGGGCGTAGCCCTGTTCTCGCGCACGCCCACGGGCATGATCCCGACCCCGGCGGGGGTGTCCAGCGCGCTGTGCTTCAAGCGCGTGCTGTCGGAATTGCGCAAGATGGCGGACGACGTCGAATCCTTCGAAGGCACGTCGTCGGGTCTGGTCTGCGTCGGCGGCCTGGCCTATTCGCGGAACGCCCTGCTGCCCGAGGCGATCACGCGGGTTCTGGCCCAGCACCCACAAGTCCTGGTGCGCACGGTCGAAGGGCCGATCGACTCGCTGATTTCCGGGATGCATGCGGGCGAAATCGACGTGCTGATTTGTGCCGAGCCCAACAAGGCGCTGCTGGAAAGCGTGGCGGTCGAGCCCATCGTGCGCGACCCCATGGGCCTATTCGTATCGGCGGGCCATCCCCTGGCCGGGCGCAAGGGGTTATCGGCGGACGAACTACTGCGCTATCCATTCATCCTGCCGCCGCTGGGCAGCGTCACCCGAGCCCTATTGGACAAGGTATTTACGAAAACGGTCGGGCGCCCGCCCGAGGGTGCTGTGGAAACCAGCTCCAACGCCGTGATCCGCTACCTCTTGCTCAATTCAGAACAGATTTCCTTCCGCTCCAGGATCGAGTTCAGCGCGGAAGAACTGGCGGGCCGGATCGTGCCGCTCGACCTGGGCTTTGCCCTGCCGGAACGCACGATCTGCCTGCTGCAACGCTGCGGCGTGCGCCAGACCGCCGCCGTGAACGACTTCCTGAGCATCGTCCGCGAGGTTGCCGCCGCGGGCGGGGAACGGTGAGCCCTATTCCCCGGTAAAGCCCGGCTTGCGCTTTTCAGTGAAGGCGGTGACGCCTTCGTAGAAGTCGCCGGTCCGGGTATTGCGGATGAAGGCGGCTTTTTCCGCGTCCAGCTGTTCGGCGAGGCTGTTATGGAACGAGGCGTTAAGCAGCGCCTTGGCTTCTGCGTTGGCGTGACCGGCGGCTTTCGCCAGCCGGGCGGCGAGCTTGTCCGTCTCGCCTTCCAGGTCGGCCGCCGGAACGATCCGGTTGACCATGCCCCAATCAAGCGCGTCCTGGGCCGTGAAACGGTCGCCCAGCAGCGCGATCTCCATGGCCTTCTTCAGGCCCACGGTGCGCGGCAGGGCATAGGTCGAGCCACCGTCGGGGCTGGTCCCGATGTGGCAATAGGCCAGGGTGAAGAACGCATCGTCCGATACCAGGGCCAGGTCGCAGGCCAGCATCAGGCTGACTCCCGCACCCGCGGCCGCACCCCGGACCGAGGCGATGATCGGTTGCGGCATGGCGCGCATGTTTTCGATGGTCGCATGGACGCGCGACAGGCGGGCGTCGAACTGTTCGGCCGTCTTGTCGCGGTCCGGCTCCTCGTCCAGCATGGTCTTGAAGGCCTTCACGTCGCCCCCGGCCATGAAGTGGTCGCCCTGTCCGCGCATGATCACGACGCGCACGTCCTTGCTTGCGCGCAACTGGTCGGTGATCTCCTTGAGGGCCTTCATCACGTCGATGGTGATCGCGTTCAGCGCCTGCGGTCGATTGAAGGTGACGCGGCAGATACCGTCTTGGACGTCGGTCAAAACCGTGTCGTTGGGTGAGGTGATCATGGGGGGCTCCCTGGTTTTTCGTTGTCTAAAGGTCGTGCCGGTATACGACGAAGCCGGACTTGGCGGCGACCTTGTCATACAGCGTCATGGCCGTCGTGTTGGTTTCGTGGGTCTGCCAATAGACGCGGGGCGATCCGGCGGCGCGGGCGCGCTCATACACGGCCTCGATCAACGCCCGGCCGACGCCCTTGCCGCGCAGATCTCTGTCCGTGAACAAGTCCTGCAAGTAGCAGGTCGGCCCGCGCATCACCGTGTTGCGGTGATAGATGTAGTGGACTAGGCCGACCAGCCGGCCGCCGTGTTCGGCGACCAGGCAATGCATGGGCTCATAGGCGTCGAAGAAACGATCCCAAGTCAGGCGGGTGATCTCGTCGGGCACGGCGGTCGGACCCTTGCGTTCATAAAACGCGTTGTAGCCGGCCCACAGATGGGACCAGGCGTCGAAATCTTCGCGCGTCGGCGCGCGGACGGTGACGTCTTGGGGCATGGTTGGAATCCAAAGCGGCTTGCGGTTGCGGGGCGTCTGTGGCGAGATTAACCGAACCGTTGCTTGCCACAAACCCACGAAACAAGGAATCCGCCATGGCCGCTCCCGATGTGAAGGTGATCTTTTTCGACGTGTTCGGCACCGTCACCAATTGGCGCACCAGCCTGTTATGCCTGCTGGCCGACTTTGGCGACCGGGAGGGGATCGACGCCGACTGGCCGGGCTTCCTCGCCGCCTGGAAAGCCGGATACCGCCCGGCCATGGATGCCGTGATCTCGGGGGAACGGCCCTATTTCAACCTGGATGAAATGTATCTGGAGCGCATGAACCAGGTGATCGGCGATTTCGGCCTGGAGGACCTCACGGAAGCGCAGAAGCAGGACATCCTGCATCTGTGGTTGAAGATCGACCCCTGGCCCGACGCGGTCGAGGGGCTGACCCGGTTGGCCCGGAAGTACACCCTGGTGACTTTGTCCAACGGCTCCTTCGCCTGGTTGACGGCCATCGCCAAGCACGGCGGCCTGCCGTTCGACGCGATCCTGACGGCGGAAAACGCCCAGGTCTACAAGCCGCACCCGCGCGCCTATCTGACGGCCATCGAACTGATGGGCATGAAGGCGACGCCGGAACACTGCATGCTGACGGCCTGCCACAACTATGACCTCGCGGCCGCACGCGGCCACGGCATGAAGACGGCCTTCCTGCCGCGCAAGGAATACGGCCCGGACCAGGAAGTCGATCAGGCGGCGGAAAGCGACTGGGACGTGGTGGCCAAGGACCTGATCGGTGTGGCCGAGGCGATGGGGTGTTAGGCGCCGTTTGCTGCGCGGCAATCGATTGACCGAGATCAAGGCCGGCTGGCGGTAAATCGCGATACTGAGGCTTGTCTCGTCATGCCCCCAAGGAGGCTGCCTCATGTCAAACGAAGATCAATCGGCGTTTTCCCGAGAAGCGGTTGGCGTTTTTGAAACCGCCGAATCTCTGCAGGACGCCATCGACGAGTTGCTGAGTTCCGGATTCGATCGGGTTGAAATCAGTCTCCTCGCGGGCGAAGACGCGGTACAGGAAAAGCTGGGGCATATCTATGAAGCGACCGCCTCCGCCGAGGATGACCTTGATGCGCCGCGCACGGCCTATGTATCGCCGGAAAGTTTCGGCGACGCGGAAGGCGGCGTGATCGGAATCTTGACCTATATCCCGGCGACCCTGGCGGCGGGCGCGATCGTCGCCTCCGGGGGAACGATTGCCGCCGCCGCCGCCGCGACGGCGATCGCGGGCGGCGCCGGTGCGATGATCGGCGTCCTTCTTGCGGCAGGTATCGGCGAAAGCCACGCCAAGTTTCTGCGCGATCAGATGGAACGCGGCGGCCTGCTGCTATGGGTATTGACCGCGACCGAGGAAAAGGAAGCCCGGGCGGTGGAAATCCTCGGCAAGCATTCCGCCCATGACGTCCACATCCACGGGGTCAGAAAACACTAACGCCGAGCACGCGGCTTACTTGCCGTATTCGGGCACAACCGTCCGCGCGACCGAGGCGTCCAGCGCCTCGTAATCGTAATAGGCCAGGGTGTCGTACTGTTCGGCGCGGCTCATCACCTTGTCCATGAAGCCTTCGGTGCCGTCGTGGTCGCGCATATGGCCGTACAGGTCCTGGAACAGCTTGGCGGCGGCGCGGATCGAGGTCGCCGGCCAGATCACGATGTCGAAGCCCATGTCCTGGAACTGCTGACCCGTGAAGAAGGGGGTGCGGCCGTATTCGGTCATGTTGGCCATCTTCTTTCCGGGCACCCGCTTGGCGAATTCCACGTGGTCCTCTGCCGACGGCAGGCCGTCGGGGAAGGTCACGTCGGCGCCGGCCTCGCGGTACAGGTTGGCGCGCTTGATGGCGGCGTCCAGGCCTTCGACCCCGGCGGCGTCGGTGCGCGCGATGATGACCAGATGCGAGGACGCGGCCTTAGCGGCGGCGATCTTGGCGGCGGCTTCTTCGGGTTCGACCAGGCGCTTGTCGTTCAGATGGCCGCATTTCTTCGGCAGCAACTGGTCTTCGATATGCACGGCGCCGGCGCCGGACAGTTCCAGTTCCTTGACCACGCGCATGGCGTTCAACACGCCGCCGTAGCCCGTGTCGCCGTCGACGATCAGCGGCAGGTCCGTGGTTCGCGACACGCTGCGCACGACGTTGCACATTTCGTCGAGCGTCATGATGCCCAGGTCGGGCAGGCCCAGCGAGGCGGTGACGGCGCCGCCCGAGATATACAGCGTCTCGAACCCCGCCTGCTTGGCGATCATGCCGGCGAAGGCGTTGTGCGCGCCGGGCACGCGCAGGATTTCGTCGCGGTCCAAAAGCTCGCGTAGCCGTTCGCCCGCAGGGCGTTTGTCGCGTCCGTTGCCTTCAAGCCAGGTCATGGGGATATCCTCCGTCAAATGTGGGCGTCGTTTGTGAGCCATCTGCGTAAACTGTATACAATTTCCCGCAGTCGTTGGAGCACACTTAACGGTTATTTTGCCGCCGACGCAACGGTGCTTGCGTGCTAAACAGTCGAATATCGGCATTCCGGCCCGGATACATGCCGCGCCGGAAACTTGCTCCGCTCATCCTTCGAGACGAAATGTTGACCGTCATGACCGACACGATCCAGACCCCCGTTACCGAAAAATCCGCCTGGACCGCCGCCGAACTGGCCGGCGATCCCAACTGGATCCGGCGCCTGAGCGCCGAGGAGTTGAGTGCGCTCGAAAATGTGACCGCCGATCTGGCGGCCCGGGGCCGAGGGGCGCAGCAGTTCGGGCCCGAGGACGTCGACGCCCCGGAATTGACGGCGCTGGCCGATTGGGCGGTCAGGGAACTGGAGCACGGGCGCGGATGCGTGCTGATCAAGGGGTTGGAGGTCGCGCGTTATGACCGCTCCCGGATCGAGGCCATGTACTGGGCGTTGACCGTTCTGATGGGCGTGCCCCTGCACCACAACCCGGACGGTGACGTGATCGGCGAGGTCACGGACAAGGGCCTCGACTACAACGATCCCCTGATCCGCGGCTATAAGACGCGCCAGAAACTGTATTTCCATTGCGACGGCCTGGACCTTGTCAGCCTGCTTTGCCTGCAGCCCTCCATGTCCGGCGGGGAAAGCCAGATCGCGTCAAGTATGGCGGTCTACAACGAGATTTTGGCGACCCGCCCGGAATACCTGCCGGTGCTGTACGAAGGGTTCCATTTCAACCTGCGGGGCGAGGGCGAGGCCGGCGAGACCCATCCCGTGACCCGCCACAAGGTGCCGGTCTACAGCTGGTGCGACGGGCGGCTCAGCTGCCGATACCTGCGCAAGGCGATCATCGAAGGGCAGGAATTCATCGGCGAGCCGATTTCCGACCTTGCCCGGGAGGCGCTCGATTACATGCAGGAACTCTGCGTCAGCGACCGATTCCGTTATGACATGACGTTCGAGACGGGCGACATCCAGATTCTCAACAACTACGTGACCCTGCATTCCCGCGCCGCGTTCGAGGACTGGCCCGACGGCACGCGCAAACGCAACCTGCTGCGCATCTGGTTCAACATGCGCGACGGGCGCAAGCTCAATCCCAAGTTCGCCGACCGCTACAACATGGGGCCCCGCACGCCCATGCGCCTGAAGGACGTGCGCGCGGCCTGAACGGCCGCCCCGATTTCCAAACTGTTGTCGTGAAAAAGAACGGGAAGGGCGTTTAACCCTTCTTGCCGGCCGTCTTGCGCTTGGCGGCGGGGATCGGCGACGCCTTGGTCACCCGGTTCCGCCCGGCGTGCTTGGAATGGTATAGCGCGGCATCGGCACGGCCTAACGTGCCTTCGATGGTCTGATCGGCGTCTTCCGCTTCGGCGATCCCGATGGAAACCGTGACGTCGACGGGCCCGTCAATGGTGTCGAAGGGGGTGTCGGCAATCACGGCGCGCAGGCGTTCGGCCACGGTCATGGCGGCGTCGGCATCGGCGCCGGGCAGCAGAATGGCGAATTCCTCGCCGCCCAGGCGGCCCAGGGTGTCGAACGGACGGCGGCCCAGCTGCCAGCGCCGGACGGCTTCCTTCAGCACGTCGTCGCCGGCCTGATGGCCGTGTCTGTCATTGATCTGCTTGAAGTGGTCCAGGTCCAAAAGAACCACGGAAAACGGCACCTGATGGCGGCGCAGGCGGTGGACTTCAAGCTCCGCCCGCTCCATGAAATGGCGGCGGTTGCTGGTGCCGGTCAGGTCGTCGGTGGTCGCAAGGGACAGCAGTTCCTGTTCGCGCAGGACGTCGGCGGTCACGTCGCGCTGAATGGCGGCGATATGGGTGATCTCTCCGTCGCTGCCGAACAGCGGCATGATGTTCATGTCGACCCAATAGGTCGTGCCGTCCTTGGTGTATTGCAGCAGGCGGGTGCGCATGTGGCGGCCATGCTTGATGGCAGCGGCAATCTTCGCCCGGGTTTCCGGGTCGGTATCGGGGCCGTCCATGAATCCCGGCGCCTTGCCCATGGCTTCCTTTTCCGAATAGCCGGACAGGCGGCAGAAGGCCGCGTTCACGTAAACGATCTTCGGTTTCGCCGATTTGCTGTTGGCGGCTTTGGCGACGATGACCGCATCGTTCGCCTTGGCGACGATGTCGGAAAAGGAAAATCCAGTGTCGTTCCGCATGGGTATTCTCGGGCTTTGGCCCCAATGGGGTGATTATGGGTCTTTTGGCGCCTGTGCCGGGCGCAATATGTGCATCAAATATAACATAAATGCCAGAGCTTATGTGAACCTGACGCAGGGCCGACCGATTTTAAAGACTTGCCGCCCGGCCTCCGCTCGGGGCATATCCTGGCCTTAACGAATCCGGCGCGGCCGGACACCAAGAAACGAAGGGAAACGGAACATGACCCGTATCGCCATCCTGGATGATTACCAGAACGTGGCCCTGGAGCTTGCCGATTGGGCCAGCCTGGGCCCGGACGTGGAGGTCACGTCCTTCAATGAGTTCCTGCAGACCGATGAAGACCGGGTCGCCAAGGCCCTGGCGGGTTTCGACGTCGTCGTCGGTATGCGCGAGCGCACCCGCTTTCCGGCGTCGCAGTTGGAAAAGCTGCCGGACCTGAGGATGATGGTGACGACCGGGATGCGCAACCTGGCCTGGGACATGAAAAAGGCGCGGGCCATGGGCATCACCGTCTGCGGCACGGCGATCCTGCCCTATCCGGCGTTCGAGCAGACCTGGGCCCTGATCTTCGCCGTGACCAAGGAAATCCCCAAGGAAGACCGCTGCATGAAGGCCGGCGGCTGGCAGGAAAGCTTTCCTGTCGGCCTGCGCGGCAAGACACTCGGCGTCATCGGCCTGGGCAAACTGGGGGCGCAATCGGCGGCGCTCGGCAACGCACTCGGCATGAAGGTCGTCGCCTGGTCGGAAAACCTGACGGACGAACGCGCCGCCGAATGCAATGCGACGCGCGTTTCCAAGGAAGACCTGTTCAAGCAGTCCGACGTGGTAACCATCCATGTCTTGCTGTCGGAACGGACCACGGGTCTGGTCGGGGCGGCGGAACTGGCGCTGATGAAGCCCTCGGCCTACATCGTCAACACCTCACGCGGGCCGATCATCGACGAGGCGGCGCTGATCGACGCGCTCAAGTCGAACACCATCAAGGGGGCCGGCATCGACGTTTATGATGTCGAGCCGCTGCCCGCCGACCACGCGCTGCGCAAGCTCGACAACGCCGTGCTGACCGGCCACACGGGTTACGTGATTCGGGAAAACTACGAAGTGATGTATCCGGAAGCCGTGGAATGCATCAAAGCCTGGATGGCGGGATCGCCGGTCCGGGTCCTGAACGCCGAAGATTAAGAAGTCTTAGCCATGAACGACGACATCATCCGCCTGGAACGCAAGGGCGCCATCGCGACCCTGATCATCAACAACCCGGACAAGCGCAACGCGATGAACCTGGCCGCCTGGCGGCGGCTGGGCGAGGTCACGGCGGAACTGGACGCCGACGACGACCTGCGCTGCGTGCTGGTCACCGGGATGGGGGATCATTTCGCCGCCGGGGCGGATATCTCCGAATTCCCGGAAAAGCGCATGAGCGCTGGCCAGGCCGAAACCTACGGCAAGGTCGTCGCCGACGCGCTGCATGCCTTCTCAAACCTGAAGCATCCGACGATCGCGGTGATCCGCGGTGCCTGCACCGGCGGCGGTTTCGAGATCGCCTGCTGCTGCGACATGCGCCTGGCCGCCGAGGGATCGCGCTTCGGCATTCCCATCAACCGCCTGGGCCATGCTTTCGCCTATCCGGAAATGGCGGCGGCGCTGGCCGTGGTGCCGGCGGCGGTGATCATGGAACTGCTGCTGGAAGGCCGGATTTTGGAGACGGACGAGGCCTATGCCAAGGGCCTGCTGACACGGGTCGTGCCGGCGGACCAACTGGACGACGAGGCGGAAACCGTCGCCTGGCGCGTCGCCCAAGGGGCACCCTTGGCCGCGCGCGGATCGAAAAAGATCCTGCGCCGCCTGCTGCGGCCCGCGCAGATCAGCCCGGAAGAGTTGAAGTCGAGCTATGCGCTGTGCGATTCCGAGGACTACAAGGAAGGCGTGCGTGCCTTCCTGGCCAAGGAGAAGCCGGCTTTCGAGGCCCGCTGACCCGCATTCCGCGGAACGCGGCATCTATCCCGAATTGGTTGCATGCCGGGGAGCCTCCCAAGGCCGGAATTAGGCCTTGCATCGCGAAAGCCGTCGGGCATTATCGGGGCCACCAAGGTTTTAAGAACGAGAGGTCGGGGACCGGCGCGAGGAGGGATCAACTCACCCCGTCAGGTCCGTCACACCGGTCCGGTTAGGCGCGTAAAAAATTGCATCGAAGCAAACCCTAACCCAACGATGGGGAGTGTCATGTCCAAGTTCTTGCGCCGGCAGGCCGCGCCGGTATTCGCGCTCGTGGCCGTTCTTCTGACAATTTTCACGCCTGACGCGGCCTTTGCCGCCGATCAACTTAATTCCGGCGACACGGCCTGGATCATCACGGCGACCGCCCTGGTCCTGTTCATGACCCTGCCGGGGCTGGCCCTGTTCTATGGCGGGCTGGTGCGGTCGCGCAACGTGCTGAGCGTGCTCATGCACTGCGTCGCCATTGCCTGTTTGATGAGCGTGCTGTGGCTGATCATCGGCTACAGCCTGTCGTTCACGGACGGCGCCGGGGCCAATCAGTTGATCGGCGGGCTGTCCCGCATGTTCCTGGCCGGCGTCGGCACGGAAGCACTGTCCGGCACCATCCCCGAAAACGTGTTCTTCGCGTTCCAGATGACTTTCGCGATCATCACCCCGGCGCTCATGGTCGGCGCCTATGTGGAACGCATCAAGTTCTCCGCCGTGTTGATCCTGTCGTCGCTCTGGCTGATCGTCGTCTATGCGCCGGTGACCCATTGGGTATGGGGCGGCGGTTGGCTCGCCCAGATGGGCGTCATGGATTTCGCGGGCGGCCTGGTCGTGCACGCCACGGCGGGGATCTCGTCGCTGGTCATCGTCAAGGCGCTGGGGGCGCGGCACGGATTCCCGAACGAGGTGTCGCCGCCGCACAATCCGGGCATGGTCGCCATGGGGGCCTGCATGCTGTGGGTCGGCTGGTTCGGCTTCAACGGCGGCTCGGCCCTGGCGGCCAACGGGGCGGCCGGCATGGCGTTGACCGTCACCCATATCGCCGCCGCCACGGCATCGCTGGTGTGGATGCTTATCGAATGGAAGAAATACGGTAAGCCGTCCCTGGTCGGCCTGGTCACCGGCACCATCGCGGGATTGGCCACGATCACCCCGGCGTCGGGCTTCGTCGGTCCCATCGGCGCGTTGATCATCGGCGTCGCCGCCGGTTTGATCTGCTTCAAGATGGTGCAGATCGTGAAGACGGCCTGGAAGCTGGATGATTCCCTGGACGTGTTCGCCGTTCACGGCGTCGGCGGTTCGCTCGGCACCATTCTGGTCGCGTTTCTGTGCGCGCCCATGTTCGGCGGCCTGGGCCTGCCTGAAGGGAAGACCATGATGGATGCGCTCGGCGTGCAGGCGTTGGGGCTGGCGGCCACCGTGGCGTGGTCGGCCATCGCCACCTTCATCCTGGTCAAGATCACGGCCGGGCTGACCAATGGCATCCGCGTGCGCGAGGACGACGAGTTGGAAGGCCTGGACATCACCAACCATGGTGAGACCGCGTACAGGCTCGACTGACGTGCTATAAAGGGCGGAGCAGCGGTGCTCCGCCCGCAGGCCGGGAACAACGGCAAACGCAAAGACATTAGGAGAGGCAACATGAAGTTCGTCATGGCGGTGATCAAACCGCACAAGCTGGACGCCGTCCGCGAGGCGCTGGGCGCCGCCGGCGTCGAAGGGATGACCGTCTCGGAAGTGAAGGGCTATGGCCGCCAGCGCGGGCAGACGGAAATCTACCGGGGTGCTGAATACCAGGTCCATTTCCTGCCCAAGGTGAAGATCGAGATCGCCGTTGCCGATGACAAGGCGGCCGAGGTGGTCGAGGCCATCAAGAATGCCGCCAACACCGGCAAGATCGGGGATGGCAAGGTCTTCGTCTACGACCTGGAAAGCGCCGTGCGCATCCGCACCGGCGAACAGGACAACGACGCGCTCTAGAATCTGAAACCGGCGCGCCCGGGCGCGTCCAGGCCGGGGAGGCCCATATGCCCCGTTTCGCCGCCAACATCGGCTGGATGGCCCAGGAAGTGCCCATGCTGGACCGCTTCCGGCTGGTCCGCGACCTGGGTTTTACCGTCGTCGAATGCCCGCTGCTCTACGGTCACGATGCGAATGCGTTGTCGGATGCCTGCAAGGCGGCGGGGATCGAGTTCCTGATGTTCAATTCGCCCCCCGGCAAGCACGACGGCGAATACGGCATCGCCGGACTGACGGGCCGCAAGGGCGAATTCCAGGACACCATCGGCACCGCCGTCGACTACGCCAAGGCCCTGGGCACGACCTATCTGCATGTGCTGGCCGGGTGGCAATCGGGCGATTGGGACCGGGGGGCGGCCTTCAACGTCTTCATCGACAATCTGAAATGGGCCTGTCCGGTGCTGGCCGATGCCGGGCTGACCGCCTTGATCGAGCCGATCAACACGGTCGCCCGTCCGGGCTATCTGGTGCAGACGACCAAGGAAGCCCTGCACGTCGTCGACAGCGTCAAGGCCGCCGGATCGGACAACATCGGCATCCAGTACGATTTCCACAACGCCCAGATCATGGAAGGCGACTTGGCGCGGACCTTCGAAGCCCACCTGCCGTCCATCCTGCATGTGCAGATTGCCGGCAACCCGGGCCGCACTCCGCCCGACGAAGGGGAAATCAATTATCCTTATCTGTTCGACCTGTGCGACCGGCTGGGGTTCAAAGGCTGGCTCGGCTGCGAATACGCGCCCCACGACAAGACCAAGCCGGGGGCGACCAAGGCCTCGCTGAAATGGGCGAAGGCCTACGGGCTGGGCTAAGCAGTCCGGGCCTTGACCTTCGAGTCCGTCCCCGCGATCAGATTGGCCAGTTCGCTGGCCCCCGGCGCCAGAGTCTGGCCGCGCAGGGTAATGATGCCGATGCGCCGGGCCAGTCGCGGATGCTTGATGCGGGCGGCCCAATAGGCGCCGTCCTTGGACGGCGGCACGGCCGTTTCCGGCAGGATGGCGACGCCCAGCCCCTGTTCCGCCATGGAAATCAGGGTCTGGTGGTGCAGCATCTCGAAATGGGGCGTCAGGGTCATGCCGACGGACTGGAAGGCGCTTTCGACCTGGATGCGGGTGCGCGACGGCAGCGGCAGGGCCAGGATCGTTTCGTCCGTGAGGACGTGCAGAGGGATGTCCTTCTGCCCCACCAAAGAGTGGCCCGCCGCGACGACGGCGCAGTAGCCGTCGGTCAGAAACTGGCGGAATTCGAATTCCCGGGGCACCTTTTCCACGGGTCCGATGGCGAAGTCGGCATCACCCCGGCGCAGGATGTCCAGCATGTCGGTGGCGTAGGCTTCGCGGACATGAACGGTGATGTTGGGATTGTGCTCGCGAAACCGGGCCAGGATGGTCGGCAGGCGCGTCGCGGCGAAGCTGGGGGCCGAGGTTAGCAGCACACGGCCCCGGCCCATGGCGGCCTCGTCATGGAAGATGCGCACGATGTCCTCCAGCCCTTCGAGCACGCGGCCCGCGCGGCGGTAGAGGTTTTCTCCCGCTTCGGTCATGCGCACGGTCCGCGTGGTGCGATGGAACAGGGGCACGCCCAGGTGGGATTCCAACAGCTTGATATGGGCGGTCACGGCGGACTGGCTCAGGTTGAGGCGTTCCGACGCCCGGCGAAAGCCGTTCTGCTCCGCCACGGCGACGAAAATCTCCAACTGTTTCAGGGTCATGGGCAGCATGATTATTGATCTCTTTTCCAGATTAATAATGCATATATTGCTATTAGCTCTATCACAAATCTTATGGTGTAGTCGCGCTTCGAACTGGAATCCGCGCCGCCAACAGGCGCGGTGAAAACGCATGGAGGAAACCGGACGATGACGGGCATTACCCGCCAATTGGCTGAATTCGCAGCCGGCCTGACCTATGACAAGCTGCCGGCCGGAATCGCGGCCCGCACCAAGCTTCTGATCCTCGACGTCGCCGGCATCATGGTCCGCGCGCGGCACGACGCGGAAAGCACCGCCAGTCTGGTCAGCGCGGTCGAGCGCTTGGGCCAGGTCGCGGGCAACTGTTCGGTGCTTGGCGACGGGCGCGGCTACACGCCCATGGCGGCGGCGCTGGTCAACGGCTCGCTCGCCCATTCGCTGGATTTCGACGACACCCATGCGGAAGCTTCCCTGCATTCCTCCGCACCCATCGTGCCGGCGGTCCTGGCGGCGGCGGAAATGACCGATGCCAGCGGCAAGGACGTCATCACCGCCTGCGTCGTCGGCTATGAAATCCAGATACGCCTGGCCAAGGCGCTGGTGCCGACGGCCCATTACGACCGTGGTTATCATCCGACGGCGACCACCGGCGTCATGGCGGCGGCGGCGGCGGCGGGCAAGATTTTGGGCCTCGACGCCGGCGGCATCGAAAGTGCCTTGGGCATCGCGCTCAGCCAGGCGGCCGGTTCCATGCAGTTCCTCGCCGATGGTGCTTGGACCAAGCGCTCCCACGTCGGCCAAGCGGCGCAGAACGGCCTGACCTGTGCCACCCTGGCGGCGGAGGGTTTCAAGGGCCCGAAGGAAGCCATCGAGGGCAAATGGGGCTTTCTGCATTCCCTGTCGCCCAAGGCCGACCTGGACAAGGCGGCGGCGGGCCTGGGCGAGTATTGGGAGACCATGGCGCTCGGCGTGAAACCTTATCCCAGCTGCCGCTACACCCACGCGGCGATGGACGCCATCCGCCAGCTGGCCGGCGAACATGGCATCGCGGCGGACGAGGTGGACAGCGCCATCATCGGCGTGCCGGAAACGGGCTGGAAGATCGTCGGCAATTCGGACGCGGAAAAGCAGAATCCGAAATCCATCGTCGATGGCCAGTTCTCCATGCCGTTCTGCGCCGCCGTGGTGCTGCGCACGGGCAACATGGTGTGGGACGACTACAAGACCCACCTGAAGGACGCCGACACCCTGGCCCTGGCTAAGCGTGTCACCACGGTCGTCGATCCGGATGCCGAAGCGGCCTTCCCCGACAACATGGCGGGCAAGGCGACGATCCGCATGAAATCCGGCGAGGTCCATGAGCGCTTCGTCGAAATCCCCAAGGGCGAGCCCGCCAACTTCATGAACCAGGCCGAATTCCGCGCCAAGTTCGACGGCCTTTGCGCGCCCTATCTGTCGGAAGCCGGGATGGAGAAGTTCGCGGGTGCCTTGCTGTCGCTCGAAGAAGCGAACAGCCTGCGCTCGGTCCTCGCCCTCAGTCACGGAGACGTCTGACCCATGGTCGCTGAAGCAAAAGAAGTCGGACCCAATCGCTACCGCGAGTCCTATGGCCGCTATCTCGAAGACTTCAAGATCGGCGACGTGTACGAGCACCGCCCCGGACGCTCCATCACGGAAAGCGATAACACCTGGTTCACGCTGTTGACCATGAACCAGCATCCGCTGCACTTCGACAAGGAATACGCCAAGGCCAGCGAGTTCGGCCAGCCCCTGGTCAATTCCTGCCTGACCCTGTCGATCGTCGCCGGGATGAGCGTGTCCGACGTCAGCCAGAAGACCATCGCCAACCTGGGCTGGACTGACATCAAGATGCCGAACCCCGTGTTCGTGGGCGATACGCTCTATGCGGAAAGCGAGGTGCTGGCGATCCGCGAAAGCAAGTCGCGCCCGACCCAGGGCATCGTCACCATCCGCACCACGGCGACGAAGCAGGACGGCAAGGTCGTCATGAGCTACGAGCGCACCATGCTGATCCCCAAGCGCGGCCACGCGGTCGACGACAAAGCAAACTACTAGTAGGAAATCACCACCATGGCCCCCGACGCGGCGACCGCCCAGGACCAGAGCGAGGAAGAACGCCTTATCCTCGATTCCGTCGACAAGTTCATCGAACAGGATGTGCGGCCCCATGCCCACAAGCTGGAGGCAGCGGACGAATACCCCCGCGAGATCGCCAACAAGCTGGCCGAACTGGGGCTGATGGGGGCGACCATCGGCGAAGAATACGGCGGCCTGGGCCTGTCGGCTTCGACCTATTCCAAGATCGTGGAGAAGGTGGCGTCGTGCTGGATGTCCGTATCTGGTATCTTCAATTCGCACTTGATCGCCGCGGCAGCGGTCGAACGCTTCGGCACCGAGGACCAGAAGCGGTATTGGCTGCCCAAGATGGCGTCCGGCGAAATGCGGGGCGGCATCGCGTTGACCGAGCCCGATTGCGGCACGGACCTTCAGGCCGTGCGCACGACGGCAAAGAAGGATGGCAACGAATACGTCCTCAACGGCAACAAGATGTGGATCACCAACTGCATCGAAGGGAACTTCCTGGCCGTTCTCGCCAAGACCGACCCGGAGACGGAACCCAAGCACAAAGGGATGAGCCTGATCCTGGTCGAGAAGGACGCCGGTTACAAAACGTCCAAGCTGCACAAGCTCGGCTACAAGGGCATCGACACGGGCGAGGTCGTGTTCGACAACACCCGCGTGCCGCTGACCAACCTGATCGGCCCGGACGAGGGCCGGGGGTTGCAGCAGATTTTGGGCGGTCTTGAATTGGGCCGCATCAACGTCGCCGCGCGCGGCGTCGGCGTCGCCCGGGCGGCGTTGAACGACGCCGTCGCCTATGCCCTGGACCGCAAGACCTTTGGCAAGCCCATCGCCGAACACCAGTCGATCCAGATCAAGCTGGCCGACATGGCGACGCGGGTCGAGGCCGCACGTCTGCTGGTCGACAGCGCCGCCCGCGCCTACGACAAGGGACAGCGCTGCGACATGGAAGCCGGCATGGCCAAGCTGTTCGCGACCGAGGCGGCGTTGGAAAACGCCATAGAGGCCATGCGCATCCATGGCGCCTACGGCTATTCCAAGGAATACAACGTGGAGCGCTATTTCCGCGACGCGCCCTTGCTGTGCATCGGCGAGGGCACCAATGAACTGCAACGCATCATCATCGCCCGGCAGTTGACGGAACGGGCCCAGGGATGAGCGCGCTGCCGCTTGATGGGGTGCGCATCCTTGCCGTCGAACAGTACGGCGCCGGTCCCTTCGGCACCCAGTTCCTGGCCGACCAGGGGGCCGAGGTCATCAAGATCGAGGCCCCCGGAGAGGGCGATTACGCCCGCGCCCTGGGGCCGCACTTTTTCGAGAACGGCGACAGCCAGTTCTTTCACTCGTTCAACCGCAACAAAAAAAGCCTTAGCCTCGACCTCAAGAAGCCCGAGGGGAAGGCCGTGTTCCTTGACCTGGTGAAGACCGCCGACGCGGTGGCCAGCAATTCGCGGGGCGACGTGGCGGAACGGCTGGGCATCACCTATGAACACCTGAAGGATGCCAATCCCAGGATCGTCTGCGCGCACCTGTCGGCCTACGGCCGCACGGGGTCGCGCGCCGCCTGGCCGGGTTTCGACTTCCTGATGCAGGCGGAGGCCGGGCATTTCTCCGTTACCGGCGAACCGGGCAGCCCGCCGACCCGCATGGGCCTGTCCGTGGTCGATCTGGCGACGGGGTTGGCGCTCGCATTTGCCGTCTCATCCGGGATCGTCAACGCGCGGGCGACGGGCAAGGGCCAGGATCTGGATACCTCTCTGTTCCACATGGCGCATATGCTGAATGTCTATACCTCCACCTGGTACCTGAATTCCGGCCATGTCCAGGGCCGCACGGCGCGCTCGGGTCATGCTTCCCTGGTGCCTTGTCAGCTGTACCGCACCCAAGACGGTTGGATTTACATCATGTGCAACAAGGAGAAATTCTGGCCGGCCCTGTGCAAGGCCATCGGCGAACCCGATTGGGCGGTTGATCCCCGGTTCAAGACCTTCAAGGAACGGCTCGCCAATCGGGAATTGGTGCAGGAATTGTTGGACGAACGCCTGAGCGAACGCACCACGGCGGACTGGCTGGAGGCATTTTCCGGCGCCGTGCCCTCGTCGCCGGTCTACGACCTGGCCCAGGCGCTGGACAATCCCTTCGTCGCCGAACAGGGTATCATCCAGGAACTGGAGCTTGAGGGCCACGGCCCGATCCGCATGATTGATACGCCCGTGCGCTCGGCAATGCCGACGCCGGCCCGACCGGCCTCGCCGCTGGGGGAAGACACGGAAAAAATCCTCTCCGATCTGGGATACGATAAGAATCGGCTCGCCCAACTGCGCAAAGCGGGGGTAATCTAGCGGCAGAAGGGGGGCATTGCTTTTAATAATAATGCCATTGGGAGGATGCCACCTTGGGCCAAACGATAAGTGAAAAGATCCTCGCCCGCGCCTCGGGCAAGGAAACGGTGAAGCCTGGCGATATTGTGACCTGCAATGTCGATCTGGCCATGGTTCATGATTCGTCGGGACCGCGCACATCCGGGAAAAAGCTGGACGAGTTGGGCGTGCCCGTTTGGGACATGGACAAGCTGGTCGTTATTTCCGACCACTACGTCAACCTGGACACCCCCGAAAGCAAGAACGTCCAGGATATCTGCGACGCCTGGTGCGAAGCCCACAAGGTCAAGCACTTCATCCGCAACCAGGGCATCTGCCACATCGTTCTGCCGCAGGAAGGCTATGTCCGCCCGGGCATGTTCTGTGTCGGCGCCGACAGCCATTCAACCACCGCTGGCGCCTTTGGGGCCTTCATGGTCGGTGTCGGGGCGACGGAGATCACCGGCGTCATGGCCACGGGCGACATCTGGGTCCGCGTCCCGGAAAACGTGCGCATGGAGGTCACCGGCAAACTGACCCCCGGCGTCGCCGCCAAGGACGTGATCCTGAAAATCTGCGGTGACCACGGCATCATGGGTTTCGGCTATCAGGTCGTGGAATTCTGCGGTGACGGCGTGGCCAGCATGTCCGCCCAGGACCGCATGACCCTGACCAACATGGCGGCCGAGATCGGCGCCAAGACCGGCATCATCGCCCCCGACGCCAAGACCATGGAACTGCTCACCGCCTGGGGTGTCTCGGGTGTGAACGCCGCCGACTGGCAATCCGACGCCGACGCGGTCTATGCCAAGCGCATCACCATCGACGGCGACACCCTGTCGCCGCAGGTCGCGGCACCCTCCAGCCCGGAAAACGCCGACGATGTCGGCAACTATAAGAACGTGAAACTGGATCAGGCCTATCTGGGGGCCTGCACGGGCGCCAAGCTGGAAGACCTGCGCATGGCCGCCCAGGTTCTGAAGGGCAAGAAGGTCGCCGCCGGCACGCGGTTCCTGGTCGCGCCCTCGACCATCAAGATGCGGGAACTGGCCGCCGCCGAAGGTACGTTGAAAATCCTCGAGGACGCGGGTGCGATGATCCTGCCGTCCGGATGCGGCGGCTGCATCGGGTTGGGTGACGCGCGATTGGCCGAGGATGCCGTGGGCATCTCGTCGACCAACCGCAACTTCGTCGGCCGGGCCGGGCCCAAGTCGTCCAAGCTCTATCTGGCGTCGCCCTACACGGTGGCGGCCTCCGCCGTCGCCGGCCGGATCGCCGATCCCCGCGACATGCTCTGACCGAAAGGACCTGCAAGATGATACAGAAAGGCAAGGCCTGGAAATTCGGGGCCAATATCGACACCGACCTGCTGGCGCCGATTTCGGCCCTGACAAGCGCGAAACCGGAAGACGCCTATACCGAATGCCTGAAGGACGTGGACCCGACCTTCGCGCCCAATTGCAAGGAAGGCGACATCTTCGTCGCCGAGGAAAACCTGGGCATCGGATCTTCCCGCGAATGGGCGCCGCAATACCTGCGGTCCTGCGGCATCCGCGTGGTGTTGGCGAAATCCTTCGCCCGCATCTTCTACCGCAATTGCTTCAACCTGGCGCTGCCCGCCCTGGTCTGCGCCGAAACGCATAAGATCGCGACCGACGACCAGTTGGAGGTCGACATGGAAAAGGGCGAGGTCCGCAACCTGACCAAGGGCGAAACCTACAAATGCGACACGGTGCCTGCGCACCTGATGCAGATCGTCGCCGACGGCGGCCTGATGCCACACCTGAAAAAGAAATTCAAGAAAGCGAGTTAAGTAAGCATGACCGAAGCCACTCCTTTGGAAGCCGAAGACGTCCGCGACCGGATTCTGTCCGGAGAAGAAGTCGCCATCCTGGACCTGCGCGAATGGGGCGTGTTCGGCGACGGCCACATGCTGTTCGCGGTCAACTGTCCGCTCAGCCATCTGGAAACCCGCATCGACGATTTCGTGCCCAGGAAGGACACGCCTGTCGTGCTATGTTCCGAAGGCAAGGCCGATTCCCATCTGGTCAAGCTGGGGGCGGAACGCCTGATCGCCTGGGGCTACACGGATGTGAGCATCCTGGCCGGCGGGCTTGACGCCTGGGACCAGGCCGGGTTCGAAGTGTTTTCCGGCGTCAATGTGCCGTCCAAGGCGTTCGGCGAGTTCGTCGAACATACTTACGACACGCCGCGCGTTCCGCCCGAAGAAGTGAAGGCGATGATGGACCGGGGCGAGAATATGGTGGTTCTCGATTCCCGCCCCATGTCCGAATACCACAAGATGAACATCCCCATGGGCGTCGACTGCCCGGGGGCGGAACTGGCCTACCGGGTCCATGACCTGGCGCCCGATCCCAGCACCACCGTCGTCGTCAACTGTGCCGGGCGCACGCGCTCCATCATCGGCGCGCAGTCGCTGATCAACGCGGGCATTCCCAACAAGGTCGTGGCCCTGGAAAACGGCACCATGGGCTGGCATCTGGCGGGTTTTCAGTTGGAGTACGGCAACGATCGGAAATTTCCCGACCAGCTTTCCGAGGAAGCACAGGCCAAGGCCAAGGCCGTGCGCGAACGGGTCGCCAAGCGGTTCGGCGTGCCGACCTGCGACCACGACCAGCTTGCGGCCTGGCGGGCCGAAGGCGGACGCACGACCTATGTTCTCGACGTGCGCAATCCGGAGGAATTCACCGCTGGGCATTTGGAAGGCAGCCGCCATGCGCCGGGCGGCCAACTGGTGCAGGCCTGGGATCGCTACGTCGCCGTGCTGGGGGCCCGCATCGTGCTGGTCGATGACGACGGCGTGCGCGCGACCATGACGGCCAGCTGGTTGATCCAGATGGGCTGGCCCGAGGTCTATGTGCTGGAAAACGCCCTCGACGGCCAGCCATTGGTGCGTGGCGCGCATAAACCGAAAATCTACGGCCTCGACGCCGCCGCCGCCGAAACGGTCACGGTGGAAGGGCTGGAACGCATGATCGCCGACAAGGTCTGCGTCGTCATCGACCTGGCCGACAGCCTGACCTATCGCGACGGCCATATCCCGGGTGCGTGGTTCGCCGTGCGCGCACGGATGAAGGACAGCATCAAGAAAATTCCCGATTCCCGTTTCACCATTTTGACCTCACCCGACGGCGTGCTGGCGCAGCTGGCGGCACCCGAACTGCGCGCCATGGGACGGCACGTCGCCGTGCTGGTCGACGGCACGGAGGCCTGGAAGGCCGCGCGCAAGGAGATGCAGACCGGCTTCACCAACATGGCCGACGAAACCAACGACGTGTGGTATCGCCCCTATGACATGGACGATGCCCAGGAAGGCGCGATGAAGCAGTACCTGAGCTGGGAAATCAATCTGGTCAACCAGTTGGAACGCGACGGCACCACCCGGTTCAGAAAATTTCCCCAGGCGTAAACCGCCGGGGTACCAACAAAACACACGAAGGAAACTCCCTGCATGAAATTCATCGTCCTGGAAAATGACGGCATCGGGCCGGAAATCATGGCCGCGACCCTGCCGGTGCTGGAGAAGCTCGACGAACGCTTCGGCCTCAATATCGAACTGGTGCCCATGGTCTCGGGCATGAAGGCCTTGAAGGCCGAGGGCCAGACCATCCCCAAGGCCGTCTATGACGCCTGCGACGCCGCCGACGGCGTCATCCTGGGGCCCGTGTCGTCGTTCGAATATCCGTCCGAGGCCGAGGGCGGCGTCAACCCGTCCAAGTCCTTCCGCAAGGTGTTCGACCTGTTCGCCAACATCCGCCCGGCGCGCACCCGCCCGGGCGTGCCCTCGGTGATCAAGCAGATGGATCTGGTCATCGTGCGCGAGAACACCGAAGGCCTTTATGCCGACCGCAACATGTTCATGGGCTCCGGCGAATTCATGCCGACCGAGGACGTGGCGCTTTCCGTGCGCAAGATCACCCGCCAGGGCTGCGAGCGTATCGCCAAACAGGCGTTTGAGATGGCCATGGAGCGGCGCAAGAAGGTGACCGCCGTGCATAAGGCCAACGTGCTGCGCATGACCGACGGCCTGTTCCTCAAGACCGTGATGGATGTGGCCAAAGGTTATCCCAGCGTCGAGGTCGAGGAGCTGATCATCGACGCCGCAACGGCGCATCTGGTCAAACGGCCGCAGGATTTCGACGTCATCGTCACCACCAACGCCTTCGGCGACATCCTCTCGGACCTATGCTCGGAACTGTCGGGCAGCCTGGGTCTTGCCGGGTCGATCAACGCCGGCAAGGGTCATGTGTTCGCCCAGGCACAGCACGGATCGGCTCCCGACATCGCCGGCAAGGGCGTCGCCAACCCGACGGCGCTGATGCTGTCCACCGCCATGCTGCTGGAAGAACTGGGGCGGCGGACCTCGCGCAACGACTTGGCGCAGGCCTCGGCCTCCATGTTCAAGGCGGTGGAATTGGCGCTCGGCGATCCCGCCAGCCATACGCCCGACCTGGGCGGCAAGAACTCCACCGAAGGCTTCGGCAAAGCCGTCCTCGCCGCCCTCGACAAGGAATAGGGGGCGGCCATGTCGGGGACGGAACGCATCGCGGTCTACGGGGCGGGCGCTGTCGGCGCCTACGTGGGTGGCTACATGACCCGGGACGGGCGGGACGTCACCCTGATCGACCCTTGGGCAGAGCATGTGACGCTCATGCGCGATCAGGGGTTGAAGCTGTCGGGCCTGACCGAGCCGGAAAACTTCACCGTCGTTTGCAACGCCGTGCTCGACCGCGACCTGCCGCCGCCGGGCGATATCGGACCCTTCGACGTGATCTTCATCTGCGTCAAATCCTTCGATACGGAAGCCGCCGCCCAGCGGATGCTGCCTTATCTCGCGGATGGCGGCTTCATGGTGTCCCTGCAGAACGGGATCAACGAAGGCACCATCGCCGGGGTCGTCGGCGCGGATCGGACCGTGGGCTGCATCGCGTCCTCGATTTCCGTCTCCATGTGGGAGCCGGGGGCCGTGCGCCGCAACGTCAAGCTGGGCGGCAAGGAACATGTGGTATTTCGTGCCGGTGAGCTGGACGGCAGCGTGACGCCGCGTGTCGAGCGCATCGCTGAAATTCTGTCCAGCGTCGACAGTTCCAAGGTGACAACGACGCTGATGGGTGAACGCTGGTCCAAGCTGATCGTCAACTGCATGCGCAATCCGATCTCCGCCGCCTCGGGCTTGGCGTCGAACGCCTGCGACACGGACGACCATATCCGAAGGCTCGGTATCCGCATCGGCGCGGAGGCGGTCGAGGTGGCCATGGCCGAAGGCCATCCGCTCGAAAAACTTCTCGGCATGCCGCCGGAACAAGTCCTGGCCGCGGGCAAGGGCGACGCGGCGGCCATGACGGCCTGCGACAAGTCGCTGCTCGACGGGCGGGCCAAGCGCTCGGACCAGCAGCGCCCCTCCATGGCCCAGGACATGGTCAAGGGCCGGCCGACAGAAATCGACTACCTCAACGGTTTCATCGTGATGAAGGCCAAGGTCCACGGCATCGCCGTGCCTGCCAACGAAGGCATCGTCGCGGCCATCAAGCGGATCGAAACCGGGGAGATCGACCCCAGCCCGGAAGCCTTGGCCGCCGTCTAAGGGAAAGACCGACATGACCGACCGCTATGCCGCCGCCGACCTGATCGCCGCCGCCAAAACCCTGTTCGAAAAAGCCGGGGCGGCGGCCTCCGTGGCGCAAGCCATGGCGGACATTCTCGTCGAGGCCGATCTGCTCGGCTACGGCACCCACGGCCTGCAGTTCGTGCCCGCCTATCTGGCGGCCATGGAAGGCGGCAAGACCACGCCGGAAGGGGAGCCCGAAATCGTCATCGACAACGGCGCGGCCCTGGTGCTCGATGGCAAGGGTCTGCCGGGGCAATGGGTCATGGTGCGCGCTCTCGACCTGGCGATGGCCCGCGCTAAGGACGCGCCCATGGCCGGGATCGCGATCCGCAATTCGGCGAATATTTCCTGCCTCGCGACCTATGCCCGGCGGGCAGCGCTCAAGGGCTATTTCGCCATCGTCGCGGCCTCGGCCCCGACCACGAAGGCCGTCGCCCCGTTCGGCGGCGCCTCGCCGGTGATCGGCACCAACCCCTTTGCCGTCGGCATGCCGGGCGCGGACCATCCCATCCTGATCGACACCAGCGCCGCCGCCGTGACCAACCGCGCCATCGAACGTGCCCAGCGCCTGGGCGAAAAGTTGCCGTTCCCGGCCCTGGTCGGCGCCGACGGTCAGGTGAGCGACGATCCGGCGGTTCTCAAGACCGACCCGCCGGGGGCGATCCGTCCCGCCGGCGGCGACGAAGCGGGCCATAAGGGGTTCGCGATGGGGCTGCTGGTCGAGGCCCTGACCTCGGGCCTGGCCGGGCTTGGCCGGGCATCAGACAAGCCGCCCGCCGGCAACGCGGTCTATTTGCAACTGATCGACCCCAGGGGCTTCGCGGGCGCGGACGCCTTCACCCGGGAAACCGGTGTGCTCGCCGATCTGTGCCGGGCCGCAGTGCCCTGCGATCCGGCCAGGCCGGTGCGGGTGCCCGGCGACCGGGCGGCAGCGACGTTTGCGGAACAGAGCACGGCGGGTGTCGCCCTGCATCCCGAGATCATGGACCGCATGCGGCCCTTGCTGGAAAAATACGGAATTCCCGTCCCGGCCCCGGTCGCCTAGGGCGCCGGAGAAGGCCGCCGCCGGATGAACAGCGCCGCGACGGCCCCCGCGAAGGCGCTGAGGAGCAACCAGATCGCCTGGAAGTCGGGGATCAGATACGACGCCAGATAGCTGACGATGATGGCGCCGGCCGAGCAGGTGATGACGTTGCGTAACAGGGCGGGGGTGCCGTTCTTGGTGTAGATCGCGGCAAGCCAGGCGACCACGTTGCCGATGCTGATCACGATCATCAGGCTGATGGGGTCCATGCCGGGCTACGGTTCGGCGGACCCACGCCGCTTTTGCAACTCGGCGAACACCTCGCGGTAATCCTCGGGTGCCGTGTCGCCGTAGTCTTCCTTGAATCCGAACTCGGACAACCATTTCAGGCGCTTGGCCCCGGCATCGCACATGAAGGGCTCGTAGCCGATGGCGCGGAGCGTGTCGGCGACTTCCTCCAGCTCGTGCCCCCGGCGAGCCCCGTGGATCGCCGTGCGGCCGATCAGGAAATGGGCCAGGTCGTCGAAGTTCTTGCCCGCGTAGCTGCGGTTCATGGACTGGAAGACCTCGTCCGCGACACCATAGGTTTCGGCCCCCAGGACGCATTCCTGCAACAAGGCTTCCAGCCCCTTGACCAGGACGGAGCGGAACATCTTGGTCGCCGCAGCACGTCCGTATTCCGTGCCGAATTCGCGCATGTTGACGCCGTAGGGGGTGAAGGCTTCGATCACGTCCCGGGCGGCATTGCCGACCAGCAGCATGGGAACCTTCTCGTTCTTGCCCGGCACGCCGTCCATGACGGCGACCTCGACGAAGCGGGCGCCCGTCGGGTTGACGACCTCGGCGATGGCCTGTTTGACCATGGGCGAGGTCGAATTCAGGTCCATGTAGATCTGTCCGGCCTTGAGCGTTCGGGCCGCTTCCTGGGCGACCTCCAAGGCTTCCGTCGCCGTCACGGTCGACAGGATGATGTCGGCGCGGTCGACCAGTTCGGCGATGCTGCCCGTCATCTCCACGCCCTCGACTGCCGGGCGGTCGCGGATGTCGCGGGCGGTGATGGGGCCAGTCAGGCCGGCGGCCAGCAGGCCCTTGGCGATCAGGGGACCGGCCTCGCCGAAGCCGATGAAGCCCAGGCGCGGCGCGTTGCGCGCGGCCATGCTATTGCGCGGCCTGGGCGGGGGCGGCCACCAGATCGCGGGCATTGCCCATGTCGTCGATCGACCAGATGGCGGCGAGCAGGCTTTCGGCACCGTCCGCGCCGAGCACGGCGGAGGCCAGATCGCGGTACTTGTCCTCAAGCTCCATATCGCTCAAGGGCGCGTCCGGATCGCCCTTGCGGGTCGGCGCGTAATGGCTGACGACGCGGCCGTCGGTGGTTTCGACCTCGACCTTGGCCGAGCGCAGGGCCGGGAAATTGCCCTGGCATTCCGGGTCCGTGGTCAGGGTGATGCGGGTCATCAGGTCGCGCACGGCGGGATCCTGCAACCTGTCAGGGGTGAAGGCGGCCATGCGCACGCTGCCCCACAGCAGGGCGGCAGCGCAACAATAGACCAGGGAGAATTTCGCCTCGAACGCCGTCTGCGGGTTGGTGTTGCCGCAGATTTCCTCGGCCTTCTGATAACTGCCGACGCGGATTTCCTTCACGTCAGCGGGTTTCAGACCGTGTTCGCGGGCCAGCAACAGCACGCTGTCGACGGCGGCATGGACATGGCCGCAGGCCGAATGGTTCTTGGTCGTGGTCTGCTTGATCAGATAGTCCTGTCCAAGCGTTTCCGCCGCGCGGGCCCAATCGGGCTGTTCTGCGGCCAGGCCGTTCAGGCACATGGCGTTGCCGAAACCGCGCGGGCCTTCCAGGATGTCGGGAGCACCCGTGACGCCCTGTTCGGCGGCCAGCGCCACGGTGACGCCCCGTTCCGCCGCATGCGATCCGTGCAGGGGCTTGGCCATGGCGTCGGCGCGGAAAGCCTGTTGCAGACCCGCCGCCAGGGTGCCGGCATTGGCCAAGGCATGCAGGGTCTGTTCCGCCGAAAGGCCTAGGATGTTGGCGGCGGCGGCGGCGGCCCCGAAGGTGCCGATGGTGCCGGTGGTGTGCCAGAATTCGTAATGGGCCGGATTGGCGGCGGCGCCCAGGCGGTTCGACACCTCATAGCCCGCGACGATGCCGGTCAACAGCCGGGCGCCGCTGACGCCCCGCGCCTGGGCGATCGCCAGGGCGGCGGAGATCACCGGCACGCCCGGGTGGTACAGGGCGTTGCGGTAGATGTCGTCGAATTCAACGGTGTGCGAGGCAGCACCATTGATGAAGGCCGCCGTGCGGGCGTCCGTCGTGTCGCCCGAGGGATAGAGCCTTGCCCCGCCGCGCCCGATGCAATCCTTGAACGCCGCCGTCAGCAGGGTCGCCGGTTCGATCGCCGTGCCGGGCAGGGCGGCCGCGAACCAGTCGAGCAGGCAGCGCTTGGCGGCGTGTAGGGCATCCGCCGGCAGGTCGTTCGGGGACAAGTCAGCGGCGTATTTCGCGAACGGCCAGAGGGCCGAGGTTTCGAGGGTGGACATGGCGGGTCTCCTCCCAGTCGTTATTGTGTTCCGGCCCCGTCGGCGTAGAACGTGAGCGCGCCCAGCACGGTGGCGTGGACCGGCGTCGGAATGCCGTGCTTGCGGCCGAGGCGGACCACTTCGCCGCTCAGCCAGGGCAGCTCAAGCCGCCGCCCGGCTTCCAGGTCGTGGAACATGGACGCCTTCATGACGGCAGGCAGGCCGTCCAGGAAGCCGATGGTCTTGGCCTCCGTGCCTTCGGGCAGGGGCACGCCCTCGGCGCGGCCGACCGCGGCGGTCTCGTGGATCGCCGCTTCGAACAGGGCGCGGGACTCGGGATTTTCCCGGATCGGCCCCGCCGGCTGACGGCACAGCGACGTCAGGCCGCTGAGGCACGATAGGAAGATGAATTTCTCCCAGATCGCGCGGGTGATGTCGGTGGAGACGGCATGGTCGAAGCCGCCGTCCTCGAAGGCTTTCTTCAGGGCCTCCATGCGGGGCGTGACGGTGCCGTCGACCTCGCCGATGGTCAGCCGCGCCATGGTGCCGGTGTGCTTGATCAGGCCCGGCTCGCCGATCACCGCCGCGATATGGGCGACGCCGCCGGCGACATGCGCCGCACCCAGGCGTTCCGACAGAACGCCGATGCTGCGCACCCCGTTCTGGAACGGGACGACCAGGGTGTCGGGACCCAGAAGCGGCTTGCACTGGTCGGCGCTGGCTTCCGTGTCCCACAATTTGACCGCGAACAACACCGTGTCGACCGGGCCGATCTCGGCCGGATTGTCGGTGACGGAAACGTCCTTCAGATGCAGGTCGCCCTTGTCGCTGGTGACCCGCAGGCCGCCCTCGCGGATGGCCTTCAAGTGGGCGCCGCGCGCCAGGAAGTGGACGTCGTGACCGGCGGCGGCCAGACGGGCGCCGAAATATCCGCCGACACCGCCGGCGGCCATGATGGCTATGCGCATAATCCTGTTAACCTAACTTACTTGCCAGTGAACTGGGGCTTGCGCTTTTCCATGAAGGCCGTGCGGCCTTCCTTGTAGTCGGCGGAATCGAAGCAGTCCTTGACCACCTTGGCGCAGAGGTCGAGATCGCGCAGGCCGTCGTCCTTTAGGCTTTCGGCGACGACCACCTTGACCGCCTTGATGGTCAGCGGGGCGTTCTCGACGATCCGGCGGGTGTAGTCGGCGACATAATCGTCGAGGTCCGCCTTGGGCACGATCCGGTTGACGAAGCCGATTTCCTTCATCTCCGCGGCCGTGAACTTGCGCGCGGTGTAGAAGATTTCCTTGGCATAGGACGGGCCGATCAGGTCGACGAAGGGCTTCAGGCCGTCGACGCGGTAGCCGAGGCCCAGCTTGGCGGCCGGCACGGCGAAGATGGCGCCTTCTTCGGCGATGCGGATGTCGCAGCAGGTGGCGAGGCCGACGCCGCCGCCGACGCAGGGGCCTTCGATCTTGGCGATGGTCGGCTTGGGAAATTCGCGCAGGCGTTCCGACGCCTTTTCCGTGGCGGCGTTGTAGATCTTCACGCCGTCCTCGGACGAGCGGTTCTTTTCGAACTGGGAAATGTCGGCCCCGGCGCAGAAGGCGCCGCCGCCTTCGCCGGACACCACGACCACGCGCACGGCATCATCGGCCAGGAAGTCGTCCAGCACGGCCGGCAGGTCGCGCCACATCTCGAAGGTCATGGCGTTCTTTTTGGCCTGGTTGTCGAATCGGATGTAGCCGACTCCGTCCTTTTTCTCGACGACCAACTGATCCGTGACACCGTCCATCGTAAATCCGTCCATGGGTGTTCCTCTAAGTCCTCTTTGTTTTCATTGGCGGACCAGGTTGCCGATCTTTGCGGGCCATGGTCCAGCTTGTTAAAGCGCAAGGCGACAGGGTAAATTGACCGGCCTTTGTATACAATCACTAACCGCCGCCGGCCTCCGGATCAAATGCGGTTTCATCAGGGAGGACGGGCAATGGGCGCAGCGATCGAGAGATGGACCGGAATCCCCCTGCGCCAGCAATGGCCGGCCTGGATGATCGGCCTGGGGCACGGCGGAACCCATTGGATTATCGCGGTTTATTACCTGATGGTGCCGTGGCTGCGCCAGGATCTGGGCATCAGCTATACCGAGGCCGGATTGATCCTGACCTCGTTCCACCTGTTCAGCTTCATCGCCAATTTCGGCTCGGGGGCGGCGGTCGATCTGGTCGGCCGCCGGGTGTTCCTGCAGGTCATCGCCCTCGTCATCGGCGCCATGGCCTTGGCCGCCATGAAATGGGCCGGCGGGTTCTGGTCCGTGTTCGTGCTGCTCGCCTTCATCGGCGCGACCAACAACCTGTGGCATCCGCCGGCGATCTCCTATCTGTCCACGGCCTATCCGGACAAGAAAGGCTATGCCTTGTCCCTGCATGCGCTGGGCGCCAGCGTCGGCGACGCCATCGCCCCCTTGGCCGCCGGGTTCCTGCTGGTCTGGCTCGGCTGGCGGGACGCCTCGACCGTCGCCTCGATCCCCGTGTTCGTCATCGCGCTTCTGCTGCTGCTGACGCTCAACGCCCGCGACAAGGCAACCAACGATGCGCCGGGCAAGGAGAAGATGACCAGTAAGGACTACCTGGGCGGGGTCAGGATGCTGCTGAAGAACCGCTGGGTGGTGGCGCTCTGCGTCATGTCCGGGTTCCGCACGGTGACCCTTATGGGCCTGTTGATGTTCCTGCCGCTCTACCTCGCGGACGAAATGCATCTGGCGCCGACGGCGGTGGGGGCGACCCTCATGGCCATGCAGGTCGGCGGCCTGATCGCGACGCCCTTGGCGGGCATCTGGTCCGACCGCTCGGGCCGGCGGCCCGTGGTCATGGCGGGCTTCACGGGCACGACCATCGTGCTGGCGATCATCACCCTGCTGGACAACCAGATGATGCTGATCGTCGGCGTGTCGATCCTGGGTTTCTCGCTGTATGCCGCGCGGCCGGTGATGCACAGCTGGATGATGGACATCACGCCGCCGCATCTGTCCGGCAGTTCCATGAGCCTCTTGTTCGGAACGCAATCGGCGTTCAACTTCGCGTTGCCGCCGCTCTGCGGCCTGATCGCCGATACCTGGGGCCTGACCGCCGTGTTCTACCTTCTGGCGGGGACGATCCTGATCGCCAACCTGATGGTTCTGGCGATCCCCAATTCGGAGCCGAACGCGATCAAGGACTGAGCGGCCACCGGGCCTAGTCGGCGATGTGGCGGTTGAACAGGACGTCGTAGACGCCGTTTTGGCGGATTTCCTTCAGGCCCGTGTTGAAATCGTCGCGGATGGTTTCATCGGCGAAGCCGACGACGAAGGGCGTGCGCCCGCCGAACAGGGAATGGAATTGGAAATCGGTGGCCTTGCCGCCGAGAACCTTTTTCCAATAGCGGAAGATGGTGCCGTCGATGATGAGGGCCTGGAACGCGCCGTCGAGGAAGGCCTTTACCTGGGCTTTCTGATCACCCATTTCGGCATAGTTCGGGGACGCGCCGGCCGCCTCGGCGAAGGCCGGACCCAGGTCCTTCGTGGCGCCTTCCCAGGCAACCATGCTGAGCCCCGCCAGATCGGCGATGGCGGCGGGGGCGGGGCCGTCGGGGCGCGTGACCGCGACATTGTGGAAGCTGACGAATTCGTTGGAATAGAACAGGGCCGGGTTTTCCGGGCGCACCGTGGCGGCGGCATCGGCGCGGCCGTCGAGAACCAGCGCGGTCAGTTCGTCATAGGTCGAATAGACGGCCCGGAAGCTGTGACCGCGCGGCGCCAGAGCGGCCTTCATGATATCCAACTCGATCCCGCCTTTGTCGCCGGCCTGCGCCGGGCCTGTTTGCGTGGCATAGACGAAGGGCGGCTTGGCGATGGCGAAGGCGGCGGTCAACTCGCCCGCGCGGGCAGGGGACAGAACCAGGACGGCGGCCAGAGAAACGGCAAAAGCGGACAGGAACGTGAAACGGCGCATGGATTTCCCCTATCGGTGAGCGGGGATGGTAGCAAGGCCGCGCCGCCGGGGCACCTGTTCGTTGCCCGGGACGTGTTATAGCCCTGCGTCGCGGATCAGCACCTCGGCCGCCGCCTTGGCCTTGCGCGCGGCATCCTTCCGGCCGGCCACATGGGCCATGACGATGGCCCCCTCGGACAGCAGGACGAGCCCGCTGGCTAGGGTCTCCGGATCGGCGGCCCCGGCCTTGGACGCCAGGTCGCGGAAATAGTCCACAAGCAGATTTTTGTGTTCGCGGGCCGCGCGGTGGATGGGGTCATCCTGGTCGGCATATTCGGCGGCGGCATTGATGAACATGCAGCCGGTGAAGTCCTCGGAGGCGAACCATTCGTCCAAGGCATCGAAGGTGGCGAGCATCCGTCCCTTGGGGTCGGGGGCGGCACGTTCGACCAGGCGCATGAACCAGTTGCGGAACCGTTCGTCGCGCCGATGCAGGACCGCCAGGATCAGTTCGTCCTTCGACTTGAAATGGTTGTAGAGGGTCATGCGCGCGACCCCTGCTTCGGCGATTACCCGGTCGATCCCCACGGCGTGATAGCCGTCGCGGCCGAACAGGCGGAGCGCCGTATCGATCAGATGGTCGCGTTTCGCCGATGCCATGGCGTGTCTCGGTCAAATAGAACGATTTGTCTAATTATATGTACTGAATTTGCGGCTTTATTTCAAGGTTTCGTAAGGGAAAGGCCGTGCGGATTCTCGATAATTGATATTTATCCCATAACATCAATGACCTGATGATGGGATTGGTGCCGAGTGGAAGGGGGTGATTTGGGCAATTGACAATATAGACTGATCTATCTATAAATGCGACAGACGGACACTCACCCCAAGACATGCAGGAGGTTTCCATGCCCATCACCCGCAATTCCCTGTTTCTCGCTCTTGCCGGCGTGGCGGCCGGCGCCGTGCTTGCCTTCGGCGTCGTCACCGCGGCGGCGGCGGCCGAAAAGCCGCTTCCGGCCGATTGGACCGACGTGCAAAGTGCGCGGGCCGCGGCCTCTGGCCCGGTGCGGCACAAGACGGTCGCCGTCGACGGCCTTGATATCTTCTACCGAGAGGCGGGGCCGGCATCGGCGCCGACCGTGCTGCTGTTGCACGGTTTCCCGTCATCGTCGTCCATGTTCCGCAACCTCATTCCGGCCCTTGCCGACCGCTACCACGTGGTGGCGCCGGACTATCCCGGTTTCGGCCAGTCGGCCATGCCATCGGTCGATGCCTTCGACTATTCCTTCGACAATCTCGCCCGCGTGGTCGAGGCGTTCACGGAAAAGCTCGGGCTCAAGGCCTACAGCCTGTACGTCATGGACTATGGCGCGCCCGTCGGATACCGCTTGGCGGTCAAGCATCCGGAGCGCGTCCAGGGCCTGATCGTCCAGAACGGCAATGCGTATGACGAAGGGCTCGAAGGGTTTTGGGACCCGTTCCGTGCTTATTGGAAAAACCGCACCGCGGAAACCGCCAAACCGTTGGCCGGGTTTCTGAACATCGGCGCGACCAAGTGGCAGTATACCCAAGGCACCCGCGATCCGGAGTCCATCAGCCCCGACGCCTGGACCGTCGATCAGTACTTCCTCGACCGGCCGGGCAATAAGGATATCCAGTTGCAGTTGTTCTATGACTATGGCTCCAATCCACCGAAATACCCGGAATGGCAGGCTTATTTCCGCCGCCATCAGCCGCCGGCCCTGATCGTGTGGGGCAAGAACGATCCGATCTTTCCGGCCTCGGGCGCTTATCCTTACAAGCGGGACCTGAAGAACGTGGATTTCCATCTGCTGGATACGGGCCATTTCGCGCTTGAAGAGGACGGCAATAAGATCGCCCGCCTGATCCGGCGGTTCCTCGACACCAACGTCAATTGAGGATACGGGCCGGCGGCGCGGATGTTTCCGCCGGCCCTGTCACTTTCGGAGGCCAAGATGACCAAGCTCACCAGCGACATCGCCTTCACCGATACCGTGAAGGCCATCCAGGAACGCAAGGGATCGCGCAAGGGATACGCGCGGATGGAAGACAACGGCGGCTGGGCCGACCGGGTGACGGACGATCTGGCGGCCTTCATCGCGGCCCGCGATTCGTTCTACCTGGCGACCGCCACCGCCGATGGTCAGCCCTATATCCAGCACCGGGGAGGCAAGCCGGGGTTCCTCAAAGTTCTGGACGACAAGACCCTTGCCTTCGCCGACTTTGCCGGCAACCGGCAGTACCTTACCCAGGGCAACCTGGAGGACAATCCCAAGGCCTTTATCTTCCTGATGGATTACGCCAACCGCCGGCGCATCAAGATCTGGGGCACGGCGCGCATCGTCGAGGACGACGCAGCGCTGATCCGGCGCCTGACCGACGCCGATTACGCAGAAGGCAGGCCGGAACGGGCGGTGGTGTTCGAGATCGCGGCCTGGGACGTCAACTGCCCGCAGCACATCATGCCGCGGTTCACCGAAGCGGAGATCGCCCGCGCCGTGCAGCCGCTGCATGACCGCATTCGGGAGCTCGAATCCCAATTGGCTGCCGCCAGCCTGCCTACGAATACCTCATTTTGACACAACATCTGATTCTGAAAAAAGGAAGTCCGGTCATGTCCGATGCCCGCCCGCCCGTGCCGCCATTCACCCGCGAGACTGCTGTCCAAAAGGTCCGCATGGCCGAGGATGCCTGGAATACGCGCGATCCCAACAGGGTCTCCCTGGCCTATACGCCGGACAGCCGTTGGCGAAACCGCTCCGAGTTCTTTGAGGGGCGCGAGGCGATTGTCGAGTTTCTAACCCGCAAGTGGGAGAAGGAGCTGGATTATAAACTCATCAAAGAGCTTTGGGCCTTCGACGATAATCGTATCGCCGTACGCTTTCAGTACGAGCATCGCGATGCCGCCGGCAATTGGTTCCGCGCCTATGGCAACGAGAACTGGGAATTCGACGAGAACGGTCTGATGTCCTGGCGCCAGGCCTCGATCAACGATGTCGCCATCAAGGAAGCCGAGCGCAAATTCACCTGGGCAGGCGACGGTCCGCGCCCGGCGGACTTTCCCGGATTAACCGAGCTTGGCCTTTAGCCCCTTCTGCTTCATGCGCCACAGCAGCAGGTCCATGCGGTCCTGGCCGTAGAAGGTTTCGCCGTCGTAGACCATGCAGGGTACGCCCCAGTGGTCGGCGGTATCGAACGCGGCCTGGTTGTCGGCGATGACGGCTTCGAGGCCGTCGCGGTCCTCCGCTTCCTCGCGCAGGATTTCATCCGCGTCCAGGCCCGCCTTGGTCAAGGCTGCGGCATAGTGGCCGTTGGTGTTCCAGTTGTCGGTCAGGCCGTCCCACAGGATCCGCATCATGGCGTCGGTGAAGGCGAAGCACTTGCCGCGTTTCTGCGCGGCCACGCCGACGCGCGTCAGTTTGCCGATATGCGGTTGTTCGGGGGCGATGATGTAGTTTTCGTTGTCCATGACGATGGGGTCGGGCACGGGCTTGCGCACGGGCATACCCAGATATTCGCCGACGCGGTGGTAATCCGGCGTGTGATAGGTGCGGTACTTGCGGTTCACCTTGGCGAAGAAATCCGGATTGCGCACGGCCATGGGATAGACCGGGCGGATTTCCACGGTCAGGTCGTAGGTTTCCTGCCAGTCGCGGAAACGGTCCAGGGTCAGGTAGCAATAGGGGCTACGGTAGGACCAGAAGACGTCGATGGAATGTGTCACGGCGCTTCTCCCAGTCCCATCTGGCGAACCATGGCGCGGCACAGGTCGCTGTCGGGCCCCGCGTAATGGTTCATGATCGTGAAGTGATTGGCGCCCGGCACCTCGATCAGCTCGACCTCTGACGTTTTGCCGGCCCAGGCGGCGGCCAGGGCCTGGGATTGGCGCAGGAATTCCGCCGTCTCCGCTCCGCCGACGGCGATCAGGGTCGATCCGCCGCCCAGGGGCGGCAGGTGTTCCGGCGAATACCGGCGCACGTCGTCTTCGCTGAGGTGCAACGTGTCGTCGATATAGCAGTGGCGCATGGGCGCAAGGTCGAAGATGCCCGACAGCGCCGCCGCCCCCTTGACCGCATCGACAGGCAGGCCCCATTCGGTCCAGTCGGTGGCCTGCAGCATGGCGGCGATATGCCCACCCGCCGAATGGCCGGACACGAACAGCCGGTCGCGGTCGCCGTTGAAGGACCCCGCGTTGTTCCAGGCCCAGGCCACGGCGGCCCGGCACTGGCGCAGTAGTTCCGTCATGTCGACGGATGGGATCAGCGCGTATTCGACGGAGATGACGACGGCGCCGGCCTCGACTTGGCCCTGTACGACGAAGCGGGAGTCTTCCTTGTCGCGGCTCATCCAGAACCCGCCGTGGAAGAACAGGCGGATGGGGAAGGGGCCGTCGCCTTCCGGCTTGAAGATATCAAGCCGTTCGCGCGGGTGACCGCCGTAGGCGACGTCCAACGTACAGGTGAGGTCCTGGGTCACCTTGGCGCAGGCTGGGGCCCAGCCCGCGTAGATTTCCGCATGGTTGGGCACGCGTTCACGGTTGTTGTATTGGAAATCGAGATCGGCCCGGGTCATCCCCAGGTAAAGGGTCTGCTCAGTCATGGTATCGGAAAGGCCTTGTTCTTATTCGAAGGGAAGCATCACGTTTTTCTTGTAGGCCGGGCGCACGTTGAGGCGGTCCCACCAGGCCTTCAGGTTCGGTAACTCCGGTCCGTCCGGCACCAGCGTGTGCCAGCGGTAGGCTGAGGCGCCGCAGGGAATGTCGCCCATGTTCAGCGTGTCGCCGGTGATGAATTGCTTGTCGGCCAGATGCTTGTCGAGCACGGCCCACAGCTGTCCGGCCTTTTCCTTGGCTTCGGCCAGGGCCTTTTCGTTACGGTTGGCATCCGTCGCGCGGATCATCTGGAAATAGATCACGGTCATCGGCGGGTGCATGACGGTCAGGTACCAGTCCATCCATTGATGGGCCTGGCCGCGCAGCTTCACGTCGGCCGGCAGCCAGGGATCGCCACCGTAGGCTTCCAGAATGTAGCGCACGATGGCCTGGCTTTCCCAAATCACGTAGTCACCGTCTTCCAACACGGGGATCAGGCCCATGGGGTTCTTGGCAAGGTAGGCCGGGTCCTGGTTGCCACCGTATTTGCCGCCGACATCGACGCGTTCAGCCTTCAGGCCAAGCTCGTCTATCAGCCACATGACTTTTTGTACGTTGACGGACGTGGCACGTCCCAGCACTCTGAGCATTCTGGATCCTCCCTTGGTCTAAATCCGAAAGCACGGTACCACATGAGCGAAAATACTGTCGCGGGCGAAAGCATGCCGCCGGGCAAACGGCTTGTGTGGGGGCTGGCATCGACCTGGGCGGTGCAGGTCGTGGGCACGGCGGCGGTGTTTGGCGTGCCCGTGTTGGCCCCGGTGATTGCGCCGGAAATGGGCATCGATCCAACGCTGGTCGGGGTCTATGTCGCCATCGCCTATCTGACGGGGCAGGTCACGGGGCTGATGTCCGGCGGCTTCATGGACCGCTATGGCGCGCTGCGCATGTCGCAGGTCAGCTGTCTGTTCGCGGCCCTGGGAATCCTCATGCTGTTCCCCGCGCAGGTCTGGCTGGCGCCGGTGGCGGCGCTTTTGATGGGGACGTGCTACGGCCCCTTGAACCCGACGAGTTCGAAAATCCTGCGCGGCCTGGGCGCGGACAACAGGCAGCCCCTGATCTTTTCCGTCAAGCAGACGGGCGTGCCGGTGGCGGGTGTCATCGTCGGCATGTCCCTGCCGGCGCTCACGGTCCTGTTCGGCTGGCGCTGGGCCTTTGCCGTGTTCGCCGTGGCCGCGATTTTGGTGGCGCTTGCGATCCAACCCGTGCGCGAGACCTTCGACCATGACCGGCGGCGCGACGGCGGCCGGCCGAATATCAAAATCTGGGGGCCGCTGAAACTGGTCCTCGGCGATCCGGCCCTGCGCGCCCTGTCCCTGGTCGGCTTCGCCCTCGCGGGTTCGCAGATCAGCCTGGGGTCGTTCTACGTCCTGTTTCTGATCCATACCCTGAACTGGTCCCTGATCGACGCCGGGTTCTTCTACGCCCTGGTGCAGGCCGGCGGTATCGGAGGGCGTCTGGCCTGGGGCTACGTGGCCAAGCAGGTGTTCTCGCCGACGGCCGTTCTGGTCGGCATCAGCATTCTGGTCTGCGGCCTGTTCGCCGTGACCGCATTCATTTCGCCCACCTGGCCGAGCTGGACCATTGGCGCCTTGTCCTTGGCGTTGGGGCTTTGCAGTTACGGTTGGAACGGGGTCTGGCTGTCGGAGGTCGCGGACATCGCACCCCGCGCCAACGTGGGGGACGCGACCGGTGGCGCTCAGTTCATCATGTTCGGCGGGGTGACGGTGATGCCGCCGGTCTTCGGAGTCCTGATCGACGGAACCGGCAGTTATGTGGCGCCTTTCGTGGCGTCCGGCGTGTTTGTCGCCGCCGTGGCGCTCTACATGGCGTTGGCACTGCGGGCCAAACCAGCGACCAATTAATTGTTTATTGTATAGCAATGGGTTACCGGCGGCGGCCTATGGTATCGGTGCCGTTCTTGGTCCTATAATCGGAACGAGAACAATCAGTCACCGATGAGGATTCCGTTCCAATGGCCAGTTCCAAGACACAACGCCTGCTTCTGGTCGAGGACGACCCGCCGCTGGCGCGGGTCTATCAGGAATACCTGAAATCGGAACCCTACGAGGTCATCCATGCCGAGACCGGCAAGGAGGCATTGAAGGCGCTGGCCGATGGTGCGTTCGACGCGCTGGTTCTCGATGTCCAACTGCCCGACATGAGCGGCCTGGAAATCCTTAAGAAACTTGCCCAGGAAAATGCCCGCATGGCGGTGGTGGTCATTACCGCCCATGGCTCGATCAACATGGCCGTGGACGCCATGCGCGAGGGGGCGGCGGATTTTCTCATGAAGCCGTTCAACGCCGAACGCCTGATCTTCACCCTGCGCAATGCGCTGGAGCGTCAGGAACTGAAGGTCATCGTCCAAACCCTGAAGCAGGACTTCAACCGGGAAGCCTATTGCGGGTTCATCGGCAAGTCGCTGCCGATGCAGGCGGTTTACCGCATCGTCGATGCGGCGGCGCCGTCGAAGGCCACCGTGTTCATCACCGGGGAATCAGGCACCGGCAAGGAAGTCTGCGCCGAGGCCGTGCACGGCCAAAGCCCGCGCGCGAACAAACCGTTCATCGCCTTGAACTGCGGCGCCATTCCCCAGGAACTGATGGAAAGCGAGATTTTCGGTCATGTGAAGGGGGCCTTCACGGGGGCCCATGCCAACCGGGACGGGGCGGCGACCCTGGCCGACGGCGGCACGCTGTTCCTTGACGAGGTGTGCGAGATGGACCTGTCGTTGCAGGTCAAGCTGCTGCGCTTCATCCAGACCGGCGGGTTTCAGAAAGTCGGCAATTCGACGGTGGAAAAGGTCGATGTCCGCTTCGTCTGTGCCACCAACAAGGACCCCTGGGAACAGGTCGAAAAGGGCAATTTCCGCGAGGATCTGTATTTCCGCCTCCATGTGATACCTATCCACCTGCCGCCGCTGCGCGACCGGGGCGAAGATATCCTGGATATCGCGGGCAAATTTCTGACCGAATTCGCGGCGGAGGAAGGCAAGGGGTTTCAGGCCTTCGACGACGAGACCGCGGCGATCCTCGCCGGATTTTCCTGGCCCGGCAACGTGCGTCAGCTTCAGAACGTGATTCGCAACGTCGTCGTGCTGCACGACGGCGAGATTGTTGGGGTCGACATGCTGCCGCCGCCGCTGGGGAGCCGGACAGGGCAGACCAGGTCCGCCGCGCAGGCCAAGCCCGCGCCGGCACCGTCGAAACCGGCCGACGTCCAACCGGCAAGCAAGGGGGCTGGGCAGGGCGATATCGCCATCCGGCCCTTGTGGCAGGTTGAACAGGAACTGATAAACGCGGCGATCAGCCAGTGCGACGGCAACGTGTCGCGGGCGGCGGCGCTGTTGGAGTTAAGCCCATCGACGGTATATCGGCGGCTGCGCGAGGCAGAGGAAAAAGCCGAAGGCGGAGGATCCGACGCCGCGGAATAGATCCGCAGGCGGGATGCTGTCGGGGCTGTTAGCGGGACACGTCCTTCACATAGGCCGCAAGGTCCGACTTTGCCGTATCCAGGGCGTGGGACAATTGTGGCACCAGCCGTTCAGCGGCGGTGGGGTCGCCGTTCTTGCCGGCAACTTCCAATTCAGCGCAGAGCCTGCGAACCTCGCCGGCGCCGAACGTCGCGGAGCTGCTTTTCAAGGCATGGGCTTCGGCGGCGATGCCGGCAAGATCGCCCGCCGCCATATGGGCGGCGATCTTGGCAATTCGGTTGTCGGCGGATTTGACGAAAACCTGGATCAGTTCCGGGACCAGGTCGTGGCTTGTGTCGGCTTCAAGCGCCGCAAGGATCCGACGGTCGATCGGTGTCGAGGTATTCGTCACGATCCGCAGCCTGAGCCCACGATGCGGCGGGACAGGGTCCCCAGGATGACGCGGAACAGATTGTCTCGGCGGACGGGCTTTTCCATGCAGACATCAAATCCGGCATTGCACATTTCGGCAAGCCGTTTCGGCGATACGTCACTGGTGATCGCGACCAACGGCAGGCCGGAATTGGCGTTGGGCAAGGCACGGATCGCCCGCGCGGTTTGCAATCCGTCCATTTCCGGCATGTTGATGTCGAGCAGGAACAGGTCGACATGTTTGTGGGCGAGGACGTCGAGCGCCATGCGGCCGTTTTCCACGGCCGTCACGGTAATGCCCGACTTTTCAAGGAGACTACCCAGAACCATACGGTTCGCCGCGTCGTCGTCGGCCAGAACGACATGCCATTCCAGAATGCCACCCCCGTCGCCGGCCAAGCGACCGTCGATCCAGCGGCTTAAATTCTCGAAATCGGCGTCATTCTGCACGCGGCCGCTGAGCGGCAAGGCGTCCATATCCTCATAAAAGGCCGTAAGTTGTTGGCTTTCCGGCATATAATTCTACTTCATTCCTGCACGTTCAGTGACGGGAAGAAGGTACGCAACATCCATGCCAAATCGTGTGGGATGCAGTTCCCCCCAGGCCGCATGCGCGGCCCGGGGAGGGGAATCCGGGGTCAGCGTCCGGCGGCGTAACCCTGCATGAAGCGCGGATTGGCGGCGGCCTTAAGCAGGCCGTCTTCCTTGCAGGCGGCGGTCATGCGGCCGATGCACCAGTCGTCATCGACCTCCAAGTTGTGGCCGCGGCGCACCAGTTCCTTCTGCGTCGTGTCCGGGAACCGGCCTTCGATGACCAGATGGCCGGGGACCCAATGGCGCGGATAGAACGATGACGGGAAATGCTTGGTGTGGAACGCCGGCGCGTCGATGGCTTCCTGCATGTTCAGGCCGTAATGCACCTTGCGCACGAAATAGCCGAGCGCCCATTGATCCTGTGAATCGCCGCCCGGCGTGCCGAAGGGCATCCAGGCATTGCCGTCGCGCAGCGCAAAGCCGGGGCTGAGCGTCGTCCGCGGCCGCATCTTGGGCTGCAGGCGGTCCTGCTTGGTATCGTCGAGCCAGTACATCTGGCCCCGGTTGGTCAGGCAAAATCCCAGGCCCGGAATGGCCGGGTTGCTTTGCAGCCAGCCGCCGGACGGCGTCGCCGAAATCATGTTGCCGTCTTTGTCGATGATGTCGAAGTGGCAGGTGTCGCCGGCGGTATGGCCGTCGTGGGCGACCTCCATGTCGTCGAAGCGGGCCACGGTCGGCTCGCCGATGCCGAGCGCGCTGGGCTGCGCCATCTCGTCCGCCGTCGGCATGCGCAGGATCGGGGCGGCGCCGAAGCCGGGCACGTTGCCGGGCAGCAGTTCCAGCGAGGCCTTGTCGGTAATCAGTTTGCGCCGTTCGTCGTTGTAGGCGTCCGACAGCAGTACATCCATGGGAATGTCGATGAAGTCGGGATCGCCGTAGAACCTTTCCCGGTCGGCGAAGGCCAGCTTGGCGCATTCCGTGACCACGTGGACGAAATCGGGACCTGTGAAGGGCATGGACGACAGGTCGAAGCCCTTGAGCAGGGCAAGCTGCTGCAGCAGCGCCGGGCCTTGGCCCCACGGGCCGGTCTTGCACACGGTGTAGTTCAGGTAATCGTAGGTCAGGGGCGCTTCGATGGTGGCCTTCCACGCGGCCAGATCGTCGCCGGTCAGAAGCCCGGTGTGGCGTTCGCCGGTGGTGTCCATGACCGGCGTGCGCATGTAGGTATCGATCGCTTCGGCGACGAAGCCCTTGTACCAGACGTCATGGGCAGCGTTGATTTCCGCCTCGCGGCCGCCGCCGACGGCCTCCGCTTCCTTCAGCACCCGGCGGTACATGTCGGCCATGACTTCGTTCTTGAACAGGGTGCCGGCCTGGGGCACCTGGCCGTTCTTCAGCCAGATGTCGCGGGACGTGTGCCATTCGTCCTCGAACATCGGCTTGATGGTCGCGATGGTGTTGCAGATGTTGGGCACCAGGGCATAGCCGCCCGATGCGAAATTGATCGCCGGCTCCAGCACCTCGCGCAGGCGCATGGTGCCGAAATCGCGGAGCAGCGTGGCCCAGGCGCTGAACGCCCCCGGCACGACGGCGGACAGGTGGCCCGTGCCCGGCATGATCTTGTGGCCCATGGCGCGGTACTTTTCGATCGTCGCGGCGGCGGCGGAAACGCCCTGGCCGCAGATGACGTGGGTCTTCGCGTCGTTTGCCGTATGGACGATGATCGGAACGTCGCCGCCCGGGCCGTTCAGGTGCGGTTCGACCACCTGCAGGGCGAAGCCGGTCGCCACGCCTGCGTCGAAGGCGTTGCCGCCCTTTTCCAGAATCGCCATGCCGACGGCGGTCGCCAGCCAATGGGTAGAGGTGACGACGCCGAAGGTGCCGAGAATTTCGGGTCGGGTCGTGAAGGGCTGTGTCGCGGGCATGGTGGTTGGACCTTTGCGGATAGAGATGGTTTGTACGGGGCGGGCGGGCCAATCGCGGCCCGGCGCGGATTCCATTTCCTATCCCCATTCGGGGGGTGGCCGCAACAACAAGCCCGCGATGTGGCCTATGTAACCTTCCATTCACATTTTCCCTGAGCCCGCAGGTTGACGCTGGAAACGCGTTGGACCATCCGCTAGGCTCCCTGCTTTGCAGCGCAGCATTGAGGGTGCGCATGTCAATCCATCAGGGAGTAATCAATATGAAGAAGACCATGATCGGGGCTGCGGCGGCGGCCGTTGTCCTTAGCACTGGACTGATCGGCACGGGGCCGGCTCAGGCCGCGCCGAAGTTTTCCTGTGACACAGCGAAACTCATCGTGCCGTGGAAGCCGGGCGGTGGCACGGCCATCATCTTCAACATCTTTGAAAAGACCATCAACGACATGGGTGTGACCCCGCGCCTGCAGGTCGTGACCGTGCCCGGTCAGGGCGGCAACAAGGGTGCCAAGGAAGCCGCCAAGGCCAAGCCGGACGGCTGCACATTGTTCGCCGTGCATCAAAGCGCCATCACCAGCTTCCTGAACGGCCGCATTCCCTTCCACTTCAATGAATTCGAGACCGTCGCGCAGCTGACCTCGACGCCGGAAATCGTCGCCGCGACCAAGGATACGCCGTGGAAGACCTTCGCCGACATGCAGAAGGACGTGCTGGCCAATCCGGAGACGGTCACCGTTGGCGCCACCTTCGGGTCGACCAGCCAGTTCATCTGGCTGCTGCTGGAAGAAAAGACCGGCATGAAGTTCAAATATGTGCCGTTCGAAGGCACCAAGGAGCGCAATACGGCGCTGTTGACCGGCGCCATCAAGCTGGGCACCAGCAACGTCGCCTCCGGCAGCAAGTACATCCAAGGCGGTGACATGAAGGCTCTGGCCATCGCCTCCGTGGCGCGCGCCAAGCAGCTGCCGGACCTGCCGACGTTGAAGGAAGTCGGCGTCGATATGGAATTCGCGCTGAAGCGCGGCGTTCTGGCGCCCAAGGGCACGCCCAAGGACATGGTCGATTTCTGGGCCGGTGTGTTCAAGAAGGCGGCGGAAAACCCCGGTCTTCTGAAACAGATGGAAGCCAAGGGCACGGACGTCGATTGGGTCGGGCCGGAAGGTTACGACAAGTGGGCGAAGCAGACCTTCGAAGACTTCAAGAAGGTCGCCATCAAGATCGGCATGTACAAGGGCAAGTAAGCCCATACCGGGTTTGGGGCGGCGGCCGGATGGGCCGCCGCCCCAACCAATATCCGACTGTTAAAAACTGAAATTTTCCGGGGGCATCCATGGATCGCCTGAACCGCGACGTCTATGTCGCCGTTGTCTTGTTGCTGTTCTGCGGCGTCATGTTCTGGGCCAGCCTGGACATTCGCGAACCCGACTACGGCATGCTGCCGCCATCGGCCTGGCCGCGGGTGATCCTGGGTGTGCTGTCGATCCTTTCCGCGATCTATCTGGTGCAGTCTCTGCGCCGCGGCGCGGACGCCGAGGGCACTCATGCGGGCCAGCCCGACACGATCTTTGGCTGGCTGTCTTACTGGCGCAACCCCATCGCCTGCTTCGTGCTGTTCGCCTGCTATCTCGCCGCCATTCCCTGGTTCGGCATGCTGATTTCGGGCGTCGCCTTCGTGTTCGCCTTGCTGACCGTCCTGGGCGGGGCCGAACCCCGGAAATTGGCGCTTCACGCGGGGGTCGCCTTGGTGACTGTCGGCGGCATGTGGAGCCTGTTCACCTACGCCCTGCGCGTTCTTTTGCCGCGTGGCGAGTGGACCGGGTTCTAGGAGCGCGCCGCCATGATCTTTGAGAACGTCGCTCTGGCCTTCGCGGCCGTGTTTCACGTCAAGACCCTGGCGCTCATGCTGCTCGGCGTCGCCGGCGGTCTGATCGCCGGCGCGATTCCCGGTTTCACCATCGCCATGGCCGTGGTGCTGACCCTGCCGTTCACCTTTTCCATGCCGCCCGAACAAGGGCTGGCGACCATGGTCAGCGTCCTGGTTGGCGGACTGTCGGGCGGCCTCATGGCCGGTATCCTGACCGGCATTCCCGGCACACCGTCTTCGGTCGCCACCACCTTCGACGGATTCCCCATGGCACGCGGCGGCAAGCCGGGCCTGGCGCTCGGCCTCGGCGTGTGGTCGTCGTTCTTCGGCGGTATGATTTCGGCCGTGTTGTTGGTCACCCTGGCGCCGCAGCTCGCCCGCGTGGGGCTGGAATTCCTGCCTTGGGACTATTTCATGCTGGTCATGTTCGCGCTGACGATCACCGCGAGCCTGGCCGGCCGCGATCTGGTCAAGGGGCTGATTGCGGGGGCGCTCGGCCTTTTGGTCCGCACCATCGGCGAGGACGAGGCGGCCGGGATTCCGCGCTTCGATTTCGGCTCCGAGGTCCTGTTGCAGGGCTTCGACTTCATCGCCGTGCTGATCGGCCTGTTCGCCTTCTCGCAGCTTCTGAACGACGTGCGCGACCCGGCGTCTGCGCGCAAGTCGCTGGCCGACAAGGGCACGCTGCAGGCGAGGATCGAGCATCTGGCGGCAATCAAGCTGATTGCCAAGAACTGGTTCATCATCGTCCGCTCGTCGTTGATCGGCGTGTTCACGGGTATCTTGCCGGGGGCGGGCGGGTCGGTCGCCAATATCCTGGCCTATGACCAGGCGAAAAAATCCTCCAAGACGCCCGAGAAATTCGGCACCGGCACGCCCGAGGGCATCATGGCGCCGGAAAGCTCCAACAACGCGGTCGAGGGCGGGGCGCTGATCACCATGATGGCGCTCGGCATTCCCGGCGACGTGACGACGGCGGTAATGCTGGGTGCCTTGCTGATCCACGACGTGGTGCCGAGCCCGACCTTTATCGCGGAAAAGCCGGTTCTGGCCTATTCCATCTTCATCGCCTTCTTCCTGGCGACCTTTATGATGGTGGCCTTGCAATCGGGCATGCTCAGGGTCTTCGTGCTGGTCACCCGCGTGCGCATGTACGTGCTGGCCGGGGTAATCCTGGGGTTCTGCGGCATCGGCGTGTTCGCCATCAACAATGTGGACCTGGACCTCTGGACCCTGCTGTGGTTCGGCATCCTGGGCTTCCTGATGCGCCATTTCGGCTTCCCGCTGGCGCCGATGATCCTGGGCGTCGTGCTCGGCAACATCGCCGAGCTGAACCTGGCCCGCGCCATGGCGATCGACACGGACCTCAGCCATTTCGTGACCCGGCCGTGGTCCCTGTTCTTCCTGATCATTGCCCTGTTCTCGGCCGCCTTCCCCTGGTTCCAGGCGTCGCGCGGCAAGAAGGCCTGGACCCTGTTCTACATGCCGGCGGCCTGCTTCGCCGTTTCCGTGCCGCTGTTCATGATGGGCGGCATTCCGCGCCCGATCATCGCCTGCGCGGTTATCGCGCTGGGCTTGTGGACGCTCTACAAGCGTTGGAAAGGCGGATGGCAGATGGCGGGTTATGACGGCCTCGAGATCAAAGAAGGGTAACCTTCGACGAACTGCATTAGAAGGTTCTTGAAAGCGCATATTCTCGTGTACACTGGAACGTGCCGGCCGGTTTATATCGGCAGCCCCGCGCTTCCACGTGACAGGAGGCAAGGGGCACGGGGGGCGTTTTGGCCACCCCTTAGATAGACCCGTGTTGTGGTGTGCGGTTGCCGGAGAGAGCGCACACCCGAGCGTGCTTATCACCTGAAGCCACTTCAGAAAAAAATCGTCACGTATGAGTGGGTTTTGTAATTCCATGCATCCTGTTTGGGAGGGATTTCAATGCGCTTGCTTCGACGTACACTCGCCTCACTTGCCTTCGCCGTTCCCGTCCTGGCTGCGGCCGTACCGGTCGCAGCTGACACGGACATCACCTGGGGAACCTCCGCCGTGGGGTCCTCGGGCCACAAGGCCTTGGTCAACCTGGCCAATGTCCTGAACAAGGAGTTCAAGGGCTATCAGGTCACCGTCCAGGCCATGCCCGGCGCCATCGTGTCGGTCAAAAGCTATGCCTCGGGCAAGACGCTGGGCTATTACGGCGCCGACATTGCCTTCTATGAACTTGCCAACGGCACCAACCGGTTCAAGGGCTTCAAGGAGCAGATGAAGCGCCAGCCCGTGCAGTCCTTCTGGACTTTCACGGTCGAAGTCGGTGTTGCCATTAACGCGCGGGACAAGGACACCATCAAGTCCTGGGGCGACCTGACCGGAAAACAGTTTTTCTCCGGCCCGCTGCCGTGGGATACCCGGGCGCACCTTGAACGCGGCCTGGCCGCCGTCGGCGCCAAGCACAACTACATTGAAGTCGATCTGGCGACCGCCGGCTCCCTGATGGAATCGAAACGCCTGGACGGTTTCATCATCTACACTAATGCCGAGGCCACCACGGCACCCTGGATCACCGAGGCGGGCCTGACTACCAACTGGCTGGCGCTCAACCCCTCCAAGGATGAGGAGGCCAAGCTGAACAAGGCCGGCATCGCCCTTACGGAAGTGAAGGCGGAAGCGTTCAAGCGCGATATCGGCATGCCGTCGGTTAAACTGCTGCCGTTCTATTACGGCTTCCACGTCGGCATGGAGATCCCGGAAGCAGACGTCTACCGCATGCTGACGATCGTCGAGAAGAACGTCGACGAACTGGTCTCGCTCGACAAGGCCTTCGCTCAGCTGAAGGACATGGCGGGGATGCAGCGCAAAGGCGTCGAATCCTCAATCGACCTGGTGCCGGTCCATCCCGGGCTGGCCAAGTGGATGAAGGAAAAAGGCGTCTGGGACGCCAAGTGGGACGGCCGCATCGCGAAGCCGTAACCCGCCTCGAAGCCCTTTCACTTGCGACGGGGCGGATGCTTGAGAGTATCCGCCCCGGCGACTCCGACAGGTAGAAAACACATGTCCGCTACCGTTTACCCGCCGCGGCTGAAGACAGCCCTGGACGCCCTCTACTACGTCACCGCGACGTTCATATTCGTATACCTTTTCAATTACTTCATCAGCGGACTGGGCGGCCCGACGGTGCTCGCCGTCACCATGGTGCCGGTCTGCTACATCCTGTTCATTCTAGGGGCGCTGCGCGACAACGACCTGTATCCGAAGCTGGGCGTGATGCCCAACATCGCCATAGGCGCGGTGCAGATCGGCCTGGCGCTGATGGTGCTCTATTACATTCGCACTGAATTTTATGACATTCGCACGGTGCGGGCCGGGTTCTGGAATACGGCGGACCTGTGGATGGGCGGCATCATGGCGTTGCTGGTGCTGGAGTACACGCGCAAGCGCCACTTCGTGATCCTGCTGCTGAACATCGTGCTGATCCTCTACGCCGTCTACGGCAATATCGTGCCCGGCACGTTCCATCACCCCGGCATGAGCTGGGAACGCATCGTCACCGCCTCATCCCTGGAAACGACCACCGGCGTTTATTCAAACCTGCCGCAGTTGGCGCTCACCCTGATCGGCTCATTCATTCTGGTCCTCGCGGCGCTGCGCGCCTTCGGCGGCGTCGACTCGATCCTGCTTGGTGCAAGCCTGATTTCCGCAAAGTCCCCCTATGCCCTGCCGCAGGCGGCGGTGATCGGCTCGCTCGGTGTCGCCACGGTTTCCGGCTCCGGCGCCGCCAATGCCGCCGCCACGGGATCGGCCACCATCCCGGCGATGATCCAGTCGGGCCTGCCGCGGTCGACAGCGGCGGCCATTGAGGCCGCGTCGTCGCTCGGCGGCCAGCTAATGCCACCCATCATGGGCATTTCCGCCTTCCTGATGGCCGACTTCCTGGGGGTCAGTTATTTCGACGTGGTCGCCCGCGGCTACGCCCCCGCCGTCATCTACTTCGTCGCCTTGATCGTCTCGGTCTACCTGTTGTCCGTGTCCTTCCGCCCGAAAGGCGAGGTCACGTTGCCGGGCGGCGTTTTCACGGCTGCGGATGCCATCAACATCGCCGTCTTCGCCCTTGTGGTGTTCGGTCTCATCGCCCTGATGGCGATCACCAACATGGCGGCGATGATCGCGGCGCTGTACGTGTTTTGCACGGTGGCGCCGGTGATGTTCGCCCTCGACGCCTATCGCCGGTACCGCGCCGGCGAATGGCGCACGTTTCGCCAGGTCACGGCGCCCCTGGTGCGCATGGTCGATGCCTTTTCCTCCATGACCGCCGACCTGACGCTGCTGCTGGCGGCGCTCTCGATCATGACCGGGGTGTTCGTCATTACCGGGATTCCGACGAAGGTCGGCGCCCTGTTGCTGGAGGCGGCGGGCGTCAACGTTTTCGCCATGGCGGTCATCGCCTTTCTGTTCGGCGCCATTGTCGGCACCGGGCTGCCGCCGGCGCCAACCTACATCCTGACCGCTCTGGTGATCGCACCCCCGATGATCAAGGCCGGTATCGACCCCTGGGTCGTGCATTTCTATGCCTTCTTTCTCGCCGTCTGGGGTGAACTGACGCCGCCGACCTCGGTCGTCGCCGCCGTGACGGCGAAGATCGCGGACGCATCGTTCCTGGGCACCCTTGGGCGGGCGATCGTGCTTTGCCTGTCGCTGTTCACGCTGATGGCCGGCGTGTTCGTGCGGCCCGAACTGGTGAAGGAGCCGGGGGTCGATCAACTCGCCGCCATGTTCCTGATCCTGACCGCCACCCTGGGTATTGTCTTCGCCGTCCAGGCCCGGTTCGGGAAGGCGCGGCGGGCGGACCTGATCACCCGCGGTCTGCTGCTGGCCGTGTCCCTGTTCGCCCTGTTCTGTCCGGATGATGTGATCGCTGCGATCGCCTGCGTTCCGATCCTGTTGATCATCGGCGGCTGGTTCTTTTACCAGCGGCCGCGCCAGATCAGGGAGGTCCGGGCGCTGGGCTGATATTTTCTCAACATGGCGCGCAGATAATTTCAGTTGGCGGAACGGGTGCATCGTTTCTAAAGTCACGGACCCGCAACGGACAAGATAGCCGAGAATCATGACCGAGAACTATGCCTGGGCGCCGGATATATACGACGTCCTGAAGGACCTGGATGTGCGCCAGGTCGCCTACGTCCCCGATGCCGGCCATGCCCGGCTGCTCAAGTTGTGCGAGGCGGATAACGCCATGCGCTGCATTCCGCTGACCACCGAGGAAGAAGGAATCTCGCTTTCCGCCGGCGCCTGGTTGGGCGGCGAGCGGGCGGTGATGCTGCTTCAGTCCTCGGGCGTGGGCAATTGCATCAACATGATCTCGCTGGCCAATACCTGCCGCTTTCCGCTGTTGATGCTGGTCACCATGCGGGCCCAGTGGCGCGAATTTAATCCCTGGCAGAAGCCCATGGGCGAGGGCACGCGCCCGGCCCTGGAAGCCATGGGCGTGAAGTGCACGCAAGTGGACGACCCGGACCAGGTCGGCGAGACCGTGCGCTCGGCGGGCGAACAGGCCTACGGCTGGCCGGACATGGCGGCGGTGCTTCTGCATCAGAAGCTCATGCCGGTGAAGACCTTCGGCAAGTAGGGCAGGAAAGCGAACATGGACAAGCAACGCGCCGACAATTACGAACTGCACCGCCGCGAGGTCGCCAAGACCCTGCTGAAGGACCGTGACGACGACTTCCTGGTCGTCACCGGCCTGGGTTCGCCCAACTGGGACGCCACCAATGCCGGCGACCATCCGCTGACGTTTCCGCTCTGGGGTGCGATGGGCGGGGCCGCCACCATGGGCCTGGGCCTGGCGACCGCGCAGCCGACCAAGCGGGTCATGGTGATGACCGGCGATGGGGAAATGCTCATGGCCATGGGCAGCTTCGCGACCATCGCCGCCCAGGGCGTCGAGAACCTCGCCATCGTCGTGTTCGACAATGAACGCTATGGCGAAACGGGCATGCAGGCGACCCATACGGCCGGTCCGGTGGACCTGGTCGCCGTGGCCAAGGCCTGCGGATTCCCCGTGTCGATCCAGGTCAAGACCGAGGCCGAATTGCAGGCCGCCCTGCCGGCCATCAAGGAAACCAAGGGCCCGGTGTTCGTCGACATCAAGGTCAAGGCCGAGCCGCTGCCCTTCATCCTACCAACCAAGGACGGGGTGCATCTGAAGAATCGGTTCCGGGAAAAGTTGTTGGGGCCGGACAGCCTGCTCTAGGATACCGCCCAACGATAACTGTCTTAGGGAGTGGAAGCCATGAGCGGCGACGATCTGGCGGGCGTGCAGGCCTGCATCCAGGCTTATCTTGACGGGCTGTACAAGGGCGACATGGACCTTCTTTTCAAGAAGGCCTTTCACCCCGACGCGCGCATGAACGCGGCCGACCTGGGCGGCGACCGCATCCATTGGACCATGGCGGAGTTCGAAAAGGTGGTAAAGGAACGGGGTGCCCCCGAGGCGGCCGGATTCCCCCGCAAGGAACGCATCGTCTCCATCGACTTCGCCGGGCCGGACACGGTCAACGTGAAGGTCGAGGTCCTGGTCGGCAAGCGCGATTTCACGGACCTTCTGGCCTGTATCCGCATCGACGGCGAATGGAAGATCATCGCCAAGACCTATTGTCTGACCCGCGAGTACGCGACCAAGGAGGACGTTCTCGCCGCCGTCGGCAACTAACGAAAATTCTGTGGGAGAGAAACCATGAGCAACCTGAAACGCTATCAGATGACCATCGCCGGTAAGAAGGTCGATCCGGCGTCCGGCGAATGGTTCGAAACCGCCAACCCCTATACGGGCAAGGCCTGGGCGGAAATCCCGCGTGGCAATGCGGAAGATATCGACCGCGCGGTCAAGGCGGCCAAGGCGGCCGCAGCCGTCTGGCGGAAGACGACACCGACCCAGCGCGGTCATTTGATGCGCCGGCTGGCCGATCTGATGGCGGAGCGGGCGGACGATCTCGCCGCCACGGAAGTCAGGGACAACGGCAAGCTGATCGCCGAAATGGGGCTGCAAACGAAATACGCGCCCCAGTGGTATCATTACTTCGGCGGCCTGGCCGACAAGATCGAAGGGGCCGTCATCCCCATCGACAAGCCCGATACCTTCAACTTCACACGCAAGGAGCCGCTTGGCGTCGTCGGCATGATCACGCCTTGGAATTCGCCCCTGATGCTGACCGCCTGGAAACTGGCCCCGGCGCTGGCCGCCGGAAACACCGCCGTGATCAAGCCGTCGGAATTCACCTCGGCGTCGGCCCTGGAGTTCGTCGAACTGTTCAAGGAAGCGGGCTTTCCGGACGGCGTGGTGAACGTCGTCACCGGCTACGGCAAGGAAGCGGGCGAAGCGCTGATCACCCATCCGGACGTCGCCAAGATCGCCTTTACCGGCGGGTCGGCCACGGGCAAGCACGTCTATTCCACGGCGGCGCAGTCGTTCAAGAAGGTGTCGCTGGAACTGGGCGGCAAGTCGCCCAACATCGTGTTCGACGACTGCAACGTGGAGAACGCGGTGAAGGGCGTGATCTCGGGCATTTTCGCCGCCACGGGGCAGACCTGCATCGCGGGCTCCCGCCTGTTGGTGCAGAAGTCGATCCACAACGAGTTTGTCGACAAACTGGTGGCCCTCGCCAAGACCGCCAAGATGGGCGACCCCATGGACCCGGACACCCAGGTCGGCCCGGTCACCACGCCGCCTCAGTATGAAAAGATCCTCGGCTACATGGATGTGGCCAAGGGCGAGGGGGCCCAGGCGGTGCTCGGCGGCGGCAAGGCGACGCGGCCTGAATGCGGCGACGGCTGGTTCGTCGAGCCGACCATCTTCACCGGCGTCAACAACCAGATGCGCATCGCCCAGGAAGAAGTATTCGGCCCCGTGCTGTCGGTCATCCCGTTCGAGGACGAGGAAGAGGCGCTGGCCATCGGCAACGACGTTGTCTACGGCCTTGCGGCCGGGGTGTGGACCGAAAGCATCCGCCGCGCCTTCATCATGTCGCAGGAATTGCAGGCCGGAACGGTCTGGGTGAACACCTACCGCGCGGTCTCCTACATGTCGCCGTTCGGTGGCTACAAGCAGTCGGGCCTGGGTCGGGAAAGCGGGCAGGCGGCCATCGAGGAATACCTGCAGACCAAGTCCGTGTGGATTTCCATGGCGACGGAAGTCCCGAATCCTTTCGTAATGCGTTAGTCTTTCCCGATGGGAAAGACCGTCCTCATCACCGGCGGCAGCCGCGGCATCGGCGAGGCCATGGTGCGGCTGTTCGCCGAACGCGGCTGGACGGTCGTCTTCACCTTCGTGTCCAACGCGGCGGCGGCTCACACCGTTGCCAAGGAAGCGGGCGCGCGGGCGATGCGCTGCGATTCCGGCAATGAGGACGACATCCTCGCCCTGTTCGAAACGCTCGACGGCGAGGGTATCGTGCTGGACGCGCTGATCAACAACGCGGGCATATCCGGGCCGCGCCGTCGCGCGGTCGAGGTCACGCGGAACATTCTGGAAGAGGTCACCCGGGTCAACTTCATCGGCCCCGTGCTGTTCTGCCGCGAGGCGGTCAAGCGCATGTCGACCGCCACGGGCGGTAAGGGCGGAGTGATCGTCAACCTGTCCTCGACCGCGACCAAGAAGGGCGGGGCCGGGCAATGGGCGGATTACGCGGCGCTTAAGGGCGCCATCGATGTGTTCACCAACGGCCTGGCCCGGGAGGTCGCGGCGGAAGGTATCCGCGTCAACGCCGTCGCCCCCGGCTATGTGCTGACGGACATGGCGGTGGACGGCGGCATCGCGGCCAACTTCGAGGCCGCCTTGAAATCGGACATCCCCATGGGTCGCATCGGCGAGGTGCGGGAAATCGCCGAGGGCGCTTATTGGTTGTGCACGGACGCCGCCGGTTATGTCACCGGCACGGTCCTAAACGTCGCCGGCGGGCGCTAACAGGCAGCTGTTACGGACGGGTGAAGGCGGTCACGTCCTGGGGTTTCCCCCATTTCAGGATTTCCCGGTGCAGGCGGTCGTATTTCTCCTGCTCCTCGCCGTCGCTGAACAGAGGGTCGCCGGGCAGAGTGATGGTGCTCCGGATTTCCTGCCAGTCGGCATCCGTCAGGGCGCGCAGGGCCGGCGGGAAAAACACCACTTCCTCCATCTGCATGTGACGGCGTTGGAAGCTCAAATAGTCGCCCGCGACATCGACGAACCAGTCGCGGGGCAGTTCCGCATCCTGCATGACGTTGTACAAGGCTGCGGCAAAGCGGCGCGTCAGGGCACCCAGTTTTTCGTGTTCCTTGTCCAGTTCGCCGATGTTCGCCGCGGCGTCGGGATCGCGCAGACGCAGTTTCGCCAGAACAAGGTCTTCGACCGGATGATGATAGAGATCCGGGTAGTTCTGGGTGTAGTCCAGGATATTGCTGACAAGCTCGTAATCGGGCAGATCGCCGGCATCAAAAACGCGCACTTCGCGGGCAATCAAGTCCATCAACCGGGCAAGCTTCCTGTGGTCGTCGCGCAGCTTCCAAATCACGTCGGACATATGCGTCCCTCCGCCTTGCTGATCAGGCAGCTTAACGGCGGTGGGAACAGGATGCGTTGATTTGGGTCAAGCGCATGGGGTGTTGTGGATAACTTTGGGGATAGATGTTGATTTATCGCCCTTTTGCCGCGCACGGGCATGTCGTGCCGGAACCCTGTCCCATGCATGGCGGAAGGCGGCGATTGCACGGTCGCCGGTGTGAAAGGGCGGGGGCGCGGAATGAGGGCGCCGATCCATTGGCCGGTCTCGCGGTATCGATTGTCCCGGGGCGGCCGCAGGAAAAACGGCCGATCGGCCAAGGGGTGTTGCCATCGCGCGGAATTGAATGTCCGCAAACGCCTTGCTGAGCGCGCCTTTCGCATTGCGAAAAGGAAGGGTTCACGCGCCGCGGCCGCGATCCGGCATGATTGATTCCGCGTGCCGGTGAAACTCGTCGGCGGGTTCACGGGAACACAGGGGTTGCGGCGCGCGGAGTTTACATTCCTTCACAGGTCGGTCTGGATTCCGGCTCGGGAAAGGGCGGAATTCGGCGCGCGGCCAGCGCGAAGGTGAAAAAGGGCGAATAATGGCAATCGGCGGCAAATGTGGATATCTCGCGCCGCCGGGTCGGCGGGATTCCGGCCGACGGACCGGGAGTGCGCACATCGTGCGTTCCTGAAATTCGGCGGGTTCGCGCCATCGGCGGGATCGAATTCGTCAATCAGGCTTGCCCCGATGAAGGCGGGATGGTAGCTGGAATGTACACAATATTGGCGGAGAATCGTCCGCCAGAGGAACGTCCCTTAACCGCCCAGGAGCCCACGTCATGTTCGACCGCGATCGTTTCACCCAGGATTGTCTCGACGCCATCCGCGAGACCGACAGTCACATCGCGGTGAAGGAACTGATCGAGCGCGCCTGCAGTGACCCGGCGGACTTGCTGCGCGGCCTGGGCGAGCCGACCAAGGCCGGGCCCGACAAGATTTACGTGTCCGACGAACTGACGATCCTCAACCTCGTCTGGGGCCCCTACATGACCCTGCTGCCGCACAATCACAACATGTGGGCGGTCATCGGCCTGTATACCGGGGCCGAGGACAACGTGTTCTGGAAGAAGGTCGAGGGTGAGCCCGGTCATAGCCGCATTGAGGCCGCCGGCGCCAAGGCGATGCGCCCCGGTGACGTGGCGCCGCTGGGCAAGGACATCGTCCATTCGGTGACCAACCCGGTCGACAAACTGACCGGCGCGCTGCACGTCTACGGCGGAAACTTCTTCGAGGAACCGCGCAGCGAGTGGGAAGCCGAAAGTCTGACTGAGCGGCCCTACGACGTGGCCCGCAACATGGGCCTGTTCGAAACCTACAATCAAAAGCTCCAGGCGGCGGAATAGCGGCCCGGTCCGCGCCCCCATGACCCGCCGGACGGCGTGACGGCCATGCGGCGGTTCCTGATATCCCTGGGCGTGTTCGCCGCCGTCGCCTCGGCGGTGACGGCGCTGTGGGCCTGGCTGGGGCGCCCGGTCGAGATGGCGGATGTGCCGGGCGGGCGCTTCGACTGCCTGTCCTATGTGCCGACGACCGCCACCGGCCATCCTCTGATGGGGCCGGACTACGACCTGCCCTCCGGACTGATCGAACGCGATCTGGAAACGCTCTCGAAGCTGACCGACTGCGTGCGCACCTATTCCTCCTATGGGGTGCAGGCGGGCGTGCTGCCGGCTGCCGCCAAGCTCGGCATGAAGGTGCTGCTGGGCGTCTGGATCGGTACCGAGGACAAACGGAACCGGATCGAGATCGCGGCCGCCCTGCGGGTCGCCGCGCGTCATCCCGAGGCCGTGCGCGCCATCGTGGTCGGCAACGAAGTCCTGTTGCGCCGTGAGATGACGGGCCAGCGCCTAGCCGGGATCATCCAAAGCGTCAAGGCGCGTACCCCGCTGCCCGTGGCCTATGCGGACGTGTTCGATTTCTGGGAACGTCATCCGGCCGTCGCCGAGGCCGTGGACCTGATGCTGATCCACGTCCTGCCCTATTGGGACGACCCGGCGCCGCGGTCGGTGCGCGCGGCGCAGGACGGCGTGCGGGCCACGGTCGCCCGGGCACGGGCCGTGTTCCCCGATGCCCGGATCGAAATCGGCGAAACCGGCTGGCCCAGCGCCGGGCGCACGCGCGGGGCCGGGGTGCCCAGCCGCGTCAACCAGGCGCGGTTCCTGCGCGAATTCGCGGCCCAGGCCCGGACCCTGGGCGTGCCCTACAACGTGGTGGAGGCCGTGGATCAGCCGTGGAAGCGCGTGCCGGAGGGCACCGTGGGCGGGTTCTGGGGCGTGCTCGACGCTGACCGCGCGGCCAAGTTCCCGCTGTCCGGACCAGTCCGCGAATGGCCCGACTGGCCGCTCGCGGCCGGCTTCTCGACGGCGCTCTGCCTGCTGTTCCTGGCCGGGCTTTCCATGTCGGCACGTACCGTCCGGCCCGCCGCCGTCCTGAAGGTCGGCTTGGCGGGTGGGGCGACGGGAACCTGCCTGTGGATGCTGGCGGCCCAGGTCGAGGCCGCCGCCATCGGGCTCCTGGGCGGGCTGGCCGGCGTCTATCTTCTGGTGCTGGCGGCCGGGGGCGGCGTGCTCCTGGCGGCGCAAGCCGCCCGGATGCCGCTGATTGAGACTTTACGTCCGGCACCTTTGGGCGAGGTGCTTGAAGGATTGCGCCGTCGCCGTCTGTCGCATGAACAGGTCCTAGGCCTGATCCGCTGGGCGGTTTTGCTGCCGGCGGGCATCCTGGCTTTGGCCTTGGCCGCCGACGGACGCCACCGGGATTTCCTGCCCCTGGCCTTCGTCCTGCCGGGGCTGGCCTTGGCCGTGCTGACTTGGCGGGGGCGGGGGGCACGGACGGGCCGGCCCGAAGACGCCTGGATCGCGGTGCTGTTGGCCGTCACCGGGCTGCTTGCCGTGGATGCGTCGGGTAATCTGGAGGCCCTGGCCTGGGCCGGGACCTGTCTGCTGCTTGCCCTGCCAGGCCTGCCGGCGGCGCTGGGCGAGCTACGGTTTCTCGGCCGGGCCCTGGCGGCGCAGGGCCAGGGTAACCAGGGCCAGGACCACGGCCGCTGACGCCGCCGTGGCGTTGTAGAGAACCAGTCCGGCCCCGCCGAGGGCCAGGGCGCCGTGGGCGGCCATGGCATGACGGCGGGGATCGGGAAGAAAGCTCAGAAGAGCGCAGGCGAGCGCCGCCAGACCGAGGGCGTTCCACCCCACGGCAAACATCAAGCCCCGGCGCAGCACGCACCACCAGGGGCCGGCCTGCTCGCAGGCGGCGCCGATCTGTTCCGGTTCGATGAAGCCGTAACGGAGGCCGAGGCCGAGTAGCGCGGCGGCCACGGCCAGGATGAGGCCGCCCAGAGGACGGGCGGCCTTGAACGGCGCCGAAAGGGTTGCGGTGATACGTCCCGTCATGGCGCGATAGGGGCGGATTTGCGGACGGCTGTCAACGCGGGCGAACCATCGTTAAAGCAGGTCGCTGAAATAGGCCAGGTGTGTGGTGTCGCAGCGCGAGATGCGCAGTTCCACCGGCGTGCCGTCGAGGGTCTGGGCGATGCGCTCGATGCGCAGCAGGGGGGTCCCCCGGTCCAGGCCCAGGTGGGTGACGTCGTCGGGCCCGGCGGCCTCGGCGGTGATCTTTTCGACCGCGCGGTGGACGATCACGGCGAAGCGGTCCTGGTAAAGCTGATAGAGCGTGTTGGGCAGCTGTGTCCTGTTGAGGTCGCCCAAGCCGGGGAACAGGTCGTCGGGCAGGATGATGAGTTCCAGGATCGCGCGCCGCGCCATCAGCTCGCGCACGCGCTTGATCTCGACCACCCTGGCCTGGGGGGAAAGGCTGAGGGCCAGGGCCTCGGCCTGAGTCACGCGCCGCTGCGTCATCGACAGTACGCGGGAGGTCGGCAGGCGCCGCTCGCCATCCGCCGCCAGCAGGTGGAAGAAGTGGAAGCGGTCGCGTTCCGGCCCATGAGCATGGACGAAGGTGCCGCGCCCCTGATGGCGGATCACCAGGTTCTCCCGCGCCATTTCATCCAACGCCCGGCGCACCGTGCCCTGGGCCACGCCGAAGCGGGCGGCCAGTTTCTGTTCGGAGGGCAGGGGGTCGGTCACCGGATGGCGGCCCTGGGCGATCTCGCGCAAGAGCGCTTCGCGCACCTGGCGGTACAGCGGTCCGTCGCCGGAACGCGGCCGGTCTCCCCAGGTTTCAGGCATGTGCGGTCCCTTTGCCGAAAAAACACTAAGTCATATATAAGAGTTATAAGACTTTCTTGACGGCGGCAAGAGCCAAGGACTATTGCGGGTACGGGCCACTGAACAAAGGGGACATCAATCCCGGCCCGCATGCGACGTTTGAGGAAACCCAGGGCGCACCCTGAACCCATACCGTTCGGCGCAAGGCCGTTCCCCCGATCCCGCCGCAGGCTCAGGTTTACGGCGGCGGCAGGGGCCGGAGTTTTGCGCGGAACCTGGACCCGGAGGACAAGTCTTGTCGATTCATAAACAGATCGTCACGGACATGGTGAACAACAACATCGAGTTCATCACCACTGTTCCGTGCAAGCAACTCGGCGGCGTGATCGAGGAAGCCGAAAACCACCCCAGCATCATGCACGTGCCGTGCAACAAGGAAGACGAAGGCATGGGCCTGTGCGCCGGCGCCTTCATGGGCGGCAAGCGGTCGGCCATCATCATGCAGAACACGGCGCTGGGCGTGACGCTCAATTCGCTGGCGACGCTGATCCAGTTCTATCACATCCCGCTGCCCATGCTGATCAGCTACCGCGGCGAGCTGGGCGAACCGGTGGCCTGCCAGGTCGAAATGGCCCTGCACACCAAGGCGCTGCTGGCGCAGATGCTGATCCCGACCTACCACTTCCACAAGCGGGAAGACGCGGGCGAGCTCGACAAGATTCTCAAGTACACCTTCATGTGCAACAAGCCGGTGGCCATTCTGACCGACGCCACCTTCTGGAAAGGGGAATGACCATGATCCGCTCCGAAGTCCTGAAAAGCCTGATCCCGGTCATTTCCGATCAGTTCGTGGTCTGCAACATCGGCCTGCCCAGCCAGGAACTCCACCTGATGGACGACCAGCCGACCAACTTCTACATGCTCGGCACCATGGGCCTGTCGTCGTCCATCGGCCTCGGCCTGGCGCTTGCGCAGAAGCAGACCATCATCGCCATCGACGGCGACGGCTCGGTCCTGACCAACCTGGGCACCCTGCCGACCATCGGCAACAACGTGGCCGACAACTACATCCTGTTGATCATCGACAACGGCAGCTACGGCTCGACCGGCGATCAGCCGACCTATGCCGGCAAGAAGACCTCGCTGACCAAGGTCGCCGAAGCCTGTGGCTGCGACAACGTGATCGAGTGCAAGGCCGAAGACACGGCCCAGGTCATGAAGGACGCCATCGCCTCGAAGAAGCAGACGGTCATCGTCTGCAAGTGCGAGTCGGGCAACATCCCGGTTCCCAACATCACGATGGACCAGGTCGTGATCCGCGACCGTTTCATGAAGGCGCTTGAAGCGGCCAACGCTTGATTTGAACCTTCTCACTGCCTCACTGTCTCTGTGGTTCATTTTCACCACAGAGGCGGTGAGACAATGAGATTGATTTTATCTCTGCGCTGCGCATCCGCACCTTGCCAACGCATCGCGAACCTTTAAGGTTCGCTGGCTTCCGTGGGCCGTCTTCCGGCGGCCTCCGCCATTGGAGTTTGCCCCGATCATGCCCGACATCCTCATCACCGAGTTCATGGAAGAGTCCCAGGTCGCGCGTCTGGCCGAAAGCTACGACGTGTCCTATCAGCCGGACTTGGTGGCCGAACAAGACAAGATCCCGGCTCTGATGGCGGGCGTGCGCGGCCTGATCGTGCGCAACGCGACCCAGGTGCGGGGGGCCGTGCTCGACGCCGCCGACAAGCTGGAATGCGTCGGGCGCCTGGGTGTCGGGCTCGACAACATCGACATGGACGCCTGCAAGGCGAAGGGCGTGAAGGTGTTCCCCGCCATCGGCGCCAATTCCGATTCCGTGGCCGAACTGGCCATGGGCGCCATCTATGTGATGTTCCGCCGCTCCTTCCTGGCGACGCCGGATGTGATCGCCGGCAAGTGGCCGCGGCTGGAACTCATGGGCCGCGAGGTTCAGGGCAAGACGCTGGGCATCATCGGCATGGGCTGGACCGGGCAGGCCCTGGCCTGGCGCGCGCGCGGCAACGGCATGCACCGCATCGGCTTCGATCCCTGGGTCAAGAAGGACGATCCGCGCTGGGCCGACTGCAAGGTCGAGCGCGCGGAAACGCTCGACGACCTGCTGCCCCGCTGCGACGCGATTTCCATCCACGTGCCGCTGACCGACGACACGCGGGGCCTGTTCAACGCCCAGACCATCGCCAAGATGAAGGACCGCGCCGTTCTGATGAACCTGTCGCGCGGCGGCATCGTCGACGAACAGGCCATGGTCGATGCGCTGAAATCCGGCAAGCTGTGGGGGGCCTTCACCGACGTGTTCGTGGAGGAGCCCCTCAAAACGCCCAACATCTTCGACGGCGTGCCCAACCTGTACTGCACGCCCCATGTCGGCCCGCGCACGGAAGAGGGCGAGGGCAAGGTGTCCACCGTCACCGCCGACGCGGTGCTCAACTGTCTGAACGGGAACTAACACGATGGCGATCAAGACCCTGGAAGAACTCGAACAACTGGCCTTCAAGGTCTTCCTCAATTCCAACGTTTCGGAAAACAACGCGGCCCATGTCGTGCGCGCCCTGGTTCAGGCCGAAGCCGACGGCGTGCCGTCGCACGGCCTGTCGCGGGTGCCCAGCTATGCCGATCAGGCGAAAAGCGGCAAGGTCGACGGCCACGCCATCGCCCGCCTGGAACAGACGGCGCAGGCGGCCCTGCGCGTCGACGCCAACGGCGGCTATGCCTATCCGGCGATCCACCTCGGCCTCGGCCGCGCCATCACCCTGGCTCAGGAAACCGGCATCGTCGGCCTCGCCATCGGCAATTCGCACCACGGCGGCGTCGGCGGCCATCCGGTCGAAGCCGCCGCCCGCAAGGGCCTGATCGCCATGGGCTTCCTCAACGCGCCGGCGGCCATCGCCCCGTGGAACGGCAACCGGGCGCTGTACGGCACCAACCCCATCGCCTTCGCCTGCCCGCGCCGCAATGCCGACGGCACGGACTGGGGCGATCCCATCCTGGTCGATCTGGCGCTCTCCAAGGTCGCGCGCGGCAAGATCATGATGGCCGCCAACAAGGGCGAGCCGATCCCCGAGGGCTGGTCCACGGACAAGCACGGCAAGCCGACCACGGACGCCAAGGAAGCCCTCGACGGCGGCCTGATGATCCCCATGGGCGACGCCAAGGGCGCGGCCCTGGTGCTGATGGTGGAAATCCTGGCCGCGACGCTGACCGGCTCCAACCACGGCTTCGAGGCCTCCAGTTTCTTCGCCGCCGACGGCGCGCCGCCCAAGGTCGGCCAGTTCTTCATCCTGATCGATCCGTCCGCCTTCGCCCACGACGACGAGGAAGCGGCCGAAAACCGCTTCATCGAACGCATCGGTACCCTGGTCCAGGCCATCACCGACCAGGACGGCGCCTGGCTCCCCGGCGTCGACCGCTGGGCCAACCGCGCCAAGGCGAACGCGGAGGGTGTGAACGTGCCGGATAATCTGCTGGAGGATCTGGAAGCCCGCGCGGCGGGATAACCGCCAAACCTTCCCCGATATCGTCATGCCCGTGCTCGACACGGGCATCTACGCCTTCTTTCTCATCCTGCCTTCTCACTGCCTCACCGCCTCTGTGGTTCAACCATTCCAAAGGTCACCACAGAGGCAGTGAGACGGTAAGTCTACGGCGTCATTCCCGCGAAAGCGGGAATCCATACCCCTGGACCCCCGCCTTCGCGGGGGTGACGAAGTGTGGGCGCCGGTCGAGGCCGCTCTGTGGTCTCCGTGACAGGCTCTGTGTGCTTTTACTCGGTCGAACCCTGCACCAGCCTTTCCGGGAACCCCCATTAATGGGTCACAGAGAGCACAGAGGAGACACAGAGATCACGGAGGAGGGAAAAACATCATGGACAGAAAATACGCTGTCTTCGAAATTTTTGAGTCAGGCTTGCTTCTCATCCCTTAATAATATGTAACATATTATTTTTGACGGCAATGTTATAATAGGTTACATATTGGGGCTGTCCCAGATAATTACCTGAGATGACGTTTAACCCATTGT
>TARA_R110000772_G_scaffold73216_4_pt1 | contig 102765 bp, 94 predicted proteins | sample TARA_R110000772 | Tara Oceans TARA_R110000772 (sample SAMEA4397948) | marine metagenome | biome: Polar Biome; feature: [SRF] surface water layer (ENVO:00010504); material: water (ENVO:00002006), including particulate matter (ENVO:01000060) such as... | depth 5 m | reverse complement strand
CAGACCCGCCGTGGCGGCCCAATGCGCCGGGGTCAGGCGCGGCAGGCATGCGGTCATGTTCTTCACTTTTCGTTGCCAGTACTGCCGTGTGGCCAAGATGTGGTCGGCCCACGGGGGTTGCAAGGCCTTATCGCGCTTGGCCGCCGTTCGGGCATGCGACCCTAAATGCCTAGCAATGGGTGCGACATCAGGGCCGCATTGCGACCATTCCATGGCAACTTGTAACAGAAAGCGGCCGCCTGTCGTCGATCACCGTTTTACCGGCCACCGCAGGGCGGTAGGGACAGCAGATAGGCGACGAGGTCGCGGCGCTCCCGGTCGTCCTTGATTCCGTCATAGGTCATGGTCGTGCCGGGCACGACCCCCAACGGGTCGGCCAGGAACCGATCAAGGGTCTGGGTGTTCCAGGTGAACCTCGCGGCCCGCAGGGCGTCGGAATACTCGAACCCGGAAAGGCCCCCGGCCTGCCGGCCGTTGAGCCCGCAATGGCGTGGGCCGACCCGGTCATGGGCGATGGCATGGCAGGCCAGGCAGCGGTCGTAAACCTGTTTGCCGCGGGCGGGGTCCGGGGCAACGGTGGCCGGTGCCGGGGACGCGGCGGCGATGACCGCCGCCGCCAGCGGTCCGGCCCAGGCCCGACGAAGGGCGGCGTGGGCGCGGTCGGCGGTCCCCTTTCGGGGACCGCCACCGGCTGCGCCGAAGGGGGTGCGGCGCGCGGGCATTACGATACGAAGGCCACGGGAACGGGATTCTGGCCCAGGGTGTTGCGCAGCACCGCCCAATGCATGGCCTCGTCGCCGAGGATGCTGGCCGCCGCCTTGGCCAGATCGCGGTTCTGGAACAAGGGCACGGCGCCCAGGTAGGCGCTGACCGCGCCCTTTTCCAAACCGGCGGCGAAGCCCAGCACGTCGTTCTGGGACTTCAACTGATCAACCGGGAAGTCATAAGCCTTTTTCGCGTCGACAGGGTTTCCGCCGAGCGACCGCACGGTCTTGGCCAGGACATCCGCGTGTTCCTTGTGGTGGCCCTGGAACTGCACGGCAAGGTCCAGTACCGGCTTTTTCAGCAAGCCGCTTTCGGCCCCGACCTGATAGGCGGCGATGGCTTCCAGTTCGGCCCCGAGGGCGGTGTTCAGGATCGAGATGTCGGCGGCGCTGGCGCTGCTGCCGGCGGCGGCGCTTTCGCATCCGGCAAGCATGGCGACGGCGGCGGCTGACAGGGTCAGGGTGCCGGCGCCGCGCAGGAAGCTGCGGCGGGGCAGGATCAGGCCGCTGTCGGTCTCGGCCAGGGGGGCGGGTTGGATATCGGTCATGGTGGTCTCCTTTGGTTTGCTTGGGTGGGTGATCGAACTTGGGCAAAGGGGTGGCGTCAGCGCCCGATGGGGCGCCTGGACCTCAGGAAGGTTCCTGGGGGATCAGTCGGGTGAGGGTGTCAGGCGGTCGAGAACCCCGTTGACGATGCGGTCGCAGCGCGCGCCGGCGAAGGGATGGACGTCTTGCAGGGCGCTGCCGGCATCCCGATCGAGCAGGTCGCGCAGCCGCGCCCGGGCCCGGTGGAACCGGGTGCGGACCGTCGATGGTGGAATGCTCAGCATGTCCGCCGTCTCATCGACGGAAAATTCCTCGATCCCGCGCAGGACGAAGACCGCCCGGAAATCCTCGGGCAACTGGGCGATGGCGGCTTCGAGATAGCGGCGGATCTGATCCCGCGCCGCGTCCTGTTCCGGCGTGGTGGCCTGGGCGACCAGCCCGCCCGCCGGGCGCAGATGGGCGGCCATGGAAATCACGTTTTCCATCGTATCCAATGGTTCGGTCATGCGGGTTTTCCTGCCGCGGTTGTAGACTTCATGAAGGGCGATCTTGACCAGCCAGGTCGACAGCCGCGCCCGCCCGTCGAATCGGTCGATCGCCCGGAATGCCTTGATGTAGGTTTCCTGGATGACGTCCTCGGCATCCGCGTCGCCGGGCACAAGGTTGCGGACGAAGCGGTAGAGCAGCCGGTTGTGGGCGCGCATGATGGCTTCGAACGCCGCGTGGTCGCCGGCGCGGGCCCGGCCGATGATGGCCTCCGTCATCGTGACGTCTTTGTGAACGGGCTTCCTGGCGCTGTGCATTGAATTTCGTCCTCGGGCGGTTAACTGTGTCTGGTCATTGGACGCGGCCGTGCGCGAAAAGGTTCCCGCCTTTTTTCAGATCATGCGTGACAGCCCGGATCGCAATGACATTTATCCGCCGCAACGGTGCGGGAGGGCCGGCATGGGATCGGAAAATCTGGACAAGGTGTTAAAGCGGGCCCGTGCCTGCACCACCTGCACGGACCATCTGCCGCTGGGCCCCAGGCCCGTGGTGCGCATGGCGCCCTCGGCCCGGGTGCTGCTGATCGGCCAGGCGCCGGGGACCAAGGTTCATGCCTCGGGCGTGCCCTGGGACGACAAGTCCGGCGAACGGCTGCGCGACTGGCTGGCGGTCGGCCCCGACGTATTTTACGATGAAACCCAAATCGCCATCATGCCCATGGGGTTCTGTTATCCGGGGCGCGCCCCCAAGGGCGGCGACAACCCGCCGCGCCCGGAATGCGCGCCGCAATGGCACGCGGCCCTGCGCGCCCTCTTGCCCGAGGTGCGCCTGACCCTGCTGATCGGCACCTATGCGCAGAAATATCACCTGGGCGGCCGTGCCCCCGCGACCATGACGGAAACGGTCGCCCGCTGGCGCGATTTCCTGCCGGACTATCTGCCGACCCCCCATCCCAGTTGGCGCACCACCCATTGGATGGCCAAGAACCCCTGGTTCGAATCGGACCTGCTGCCCGACCTCCGCCGCGTTGTGGCCAAGGCCCTGGCCTGATCCCCGGTCCCCGCGCCCGGCCCCTTCCCGGGCGGGGTCTTGACGCCGGGCATCGGGGGCGCGATGCTTGGCCGATAAGCGCATCCGCTTGAGCTTGTTTTGCGAACATGCCGGGGAACGGGACGGGGATCCCTTGGAACACATCGCCGCATCGGACATTCTGCGCCGCCTGGAATTCGACAATCCCTGGTGGGCCTTTCGCTCGGGCACGCGGGTGCGCTTCCGTCACCCGCCGCAGCGCGGCTTCGCCCGCGATTTCGCGGCCCGGGCCCTCGATGCCGCGCTCGACGTGCCGCTGATCGCCGCCGGCCCGCCGGGGGCCGGCAAGACCATCGTTTTGCGCCAGACCCTGGCCGCCGTGGTCCGCGCCGGCATCTCACCCATACGCATCGCCTATCTGTCCTTGGGCGCGCCCGTGTTTTCCGGCGAGGATCTGGCGGCCCTGGCCGACCGGGTGCTCGACCGCTTCGCCTACGGCCGCGACGAAAAGGTGTTCCTGTTTTTCGACGATCTGGATTACGCCGCCGACGGGGTGGGTCAACTGGCGGCCCTGCAAACGCGCCTGCCCAATGCGCGGCTGATCGCCAGCCTGTCGTCGGGCGCCCCCCGCCTGACCCCGGGACGGGCCGAGATCGCAAACGACGGCGGGGCCGGCGCCGTCGAGGTCCGTATTCTGCCGCCGCTTAGCTTCGCCGAATTCATGGGGTTCCGGCGCACGGACGCGGGCGGCGTGCTGCCCGAGGCCGGATCGTCCCTGCCGCTCGACGCGGCGGGGATCGCGGCCCTAAACGCGGAATTCGCGCGCTATGTCGCGTTCGGCGGTTTCCCGTCCGGCATCGCCGCCAAGCGCGAGGACGAATCTCCCCCGGCCCTGGTCCGCGACGCCCTGCTGCACGACGTCCTGCACCGCGACCTGGCGGCCTTCGCCGGGGTGATCGAGCCGCGCGAGCTGGGCCGCCTGTTCGCCGTCCTGGCCCGCAACACGGGCGGCGAGGCCGCCATCGAGGATTTGGCCAAGGCCACGGGCGTGGCCAAGAACACGCTGCGCAAGTATCTCGATTTCCTGGAAGGGGCGTTTCTGATCCGCCGCGTGCCGCGCCTCAACCGCGACGGCCGGCCGTTCCAGCGCCAGGTGCTGTTCAAGGTCTATCTGACCTCGCCGACCCTCTACACGGCCCTGTTCGGCCCCGTCGCCCCCGACGATCCCGACTACGGGCGGTTGGTGGAGACGGCGGTCGCGGCCCAATGTTTCGCCACGGGTCTGGCCGACCGCCTGGCCTACGCCAGCTGGAAGGGCGGGATGGTCGATCTGGTCCTGCTCGACAAACCGGACGGCCGCCCGGAACAGTTGTTTCAGTTCGACTGGTCGGGGGCGGTGGCGGCGTCGGACAACGGGCCGGACACCATGGTCAACTTCGCCGTGCGTACCAATCCGGACGCGCGGATGACGTTGTTGACCAAGGCGCGCGGCGGCCCGGCGCGGCGCGGCGGGCTTGATCTGACCCTGGTGCCGGCGGCGCTCTACGCCTATTGGCTGGGCACGCGGAAAGCCTGAGTTACCGGCCCGCGGCCGCTTCGGCCAGCAGCCAGTCGCGGAACGCCTTGACCGGAACCTCGTCGCGGCGCGCTTGGCGGGACACGAAATAACATCCCTCGCCACGCAAAAGATCGCGCTGGAAGGGCGCGGCCAGGCGCCCGGCCTCCAACGCGTCGCGCACCTGGGCCTCGCGGGTTATGGCGATGCCCATGCCGGCCTCGGCGGCGTCGAGCGCCATGGTCGTCAGGTCGAAGGTCTGGCCCTGATCCGGGTCGACGGCCGATGCCGGCACCCCCGCCGCCGTCAGCCAGCGCGCCCAGTCACCGCGCCGGTGGTAGGTGTGCAGCAGCGTGTGGCCGCGAAGGTCGCGGGGATCGGCAAGCGGCCGGTCGCCTTCCAGCAGGCGCGGATGGCACACGGGAAACACGTCTTCCTTGAACAGCAAATCCGCCGTCATGCCGGGCCAGGCACCGGCGCCGAACTGGATCGCCGCGTAAACGTCGTCGCGGTCGAAATCGATGGGCCGGGCACTGGTCGCGATATGCACGGAAATGTCCGGATGCAGGGCCTGAAACCGGCCCAGGCGCGGCACCAACCAGCGGATCGCGAAGGTCGGGGTGACATGGATGTGCAGTTCGGTCGAGGCCTGGTTGCGCGACAATGCCCGGCAGGCCAGGTTGATCTGGCCGAAGGCGTCGGCCAATTGCTGGGCCAGGCGTTCGCCCTCGAAGGTCAGGCGCCGTGCGCCGCCCTCGACCTGGAACAGGCGAATGCCCAGCCAGTCCTCCAGGTTCTTGACCTGATGGCCGACCGCCGAGGGGGTCACGCAAAGCTCGTCCGCCGCCCGCGCCAGGGTGCCGAGCCGGGCCGTGACCTCGAAGGCGCGCAGCGCGTTGAGCGGCGGAATGGATTGCACCATATGCGGAGATTTCCTCAAACACTTCGATAGATTTGATCGTTTGCCGCTTTTTGGCGGCGGCGTAGAATAGCGCCAAGAACCCGGAATGCAAACGGGCCGGAAAACGACGTAGAAAAACTAGGGACGCATCCACCATGGACATGACCGTTGAACGGCTCGGGGGCAGTTTCGCCGCCCGGGTCTCCGGGATCGACGCCGGAAATCTCACCAACGCCCAGGCCGCCGATCTGCATCAGGCCTATCTCGACCACAAGGTGCTGGTCATTGAGGGACAGGACCTTTCCGTCGCCCAGTTCGATGCCTTCGGCACCCTGTTCGGCGAGACCGTCGAACATCCGGTGAAGAACTTCCTGCACCCGGACTTTCCCAAGGTCATGGTGCTGTCCAACTCGACCCGCCACGGTAAGCCCGTGGGCGTGAAGGACGCGGGCTCGTTCTGGCATTCCGACCGTTCCTACATGGAGCGCGCGGCCGATGCGACGATCCTCTATTCCATCGAAATTCCCGACGAAGGCGGCGACACCTTCTTCGGCGACATGGAAGCGATCTACGACGCCCTGCCGGACAAGACCAAGGCCCGCATCGACGGGCGGCAGTACGTATCGCAGTACCGCTGGTGCACCAACCGGGGCGATCCGGAATCGCGCTGGAACTTCCTGACCCCGGAAGAAATGGAAAAGACCCCGCCGGTCGTCCGCCCCATCGTGCGTACCCATCCGGAAACGGGGCGCAAGGGGCTGTTCGTGTTCCCGGGGGCGTCGGCGGGCGTCAAGGGCGTCGTCGGCATGGACGCCATCGAGAGCGCCGACCTGCTGGACGAACTGTTCGATCACATGACGCAGCCGGAGTTTCATTTCCAGTTCAAATGGCGCGACCCCGGCACCATCGTGCTGTGGGACAACCGCTGCGTCATGCACCGGGCGACGACCAAGAACCTGCCGCCGGACAAGGTGCGCAGCCTGCACCGCATCTCGACCCTGGGCGGCGTGCCCGCCTGAACCCCAGCAGTAGGAGACGACACGGATGAGCGGCAAGATCGCCCTGATGGTGGAATTCGGCGTCAAGGCAGAGCGGCGGGCCGACTTCCTCGCGCTGATGCGCTCGCACGCCAAGATGACGTTGGACAGCGAGCCGGGCTGCGAGAAGTTCGACGTACTCGACCCCATGGAGGCCAGCGACAGCGTATTCCTCTACGAGCTTTATACGGACAAGGCGGCAGTCGATGCGCATATGAACTCGGCGCTGCTCGCCTCCACCCGCGGCAGCTACGACGACATGATCACGTCCAAGCGCGTCGTGTGGTGCGGGGTAAGTTGAGAAAGAGGGACCGACAGCCATGACCATGGCCGTGGACCGGTTGGGCGCCGGATTCGTCGCCCGGGTGACGGGGGTGGACCTGGGCCGCCTGTCCGCCGCCGACAGCGCCGCCCTGCACCAGGCCTATCTGGACCACAAGGTCCTGGTGGTGCCGGACCAGAACCTGACCCTCGATGCCTTCGCCGACTTCGGCCGCCGGTTCGGGCCGATCGCCAAGCACCCGGTGGCGCGTTTCACGCACCCCGATCACCCCGACGTCATGGTGCTGTCCAACGATACCCGGTTCGGCAAACCGGTGGGCCTGCGCGACGCCGGGTCCTACTGGCATTCCGACCGCGCCTACATGGCGGAAACGGCCAACGCCACCATCCTCTATTCCCGGGAAATTCCGGACGACGGCGGCGACACCCTGTTCGCCGACCTGGAGGCCGCCTATGAGGCCCTGCCGGGTGACCTGAAGGCGCAGATGGAGGGCCGGCGATACATCTGCCACTACCGCTGGACAGCCGACCGCGATGATCCGGACTCGCGCTGGAAGCGCCTGACGCCCGAGGAACAGGACGCCACGCCGCCGGTCGAACGCCCCTTGATCCGAACCCACCCGGAAACGGGGCGCAAATCCATCTTCGTCTTTCCCGGCGTCGCCTGCGGCGTGCGCGAGGTGATCGGCATGGACGACGCGGACAGCGGGCCCATGCTGCGGCGCGTGTTCGACCACATGACGGACGAGAAATTCCAGTACCGCTTCCGCTGGCCGGGGCCGGGCGTGGTGGTGTTGTGGGACAACCGCTGCGTCATGCACAAGGCGACGACGAAGCAGCTGCCGCCCGACAGGCTACGCACCCTGTTCCGTGTCAGCACCATGGCGGGTGTGCCGGAGTAGGGCGCATTCCCCCGCCGTCATGCCCGTGCCTGACACGGGCATCACGCCTTCCTTTCCCCGGATTTCGACTTGACCGGGACGTGGGTGGCCGGGTCTGGGCCCGGCCATGACGATCATTGGGCGAATTTACGGATCGGAGACAGGTAAATGGCCGTCTTCCGAATCAAACCGGACGGCAGAAGGGCATGCCCGGGGGTGGCGGAAAAAAGCGAGATCAGCCGCCGTTGCGCTTCAAGGTCATCAGGCGCAGGGCGTTCAGCTTGATGAAGCCCTGGGCGTCGCGCTGGTCGTAGACCTGGTCTTCCTCGAAGGTGACCAGCGCCTCGTCGTACAGGCTGTTGGGCGACTTGCGGCCCGTGACCATGACGTTGCCCTTGTACAGCTTAAGCCGCACCGTGCCGGTCACGCGCTCCGCAGCCTTGTCGATGGCGGCTTGCAGCATGACCCGCTCGGGCGCGAACCAGAACCCGTTGTAGATCAACTCCGCGTAACGCGGCATCAGCTCGTCGCGCTGATGCATGGCGCCACGGTCCAGCGTGATGCTTTCCATGGCGCGGCGGGCGGCGAACAGCACGGTGCCGCCGGGCGTCTCATACACGCCGCGCGACTTCATGCCGACGAAGCGGTTTTCCACGATGTCCAGAATGCCGATGCCGTTGGCCCCGCCCAGTTCGTTCAACTTGGTCAAGAGGGTGGCGGGCGACATCTTCTCGCCGTTCACGGCGACGGCGTCGCCGCGCTCGAAATCGATGGTGATTTCCGTGACCTTGTCCGGCGCGTCCCAGGGGGCGACGACGCGGGTGTAGATGCTGTCATCGGCCTCGACCCAGGGATCTTCCAGCACCTTGCCTTCGGACGAGATGTGCAGAAGGTTGGCGTCCTGGGAATAGGGGGCCTCGCCGCGCTTGTCCTTGGGGATCGGGATCTGGTGTTTTTCCGCGTATTCGATCAGCCGGGTGCGCGACGTCAGGTCCCATTCCCGCCACGGCGCGATCACGCGGATGCCGGGGTTCAGCGCGTAGTAGCCCAATTCGAACCGCACCTGGTCGTTGCCCTTGCCGGTGGCGCCGTGGGAGACAGCATCCGCCCCAGTCTCGGCGGCGATCTCGATCTGCCGCTTGGCGATCAGCGGTCGCGCGATGGAGGTGCCCAGCAGGTAGGTGCCTTCATACAGGGCGGCCCCCCGGAACATGGGGAACACGTAGTCGCGCACGAATTCCTCGCGCAGGTCCTCGACGAAGATCTGCTTAATGCCCAGCATCTCGGCCTTCTTGCGCGCCGGTTCCAACTCGCCGCCCTGGCCCAGGTCGGCGGTGAAGGTCACGACCTCGGCGCCATAGGCGTCCTGCAACCAGCGCAGGATGACCGAGGTATCCAGGCCGCCCGAATAGGCGAGCACGACTTTTTTCACGTCTTTGGTCATGGCGGGTTCCCTGATGCGGCGCGGGCGGCAAGCGGCCCGGCGGAAAGACGGCGCAGTATAGGGATTTCACATGCCGCCGCAATACGCGGGCCGGCAAAAATCCACCAGCCGGCGGGATCAGAAATTATACATCACGCTGGCCGAGAACAGGTTGGAATAGGCGGTATCGGACAGGATGTAGAGCTCCCATTCGCCGCGCAGGGCCATGCGGTCGGAAAACCGGTAGTCCGCCCCTAGGCCGAGCACGACGCCCGTCCCTGTTTCTTCCTGGCGGACGACGGAGGCGGAATTGTCGGCATCCTCCCACCACAGGCTGAAGCCGGCGCGGACAAACGGCTTGAGGGCCGTGTTCAGGGGCAGGCTCAACAGGGCGCTTGTCGTGAAGGCATGGAACTGGCTTTCCGCCGAAGCGCCGCTGGCAAAGCCCTCATCGAACGCGCCGACCTTGCCGATCGAGGCCTCGAAGGCCAGGACGTCGTTGGGCCGGTAGCCGCCGAAAATTTTCCAGGCGAAGGGTTTTTCGTTGAGTGTCGTGTTCGCGTTGTCGCTTTCGTATTCGAACACACCCAGGCCCAGGCCGATACCGGCGTAGAACCGCTGCGGGTGGACGGACCTCTGGTCTTCGACGGGCACGGACTGTTTTTGGCTGGCGTAGCGGGCGGCGGGATCGCTGTCCCCGCCCGGGGGGGCGGCGGCTTGGCCGCGCGGCGGCGCCCATGCGGGTGCGGGTTGCGGCGTCGGCGCGCGGTATCCCGGATGAGACGGGTGGGTCGGGGCGGCGGGAGGTGCCGAGTAAGCGGCGGGGACCGGTGCTTGATAAACCGGCGTCGCCGGATAGGCCGGGGGGGCGGGCGGGTTGACGGCGCTGGCCGGTGCGGGGGCGGGCGGTATGGGCCGCATGTTCGGGTTGCCGCCTTCGCGCATCAACCAGTCGTTGACGGACAGGCTGCCTGCTTGCGCCAGTTCCTGAGGGGCCAATTCTTGCCGATCCAACGGCTGCCGGGCCAGTTCTAGGGGCTGCGCCAGGGCTTCGGCCGGACCGCTGTCGAACAGCATTGCGCCGCCGTCGGCGGCGGCGACCTCGAAGGGTTGCGTCGGGCGCGGCGTCTTGTGCCTGGCGGGCAGGGCCCGGGCATGGGGCTCCGGTCGGGCGCGCCTGGGGGGCACGATGATGGTGGTATGCGGCGCCGGCAGCAGGATCTGCGGGCGCGCCGGGACGGATGCCGCAGACGGCGCGGCGGCGGCAAGGTCGATGACGATGCGGGCTCCCTGGCCGTTTTTGGGCAGCAGGGTGAACTGACGGCGGATGTCGGCGGGGCGCCGCGTCTTGATGATCAGGCGGCTGCCGCGGGGATCGCGCTCGATCTCGATGGCGCGGATGATGCCCTGGGCCGCGGGCCTGTCGGCCGCATTGGACAGGGCGGCACCCGTCACCGTGACGACGATCTTGTCCGTGCCGGGAAAGGCGAATTTGTAGGGAACGGGTGCCCGGGTTTCCAGCACCAGGCGGGTGAAATCCTTGTGCAGGCCGGTGCGCACCTCAAGGCCCGGCGCCGGCTCGGCCGCATGGGCGGGCGTCGCGACAAGACCCCAAACAAGTCCCGCGGCGAAAAAGGTGCGGATCAGGCGCAACACGGTCATGGACCCCCAGTTCGATCGTCTCCGATAAGCCCCTGAGTCTAGGGCGTTACCGGTTAAGACAGTCTGAAGGCGGGGAAGGGTCCTAGGGGCGGAGGGCGATGCCGCGCCGGTCGTAGAGGTAATGCTTCAACAGCAGCGGCACCACGGCGCCGATGTAACTGCCCATCACCACGTCGGAAACGTAATGAACGCTGGCCAGGAAGCGGCTGGCGGCGACGGCGGCGGCGAAGGTGAACAGCAGAGGCCACAGCCGGGGAAAAATCAAAAACAGCGACACGGCGAGCGACCACACCATCTGGGAATGACCCGAGGGGTAGGAGTTCATGCCGAAATCCGTGTTGAAGGGGATGAAGCCGTAAAGGCCGTTTTCCAGCAGTTCGCGGGGCCGCATGCGACCGATCAGGAACTTGAGGGCGTTCACCAATATCCCGGCCGAGGCGATGGAAAAGATCACGAACAGGGCCGCATGCATGGCCCGGCGCAGGCGCTCGCCCCCCTCGGCCGCGCGCCGGCGCATCGCCCAGCAGGCGGCGGCGGTCAGGGCGGCGGCCGCGAAATAGAATTCCGGCTTGCCCAGGGCTCCCACCGTATGGCCGAAAAACCGGCGCTCGGCGGCGTCGAAGGCGTCGCGGAAATAGCGCGCGGCGGCCTCGTCGACGAAGGCCATGCACAGGGCCGACACGGCGACGGCGGCGAGGAACCCGCCGATGATCAGGCCCCAGTTCAGGGGCTTTGCGGCGGTTTTGCTCATTTGGCTGGGGCCTTCCGCACGAAGACATGCAGGGTTACCGGCTTGCCCTTGGAATAGTTGATGCCGGACACCTGGGCGGCTTCGCGCACCTCCGCCGCCCGGTCGCCGAGCGCCTTGGCGAAGGCGGCCAGTTCCCGGCCCTCGACGATGGCGGCGGCCTGAGGCTCGTTCAACAGGTGTTGAGCCGCCCCGCCGCCGGAGGTCAAAATTGTTCCGGTTCCGGAAAGGAATACCAGGGACGGCTCGGAAAACCCGGCGGCGGCGGTCACGGGAACGGCGCCATCCTTGAATTCCGCCGCCACGGCCGTGGCGGCGCGGTCGGCAACCCATAGGGGCGCGAAGCCCGCAACCATCAGCCAGACCACCATGGCGGTCTGGATGCCACCGGAAATCAGGGAGTTTTCCAAGGCTTCGTTTATCACGTGATGCTTCATGGCCGCCGCCGTGGTGGCCAGAAGATAGAGCGCGAACAGGGCGAAGAACCAGGTATGCCAGGTTGGCTCGAACCCGAAATGAAGGGGCAGATAGGCCGCGGTCCCGCCCAGAACCAGGCCGACCAGGGCCCATAGCCCGCCGGTCAACCACAGGGCTCGCTTGTCGTACCAGGGGGTTTTGCCGTCGAGGATGGCGATGGCGGACCGCGCGCAGACTAGGGCCAGGGCCGGGTAGAGCGGCAGCACGTAATGGGGAAGCTTGGTCGGAATGAGCTCCATGAGAATCCAGGCCGGGATCAGCCAGGCGAGGCAGAAACGGAGCGCCGGATCGGTGCGTTCCTTCCACGCGCGGAACAGGGCCGGCCAGGCCAGGAACACCCCCGGCCAGAAGAACAGCAGCATGGTCAGGACATAGTATCCCGGCGGTGCGCCATGGCTTTCCTGGCCGCCCAGAAGCTTGGGGATCAGGTCCGTGGTGATCGCGGTCATGACGAAACCGTCGCCGCCCGCGTCCCCGCCGCCGACCATGAGGAACCAGGGCAGGGCGAGGACCAGCATCAGCGGCAGGCCCCAGAGCCAGCCCAGGCCCTTGATCGATGCGGCATCGCGGTCGGCGACGGCGAGGGTTGCCAGGGTCAGAATAGCGATCAGCGGCGCGATCGGCCCCTTGATGAGAATGCCCAGGGCCATGGCGAGCCAGAACAGCAGCGACCAGCCGATCCCGGCTGCGGGGATTTTCCCCCGCGCCGCCAGGTAATGACGGGCCAGCGGCAGCATCAGCGCCAGGACGCAGGCCAGCAGGACCGCGTCGGTCTTGGCCTGATGGGCCTCCAGGATCAGCAGGGTCGAGGCCGCCAGCATGGCCGCCGCGGCAAACGCCGCGCGTCGGTCGAACAGCAGGGCCCCGATGGCGAAGGTCAGCAGCACGGCGGCCCAGGCACCAATCACCGATGGCACGCGGTAGGCCCAGATCTCCCGCGCGGCCACGTCGGACAACAAAGTCACGCTCGCCGCCTGCAGCCAGTGGATGCCCGCAGGCTTCTTGTGGCGGGGTTGGTCCTGAAAGCGGATGTCGACAAAATCGCCGGTTTCCAGCATCTGCGCCGTGGCCTGGGCGAAGCGGGCTTCGTCCCGGTCGAGCGGCGGCAGGCTGGCGATGCCCGGCAGAAACAGGATGCAGCAGAACAGGGTCAGAAGGGCATAAGGCTTCCAGCCTTCCGTCGGGCCGACCAGCAGGCGGCGGCCCAGACGCGGGGTCTTTTTGGCGGCGGCGTTCATGCGGGCGGCGCCGTGACGGGTTTGTCGCCGACGAACCACACATCCATGCGGTCCCAATAAAAGGCGATGTGGTCCTTGATCGCGGCGCAGGCCGGGATGGGCTCCGGATAGGCCCAGGCCAGGTCGGTTTCTTGCGTGTCGCCGAGGCGGAAAGTCCAATATCGGGCTTCGCCCTTTTTTGGGCAGGTCGTGCGCGTTGCCGTGGCGGTCAGGAACTCGGCCATGCGCACATCTTCCGGCGGAAAGTAGAACACGGGCGGATAGTTGCCTTCGCGCAGGATCTTGGTGTTCGTGCTATCGGCGATGACGATGCCGCAAACGGCGGTGCGCACGCGGCCGGGGAAATCGGCGATTTCAATCCCGCCGGCGGCCATCGCCGGATCAGGCATTGCCCGCCGCGTCTTGCGTTGCCGCATCCGCGTCGCCGGGCACCAGGGCCTCGACCCGGGCGGTCATGCGCTTCAGGCGTTCACGCTCGCTGGCCGATTTCAACTGCCCGCAGGCGGCCATGATGTCGCGGCCCCGGGGCTGGCGGATGGGTGAGGAGAAACCGCCGTCGTTGAGAATGCTGACGAACTTGTCCATGGCCTCGGGTGTCGAACATTCATAGGGCGCGCCCGGCCAGGCGTTGAACGGGATCAGGTTGAACTTGACGGGGATGCCCTTGGCCAGGCGCAGCAACTGCCGGGCGTCGGCCTCGGAATCGTTGACGCCCTTCAGCATCACGTATTCGAAGGTGATGCGCCGGGCGTTGTTGGCCCCCGGATAGTCGCGGCAGGCGCGGATCAGGTCCTTGAGCGGATATTTCTTGTTGATGGGCACCAGCACGTCGCGCAACTCATCCGTCACGGCATGCAGCGAAACGGCAAGATTCACGCCCAATTCCGCGCCGCATTTTTCCATCATCGGCACCACGCCCGAGGTCGACAGGGTGATCCGCCGCTTGGACAGCGCGATGCCCTCGCCGTCCATGATGATCTTCAGCGCCTTCGATACGTTATCGTAATTGAACAGGGGCTCGCCCATGCCCATCATTACGATGTTGGAGATCAGCCGCCCGCCGTCCATGGGCGTCGGCCATTCGCCGTAGCTGTCGCGCGCCACCATGAACTGGCCGACGATTTCCGCGGACGTCAGGTTGCGCACCAGCTTTTGCGTGCCCGTGTGGCAGAACGTGCAGGTCAGGGTGCAGCCGACCTGGGACGAGATGCAGATCGCCCCCCGGTCGTCCTCGGGGATGTAGACGGTTTCCGCCTCGTTGCCGTCCTCGAACTTGACCAGCCACTTGCGGGTGCGGTCGTTCGAGGTCTGCTCGCGGCTGACGACGGGCTTCCGCACCTCGAAAATTCCGGCCAGCTTTTCCCGAAGCGGCTTGGCCAGGGTCGTCATCTGGGCGAAGTCGGTCGCGCCCTGATGATAGATCCAGTGCCACAACTGTTTGGTGCGGAACGGCTTTTCGCCCACGGCGGCAACCGCCGCCGCGAGTTCCTCGCGGGACAGGCCGACCAGATTGGTCTTTTCGGGGGCGGTTTCCATCGTCATGGGCCCTCATATAGCGCGTCCGGGCCCGCATCCCAATGGGAAAGCGGCAACGCCGGCGCCGGTTCCGGAAAGTTCTTGGGCGCGGTCGGGACGTTATGCCGCCGGCGTCAAGGCTTCGGCGACGGCGTCCGGCATTTTGGTGATGACCAGCAGGTAGTTCATGGCCGCGGCCTCCGCCGCCTTTCGGCCTTGTTCCCAATCCCGGACGGTGCCGATGGGGATGCCGTATCGGGAGGAGAATTCAGCTTGAGACAGGTTGGTGGCGTCACGTGCCCGCTTGGCGACGAAGGCCGTGCGTCCGCGGCCGAACTCGTCGTCGGTCATCGGGCGGTCCACGTCATCAACGGGCGGTGTCGTGGTATCTTTTCGTTTCGCGGTCATTGGCTTTCCTCACGCTAATCGGCCGATAGGCGTTGCCACGCCGGGTAAACACACAAACCCAAACGCGGCCCATGACCTTTCCGTAGGTCACGGTCCGGTCCTCCGAGTATTCGATCCGGGTATCCACAAGGTCGATGCGTCTGGGGTCGCTTAAAACATCTGCGGCGAAGGCCAGGGATGCGCCGTGCTTATCTCGGTTGATCTCGTCCTTGGCCGGATCGAACTCGATTTCCATGCCGTAATGATACGGCAGGGCAGTAGTATCTTCAATCGGATTGTGTGGCCGGACCGTCGTTAAGGGGAAATCCTAGAACCCGCAGGCCTTGCCGATGGCTTTCCAGGCCGCCGTGAAGCCCTTGAGCGAATAGGTGTCCGTGGTCAGCGTGCCGCGCGACGAGGTGCCCTTCACGATCATGTCCGCCCCCCGGATCATGGCGTCGACCAGGGCGGCGTCCTTGCCTTCCTCGGCGAAGGCATGCCCGCCCGAGGTGAACAGCTTGTAGGTCTTGTCGCCGATGGTCACCGTGGCGTCCGAGCCTTCCTTGTAGTCGTAGCCCGTGGTCACGGAAACGACGCCCTTTTCCTTGTCCTTGGGCCGATGGGTGACCAGCATGACCACGCGGCCGCGCGCGGAATACTTGCCCTCCATCTTCTTGGGCTCGGATCCCATGTAGCAGATCTTGGCCCCGGCCTCGTTGGCCGTATAGGCCTCCCAGTCGTCGAACAGGCCGATCAGCTCCGGCGCGGCCTGGGCGGCGGCGGGGATAAGCAGGGTCAGCACGGCAAGCGCCGGCGCGGTAAGGTGTCGGATCATCGCTCATAGATAGCCGGGACGGCGGCGGGCCTCAAGCCCGGGGCGCGGGATAACTTTTTGCCGGCCCTTGCCAGCCCCGCCGTTCGGTGGCATGGGAAGGCATGACGAAAAGCATCCATTCACCGGCCCCCGCGATCGTCGAGGTCACGCGCGGCACCCTGGTCGAAAGCCGCCACCGCGTTCATGCGGTGGTCGCCGACGCGGCCGGCAACATCATCCACGCCTGGGGCGACGGGGATTTGGAAATCTATCCCCGATCGGCGATCAAGCCGCTGCAGACCCTGGCCCTGATCGAAACGGGGGCGGCCGACCACTGGCGCCTGACCGACGAGCGTATCGCTCTGGCCACCGCGTCCCATTCCGCCTCGGCGGCGCATATCATGGCGGTCGAGGCCTGGTTGGGCGACATCGGCCGGGGCGAAGGCGACCTGGAATGCGGCGCCCAGATGCCGACGGACGAGGCCGCGGCCCACCGGCTGATCAAGCAGGACGCGGCGCCGACGCGGCTCCATAACAATTGTTCGGGCAAGCACACGGGCTTTCTCGCGACGGCGCTGCACATGGGCGAGGATCTCCACGGCTACACCGGCGCCGACCATCCGGTGCAACGGCGCCTCTATCAAGCACTCATGGAAATGGGCGGGGCCGATCTTTCCGGTACGGGGCGCGGCGTCGACGGCTGCGGCATTCCCGTTTACGGCATGCCGCTTGCGGCGTTGGCCCGCGCCATGGCGAAAATGGCCGACCCGGTTACCGCCGGCCTGGGCGCGGTACGCACGGCTGCGGCCCAGCGCATCGTGTCGTCCATGGCCAAGCACAATTTCATGGTTTCCGGGCGCGGCCGCTTCGACCATGCCGCCATGACGGCGGGCATCGGCGTCGCCAAGCGCACGGCGGCGCCCGTGTTCGCGACGAAGACGGGGGCCGAGGCCGTGCATGCGGCGGTCCTGCCGGGCCTGGGATTGGGCGTGGCGGTGAAGGCCGAGGACGGCGCCAAGCGCGCGTCGGACACGTTGATGGCGAATTTGTTGAATTTCCTCGGCGCCTTCGACGAGGGTGCCCGCGCCGACATGGCGCCGTTTCTGGAGATGGCCGTGGTCAACGCCGAGGGCAAACCCGTCGGCGCCGTGCGGCCCCAGGCGGGCTGGGACCGGGCTTAGTCCGCCGCGTCACCCCGTCTTACAACCGCCCTTGCGCAGTTTCAGCTTGTGCCCGACCTCGGCGATCGCCGCGATGGCGGGGATAAGGTCCTCGCCCAGGTCCGTGAGCGCGTATTCCACCGTCGGCGGCGATGTCGGCTTGACGCTTCGCGTCACCACGAAGTCCTCTTCCATCTCGCGAAGCCGGGTCGACAGCACCTTGGCCGACAGCCCGGGAATATCGTGCATCAGTTCGTTGAAGCGGCGGGGGCCGGCGCTCAGGCACCACACCACGTTGACGGCCCAGGCCTTGCCCAGGACCGACATGCATTCGACCAGGGGACAGTCGAAGGGCGGGGGCGGCGCCTTGCTTTTGCGGACGGGGATGGACATGGGGGCCTCGTCTGGGTGAGTTCGTTTCCGGGGCGATATCAGGTTTCCCGAGAGTAACCCCAAAAATCAGTTACAACAAGTTAGTACATTTACATTCGTTATCGTGACCATTAGGTCTCCGGCATCGCCACCACCGGAGCCTGATGCCGTGCCGCAATCGACCGCTACCCTTCCGCTGACATCCTTTCTGGACATCGATCACCCCGTCATTCAGGGGCCGTTCGGCGGCGGTCTGTCGCGTGCCGGCCTGACGGCGGCGGTCGCCGACAAGGGCGGGCTCGGCTCGTTCGGGGCGGAGGCCCTGACACCCGGCGAGATCGAACAGACCGCCCGTGATATCCGGGCGCTGACCGACAAACCCTTCAATCTGAATCTTTGGGTGTCGCGCGCCGATGCGGGCGGCGCCCGGCCGACGCCGCGGGACCTGGAGCGCGCCTGGCGCCTGTTCAAGCCCTATTTCGCCGAACTGGGCCTCGACCGGCCCGATTTCGAAGGCAGGCCGTCCGTCCCCTTCGCCGATCAGGTCGACGCCGTGCTGGCCGCGCGGCCCGCCGTGTTCAGCTTCGTGTTCGGCATCCCGCCCCTGGACGTGCTCGCGGAATGCCGTCGCCTCGGCATCAAGACCCTGGGGGCCGCGACCTCGGTCGCCGAGGCTGACGCTCTCGATCAGGCCGGGGTCGACCTGATCCTCGCCACGGGGCTGGAGGCCGGCGGCCACCGCGTTTCGTTCCTCGGCCGGGCCGAGGACCAGTTGATGGGCACCTTCGCCCTGACGCAACTGATCGTGCGCCGTGCCGCCCGGCCGGTGATCGCCGCCGGCGGCATCGCCGACGGTGCCGGGGTGCGGGCGGTGCGCGCCCTGGGGGCGGCGGGGGCGCAGGTCGGCACGGCGTTCCTGGCCTGCGACGAATCGGGGGCCGACGATCTGCATCGCGCGGCCCTGTTCGGGCCGGCCGCGCAGCGCACGGAGCTGACCCGCGCGGTCACCGGGCGTCTTGCCCGCTGTCTCGCCAACCGCTGGCTGGATGAGATGGCGGACCGCACCGCCGATCTCGCCCCCTTTCCCGTGCAGGGTTGGTTTTTCGCGAAACTCAAGGCTGCCGCGGTCGCCGCGGGCCGCACGGATTTCCATGCTCTTTACGGCGGGCAGATCGCGCCCAACCTGCGCCACCGCCGGGCCGCGGACCTGATGGACGATCTTATCGCGGGGACGGCATAGGCCGCGGACCGCATCTTTCCTCCCCCAACCCAAACCGAAGGAGACCTTCCCATGAAACTTTACTATTCCCCCGGCGTCTGTTCGCTGTCGCCCCATATCGTCCTGCGCGAAGCGGGCCTGAATTTCGACCTGGAAAAAGTTGACCTTGCGACCGGCAAGACCGAATCCGGCAAGACCGTCGGCGATGTCCACGCCAAGGGCTACGTTCCGATCCTGGAACTGGACGATGGCGAGACCCTGACCGAAGGGGCGGCGATTGTGCAGTACATCGCCGACGCCTTGGCGCCGGGCAAGAACCTGGCCCCCGCCAACGGCACCATCGGCCGCACCCGGGTGCAGGAACATTTGAGCTTCGTCGGCGCCGAACTGCACAAGTCGTTCACGCCGTTCTTCAAGGCCGATTCCACGGACGCGGAAAAGCAGAAGGCGCGGGCCAAGCTGGACCGTCGCCTGGGTGATATCGAGACGCTGCTGTCCGACGGCCGGCAGTACCTGATGGGCGACGACTTCACGGTCGCCGACGCCTACCTGTACACCGTCGCGACCTGGACCCGGCCGACGGAAATCGGCCTGGACGCCTGGCCGAATCTGGCCGCCTACGTCGACCGCGTGGCCCAGCGTCCGGCCGTTCAGGAAGCCCTCAGGGCCGAAGGCCTCGCCTGATCCGTATCTGAGGCACCCCGCCCGCACCCCTCGGGCAAGCGCCGCCGGCGGTTTTTGACGGCTTTGATCCTAGTCGTTGAAGACTTCCGGCGGCGTGTCTTCGAAGGGCTTCATGGGGGCCAGTTCCTTGCGCGAAAAGCGCCCGCCGAAGCGATGATCGGGCAGGTCCTCGACCGGGCCGCCCTCGGCCACGGGGCGCGGCGCGAAGCGGCCTTGGCTGGTCAGCCGGTCGTACATCACGATGGCCCCGGCGATGCCGACGTTGACGCAGAACGACATGGGAATCTGGATGATGTGGTCGCAGCGCCGGATCATCTCCGGGCTCAGCTCGCCGCGCTCCGGCCCCAGGACATAGGCTGCCTGCTGCGGGTGGCGGAAGCTCGGTAGTTCGATCGAATTTTCCAGCAGCTCGACGCCGACCAGCTTGCAGCCTTCGGGCAGCATCACCTGATCGGCGGTGGGAAAGCTGTAGAACGGCACATGTCCCCCGCTTTTCGAGGTGTCGGCCTTTTGCCCGATGGTGCGCTCGTAGGTCGCGTCGATGGTGAACACGAAGGACGCGCCAAAGGCATGGGCCGTGCGGAACAGGTTGCCCACGTTCATGGTCTTGGAAATGCCCTCGACCCCGATTCCGAAATATCCGCGCATGGTTAGGTTTCATCCCCTGAAAGCGGGTCCGGGGTGTCTTGCCCTTTGGCCCTTGGTATGGTCAGGTTGCGCAACCTTGGCCAATTCCGGCCCGAAATCAAGTTTTGCCCAACCTGACCTCAAGGAGACCCCGATGCGCGCGGTTGTCTGCACCAGCTTCGACGGCATCGACGCCCTGACCTGCGTCGACGACGCCCCTGTCCCGCCGATGGCCGAGGGCGGCGTGCGCATCCGGGTCCAGGCGGCGGGCATCAATTTCGCCGATACCCTGATGTGCAAGGGCGAATATCAGGTCAAGCCGCCGTTCCCGTTCTCGCCGGGGTTGGAGGTCGCGGGCGAGGTGCTGGAGGTCGCCCCCGGGGTGACCCGCGTCGCCCCCGGCGACCGGGTCATGGCGACGGTGCATTACGGCGGCTATGCGTCGGAGGCGGTGACCCATGAAAGTACGGTCTTCGCCATTCCCGACAATCTGGATTTCGTCTCCGCCGCAGCCTTTCCCATCGTCTACGGCACGTCCCACGTCGGCCTGGTCGACAAGTTGAAGGTGCAGCCGGGCGAGGTTCTGCTGGTTCATGGCGCCGCCGGCGGGGTCGGCCTGACGGCGGTCGAGATCGGCAAGAAACTGGGCGCCACCGTGATCGCCACGGCGGGCGGGCCGGACAAGCTGGCGGTCGCCAAGGACTACGGCGCCGACCATCTGATCGACTACCGCAAGGAGGACATCCGCGAGCGGGTCAAGCAGCTGACGGACGGACGCGGGGCCGATTGCGTCTATGATCCGGTCGGGGGCACGGCGTTCGACGCGTCGCTGCGCTGCACGGTGCAGGGCGGGCGCATCCTGGTCGTCGGATTCGCGTCCGGCACGGTGCCGCAGATCCCGGCCAACATTCTGCTGGTCAAAAACCTTTCGGTCATCGGCTTCTACTGGGGTGCGCACCGCACCCTCGATCCGGATTTGATCGAGCGTTCCTTCAACGAACTTTTGGGCTGGATGGCGGCGGGCGACCTGCGCCCCCATGTCAGCCATGTGTTCGATCTGGCCGACGCAAAGGACGGCATGAACATGCTGCTGTCGCGCAAGTCGACGGGCAAGGTCGTGCTGACCACGGGGAGGATGCCGGGCACGGTCAACTAAGCCGGGACCGCCGCCGCCGCGCTCAGGCCTCCGCCGGTTTCAGGACGACCATGAAGGTCGATCCGGTGCCCAGTTCCGATGTCAGTTCGATTGTTCCGCCGAAGCGTTCGGCGATGCGCCGGCATTCGGCCAGGCCCATGCCGTCGCCTTGCACCAGGGCCTTTTTGCCGGCGCGCTCGAACCGGTTGAACACGCGGGCCTGATCGGCCCGGGCGATGCCGCCCCCGTTGTCTTTGACATGGATGTGGATGCGGCCGTCCTGGCGGGTTGCGGAAATGTCGATTCTCAGCGGCCGTTCCAACGAGCGGTACTTGACCGCATTGTCCAGAAGGTTCTGGAACACGCGGGTCAGTTGCAGCGCATTGGCCTGGACGCGGGGCAGGGGGCCGACGGTGATCTCGGCGGCGACGGCCTCGATCATGGCTTGCAGGCTGTTCCGTGCTTCGCCCAGGCAGGCCGCCGGATCGACCGATTGCGCCTGCGGCGCGGCGCGGCCCGAGCGCGCGTCTTCCAGCAGGTCGTTGATGAAGCGGTTCATGCGCAGGGCCGCTTCGTGGGCGGAGGACAGGAACTGATCGCGCTGCGCCGCCTCCATGGTCGCGCCAAGATGGGTCACCGCCTCGATGTTGCCGATGACCGCGTTGAGCGGCGATTTCAGGTCATGGGCCACGGCGCTGGAAAACCGATCGAGTTCCTCGTAGGCCGCGCGCAGGCGGACCTCGGCGCTGTTGTAGATCGTCCACAAAAGCCCCAGGCTCCAGCCGATCACGATGGCCAGGCCGATGAAGGCGAATATGATGTCGATCAGAACGATCTGGCCGCCCGGCCCCGGCACGCCGGCCATGAATGGTCGGGTGACCATACGGACGACATGAAGTGCTGTGAACACCGCGAACAGGACGCCCAGGATGCGGCAGCCGCTTTTCAGGGCCGGGTCGGTTTCGGCGAACAGATCCCGGGCGGTAAGGCCGGCGACGACGACGTAGACGGCGGACAGCGACACCAGGATTCCGGCGACGCTGTTTGTGGCCAGGGCGAAATAGGCGATGGCGCCGCCGCCGAATACCACCACCGCCGCTTCCAGGACAGGGCGCGGCGGCCGCTGTTGCAGGCGGCACATGGACCGCGCCGCCGACAGCGCGGCGAATACGAAACAGATGGTGCCGGCGGCGGCGAGATGGAAATCGGTTTGTGCGGTTCCGGCCCCGGCGACAAGGGTTCCGGCGCCGCCCAGCGCGGTGGCCAGGGCCATTTCCTTCAGGCCGTTGGCTTTCGTGCGCACCGACCAGAACACCACCAGCACGACAGCCATGATGAACTGCACCACGGTCAGCGAAAGCAGGATGGAACTCATGTGCAGCATATGGCCGCCGGGCTGATCGGGTTGCGCAACCCGGTCGGCGACGCCGCCGCCGCCCGGGAGGGCCGAGTTATATTACGGCGGCTCCCCCGGCGGCAAACACGTCGTTATGCCGTGGCGGCGGCGGGGCGTTTTTCCGGAATGGGAATGTGCAGGGCGGCGGCCGCGAAGCCGAGCGCGATGGAGCCGTACCACACCCAGTCATAGGACCCGGTGGTCTGGTACAGATAGCCGCCCAGCCACACGCCGAGGAAGCTGCCGACCTGATGGCTGAAGAAGGTGATGCCGAACAGCATGGACAGGTAGCGCACGCCGAACATATGGGCGACCAGGCCGGACGTCAGCGGCACCGTGCCGAGCCACAGCAGCCCCATGGCGCCGGCGAACAGCAGGATGTTGGTTTCCGTCTTGGGCGCCGCCAGCAGGGCGATGATGCAAAGCGAGCGCAGGAAATACAGCCAGGCCAGAACCCATTTCTTGGGGAACCGGCCGCCGAGCGCGCCGCAGGCGAAGGTGCCGATGATGTTGCACAGCCCGATCAGCGACAGGGCAAGGGCGGCGATCCGCAGGTCGATGTGCAGAAGCTCCAGATACTTGGGGAAGTGCACGGTGATGAAGGCGACCTGGAAACCGCAGACGAAGAATCCCAGAGTCAGCAGGTTGAAACCCAGGTGGCGGTAGGCGCCGCCCAAGGCCGCGCCCAGGGTGATCTCGGCGGTCTTGCCTTGGCGCTGGGCCACCGGCGGCGCATCGGGGCTGAGGGGCTGGCGCGCCAGCAGGAAAGCGAGCGGCACGGCGAACAGCATGATCACGGCGAGCGCCGTCAGGGTGCCAGTCCAGCCGTAGGTTTCCAGCAGCGCCTGACCCACGGGGGCCATGTAGAACTGCCCGAAGGAGCCGCCGGCGCTGGCGATGCCGAGCGCCAGAGAACGGTGCTCGGGCGGCACGCGGCGGCCGACCGCGCCCAGGACGACGCCGAACCCGGTGCCGCCCATGCCGATGCCGATCAGGAAGGCCGCGCCGACGTTGAAGGCAAACAGACTGTCCGCCGTGCCCATGACGTAAAGGCCGACCGCGTAAAGCAGCGCGCCCAGGATCATCATGCGCATGCTGCCGAACTTGTCGGCGACGGCACCCATGAACGGCGTGGCGACGCCCCACATCAGGTTCTGCACGGCGATCGCCAGGCCGAAGTCGCTGGGCGTGATGGCGAGGTCGCGCAGGATGTCGGTCTGGAACAGGCCGAAGGTGGTGCGGGTGCCCAGGTTCAGGCTGCCGATCAGGCAGCCGGCGAAGGCGACGATCCAGATGGCGATACCGATGCGTTTGGTGGACATGGCGTTTCCTCGTTGAAACCAGTAGGGCGGGGCCGGTCAGAAGCGTTGGATCAGTCGGACGCGGGGGCCGTGGGCGGAACCGTGCGGCGCATCAGCCGCGCCACCACGGCGGGCGGGGTCAGGACGAACAGATTGCCGACCAGCACGCAGCCGACGCCGAAGATGGTGCCGCTCGTCCATTGGAAGCCTTCCATCCAGGTCGACACGGCCAGCGCCACCAGGGGAAACAGGACCGATGAATAGCTTGCGCGTTCGGGCCCGATGCGCCCGACCAGGGTCAGATAGGTGGCAAAGGCGACGACCGTGGAAATGATCGAAAGGAACAGCAGCGATCCCACATAGGCCGTCGTCCATTCCATGCGGAATTCGGCGCCGCGCGCCAGGCAGTAGACCAGCATGAACAGCGATCCGTAGACCATGCCCATGGTGTTGGTACGCACCACGCCCAACCCGCGACGCTGGTTCAAGGCCGAAATCAGCATGCCCGTGGCGGCCGAGGCCGTGCCGCAGAGCACCAGGACCATGCCCTTGGCCCCGCCCTGGGTGAGGTCGAAATGGGCCAGTTCCGGCCAGAAGATGACGGCGATGCCGCCGATTCCGAACACGGCGCCGATCACCATGCGGGGTTCCACCCGGTTGTGCAGGACCAGGGCACCCCCGGCCACGTTCATGACGATGACCAGGGAGAACAGGATCGACACCAGGCCGGACGGCAGGTGCTGCGCACCCAGATAAACCAGATAGAAGTTGCTGCCGAACAGGAACAGGCCCTGGGTTGCGACCCAGGCATGGTCGCGTGGCCGGAAATCGATGGCCCGGCCGGTCGCCCGGCAGAACGCGTACATCACCGCCGCCGACAGGGCGAAGCGGTAGAACACGGAGACCTCGGGGGCCACGACGCCCAATTGCAGTTGGACGCCGTACCAACTGAAGCCCCAGGCGAAGACGGTCACGGCGTAAAGCAGCAGGATCACGGAATTGGTTCCGGGCCGGGGCGGCGAGGTGGTCGCCGATGGAAAAAGGGCGACGGGACCGATCGCAGGGACCGGTCCCGTCCAGGGGCACTGATCGTGCCAGGGAAAGTTTAGTCGCTTGGATCAGGAAATCCAAAACGGCTTTTCAACCTCGCGGCGAACGTCGGCCTTGGTCAGGCCCACATCCGCGAGCAGCCGCGGGTTCATCTCGTCGAGATGGCGGCGCATCTCGTACCGTTTCTGCCATTTCACGAGGGTGGTCGGGAAATTGAACACCGCCTGCGCGGCGGAAACGGTAAGCGAAGCGAGGGCCTGTCCGAGGGGAAACAGGCCCGGGCGGGCGACGGAGCGGCCCGCTGTCTGCGTGGTCGTCGATGACGAGGCCATGGGTCCTGTCCTTGTTTCGTTGCCGGGACGGCCGATACCGTCCGGGCGGGGTTGCGAATAAGTCGGTTTATGGGCCGCGCCGAAGGGTGGCGCCCGAACTGGATAAGCCGGATGAAGGTTTATTCACAAACGACAAAATTTCCTGTATGAATTAGAAAAAATAATCCGTTTGTACTGATACAATGTTAAAATCAATAAAATTCAATGCATTAAACATTTAGTGATTTTGGGAAGGGTTGGTGTGATGAGTAAATTTAATGTTATGGTACAATCATGTCCCGCCGCCTGCCGCCCCTGAACGCGCTGCGTGCCTTTGAGGCGGCGGCGCGCCATCTGTCGTTCACCCAGGCGGCGGAGGAACTCAACGTCACCCAGGCGGCGGTCAGCCATCAGATCCGGGGGCTCGAGGACTGGCTTGGTTTTCCCCTGTTCCGGCGCCTGAGCCGTGCTCTGGTGTTGACCGAGGCGGGACAGCTTCTATTTCCCGAGGTGCGCGCGGCCATGGACATCCTGACCACTGCGGTCAACCGGGTGCAGCGCGAGGATTCCGAGGGGGTCTTGACCGTGACGACCATGGATTCCTTCGCGCAGTCCTGGCTGGTGCCCCGGCTCGGCCGGTTCCGTCAGGCCCATCCGGACATCGACGTGCGCCTGGTCATGGTCGACCGCATGGTCGATCTGGCGCGGGAGGGCGTGGACGTCGCCGTGCGCTACGGCCGCGGCAATTGGCCGGGGCTGACCGTGTCGCTGCTGCGGACGGAGGAACTGTTTCCCGTCTGCGCGCCGGAGTTGATCGCCAAGGGACCACCCCTGAAAGAGCCCTGCGATCTCGCCAACTACACGTTGTTGCATGACGAAATGCCGGTCGACTGGCGTGACTGGCTGGCCGCGGTCGGCTGCGACACGGTCAACCCGGAACGGGGGCCCGGTTACTCCCACTCCAACCTGGTGCTGCTGGCCGCCCGGGCGGGCGAAGGCGTGGCCTTGGGCCGCAGCGTCATGGTCGCCGACGATCTGGCCGAAGGCCGTCTGGTGCGGCCGTTCGATTTCGCCCTGCCCGCGCCCCAGGCCTATTACCTGGCCTGTGTCGAGGGCGAGGCGGACCGGCCGAAGATCCGCGCCTTCCGCGAATGGCTGGTCGGCGAGTTCGAAGCCGCGTGACGGCGCCCGCCCGCCCTTTTAAAGTGGCGGTAAAATTTGAGGAGACTTCCACCATGACCGCATCCCCGCCCCCCTTGAACGGCCTGCGCCACCTCGCCCTGGTGGTCGAGAACTTCGACGCCTGCGAGCGCTTCTACCGCGACATCCTGGGCATGCGGGAACTCAGCCGCTTCAACGACGATCTGGTCTATCTGACGCTGGGCAACGACAATCTGTCGCTCGGCCGCGCGCGGCCCGGCGAGGCGCCGCCCGCCAAGCGGCCCATGGATCATTTCGGTTTCGTCGTCGACACCAAGGAAGATTTGCAGGCCTGGTACGACTTCATGAAGGCCAAGGGGGTCAACCTGCTCGATACGCCGGCGGATCATTTCGACGGGGCGCGGTCGTTCCACTGCACCGATCCGGCGGGCAACGTGATCCAGCCGATCTATCACCCAGCCATTTCGGGACAGCGCTTCGAGGGGCCGTAACCCGGCCACCCGCACGAACCGCCGGATCAGCCGCCGCCGGCATCGCCTGACCGCGTGAGGAACCGTGCGATGCCGTCCGCGACCGCCGGGGTGGCGGCGGCGCGGGCGAACTGGGCCGCTTCCACGGCCAGGCCCTCGTCGATGCTCAGGTTGATGCCGCGGGTCACGGCGGTCAGGCTGGCGGCGACGCTGACCGGGGCCTTTTCGATGATCCGCTGGGCCAGATTCTCCGCCTCGTCCATAAGTTTTGATCTCGAAACGACACGGTTGACCAAGCCTGCCTGGCGGGCTTCCTCGGCGGTGATGGGATCGCCGGTGAGGATCATCTCCAACGCTCGCTTGCGCCCGATCAGGCGCGGCAGACGCTGGGTGCCGCCGAACGGCGGGGGAAAGCCCAGGTTGATTTCCGGCTTGGCGAAAGTCGCCGTGTTTGCCGCCACGGCCAGCGGCATGGCCTCCAGCATTTCGCAGCCGCCGCCGAAGGCCAACCCGTTGACCGCGCCGATGATGGGCTTGGGAAAGCGTTCGATGCGCGACGTGAAGGCCTGTCCCCGGGCGACGAAATCGCGCAGCGCGACCTCGACCCCGGCGGCGACCGAATGGGTGAATTCCTTGATGTCGGCGCCGGCGCTGAAGGCTCGGTCGCCGGCCCCGGTGACGATCACGGCGCGGATCGCATCGTCGCGTTCGATGGCGTCGAGATGGGCCATGAAGCGGCCGATCAGGGCGAAATTCAGGGCGTTGAGCTGATCCGGGCGGTTGAGGGTGAGGGTCGCCACACTGTTGCGCTGCTCGTAAAGAACGGGGACGTCGGTCATCGTTTGGGTCCTTTCGATCCGCCCTTGGCGGGGGGCTGCATTAAGATGAATAAAAATCACTCGATATTCAGGCTTCGATATCGATATTCTCTATTTACCTTTTATGACAAACGCAGAGACTTCATTCATTGACTGAAAAAAATTCATTTATGCTTGCTAAGCTGCCACCCCTGAAGGCGCTGCGCGCCTTCGAGGCCGCGTTCCGCCATGAAAGCTTCGTCGCGGCGGCGCGGGAATTGAACGTGACGCCCTCGGCAGTCAGCCATCAGATCAAGTTGCTGGAGGACATTCTGGGCCTGCCCCTGTTCCGCCGCGCGGTGCGGGCGGTGGTCCCGACGGCGGCGGCCCGCGCCGCCTATCCGGGGGTGCGCCGGGGGTTCGAGGAACTGGCCGGGGCCATGGCGCGCATCCGCCCGCCCAAGGCGGGGCCCCTGGTGCTGTCCTGCGTCCCGTCCTTCGCCATGAAATGGCTGATCCCCCGCCTGGACCGTCGGCCCGCCGGTTTGCAGGTGCAGATCGTGGCGACCCGCGACCGCGCCGATCTGATCGCCGGCGACGCCGACATGGCGATCCGTTTCGGCATGGGGAATTATCCGGGGTTGGACGCGCACCGCCTGTTCGACGAAATGGTGGTGCCCCTGGCCGCCCCCGCGCTGCTGGCGGGCGGGCGGGCGCTCGACGGGCCCCGCGACCTTCGCCACTTCACCCTGTTGCACGACGATTCCGTCGCCTTCGACCCCCTGGCGCCCGACTGGCGGTCGTGGCTGGCCGCCGCCGGCTGCCCGGATCTGGAGGCCGAGGAAGGCCCCCGCTTCACCGCGTCGGAAAACGTGTTGCAGGCGGCGGTCGCCGGGGCGGGGGTGGCGCTTGGCCGCTGGTCCATGGCCGCAGAGGACATTGACGCGGGACGCCTTATCGTGCCCTTCGGGCCGTCCTTGGTCTTGCAGCCGGCCTATTATCTGCTCACCGTGCCGTGCCGCGCCGAAGCGCCCGAATGCCGCCTGTTCCGCGACTGGCTGTTGGATGAGGTCGCGCGGTTCCAGGCCCGGCCGGGCGGCGCGGCGCCGTGATCAGGTCTTCAGTTCGGCAAGGTTCTCGAACAGCCGGAGGGCCTCCGGATTGGCCATCGCTTCCTTGTTCTTCACGGGCCGGCCGTGGACGATGTCGCGCACGGCCAGCTCCGTGATCTTGCCCGACTTGGTGCGCGGGATATCGGCGACTTCGACGACCTTGGCCGGCACGTGGCGCGGCGTGCAGTTGGCGCGCACCTGGTCCTTGATCCGTTTCGTCAGCGCATCGTCCAACGTCTTGCCCTCGGCCAGGCGCACGAACAGCACGACCCGCACGTCGTTGTCCCAGTCCTGGCCGATCACCAGGCTTTCGATGACGTCCTCCAGTTTTTCGACCTGGCGGTAGATTTCCGCCGTGCCGATGCGCACGCCGCCCGGGTTCAGGGTCGCGTCCGACCGTCCGTAGACGATCATGCCGCCGTGTTCGGTGATCTCGATGTAATCGCCATGGGTCCAGACATTGGGGAACTGTTCGAAATAGGCGGCATGGTAGCGCGACCCGTCGGCGTCGCCCCAAAAGCCCGTGGGCATGGAGGGGAAGGCCTTGATGCAGACCAGCTCGCCCTTTTGCCCGATCACGGGCTTGCCCGCGTCGTCCCAGCATTCCACGGCCATGCCGAGCGCCGGGCCCTGCAGTTCGCCGCGCCACACGGGCCGTGTCGCGTCGCCGCCGGCGAACACGCCCATGATGTCCGTGCCGCCGGTGAAGGACACCAGATGCACGTCGGACTTGACGTGGTCGTAGACGAATTCGAAGCCTTCCGGCGCCAGCGGCGAGCCGGTGGAGCACAGCATGCGCACGCTCGTGAGATCGTGCGTGTCCTTCGGGTGTATGCCCGACTTGGCGACCGCGTCGATGTATTTGGCCGAGGTTCCGAACAGGGTCATGTTCTCCGCGTCGGCGTAGTCGAAAATCGTTTCGGGGCCGGGGTGGAACGGCGATCCGTCATAGAGCAGCAAACAGGCCTCGCAGGCCAGGACCGAAACCAGCCAGTTCCACATCATCCAGCCGCAGGTGGTGAAGAAATAGACCCGGTCGTCGCGGCGGATATCGCAGTGGATGGCCTGTTCGCTGGCGTGTTTCAATATTGTTCCGCCGACACAATGAACCATGCATTTGGGCGCCCCCGTGGTGCCGGAGGAAAACATGATGTAGAGCGGGTGGTCGAACGGGACGGGGACGAAGTCGATGTCGCCGGGCGCGTGGGCCGCCGCCGCGTCGGCCATCAGGATCGCCCCCGGAATCATGTCCAGGCCCGGCCGGTCGGAGGGATCGTAAGGGGCGACGATGACGTCGGTCACCGTCGGCAGGCCGGCCAGGATTTCCGCGTTCTTCGCACGCACGTCATGGCGCTTGCCGTTGTAGAAATAACCGTCCGTGCAGAAGAACACCTTGGGTTCGATCTGCCCGAAACGGTCGAGCACGCCCTGAACCCCGAAATCGGGGGAACACGACGACCACACGGCGCCCAAGCTGGTCGCCGCCAGCATGGCGGCCACGGCTTCGGGCATGTTGGGAAGGTATCCCGCGACCCGGTCGCCCGACCGCACGCCCCGTGCCTTGAGGTACTGCGTCAGCGACGACACCTGATCGTACAATTGGGCGAAGGTCACGGCCCGCCGCGCCCCGGTTTCCGAACGGAACACGACGGCTTCCGCGCCGTCGCGGCGGCGCAAAAGGTTTTCCGCGTAGTTCAGCCGCGCCTCGGGAAACCATTTCGCCCCCGGCATCTTGTCGCCGTCGATGAGCACCCGGTCGCCCCAGGTTTCCGCCCGCACGCCCGTGTAATCCTTCAATGCGATCCAGAAACGTTCCCGGTCGTCGATGGAAAAGGCATGCAGGCCCGCCGTGTCGGCCAGGTTCAGGTCGAGGGTTTCGTTCAGATGTAAACGGAACCGATTGATCGTCGATCCATCGGCATAATCCGGCGACGGCGTCCAAAGGGGCTGGTCGGCGTGGGTCTGGTCCATGGCCTGCGGATGCACTCCCTATCGTGATTTTTCTGCCGGGGCGGCGGGCCGCCGGCATGTTTCGCACATTCTGCCCGCACCCCGGCGGCGCGGCAACGGTCTGTTGCGCCCCCGCCGGCCGCCAGACGTCACCCGCCGGCAGGCTGGGAAAAGCGCACCACCGCCAGCGCCGCGACCCAGCCCGCGTTGATCAAGCAGGCGACGGCGTACAGATAAAGGGCGCGGCCGATGTCGGCGGCCGTCGCCTTCGCCGTGCCGTGGCCGATCCAGGGATCGCGGGCGATGTCCTGGGCATAGCGGCGCGGCCCGGCGAGCGCCAGGCCGAGGGCCCCGGCCATGGCCCCTTCGGGCCAGCCGGCGTTGAGCGAGCGGTGCTTGCCGGCGTCGCGCAGCATCACCTTGACCGCCTGCCAGGGCTGGCCGGCGGGGGCGAAGGGGGCTCCCAGGCAGATGAACAGGCCCGACAGCCGGGCCGGAATCAGGTTCAACACGTCGTCCAGCCGCGCCGCCGTCATGCCGAAGGCCCGGTATTTCGGCGTGCGGTGGCCGATCATGCTGTCCATGGTGTTGACGGCCTTGTAGATGAACAGGCCGGGCGCCCCGAACAGGACATAAAAGAAAACGGGGGCGACGACCCCGTCGCAGAAGTTTTCGGCCGCCGATTCGATGGCGGCGCGGGCGACGCCGTGCTCGTCGAGCTGCTGCGGGTCGCGCCCGACGATGTGCGACACGGCCTCGCGGCCGGCCTCCAGATTGTTCTCAAGCCCCCGCCGCACGGCGCGCACATGATCATACAGCCCGCGCTGCGCGATCAGCAGCACGATGCAGAACATTTCGACGATCCAGCCCCAGGGGTGGACGAACGACAGCCAGGCCACGCCCAGCCCCAGGCCGCCGGTCAACGTCACCACGGCCAGCACGGTGACGGCGCCGCGCACGGCGCGGTCCATTTCCGGGCGTTTGTCGCGGTTCAGCTTGCGGTCGAGCCAGTCGATGACCGAACCGAGTAGCGCCACCGGATGCTTGGCGCGCTTGAACAGCCACGGCGTGTCGCCCAGGTAGGCGTCAAGCAGCAGGGCAAGCAGCAGCAAAATCAGGGGGTCAAAGGCCGCCTTCCCCCCATCGATAAGACCGATCAACAGCATGGCGCGGCCAGAATGGGGGGTGCTCCCCGCCGGGTCAATGGCGCCGCATGCGCGGGGGCAGGCTGGCCTGGGGGCTGTATCGGTGCGGTTTTAAGGATAATGTAAGGGTCAATGGCTAGGCTCCCGCCCGGACAAGCGACGACATGGCCACGGGATAAGCAGGAACATGGCGGAACAGGAAAAACCGAAGGCGCCCGGCGCGGCGCAGGCCAAGGCAAAACCCAAAGGGAAGGGGAAGCCGAAGGCCGGCGGCAAGGCCAAGAAGGGCCTGCCCAAAAGCTTCTTCTGGGGCTTTATCCTCATCCTTGTCGTGCCGGCCGCGGCCCTTTTGGGCTGGTACGCCTATCAGGTGATGGGGCATGTCGCGAAAGGTAGCCAGGAAGCGCTCGACGCCAGGGCCAAGGAACTGGCCAGCAAGGCCAACAAGTTCGCCCGGCGCGCCGCGCAGGAAGGCTTCAAGATCCAGGATTTCGACGCCTGCGCCCAGATCAAGGAGCAATACCGGATCCCGGCGGGCGTCGTGTACACGGAATTCACCCAGCGTCAGCTGGTCGGCCTGTCAAAGTTCGCGTCGGACGAACAGGTGACCGAACGCTGCATCCAGTTCGCCAAGGCCGTCGCCAAGATGGAGGCGATGTCCCATCACTTGCGCCATGTCTACGTCTGCCAGAAGGCGCAGTTCAACGCCGATAAATCCGGCCGTTATTTTCTGACGGCCGATGCCGAGGGCAGGGGCGTGGTCGAGAATCTGAGCGGCCGGGCGATCCTTCATCCGATCCAGGTGGGAGAATCGATTCTGCTGCGCGGGTGGCAGATTTATAATCAGGGCGACGGTTGCGTGATCGTCGGCATGTCGAAATCGGGGACCTTCAGCTTCCGAGGCGGTGTGACGATTATCGAATAGACCTGTGTTCGGGCATGCAGGGGGCATGTTCTTGGGGGGCATCATGGGCACGACACTTTTCGGCACGTCCGCGACATGGGACGCCCTGGTCGCCATGGAAATCCTGCTGATTGCCGTGGCGGTTGTCGGCACGGCCGTGACGCTCCGGCGGTTCGGCGAGCTTCGCCGCGCCGGCGCGACCCTGGGTGTGGCCCTGGTCCTGGCCGGCCTGTGGATAGGCATTCTGCTGTACGTCGCCGATCTGGTGATCATCAAAACGCGTCCGGGGGCGAACGCCCTGGCGGAAGTCCTGGCGGCGGCGGCGCCCCTGGGCTCGGCGGCAAGCTGGTATGTCCTCATCGCCTCGGTGGCTCTGGTCCTTGCGGGTCTGGTGGCGACGGTCCTGCGCATGGTGCGCCAAACCACGGAGTTGGACCGCCAGCGGCAGGCGCTCGAAGACAGCGAAAGCGTCCTGCGCTCCGTGTTCGAGAACGTTCCCGTCGGGTTGCTGATCAAGAATGAAAATCACGTCGTTGAGCGGCCCAACCGCACCTATACGGACTGGTACGGCTTCGACGTCGACGCCATGATCGGCCGCCGGTCCGACCAGATCGAGGATTTCCAGTCGCCTGAAGAAGCGACCGTCATGAACGAACAGGAACGCCATGTCCTGACCACCGGCAACACGCTCAGCCGTCAGGTCGAACGCACCTTCGCCGATGGCGAGCGGCGTATCCTGAACATCACCAAATTTCCGATCCATGGCCCCGCCGGCAACATCATCAAGGTCGGTTCGGTCAGCGTCGACCTGACCGAACAGGTCTCGGCCCAGCGCAAGTTGGAGGAAAGCGAGGCCCGGTTCCGCGATTTCGCCGAGGTGGCGTCCGATTGGCTGTGGGAAATGGATGCGGACCTGCGGTTCAGCTATTTCTCCCGCCGCACGGGCGACATCATCGGTTTTGACCCGACGGTCTACCTGGGCCGGCGGCGGTCCGATGTGGCCGGTGAGGACACGGACCAGGCGAAGTGGCGCCGCCATCTCGATGATCTGGAAAACCATCGTCCGTTCCGCGATTTCGAATACCAGTTCATGGACGGCGGCGGCAATCCACGATCGGCCCGGATCAGCGGCAAGCCGCTGTTCACCGAGGACGGGCGGTTCGCCGGCTACCGCGGTACCGGGACGGACGTGACCGAGGAACGCCGCGCCCAGCGGGCGCGCGACGCGGCCCTGCGCGCGGCCGAGGAGGCGAACCGCGCCAAGTCCGAATTCCTGGCCGCCATGAGCCACGAACTGCGCACGCCCTTGAACGCCATCCTGGGGTTCTCCGATATCCTGGCCAACGACTATTTCGGCGCACCCGGCGCGGCGAAGCGCCGCGAATACGCCAGCGACATCCACGCCAGCGCCAGCCATCTGCTCGATCTGGTCAACGATCTTCTCGACATTTCGGCGATCGAGGCCGGGCGCACGGCGCTCAGTCTGGCGCGGGAACCGATCGCAGGCATCATTGCCGACTGCGCCCAGACCATGACCGAGGTCGTCCGTGCCAAGGGCGTCGATCTTGAGACCGTGGTACCGGGCGGCCTGCCGCCGATCCTCGCGGACCGCCGCGCGATCAAGCAGACGTTGCTGAACCTGCTGTCCAATGCGGTGAAGTTCACGGAACCCGGGGGGCGCATCGCCATAATGGCGGAAAACGGCCCCGGCATGGTGCGTATCCGGGTGTCCGACACGGGCATCGGCATTCCGCCGGAACGCCTGGACGACATCACGGCGGCCTTTGCCGGGGGGGGGCAGTCGCCCTGTGCGGGGGATCCGCAGGCCCCCTATACGGTGGAAAAGGGCTGGGGTCTGGGGCTTGCCATTTCGCGGTCATTGGTGGAAATGCACGGCGGCGCCATCACCATCGACAGCCGCCTCGGCGAGGGCACGACGGTGACCGTCGACCTGCCCGAGTATCGGGCCCCCGCCGAGGTCGTCTGAATGTCCCTTTATCCCTTATTTTCCGCGGCCCCTTGCATCCCTCGGTCCTCGGCGCTATAACCCGCGGCTCGACCGGGCGGCATGGCTTTGTAACGGGCATGCCTGGCCGCCCCGAAACGACCGTTGATCAAGACCTTGCGGCCTCCGCCATGGGCGGGGCCCACCAAAGAAAGGATGTCGAAATGCCCAAGCTGAAGACCAAGTCCAGCACCAAGGGACGGTTCCGGGTTACCGGGACCGGCAAGGTGCGCGGCAATTTCTCCTTCAAACGGCACAATCTGCGCAAGCGCTCCACCAAGATGAAGCGCAAGGCACGGGGCACGATGGTTCTGGACGCGACGAACGCGCGCCAGATCAAGTCCTACGCGCCCTATCTGTAACGCCGCGTATTTTTTGAATTAGGAGAGCTGGACAATGGCACGAGTCACTCGGGGCGTCACCGCGCACGCCCGTCACAAGAAAGTCATCGCCCGCGCCAAGGGTTACCGCGGCCGGAACAAGAACAACTTCCGCATCTCGCTGGAAAAGGTCGAAAAGGCGCTGCAATACGCCTACCGCGACCGCCGCGCGAAGAAGCGGAACTTCCGCCGCCTTTGGATCACCCGCATCAACGCGGGTGTGCGCGAGCACGGCATGACCTATTCCCAGTTCATGAACGGCCTGGACAAGGCCGGGATCGAACTGGACCGTAAGGTCCTGTCCGATATCGCGATCCGCGAACCGGAAGCCTTCAAGTCGCTGGTGGAACAGGCCCAGGCCGCCCTCGGCAACTAATCCAGACCCGGAGCCCGGCGCCCATCCCGGCAAGGGATGGCGCGCCGGCGCCGGAACCGCCATCTGAATGACGAGGCCTGGCCATGGAGAGTGTCGATAAGCTCCGTGAGGAACTGCTTGCTGCCGTTGAGGCGGCGGGCGACCTGGACGCGCTCGAACAGGTGCGCGTGGCGGCGCTCGGCAAGAAGGGCCGCATCACCGACCAGATGAAGGGCCTGGGGGCTCTTGACGCCGACCGGCGGCGCGACGCGGGCCAGGCCCTCAACGCGCTGAAGGATGCCGTCGCCGAAGCCCTGGACGCCCGCAAGGCGGCGATGGAGGGGGCGGCGCTGGACGCCCGCCTGGCCGGGGAACGCATCGACGTCACCCTGCCGGTGCGGCCCGAGGACACGGGGCGCATCCACCCCATCAGCCAGGTCATCGAGGAAATCGTCGCCATCCTGGGCGACATGGGCTTCGGCATCGCCGAGGGCCCGGACGTCGAGGACGACTGGCACAACTTCACCGCCCTCAACATCCCGGCCGACCATCCGGCCCGTCAGGATCACGACACCTTCTATCTGCCCGGGCCCGACGGCGCGGACGCGGGCCGCCTGGTCCTGCGCACCCATACCTCGCCGGTGCAGATCCGCACCATGCAGGCCGGCCCGCCGCCCTACCGGGTGATCGTGCCGGGCCGCACTTATCGTTGCGACTACGACGCGACCCATTCGCCGATGTTTCATCAGGTCGAGGCGCTGTTGGTCGATGAAAACACTCACATGGGCCATCTCAAGGGCTGCCTGATCGACTTTTGCCGCGCCTTCTTCGGCATCGACGATCTGCCCGTGCGGTTCCGGCCCAGCTACTTCCCCTTCACCGAACCCTCGGCCGAGGTCGATATCGGCTGCACCCGCGAAGGCGGCGAGCTGAAGATCGGCCACGGCGGCGACTGGCTGGAAATCGGCGGTTCCGGGATGGTCAATCCCAATGTGCTGCGCAATTGCGGCATCGATCCCGAAAAATACCAGGGCTTCGCCTTCGGCATGGGGGTCGAGCGCATGGCCATGCTGAAGTACGGCGTGCCGGACCTGCGCACCTTCTATGAATCGGACCTGCGCTGGATGCGCCATTACGGCTTCGCATCCCTCGATATCCCGTCCCTGACCGGGGGGCTGAACCGATGAAGTTCACCCTGGGCTGGCTCAAGCAGCATCTGGAAACCGACGCCACGCTGGCGGAAATCACCGACCGCCTGTCCATGGTCGGGCTCGAGGTCGAAGGCGTGACGGACCGGGCCAAGGGCCTCGACACCTTCATCGTCGGCGAGGTTCTGGATGCGAAACAGCATCCCGACGCGGACCGCCTGCAGGTCTGCCAGGTTAACACCGGCACGGAAACGGTCGAACTGGTCTGTGGCGCGCCCAACGCGCGGACGGGATTGAAGGGCGTGTTCGCCCCCTCCGGGTCCTACATCCCGGGCACGGGCATCACCCTGAAGCCCACGGAAATCCGGGGTGTAACGTCGAACGGCATGCTGTTGTCGGAACGGGAAATGGGCCTGTCGGAGGAACACGACGGCATCGTCGAACTGCCGGCGGACGCCGAAGTCGGCGCCCGCGCCGTCGACGTCATGGGCCTGGCCGACCCGGTCATCGAAATCGCCATCACGCCCAACCGGGGCGATTGTCTCGGCGTGCGCGGCATCGCCCGCGACCTCGCGGCGTCGGGGCTCGGTAGCCTGAAGCCGCTCGACACCGCGCCGGTGCCGGGTGCGTTCGCGAGCCTCCTCGGCGTGGCCCTCGACTTCACGGACGAGACCGCCAGTGCGTGTTCCAAATTCGTCGGACGTGCCTTCCGGGGCGTGAAGAACGGACCCAGCCCGAAATGGCTGCAGGACCGCCTGACCGCCGTCGGCCTGCGCCCGATCTCGGCCCTGGTCGACGTCACCAATTACATTTCCTTCGAGTTCGACCGCCCGCTGCATGTGTTCGACGCGGCCAAGGTTTCGGGCACGATCACCGCGCGCCTCGCCAAGCCGGGTGAAAAAATTCTGGCGCTGAACGAAGCCGAATACGACCTGGACCCGGAAATGACCGTGATCGCCGACGATAACGGCCCGCAGGCCGTGGCCGGCGTGGTCGGCGGCATGGACTCGGGTTGCACCGAGGCGACGACGGAGGTCTTTCTCGAAGTCGCCTATTTCGATCCCGTGCGCACGGCCATGACCGGGCGCAAACTCAATCTTCAGACCGATGCGCGGTACCGGTTCGAGCGTGGCGTTGATCCCGCCTTCCTCGACGACGCCTGCGAGATCGCGACGCGCCTGATCCTGGACCTGTGCGGCGGCGAGGCGTCGAACGTGGTGTCCGCCGGCGACGGCCCCGATTGGCGCCGCACCCTCGACTTCAATCTCGACAAGGTTCTGACCCTGGGCGGTACCGAGATCGACGGCGTCGAGGCGCGGCGAATTCTCAACGTGCTGGGCTTCGCCATCGAATCCGACCAGGGCAGCCGTCTGGTGGTCAACGTGCCGTCCTGGCGGTCCGACATCGTGTCGGAAGCCTGTCTGGTGGAAGAGATCGTGCGCATCAACGGCTACGACCGCATCGCGCCGGTCGCCGTGACCCGGCCCCAGGGCGCCCAGGGCCCGGTGATGACCCCGGATCAACGCCGCCGCGCCCAGGCCCGCCGCCTGCTCGCCGCGCGCGGCATGGTCGAGGCCGTGACCTATTCCTTCATGCCAGACGCCCAGGCCGCCCTGTTCGGCGGCGTCGCCGACACCATGCGGCTGCTCAATCCGATTTCCGCCGATCTCGACGTCATGCGCCCGTCGATCCTGCCCAATCTGCTGACCGCCGCCGCCCGCAACCAGGCGCGCGGTTATGCCGACTTAGCCTTGTTCGAGGTCGGCCCCCAATTCCCCGGCGCCAAGCCGGAAGACCAGCAACTGGTCGCCACCGGCATCCGCGTCGGCAAGACCGGCCCGCGCCATTGGGCGGCGCAGCCGCGCGGCGTCGATACCTTTGATGCCAAGGCCGACGCCCAGGCGGTCCTGGCCGATCTCGGTCTGCCGGCCGACCGGGCGCAGATCAAGACCGATGCCCCCGCCTGGTATCACCCGGGCCGGTCCGGCACCCTGCGTCTCGGCCCCATGATGCTGGCCGCCTTCGGCGAAGTCCATCCGGCGGTTCTGAAAGCCCTGGACGTGAAGGGCCCGGCCGTCGCCTTCGAGATTTATTTCGACAACCTGCCGGCGGTGAAGGCGAAAAAATCCGCCGCCAAGCCGCATCTGGTGCTGTCGGCCTTGCAGCCGGTCGCGCGCGACTTCGCCTTCGTCGTCGATGCGGAGGTCGAGGCGGCCAAGGTCATCAACGCCGCCCATGCCGCCGACAAGACCCTGATCGCCGAGGTCACCCTGTTCGATGTCTACGAAGGCAAGGGCGTGGGTGAGGGCAAGAAGTCGCTCGCCATCAACGTCGTGCTGCAACCCGTGGAAAAGACCCTGACGGACGCCGAGATCGAGGCCGTCGCCGACAAGGTCATCGCCGGCGTGACCAAGGCCACGGGCGGCGAGCTGCGGACCTGATGGGCCCGCTCGACGCCTTTTCCACCGACCACCGCCGCGCCATCCGCGGCATCATCACCGACGTCGACGGGACGCTCACCACCGGCGGAAAGATCACCGCGACCGCGTTCGCCGCGCTGGAACGCGCCCAGGCGGCGGGGCTCAAGGTCGTCGCCGTGACCGGGGCCGCCGCCGGTACCTGCGACGCCATGGCGCGGACCTGGCCGGTCGACGCCGTGATCGGCGAATCCGGCGGCTTCGTGTTCCGCCTGCATCCCGACACGGGGCGCATGGTGCATCTGCATATCCTGGCGCGGGACGAACGGCGCGACCATTGGGCGCAGTACGAAAAGGTGCTGGAAGCCATCATCGCCGAGGTCCCGGGGGCTGCCCTCGCCGCCGATCAGGCCTACCGGGAAACCGACCTCGCCATCGATCACGCCCAGGACGTCGCTCCCCTGGGCGAGGAAGCGGTCGCCCAGATCGTTTCCATCATGGAAGCCGCGGGCATGACCGCGACCTATTCCAACATCCACGTCAACGGCTGGCTCGGCCCCTATGACAAGCTGACGACGACCTGTCTGGTGCTGCGCGAACTGTTCCGCGCCGACGTGTCGGACGCGGATGAGCGGGCACGTTGGATGTTCGTCGGGGACAGTCCCAACGACGCGCCCCTGTTCGACTTCTTCCCCCATGCGGTCGGCGTCGCCAACGTGCGCGATTTTACCGACCGGCTGGACGCCAAGCCCAAGTACGTGACGGAACAGGCGTCAGGCGCCGGTTTCGCCGAAGCGGTCGATGCGGTGCTGGCTGCAAGGCAAGCCTGACACAGCCCTTCTTATCCTTCCTTTCTCACCGCCTCACCGTCTCTGTGGTTCAAAAAGAAAACCACTGAGGCAGTGAGGCGGTGAGAAGAAAAAAGAGAACGCTGGACCCCCGCGTTCGCGGGATGATGGGAGGGAAGGGGGGCGTTCAAGGGCGCGCCACGGAATAAACCTTCACCGGCTGTGACCGGCCCTTGACCGGGATTTCCCCCTTGAACGCACAGTCATACGCGTCGCCGCAGGCGGCGACCGTTTCCTCCGTGCACATGACGTAGGTGCCGTACTGCTTGTTCAGCTGTTCCAGGCGGGCCGCGATGTTCACGTTGTCGCCGTGCACGGTGAAGGTCAGGCGCTCCGCCGTGCCGACGGCGCCGACCACGATGGCGCCCGTGTTGACGCCGCAGCGGGTCAATAGGCGCACTCCGTCGCCGAAGGTCCGGCTGGTGCACAGATGTTCAAGGGCCAAGGCGCAGTCGAGGGCATTGGCGGCGTGATCATCCTGCGGCGTGACGGCGTTGAAGGTGATCAGCATGGCGTCCCCCTCGAACAGCAGGACGACGCCGCCATGGCGTGCGATAACCTCGCCGGCGGCCTGGAAGTAGTCGTTGATGGTGCGGGCCAGTTCCTTTGGCGACATCTTTTCCGACGCCGTGGAAAACCCCTCGATGTCGGTGAACACGATGGTCGCGACCTTGCTTTCGCCGTCGCCGGGTTGGATCGCCCGGTCCGCCTGGGTGATGCGCTCCGCCACTTCCTTGGACACGAACCGCGTCAGGTCCTGGGCCGCCGTGCTGTCGATGATCGCGCGGTAGAGGGACCGTTGCGCGCGCAGCACGGCGATGGCCAGGACGAAGGTGACCATCAGGATGGAGACGATCTTGTCGACCTCGGCGCCGATCAGGATGGCGTTGGACGTCATGTATTCCACGTAGTTGCGGGTGATCATGGGATTGCCCGCCTCCGCATGGACGACGTAGAGCATCAACGCGATCCAGCCGACTGCGGCCGACGCCCCCGCCAACACGATATAGCCGGGCTCGAACCGCAGGGCGCGCAAGGCGATGAAGATGAACACGTACATCAGCGTCGGCGCCTTCAGATAGAAGCTCGCCGGCTGCATGTACTGAATATGGAACGACCAGATCAGCAGCATCAGCAGGCCGACGTCGATGACCACCGAGATCATCAGGAAGGGCCGGGTCAGGCTGCCGCGGTAGGCGACGATCAGGCGCGTCAGAGTGAACAGGAAATAGAACCCAAGCGCGAAGGGCACCAGATTGAAATCCGGGTTTGTCGCGGTCTTGGGCGCGACCGCCCACAGGCTGGCGAACAGCACGACCAGCAGCATCTGTACCCAACTGATAAGCTTCTCGCTCTGCAACTGCTGGCGGGCGATGCGCTCGCGCACGCGGGCGGGCAGCCGCCCGGAGACGGGTTCGCCGAAGATGAAGCTCATGCAGGATGTCCACATCTGCGAACGATGGACGGTTCCGGGCGAATGCTCAATCACGGAATGCGGGCTCCCTTTTGCGTGGGGGCCTGTCTAGCAGAGCGGCATGCTCACCGGGAATTCACGCCTGCGTCATCGGGAAAAGCGTCAGGCGGCGTGATCGTCGGCGTCGGCGCCGCCTTCCTGGCGCAAGGCTTCCTTCACCGCCTCGCATTTGTTCTGCAGATGGTCGCGCAGAACCTTGGCGAGGCGGGGGCCGTCGCGGGCTTCCAGGGCCGCCAGCATGTCCTCGTGCTCGGCCATGGCCTGTTTCCAGCGCTGCGAGGTGATGGAGGAAATATAGCGCGCCCGGCGAATGCGCCCGGCCAGGCCTTCGTACATGGAAACGAGCAGGTCGTTACCGGCCGAGCCCATGATTTTTTCGTGGATCTTCTGGTTGAGGGCGAAATACTCGGCCCGCTCCCCCCGCGTGTGATGCAGGGCCATCTGATAATGCAGGGCGCGCAGCTCGGCCAGGTCGGCCTCCGTGGCGCGGGCGCAGGCAAGCTCCCCGGCCAGGGCTTCCAGGGCGCCCATGACGGGAAACATCTCGTCGACGTCGGCGGCGGTCAGTTTGGCGACTCGGGCCCCCCGGTTGGGCAGCAGTTCCAGCACGCCCTCCGACGCCAAAACCTTCAAGGCTTCGCGTAGCGGCGTGCGGGAAATGCCGAGCGTCTCGCACAACAGCCGTTCCGGCACCTTGTCCCCCGGCTTGAGGTCGCCGTCATAGACCATCGCGCGCACCCGGTTGACGATGGTGTCGTGCAGGGACGGGCGCTCGATGGGGGAGATGGGGATTTCGTCCATGGGCCTAATCTTTCGATTCAAGAAAGGATAACCACTGAGGCGGTGAGACGGTGAGGGAAACGGCTTCCGTTGTCGAAACCCTCAGAGCCAAAGGGCCGGGAAATAAAGCGATAATTTGATTTTTCTCATCCTTTCTTTCTCACTGCCTCACTGTCTCTGTGGTTCAAATTTTCAAATAACGATCAAGAACTTGCGCGACGTGGATGGCTTCGCGCGGGGTGCCGTCGGCGATCTGATGGCGGCAGCTGGTGCCGTCGGCGACGATGACTGTTTCGGCATCGGCCTTGCGCACGGCGGGCAGCAGGGCCAGTTCGCCCATGCGTTTGGACACGGCGACGTTGTCGGTGTCGTATCCGAACGCCCCCGCCATGCCGCAGCAGCTGGACTCGACCGTCTCCACACTCAACCCCGGCACCAGACGCAGCGCGCTCTCCACCGCGCCCATGGCGGCGAAAGCCTTTTGGTGGCAATGGCCGTGCAGCAGCGCCTTGCCGCCGTCGGCATTCGTGAGCGGCAGGGTCAGGGTTCCGGCTTCGGCTTCCGCCGCCAGGAATTCCTCGAACAGCATGGCCTTGGCCGCCAGCGCCTTGCTGTCCGCGCCCGGCAGCAGGACCGTGAACTCGTCGCGCAGGGTCAGCAGGCAGGACGGCTCCAGTCCGACGATGGGCACGCCCGCGTCGACGAAGGGTTTAAGCACCGCGAGGGTGCGCTGGGCTTCCTTCCGGGCCTCGTCGGCCAGGCCGGCGGCGAGGAACGTGCGCCCGCAGCACAGCGGCCGCGTGCTGTCGGGGGCCTTTGCCGTGACCACGCGGTAGCCGGCGGCGGTCAGCACGCGCCGCGCGGCGGCCAGATTCTCCGGCTCGAAATAGGTGTTGAAGGTATCGCCCAGCAGCACCACCGCCTTGCCCGCCGGGCAGGATGTGGCGTCGCTCAGGGAGCCGCCCGTATCGGGCTGGGACGCCCAGCGCGGCAGGGTGCGGTCGGCGGAAAAGCCCAGCAGTTTTTCCGACAGCCAGGCGGCGCCGGGGATCGTGTCGCGCAGGTTCAACAGCCAGGCGAGCTTCGACGCCACGGGGGCGTAGCGCGGCAGATAGGCGACCAGCCGGTCGAACAGGCGCAGCCCGTGGCGCTTGTTGTGCTGGTTCAGGAATTCGATCTTCATGCGCGCCATGTCGACGCCCGTGGGGCATTCGCGCTTGCAGCCCTTGCAGCCGACGCAGAGCTTCATGGTCGCGGCCATGTCGTCGGAGGTGAAGGCGTCCGGCCCAAGCTGTCCGGAAATGGCGAGGCGCAGCGTATTGGCGCGGCCGCGCGTCAGGTGCTGTTCATCCCCCGTGGCGCGGTAGGACGGGCACATGACCCCGGCGTCGCGCTTGCGGCAGGCACCATTGTTGTTGCACATCTCGACGGCACCCGCGAAGCCGCCCCAGTCGGACCAGTCGAGCTCCGTGGCGATTTTTTCCGTTTGATACCCCGGCTTGAAGCGGAACAGGGTGCGGTCGTCCATCTTGGGCGGATCGACGATCTTGCCCGGGTTCATCAGGCCAGTGGGATCGACCGTCTGTTTGACCTCCTTGAAGGTCTCGATCATGCGCGTGCCGAACATGGCTTCGTGGAATTCCGATCGCACCAGCCCGTCGCCGTGTTCGCCCGAGTGCGATCCCTTGTATTCGCGGACCATTTCGAAGGCTTCCTCGGCGATCGCGCGCATCTGTTTGGCGCCCAGGTCCTGCTTCAGGTTGATCACAGGCCGGACATGCAGCGTGCCGACCGAGGCATGGGCATACCAGGTGCCCTCGGTGCCGTGCTTGTGGAACACCTGGGTCAGCCGGTCGGTGTATTCGGCAAGGTCTTCCAGGCGCACGGCGCAGTCCTCGACGAAGGAGATCGGCTTGCCGTCGCCCTTCATGGACATCATGATGTTGAGGCCTGATTTGCGGACCTCCCAGACGTCGCGCTGGAACGCCGGGTCCACGGCCTCGACCACCGCGTCGGGGAAGCCCAGGTCGGCCATCATCTCGACCAGTTGCTTGAGCTTGGTGATCAGGGGCTCGCGTTCTTCCCCCGCGAATTCGACCAGCAGCAGGGCGTCCGGCTCCCCCTTCACGAAGCGTTCCACCGTGGGACGGAAAATCTCGATGTCGCGGGCCAGGCCGATCATGGTGCGGTCGACCAGTTCGACCGCCGCCGGACCCAGGGTCACGAGATGCTGGGCCGCGTCCATGCATTTGTAGAAGGTCGGGAAATGGCACACGCCCAGCACCTTGTGCTTCGGCAGGGGCTGCAGGTCCAGGTGCAGCTTGGTCGAGAAGGCGAGGGTGCCTTCCGATCCGATCAACAGGTGGGCCAGGTTCGGGTGGGTCTGCTGGCGGTACAGCGTCGCCTCGGCCCAGGGGCCCTTGGGCGCACCGCCCGGCATCAGGGAATCGATGTTGTAGCCGCCGACCCGGCGCATCAGGTCGGGGAAGGACTGGCGGATGTGGTCGCCCTCGCGCCGCCCGATGTCGAGAAGCCTAGCCACCATGTCCTGCTGTACGGGGTCCAGCTTGGCCGCCGGCTCATTATTGGAGACTTCGCCGAAGCGCATGGCGCGGCCGTCCATGGTCACGGCGTCGATGGCGCGCACGTTGTCGCGCATGGTGCCGTAGACGATGGAGCGCGAACCGCAGGAATTGTTGCCCGCCATGCCGCCCAGGGTGGCGCGCGACGAGGTCGAGACGTCGACGGGAAACCACAGGCCGTGGGGCTTGAGATAGGCGTTCAGGTGATCCAGCACCAAGCCCGGTTCGACCAGGGCCTGGCGGCCCGCCGCATCGAACTCGAGAATCTTGTTCAGATGCTTGGACAGGTCGACGACCAGGGCCTCGCCGACCGTCTGGCCGCATTGCGAGGTGCCGCCGCCGCGCGGCAGGATCGGCACGCCTTCGCCGCGCGCGACGGCGATGATCGCTTCCACGTCCTCGGCATCCTGGGGCACGACGATGCCCAAGGGTTCGATCTGATAGATCGAGGCATCCGTCGAATAGCGCCCGCGCGAAAACGGATCGAACAGGACCTGTCCCTTGATCGCGGCCTTCAGGCGGCGGGCGAGGGCCGCATCGCCCTTGGCCGGGCGGCTGCGGGAAACGGCGGTGGCAAGGGCGGTGTCGGACGAGGCCATAGGCGGGGTTCGCTGTTGTTGTCGGAGGCAGGACCAGAGTGTAACAAATTGCATTCAAAATACAATAAGGCAAATCAAACGGGGCGCCAAAAGATATCTTTTAACGGTTTATTCTATTGATAATAAACAATAAATAATCATTTTTACCAGTTCGGGATGAATCCAGGTTGTCTGGGCAAAAAATGTATGCATAATTCCGGAGCCATCGCGCCCTCGGCGCGAAAACCCGAATATAAAGAGGACATCCGATCATGACTGTGCGCCGCGGCCGCCATTTCCTGCAGATTCCGGGCCCCTCCAACACGCCCGACCGCATCCTTCGCGCCATGGACTATCCGGTGATGGACCATCGCGGTCCCGACTTCGCCGACCTGGGCCTGTCCTGCATCGCCGGCATGAAGAAGGTGTTCAAGACGGAAAAGTGCGAGGTCGTGATCTATCCCGCGTCGGGCACGGGCGCTTGGGAAGCGGCGCTGGCCAACACCATGTCGCAAGGCGACCGGGTGCTGATGTACGAAACCGGCCAGTTCGCGACCCTGTGGAAGAATCTGGCGTTGCGCCTCGGCCTGGTGCCCGAGTTCATCGACGGCGACTGGCGTCATGGCGTCGATGCCGCCACCATCGAAAAACGTTTGAACGAGGACACGGACCGCGAGATCAAGGCCGTCTGCATGGTGCATAACGAGACGTCGACGGGCGTGACCTCGCGGGTCAAGCTGGTGCGCGAAGCCATCGACCGCACCGGCCATCCGGCCCTGTTCATGGTCGACACCATCTCGGGCCTCGCCTCCGCCGATTTCCGCCAGGACGAATGGGGCGTCGACGTCGCCGTCGCCGGATCGCAGAAGGGCCTGATGCTGCCGCCGGGGCTCAGCTTCAACTGCGTCTCGGAAAAGGCGCAGGAAGTGTCCAAGACCTCGACCCTGCCCAAGTCCTATTGGGCCTGGGACGAGATGATCAAGATGAACAAGACCGGCTATTTCCCCTATACGCCGGCGACCAACCTGCTTTACGGCCTCAAGGAAGCCATCGCCATGCTGATGGAGGAAGGGCTCGACAACGTGTTCACCCGCCACGAGCGCGTGGCCGAGGCGACCCGCCGTGCCGTGCGCGCCTGGGGTCTTGAGGTTCTGTGCCAGGAGCCCAAGGAATACTCACCCGTGCTGACCGCCGTGGTCATGCCCGAGGGCCACAGCGCCGATAACTTCCGTAAGGTGACGTTGGAAAACTTCGACATGTCGCTCGGCAACGGGCTCAACAAGATCGCCGACAAGGTGTTCCGCATCGGCCACTTGGGCGACTTCAACGAACTGATGCTGATGGGCACGCTGTCGGGCGTCGAAATGGGCCTGGAACTGGCCAAGGTCCCGCACGAGAAGGGCGGCGTCGATGCCGCCATGGCCTATCTGGTCAACCCTCAGGCGCGTTGAGCGCACAGCAATCGACGACGGCAAGACGACAAAAAAAACGGAAGGAAACACCATGGCACGAGGTGACGGGCCGCTCGGCGGCATGAAGGTGTTGGACCTGACCCATGTGATGGCCGGGCCGACCTGCGCCCTGATGCTGTCCGACATGGGGGCCGACGTGATCAAGGTGGAAAAGGTGCCGGGCGGCGACGACACCCGCCGCGCGGCCCCGCCCAAGATCGGCGACGAGGCCGCGGCCTTCCTGGTCATGAACCGGGGCAAGCGGTCGATCGCCGTCGATTTGAAGACCCCGGGTGGTCAGGCCGCCGTGCGGCGCATGGCGCTTGAGGCCGACGTGCTGCTGGAAAATTACCGCCAGGGCACGCTGGCCAAGCTGGGCCTGGATTACGAGACCCTGAAAAAGGACAACCCCAAGCTGGTGTGGTGTTCGATCTCCGGCTTCGGGCAGACGGGGCCCTATGCGGAACGCGGCGGCTTCGATTTGATCGCCCAGGGCATGTCCGGCCTCATGCACATCACCGGCGAGGGCCCCGGCCGCCCGCCCTGCAAGGTCGGCTCGCCGATCACCGACATCACCGCCGGTCTGCTGGCGGCCATGGGCGTGTCCGCCGCCTATGCCCATGCGCTCAAGACCGGCCAGGGCCAAGTCGTCGATACCTCTTTGTTCGAGGCCGGGATCATTCATACCTACTGGCAGTCGGCGATCGCCTTCGCCACGGGCGAATCCCCCGCCGCCATGGGCTCGGCCCATCCCTTGAACGCGCCCTATCAGGCGTTCGAGACGGCCGACGGCTGGATCACCTGCGGCGCCGCCAACCAGCGGACTTGGGAGCGATTGCTTGAAGCCCTCGACAATCCGGCCATCGCCGACGACCCCCGGTTCACGGACAACACCGGGCGCATGGCCAACCGCCAGGCATTGGAAGACGTGCTGACCCCGATCTTCAAATCGAAATCCGCCGCCGACTGGCTCGCCAAGTTCGACGCGGTCGGCCTGCCCGCCGGCCCGGTCCTCGACATCACGCAGATGCACGCCGACCCGCACGCGCTGGCCCGCGACATGATCGTCGAGGTGCCGCACAAGACGCTCGGCACCGCCAAGGCGCTCGGCATGCCGGTGAAGTTCTCGGGCACGCCTGCGAAGACGGATCAGGGGGCGCCGGTTTACGGCCAGCACACGCGGGAAGTTCTCGCCGAATACGGCTACGGCGCCGCCGAGATCCAGGCCCTGATCGACGACGGCGCGGTGATCGCCGCCGACTAGGGGCGCGGTTGCAGGGTCAGGGTGATCTGGCGGTCCTCGCCGCCGCGGCGCAGGGTCAGGGAAACGGCCTCGCCTGCCTGTTTGCGGAACAGGGCCGCGCGAAGCTGACCCGGTGACGTCACGGGCCTGCCGTCCACCTTCATGATGACATCGCCCGCATCGATCCCGGCCGTGAAGGCGGGGCCGTTCTGCGTTACTTCGACCACGGCAACGCCGCCGGTCCGTTCCTGTTGTAGGGCGGACAGCGCCCCTGTCTCCATTCCCGCAGTGGCCTCGGTGACCTTGCCATGAGCCGCCAGGTCGCGGACGACCCGCGCGACGAGGGGCTGGGACGCGGCGAAGTTGACGCCGATGTTGGCGTCGCCTCCTTGTGCGAAAATGGCCGAGACCAGGCCGACCAGTCGTCCCTTTCCGTCGACCAGGGCTCCCCCCGATCCGCCGGGATTGACCGCCGCGTCGGTCTGGATGAAATCCTCGATCTCATTGAACCCGGCGTTGGCCCGGCCCGTCGCCGACACCACGCCGCAGGACACGGAAATTCCCCGCCCGAACGGATTGCCGATGGCGCAGACCGGCTCGGCCAGGTTTGGCCCGGGCCCGGGTTCCGCCACGGGAAGGCCGATGGCGGCTTGCAGCAAGGCGATGTCCGTCGCCTTATGGCGGCCGACGATCTCGGCGGCAACGGTCCGCCCGTCGGCCAGCCGCACGCGGACGCTGACGGCGTCGCCCAGCACATGGTCGTTGGTCGCGATATAGCCGCCGGGCAGCACCGCGACGCCGGAGCCTTCCGGGGCGATGCGTCCGTCGGCGCTTTTCGGCGCGAAGCCGGGGCGCACGCCTTGCCAGCTTGGCAGCACGACGACCACGGACCGTGCCGCCTCGGCCACGGCGGCGGGGTCGATGCCGTCGGCGGTTACCGCGCGGGGTGCCGAAACAAGGGCCGCCGCCAGGGCGGAAGCAATGAGAAGCCGTGCGCTCATGCCTTCGTCTTTACCATGATGCGAAGCGGCCTGCCGACCTCTATATTGGCCAACCTATGTATTCACGGGGCATCGCTTTGGGAGGACGTCCGACACAATGAAATTCGCGCGCACCATCCGGCTCGACGCCTCGGACCAGAACGTGTTCGACATTCCGGCGGAACCGGGCGAATGGGCCGTCGCCGGCACCTTCGCGTTTCTCCATGGTGAATTCGCCGACGGCGACCCCGCCGGGTGGACCAACAAACAGCAGCTCGCGTTCAAAAGCGGCTGGCTCGGGCTCGGCAGTTTCGGGCGGTCGACCTTCGTGCAGGTCGCGGTGCTGCCCGACGGCCAGGTCGAGGACGCGGTGCGGGCCCTGGCCGGGCATCTGTTCGAACGCTACGGCGCGCCCGATATGATGGCGGCCCTCGACGCGGCCAGGGGCGAATGCCGCGACATGGCCGATCTGTGCGATCATCCGGCGGGCACTTTGCTCGCCATCGAACGGGACCTGACGGACGACGGCATCGCCGAGCGCGTGCGCGTCATCCCCGCCACGGGCGACGGACAGCACGCCCGCATCTGGGGTGTGGCGGGCGACGATCCGGCCTGAACGGTTCGCGGAGTCCGCCGCATTTCGCTCAACCGTCTCTCACACCCTTGTGATGCAGTGCGACGTCAACGTTACGCCCGCTGCCGGCGGGCGCGGGTACACTCCCCCTCGACCGGACACGAGAGCCGGATCATAGGTTTCACCAAAGGAGAGTACCCAATGTCGATCCAGAAAAAGACCGTCGGCGCCACGCTGGCCACTGCCGCCGCCGCCCTGTTCATCGCCGGTGCTGCCATGACCGCCGCCCCGATGGCCGCCAAGGCCGCCGACGGCGTGAAGTGCATGGGCGCCAATTCCTGCAAGGGCCACGGCGCCTGCAAGACCGCGTCCAACGACTGCAAGGGCCACAACGCCTGCAAGGGCAAGGGCTGGATTTCCACCAGCACGGAAAAGGAATGCATGGAAAAGGGCGGCACGGTCGCCAAGTAACGGCACCCGCACCTTACCCAACACGACGGATCGCGGGGGGCCGGAGCCATCTGGCCCCTCGTTTCCGTTTTGCGCTAGGCTTCTTTCCATGACCCTCTGCCAGGATCCCTTTGCCGGTTTCGGGCTCGGCCTGCGGCCGCAGCATTTTCCCGATATTCTCGCCCCCGATAGGGACGCGGGGCTGGATCGCGTCGACTGGTTCGAAATTATTTCGGAAAACTTCATGGCCGTCGGCGGCATGCCGCTGCGCAACCTCATGGCCGTGCGCGAACGCCGCCCCATGGCCATGCATGGGGTGTCGCTGTCGATCGGCGCGCCCGATCCTCTCGACGACGGCTATCTCAAGGACCTCAAGATGCTGGCCGATCTGATCGCGCCGGCGGTGGTATCCGACCATCTGTGCTGGACCGGCGCGCACGGCGTCAACCTGCACGACCTGCTGCCCCTGCCCCTGACCGAGGAAACCCTGGATCATGTCGCGGCGCGGGTCTCCCGGGTGCAGGATGTCTTGGGCCGTCGCATCGCGTTGGAAAACGCCTCGACCTACGTGACCTTCACCGCCGATACCATGAACGAATGGGATTTCCTGGCCGAACTGACGCGCCGCGCCGATTGCGACCTGCTGCTCGACGTCAACAACGTCTACGTGTCGGCCTTCAATCACGGCTTCGATCCGGCCGACTATCTGGCCGGCATTCCCAAGGACCGCGTGTGCCAGATTCATCTCGCCGGGCACGAACACAACGGCGACCATATCGTCGACACCCATGACGCGCCGGTGGCGGACCCCGTCTGGGACCTCTACCGCGCCGCCGTCGCCCGGTTCGGCGCCGTGCCGACGATGATCGAGCGCGACGCCGACATCCCGCCGTTCACCGATCTGGTCGCGGAACTTGGCACCGCGCGGCGGCTTGCCGGCGACGCCCTTGACGAGGCCGCGGCATGACCGCGTCCTTGCCCGAGGTACAAACCTTGTTCCAGGACCGTCTGCTGACCGGGCGGGCGGACATCGAAGCGCACCTGACCTCGGGCGGCCCGTTCCTCAAGGTCTACGACCACGCCTATGTCGCCCGCCTGCTGGAAGTGATGGGTGAGGATTTCCCCGCCGTGCACACGCTGCTGGGCGATGATGAATTCGCCGAGGCGGCGGCAGCCTATGTGCGGGGGCATCCGTCCCGCAGGCGCTCCGTGCGCTGGATGGGCGCCGGGTTCGCGGCCTGGCTGGGCGTGACCGCGCCCTGGTCGGACCTGCCGGTGCTGGCCGACATGGCGGCGTTCGAATGGGGCCTGGGCCTCGCCTTCGACGCGCCCGACGGGGATACCCTCGGGGTCGCGGCGCTGGCAGCCGTGCCGCCGGAAGCCTGGCCGGTGCTGACCTTCGATTTCCATCCCGCCCTGAACGCGGCGACGCTTGCCCACGACGTCGCCCCGTTCCAGCAGGCCGTCGCCAAGGACCGGGACCCCGAGGCGGCACCAGAGGCGGTGCCGGGCGGCCCGCAAACCTGGGCCTTCTGGCGCGACGGGGAAACCTGCCAGGTGCGCTACCGCGCGCTGGCCGCCGAGGAGGCGGCGGGGCTCGCCCTGCTGCGCGCGGGCGGGGACTTTCAGACCTTGTGTGCAACCCTTGCCGAGATGGGCGACGGGGATGCCGCCGCCCTGCACGCCGCCGGATACCTGCGCGGCTGGGTCGAGACGGGCTGGGTCACCGGCCTGTTCGCCGAGGGGATCGATTGGGTGTGACGCCGGAACCCCGGACAACCGACCGCAGGCGGCGAATGACGCGCTCTGGCGGCGTCAGGCGGCGCTTCCGATGACCCCGCAGCGCTGCGCGCCGCCTTCCTGGCCAGAGCACGTCCTTCGCCGTCTCAGCGATTCCGTATCAAGATGATAGGCTCTAATGGCGGACGCGCAGGATGGCCCTCCTACGCCAGCCACCTTCGCTAAAGCTTCGGTGGACAAGAGGCTACGGAGGACACGCCTTCGCCCAAGGTCCGTTTTCGGGTGGCTTGCCACCCGAAGCCCGGAGGGCGAAGGCTGGTGACCCCGACAGGATTTGAACCTGTGACCTACAGATTAGGAATCTGTCGCTCTATCCGACTGAGCTACGGGGCCGTTGCCGACGTGTTTGGCCGCGCCCGTCTATATCACAGGTCGCGGCGCGGGTTCCAAGGTTTGGTGGCGGAAAGACGGGGCGGTGCTGCGGCCTATTTGAACAGGCCCTTGATGCGGTCCATGGACACGGAATAGTTCAGCATCACCGATTCCACGCCCGGATTTCCGTCGCCCAGGCCCGCGTTCGACGAATGGTCGATGGAAATGCCGAGGCGCGAACGGTCGTCGAAGCGGTAGGCGAGTTCCACGCGCGAGCGGAATTCCAGCTCGTGCCCCAGGTCGAGGTTCGACGTGGCACCTCGCCAGTAGGTCGGCGAGAACTGGGGCGTCAGCACGAGGCGGCGGCCCAGGTAGATGTCGACCAGCACGCCGGCGCCGATGAAGGACGAATTGTTGGTCGCATAGGCGGCGGTCAGGAACGGCTTGAAGATCCAGAACTTGTTGCCGAACCGATAGTCGAGGCGGATTTCCGCATCCTCTTCCCGGTTGCGCAGGATGTCGAATTTGCCGACGGCGAGGGTCAGGAAATCGGGGTCGTCCGCGGCCCGCGCCGGGCCGGACGGCAATATCGTCACGGCGGCAAGCAATGCCGGAATGATCAGCTTCTTGAACATGTTGGATCGTCCCCGAAAGGGCCCGATTGCCGAGCCTACCCCTTTGGCCAGCATCTTAAGGGATCGCGCCGATCTTTCAAGCCGCTATGAAACGCCGTGGGATCAGCTGCGGCCGAGCTTTCGGAAGCCGTCCATGGCTCGGACCAGGGACGAACGGATGCCCGGCTCCATGGCCGAATGCCCGGCGTCTGGCACGATGACATAATCGGCGTCGGGCCAGGCCTGCGCCAGTTCGTCCGCCGTGGCGATCGGGCAGACCATGTCGTAGCGGCCCTGCACGATGACGCAGGGCAGATGGCTGATGCGCCCGATGTTGGCGAGCAGATGATCTTCCGGAAGGAACACGTCGTTGACGAAGTAATGGGCTTCGAGCCGGGCCAGGGACAGGGCCCCCCGTCCGGACCCGCCGCCGCCGTCGCCGTGATGCAGGGTCGAGCAGGCGGATTCGAACTGGCTCCAGACCTCGGCCGCGGGGCGGTGGATGTCCGGGTCCGGGTCGTTCAGACGCCTGTGGTAGGCGGTGAGGATATCGCCCCGTTCGGTCTCGGGCAGGTATCCGGAGAACCGCCGCCAGGCTTCGGGGAACACCTGCTTCATGCCGTAGAGGAACCAATCGACCTCCGGCTGGCGGCCGAGGAAGATGCCGCGCAGGGCGAAGCCCCGGCAGCGGTCCGGATGGGCGATGCCGTAAGCCAGCGCTAGGGTCGACCCCCAGGAGCCGCCGAACACGAACCATTTGTCGATATTGAGCTGGCGGCGCAGGGCCTCCATGTCGTCGATCAGGTCCAGGGTCGTATTGTCCCGGGTTTCGCCGAAGGGGGTGGAGCGCCCGGCCCCGCGCTGGTCGAACACGACGATGCGGTAATGGTCCGGGTCGAAGAACCTGCGATGCGACGGGTTGGACCCGGCCCCCGGCCCGCCGTGCAGAAAGATCACCGGTACGCCCGTCGGGTTGCCCGACTGTTCCCAATAGATGCGATGGCCGCCGGACACGTCCAAATGTCCCTGGGCATGGGGTTCGATCCGGGGATAGAGGTCCGGCGACGGGCGGTTCAGGGCGGAGTTGGATTTATCCAATGTCGGTGGCCGGTTCGGGTTCTTTCATTTGCCCCTGGGGGCGGTGAGCGGGCGCGGGCCCTGTTTAATTAAGTTGGCCCGTGATCGCGTATTTCAACAGGCGCACGACCTGATCGGGTGTTTCCGCCGTCGCCATGGCCGCCCCGTTCACTTCCTTCAGGGCATGGGTCAGGGACGGATCATGCAGCGTGATCATCGGCGTTCCAAGGGCGGCGGCGTATCCGGCGTCGAAGGCGGCGTTCCATTGTTTGTACTTGTCGCCGAAGCGTACGACAACCACGTCGGCGCGTTCCATCAGGGTGCGGGTGCGGATGGCGTTGACCCTGGCCCCCTTGTGATCCTTCCAGAACGGATCGGGCTCGTCGCCCAGGATGGCGACGCCGCAATCGTCGCTCGCCGCATGGTCGGTCACCGGGCCGACGAATTCGATGGGCAGGCCCGCCTCGGCGGCGCCGGCGGCGATCCGGTCGCGCCAGTCGGTGTGGATTTCGCCGGACAGGTAGACGGTCCAGGGCATGTCGTCGCTGAACTGACGGTCGCTCGCTTGGTTGCTCACTGGGTCGCTCCCTTCGTTTTCTGATTTGCGGTCAGCGCAGGGCCGTGTGCAGGCCCCGTTGAATCTCAACGTAATCGGAATGGTCGGGTCCGATAAACCCCCGGCGGATCAAAAAGTCGATGACGACGACCCCGCAGTTGAATTTGAAGTCTTCGCTGTTGCGCACAGTGTCCATGACCCGGTCCATGGACCACAAGTAGAATTCGGCGATTTCGCCGTCCGTGTTGCGCGGCTGGAAATCCGCCGGCAGTTCCAGGTCGTAGTTGAACAGCACGTCGCGGCGCAGACCTTCCGATCGCGCCGTGCAATAGGATATGGCGCCGATGGGTTTGGCCTGCCGGGCAAGGGCTTCGGGAATGTCCGCTTCCTCGCCGCATTCCTTGACCAGGTTGTCCATCACGCCGATCCCGGCGGGCAGGCCGCCGGCGACGATCTGGTCCAACTTGCCGGGGGCGGTCGGCTTGGTCAGGGACCGCTTGCCGATCCACATCTTCATCTGGTCGCCGTCGCGCACGAAGCCGTTGACGTGCACGCCATAGCCCTCGATCCCGAACAGCGGCACGGCCGCGCGCTCCATCTGGAACAGCGGCGCCGTGCCCCAGCGTTCGCAGGCGGCATAGGGCTCGTCGCGCCAGCCGGGGATCAGGCCCCGCGACCTGAGTTCGGACAGGACTTCTGCCATGGCGGCGGTGCGCGATGCCGGGTCGCCCAGGCCCGGGTCCAGGGTGATCTCGGCCTCGGAAACCTGAAGGACCGCCCCGAAATCGGCGAGATGGAGGATGAAATCCCGGTGGATCAGGCCGACTTTCTTGCCGCCGGCGGTGAAGGGGCGGTAGGCCGACGGTTCCCAGGCCTGCAGGGTGCGGACGCGGTCCAGATAGCTCATGCGGATATTCCGCCCAAGGCGTCAGGCATGGGCGTCGTCCTGTTTTTCGGCGACCAGCACGGCCTCGACACAGAACTGACGGCGCAGTTCCTGGGCGATGAGCTGGGCCTGTTCCGGGCCCGCATCCTCAAGGTGAATGTCAATGATCAGGCCTTCCTTCGGCGTGGACATGCGGCTGGCGTGGACGCGCCCCGGGGTCAGGCCGCGCTTGGCGAAAACCTCGACCACGCGGGGCAGGGTGCCCGGATCGGCCAGGGCCTGCACGGAAAAGCATTGCGTCGGTTGGGCCTGGCGCTTGCGTGGGGGCCGGGGAGATCGGGCGGGGGAAAAAGCGGATGAATGCGGGGCGCGCCCGCGGTCTTGCGTCTGCATCGGAAAATCCTTTGGCGTGTGAGAAGCCGGTCACGGCGAATCGATAAGGGCCCGGTCCTCGATTACGAGGCCGGGTCGCTAATTCGCCGGATGGTTCCGGTCACACGAAGGGGCGATGCAGTGTTCATGCCCTGATGATAGTCCGCCCGCCTTAAAATTCAAGGCGGGCGGCAAAAGGCGCGGAAAAGTGATCAGCTGGGCACGGGCGCCAAGATCAGATGCAGGCGATCAGGCAGCGGCGACCTTGCGGCCGTCCTTGGTGATGCGAATATAAGCCTTGGCGCAATGGCTGCGGCAATAAGGCTTGCCGTCCAGGGATTCCTCGCCGCAGAAATGGAAGTCCGGGTCGTTGGGCTCGCCCACGGGCCAGCTGCACATGCCGGGCCGCAGCTTGGCCATGGTCACCAGGTTCTCGTTGACCTGGGGCCGGTCGGGCCGTTCCTTGATGGGCGATCCGCGCTTGGCCAGGCCGAGGCGATGGACCTTGCCGATCACTGCGTTCTTAGTGATGCCGAGGCGGCGGCCGATCTCGCTGGTCGGCAGTCCCTCGTCCCACAGGGCGATCAGGGCGTTAACCCGCTGGGGCGTCCATTCGTACGTCGTCTGCATGTACCCTTGCCTCCCGCTTTTCAGCCCGATGTCGCATCGCGGCTGAAATCCAAATTTCGTGCCCCTGAAACGGATATTTGCGGATCACATCGGCCCGAAACACCCGTTTTTGCCCGAAAACCGGGCTGGAACGCGTTAATAATTACAATATTTCGCCTGACCGTCAACTAGGTCCACCACATATAGTTATCCACAATACATGTTGTGTTGTTGATAAAAACCTAAACTAGAGAGGATTTCCGGGCCGCAGATGCAAAAAAATCCCTTTGTCGGGCGAAGGGGCCGGTATAATCGGGGGGAGCCGAAGGGGGATTTTGGCGGGACCATCAGGAGTGACGGAAAATGGCTGTCGATAAGCGCGACATGGATGAATGGGCGGCGGCCGCCGCCAAGGAACTGAAGGGCAAATCCCCCGACGACCTGATCTGGCAGACGCCGGAAGGCATCGCGGTGAAGCCGCTGTACACGGCGGCGGACCTGGAGGGGCTGGAGCACATCAACTCCCTGCCCGGCATGGCGCCCTATCTGCGCGGTCCCCGCGCCACCATGTACGCCAACCGGCCCTGGACCATCCGCCAATACGCCGGGTTCTCCACGGCCGAGGATTCCAACAAGTTCTACCGCGACAACCTGGCCGCTGGGCAAAAGGGCCTATCGGTCGCCTTCGATCTGGCGACCCACCGGGGCTACGATTCAGACCATCCGCGCGTGGTCGGCGATGTCGGCAAGGCCGGGGTGGCCATCGATTCCGTCGAGGACATGAAGATTTTGTTCGATGGCATTCCCTTGGACGAAATGTCCGTCTCCATGACCATGAACGGCGCGGTGTTGCCCGTGCTGGCGGGCTACATCGTTGCCGCCGAGGAACAGGGCGTGGCCCCGGAGAAGCTGTCGGGCACCATCCAGAACGACATCCTCAAAGAGTTCATGGTGCGCAACACCTACATCTACCCGCCCACGCCCTCCATGCGCATCGTCGCCGACATCATCGAGTACACGGCGCTCAACATGCCGCGCTTCAACTCGATCTCGATCTCCGGCTATCACATGCAGGAAGCGGGCGCCACGGCGGTCCAGGAACTGGCCTTCACGCTCGCCGACGGCCTGGAATACGTGCGCGCGGCCAAGGGCAAGGGCCTCGACGTCGACAAGTTCGCGCCGCGCCTGTCGTTCTTCTTCGCCATCGGCATGAACTTCTTCATGGAGGTCGCCAAGTTGCGCGCCGCGCGCCTGTTGTGGTCGGAACTGATGGCGCAGTTCGAACCGAAGGATCCGCGGTCCTCCATGCTGCGCACCCATTGCCAGACCTCGGGTGTGTCGCTGACGGCGCGCGATCCCTACAACAACGTGGTGCGCACGACCATCGAATGCATGGCGGCGGTATTGGGCGGCACGCAGAGCCTGCACACCAATGCGCTCGACGAGGCCATCGCGCTCCCGACCCCGTTTTCGGCCCGCATCGCGCGCAACACGCAGCTGATCGTGGCCGAGGAAACGGGCATTCCGCAGGTCATCGATCCCTTGGCCGGCAGCTACTACGTGGAAAGCCTCACGGCCTCCCTGGCCCAGGCGGCGCGTGAGTTGATCGCCCAGGTCGAGGACCTCGGCGGCATGACCAAGGCGGTTGAGGAAGGCATGCCCAAGCGGGTGATTGAGGAAGCCGCCGCGCGCAAACAGGCGCGGGTCGACCGCGGCGAAGAAGTGGTGGTCGGGGTCAACAAATACGCCCGCGCGGAAGAGGACGACCTCGACATTCTCGACGTCGACAACGCGGCCGTCCGGGTGAGCCAGATCAAGCGCCTGGATACCATCCGCAACACCCGCGACGGTGCCGCCTGTCAGGCGGCGCTCGACGCCCTTACCCAGGCGGCCGAAAGCGGCGAGGGAAATCTTTTGGAGCTGGCCGTCGATGCGACACGCAAGCGCGCCACCGTGGGCGAGATTTCCGACGCCCTGGAAAAGGTCTACACCCGCCACCGGGCGCAGATCCGCTCGATCTCCGGCGTCTACGGTGCCGCCTATGAAGGCGACGCCGGGTTCGACAAAATCCGGAAGGACGTCGCCGCCTTCGCTGAGACCGAGGGCCGCCGCCCGCGCATGCTGGTTGTCAAGATGGGCCAGGACGGCCACGACCGGGGCGCCAAGGTGATCGCCACGGCCTTCGCCGACATCGGCTTCGACGTCGACGTCGGCCCGCTGTTCCAGACACCCGACGAGGCCGCCCGCCAGGCCATCGAAAACGACGTGCACGTGATCGGCGTGTCCTCCCAGGCCGCCGGCCACAAGACCCTGGTGCCGGCCCTGATCGACGAACTGAAGGTCCAGGGCGCCGAGGATATCCTGGTCGTCTGCGGCGGTGTGATCCCGGCCCAGGACTATGATTTCCTGAAGGCCAAGGGGGTCGCCGCGATCTATGGCCCCGGCACCAACATCCCGACGGCCGCCGCCGAGATCATGGAAATCATCCGCGCCAGACCTCTTGCTGCCGAATAACCGGGCGGCTCTGACGGGCCCCTGAAACGCAAAATGAAAAACCCGTCCTGACTGTCGTGGTCGGGACGGGCTTTCTTATGTTTGGCGCGGCGGCGGTAGGCCTTGGCCGATTGGATTTTCTGCTGTCGCAGGGTCCGCACAACCCGGGCCACCGGGTTCCGCCGCACCGGTGCCTTGCGTTTCATGGCGAGGCTCCTCTTTCTATCGAATAGCGGCGCCTGATCCACCAAACCGCGCCAAAGGCGGGCGATTGCGTGATCAGGCTGACCGCTATGATTACCAGCCCATGCTTGGCGAAGATGTAACCCCATCTGATCTTGCAGTCCTGGCCGCTAATGAAATTTGTGTAACCGGGAGGGGCGGCGGAATAATCGCAATATTCAGCATCTTTATTGTGATCGATCGCGGCGACGGTCCCCAGTCCAATCCAAACGAATATGAGGACAGTGGAACAAAGGAGGTAGATTGCAAGCAAGCTTGCTGCGACACGGGCCCACCGTGGTCGTGTATTTATTGCTTCTTTTCCCACAGCCGTTCCTTGTAAGCCCTTCCGATCCTGGCGCCCAAGGAGTTGACTTTCTCCCGGCCCGTGAAATTCCAGATACTGCCGATCTTTGATGGTGTCGGATTTTCTATGCGGTCACGAATTCGCCGAATTAGCGCAACGGCAGCGGCAATGTTTTTCTCCGGATCCTTATAGTCATTGATGGATTTGCCATCCATGCCTTCCCAGGTCTTCGGATTTATGTTCATGGGCATCAACGTTTTGGCGGCACCCATCGCAGTCAACACAGATTCAAGCCCGTAATGTGAACCATCGGCATTCTCAACATACATTATGGCACGAATTAGATTTGGGTCTACGCCTTGGCGTTGTGCCTCGAGATTGATGATTGGATCATACTTCCTTACTGTCTCAACTCCTTTGCTATGTTGTCGGCGGAAGGGTGCGTCTCCCGTTTGATGCGGGTTATCGGCAATGTCGAAGCTTGCCGGGACGTCGTTCTTGAGCGCCCATATCCGGGCTTCCTCGTAGCGGATTGTAAGCGGCTTTCCTGGATTGGCCTTCATCCGCGCGATTTCTTCCTGCGCCTGGGGGTGGATTTTCGGCGGATCAGTTTCGATCCTCTGACCGGTCCCACCTTCGCTGATGATAGACGGGGCAGGGGGCTCGCCTCCATCGGCGAGCAGGCCGGTGCGTCCAGAAGCACGCGCACCTCCGCCCGCTGGGTCTGCGTCCCGCGTTTCCTTTTGTTCACCCATTGCGATTGGCTCACTCATGGCTGGATATCTGCCATTCGATGATGGTGCCCGCATCTTGCCGGATGAAACGGCGCGTTGACTGAGAACCTCCGTTGGTCCCCAGGGTTTGACGATGCCGTCGATTTGCAGACCGCCGCCGGCCAGATCGTTGAGCCGTTTCTGGCCATTCTCGATCCCGCGCAGGAAGCCTTCGTCCGCGTCCCTGGTCGGGGCGGGCAGGAGGCCGTTTTCGGTGAGGAAGCTGGATGCATGGAACACGTCGTCGGGCTGGTTGACCTGACCGTGGCCGATGCCTTGGCTCAGGAATGACTGTCCGAACCCGCCGAAACCGTCGGTGCTGCCGCGTCCGGGCAGGCTGGGCGCGGTGTCATCGTGGCCCGCGGCCGTCGTCTCGATCGGGGTTGGGGAATCAGGCAGGTCTTTGGGGTCACCGGTGGTTCCACCCATGAGAAGTCTCCTATTCGACGCGATTGATGAAGGGGTTGGGGAGGGCTGTGGGAAGCAGAGTTGGCTGCGGGTCAATCTCGTAGGCGGGTCTGCCAGACGGTCTCGGCCCGCCGGAGGCCACCTGCCGGATCGGTTGACAGAAACGTCCGCGCAGATGCGAGGGCGCGACTCTTGTGGCGCTGTTGCCAAGCGTCGAGAGACCAGTCGTGGGTGCTTAAACGGACATGGGCCTGGGGCAGGAAGGTCCAGGCATCGCAGGCTGCGCCGTCCGTCGTCGTGACGGCGAGCGACACGGCATCGTACTGATCGCCTTCATAGACGCTGGCCCGCGCGGCCATGGCGGGGCTGATGCCGGCGACAAGCAGGCCGGAAACGGAGGTATTCTTGGCCGGCACGATGGCCGGATAGTCCTGCCCGGCGACAAGCCTGCGGCGGTATCCGTCAAGCACGGCGGGCACGCCCACAGGCAGCCGTCCGCCAAGGACGACCGCCTGCAGGTCCGAATCCATCAGGGTTCCGTAGAAGAAGAAGGACAGCATGCGCCGTTTCTTCCATCCGAGGAATTACCGGGGTGCGATCACCATGGTCATGAGGCGGCCTTCGGTCCGGGGAAACTGTTCGACCTTGGCCTGTTCGTCGACTTCGACGCGGACGCGGTCCAACACCTTCATGCCCAGGTCCTGGTGCGCCATTTCGCGGCCTCGGAAACGGATGGTCATCTTGACCTTGTCGCCGTTGTCCAGGAACTTACGCACGGCCTTCATCTTGGTCTGATAATCGTGCTCATCGATGCCCGGGCGCATCTTGATCTCTTTGACCTCAATGACCTTCTGCTTCTTGCGGGCTTCGTTGGCTTTCTTCTGGGCCTCGTACTTGAATTTTCCGTAGTCCAGAATTTTGCACACGGGCGGCTCGGCGTTGGGCGAGACCTCGACCAGGTCGAGACCTACCTCCGCCGCCATTTCGATGGCTTCCTTGGTGGAAATGACGCCGACCATTTCGCCGTCGGCATCGACCAGCCGCACTTGGGTGACATCGATATCTTCGTTAATCCGCGGGCCGTCCTTGGACGGCGGCGTCTGTTGCATGGGGCGGCGTGCTATTGCCTTGCTCCTATATCAGTTACTGTCTATCGCCAGTTATTCCCGTTTCGGGGAAACCTGGACGCGCTTCATGGGTAATGAAAGATGGTGGAGGTGCCTTAACGGACAGCCCCCGCGCCCAGCGGTCCCGCCGCTTCGGCCACTAATGTATCTATCGCCTGTTCAAGCGCAAGGATTTCTTGATCTTTGCCGCCCAGGCGGCGAATGGCGACCGTGCCGGCCTCGGCCTCCTTGGCGCCCACGACCATGATCACGGGCACTTTGGCGTGGCTGTGTTCGCGGATCTTGTAGTTGATCTTTTCGTTGCGGGTATCCGTTTCGACGCGCAATCCCGCCGCCCGGCAGGCCTTGGCGACCCGGGCCGCATAGACGTCGGAGTCATTGGTGATCGTCGCCACGGTGACCTGATGCGGGGCCAGCCACAGCGGGAAGCGCCCGGCATAGTTCTCGATCAGGATGCCGATGAAGCGCTCGAACGAGCCCAGAATCGCCCGATGCAGCATCACCGGGCGGTGCTTGGCGCCGTCCTCGGCGATGTAATGGGCGTCCAGACGCTCCGGCAGGACGAAATCGACCTGCAGGGTGCCGCATTGCCAGTCGCGGCCGATGGCGTCGCGCAGCACGAATTCCAGCTTGGGCCCGTAGAACGCCCCCTCGCCCGGGTTGAGGATGGGATCGTGGCCGGCCGCCTTGGTCGCGTCCAACAGCGCCTTTTCCGCGCGGTCCCAGGTTTCGTCGGACCCGGCGCGCACATCCGGGCGATCGGAGAACTTGATGACGAAGTCGTCGAAGCCGAAGTCCTTGTAAACGGAGGATAAGAGGTCGATGAAAATCTTGGTCTCGGCCTCGATCTGGTCGGGGCGGCAGAAGATATGGGCGTCGTCCTGGGTGAAGGCGCGCACCCGCATCAGGCCGTGCAGGGCGCCCGACGGCTCGTTGCGGTGGCAGGACCCGAATTCGGCCATGCGCAGCGGCAGGTCGCGGTAGCTGGTGATGCCCTGCTTGAAGATCTGCACGTGGCAGGGACAGTTCATCGGCTTGATGGCGAGCAGCTTGTCCTCGGACTCGGAGATGAACATGTTCTCGCGGAACTTCTCCCAATGGCCCGAGGCCTCCCACAGGGCGCGGTCGACCAGCTGCGGGGTGTTGACCTCGACGTATCCGGCATCATCCAGCCGCTTGCGCATGTAGTCCTGACAGAGGCGGTAGAGCGTCCAGCCCTTGGGGTGCCAGAAGGCCGACCCCGGGGCCTCTTCCTGGATGTGGAACAGGTCCATCTCGCGGCCGAGACGCCGGTGGTCGCGCTTTTCCGCTTCCTCCAGCATGTGCAGATAGGCGTTCAGGTCCTTTTCGTTGAACCAGCAGGTACCGTAAATCCGCTGCAGCATCTCGTTGCGATGGTCGCCCCGCCAATAGGCCCCGGCCAGCTTCATCAGCTTGAAGGCATGGCCGACCCGGCCCGTCGACGGCAGGTGCGGGCCGCGGCACAGGTCGAGCCAGTCGCCCTGGCGGTAGATGCCGATGTCCTCGCCCTGGGGCAGGTCCTGGATGATCTGCGCTTTGTACTTCTCGCCGATGTTTTCGAAATGGTGGATCGCGTCGTGGCGGTTCCACACTTCGCGGACGAAGGGGGAATCGCGGTCGACGATCTCGTGCATCTTGGCTTCCATCTTCTCCAGGTCGTCGGAGGAGAAGGGCTCATCCCGCGCGAAATCGTAATAAAAGCCGTTTTCGATCGTCGGGCCGATGGTCACCTGCGTTCCGGGGAAGAGTTCCTGCACGGCCTCGGCCAGGACATGGGCGCAGTCATGGCGCAACAGGTCGAGGGCGTCTTCGTCCTTGGATGTGACGATGGCCAAGTTGGCATCGGTCTCGATGGTCGTCGCAAGGTCCTTCATTTCGCCGTCAATGCGCACGGCCAGCGCGGCCTTGGCTAGGCCGGGGCCGATGTCGGCGGCGACGTCAAGACCCGTGACCGGGCCGTCGAATTGGCGGACGCTGCCGTCCGGAAGGGTAATGGCAACCATGATGATGCTCGGGCCGTTGCAAACAGGGATCGGATAAGGGGGGGAATGTAGGCCGTGGCCCCGGCGTGTCAAGCGTGCGTCACGGTTCGGGATCGGGAAGGGGGAGGGCCGGCAGGACCTTGAGGACGTCTTCCAGCGTCAGGTCGGAAAGGCGGGGCTCGCGCAGGATCGTCACCTGGGGGCCGCGTTGGGCGCACAGCGACGGGTCGCTGGCATGGGAATAGAGCACCACCGTGGGCGCCCCGGCGAGGGCGCCCACGTGCATGGGACCCGTGTCGTTGCCGACGGCAAGCGCCGCCCGCCGGGCTAGAGCGGCGAGGTCCAGCAGCGATGTATCGCCGCACAGGCTCCGTGCCCCCGGGGCGGCGGCCAGGATACCGTCGTGCAGGGATCGCTCGTCCGGGCCGCCGATCAGCACCGGAGTGAGGCCCCGCTTGTGCAGATGGTTGGCAAGGGCCGCGTAGCGGGCTGCCGGCCAGCGCTTGGCTGGGCGGTGGGCCGCCCCGCCGGGGACGATCAGGGCGAAGGGTTCAGGCAAGCCGAAGCGGGCCAAATTCGTTTCGGCGAACGACAGGTCGGGTGCGGGAACCGACGGGATATCCGCCATGGCAAGTTGGTCGGCCTGGCGCTCGACCGTATGCATGCGGTCGCGGTCCGGATTGGCGTGGGGGTGGGAGCAGCCGCGCGCGATGCCCGACCATTCCGGTCTGGTCCCGGCCGGGAACAGGCGGAAATAGAACGACGAGCGATCCGAGGTCTGCAAATCGTAGACCCGCGCATATTCGCCCTGGATCAGGTCGCGGCGCAGGGTGCACAGGGCGCCCAGCTGATGCCATTTCATGCGCGGCCGCGCGATGACGTGATCGAACAGGCCGGAGGCGGTGGCGAGATCCGCGAAGGGTGGGGTGGTCAAAAGATCGACACGCTGGCCCGCATGATGGTCGCGGATCGCCCGCATGGGACCCAGCGCCTGCACGAAATCGCCGAGCGCGCCCAGCTTGATGACCAGGATATTTTCGAGAGGGGACAGGGGCGCGGCCATGGCGTCAGGCAGACGGGCGGACGCCCAGAACCTCGTCATAGACGTCCAGCGTCTTGGCGCACATGGTGGCCTTGGAAAAGTTGTCGCGCACGTTGGCGATGGCCTTGCCGGCCAGGGTGCTGCGCTGGGCGCTGTCGAGGGAGAGGACCTTTTCGATGGCGGCTGCGAGTGCATCGGCATCGCCCGGTGGCACCAGCCATCCCGTCTCGCCGGGAATCACGGTTTCCTTGGCGCCGCCATGGTCGGTCGCGATCACCGGCCGGCCCAGGGCCTGGGCCTCGGCGATGACGCGGCCGAAGGCTTCCGGGTCGGTCGAGGCGGAAATCACCACGTCGGTCAGCATGTAGGCCGCCGGCATGTCATCGCAATGATCGACCAGGCGTACGACTTCGTTCAGGTCGCGGTCGGCGATCATGGATTCCAGTTCGGCGCGGTAATCCGCGCGCCCCTGATCGCCGCCGACCAGCAGGCAGCGGATGTCGCGGCGCTTCAGTCTGCTCAACGCGTCGATGACCACCGGCTGGCCTTTCCAACGGGTCAGGCGCCCGGGCAGCATGATCACCGGCATGCCGTCGGGCAGCATCCAGTCGGTCGCCAGATTGACGACCCGCTGGGCCGTGACCTTGGCCGGGTCGAAACGTTCCAGATCGACGCCCCGGTGGATTACGCGGATCTTGTTGGACGGCACGCCGTACAGTTGGCGGATGTGCCCCGCGATGAACTGGCTGATGGCGATCACCCGCTCGCCCCGGGTCATGATGGAATTATAAACCCGCTTCAGATGATTGCCGGCCCCATAGGTGCCGTGGAACGTGGTGACGAAGTGCGCCCCCGTGCGCCGGGCTGCGGCCCACGCACTCCACGCGGGTGCGCGCGAGCGGGCATGGACGATATCCACTTTTTCGTCGCGGATGACCTGGGCCAGGCGGTCGATGTTGCGCCACATGGTCACCGGGTTCTTGGAATCCATCGGCAGTTCGACATGTTCCGCGCCGACGCGGGCCAGATCGTGAACCAACGGCCCGCCCGCCGATGCGACCAGGGCGCGGCCGCCGGCTTGCACCACTGCACCCGCGATTTCGACTGTGCCGCGCTCGACCCCGCCGGCCGCACCCATCGCCGGCAGAACCTGCAGCACGGTCGCCAAGCGGCCCTCGCCCGTTACGCCTTGGGCGGCCATCCCCTGGACGGCCACCCCCTGGGCAGACTGGGCGCGTTCGCTTTCACCGCCGCCGGTGGTATGGTCCGGCATCTTGTTCATGGATGGAAACCGATCATGTCTTCAGGCCCAGACGTTGCACCCGACACTCCGCCGCAATTCCTGGAATGTGGTGACGGCAGGACTATTGCCTACCATCAAATGACTGGCAAGTCTCCCGGCGTCGTCTTTTTGACCGGGTTCAAATCCGACATGACGGGGGGCAAGGCGTTGGCGATTGAGGCCTATTGCCGCGCCCAGGGCCGGGCTTTCCTGCGTTTTGACTATACTGGACACGGGCAGTCTTCCGGGGTTTTCGAGGAGGGCTCCATCGGTCAGTGGGCCGACGACGCGGTTACGGTTCTCGATAAATTGACCACGGGCGATCAGGTTCTGGTCGGCTCGTCCATGGGCGGCTGGATCATGCTTTTGGCGGCGCTGGCGCGGAAACCGCGAATCCGGGGGCTTCTGGGCCTGGCCGCCGCCCCTGACTTCACCCGCGACTTGTTGTGGGATGTCTTTACCGACGATCAGAAGGCACAGATGGATCGCGACGGATTTGTCGAGCTCCCTAATTGTTATGATGACCAAGAGCCTTACCGCATCTGCAAGCCACTGATCGACGACGGTTGGAAGCGGCTGTTGTTGGACGGCCCCATTGACCTGAACATTCCCGTACGCCTGATTCACGGGCTGATGGACGACGACGTGCCCTGGCGGACCAGCCTGCGGATTCAGGAGCAACTCACCTCGGACGATGTCGAGGTGCAACTGGTCAAGAACGGTGGCCATCGCCTGTCCGAAGATCACGATCTGGACCGCATGATGCGGACCCTGGAGGCGTTGTTGGCGGCGATGGATTGAAAGCTCGCCGTGCCGGGTGCGACCGAAAAAGCGTTCAACGCTGGTAGAGCGCTTCTTCTCCCCGGACCTTCACTCCGACCACAAGGCGGTGGATGATTTCCGGGATCAGTTTCTCCGTTTGCTCATTCGACATGTCTGCCGTGATGGCGGGGTCGTAAAGGGCGCGGGCCAGAATCATGAAGCGGACCCTATCGGAGTGGGCTTCACAAGTCAAGGTAAATAATCCGCATATGGGAATATGATGATTTTCGGCCGGGCGTCGCTGCGCGGCCTCAGCCTTCCGCCGCCAGGATGGCGGCCAGCCCTTCGCGGTAGCTGGGGTAGGACAGCACCGCGCCCAGGTCGGCCTTGATCCGCGCGTTGCTGACCACTCGGTTGTCGCGCCAGAAGCTACGCGCCATGGGCGACATGGTCTCGGCCGCCGCGTCGAACGGCACGAGGTCGGGAGCGGGCAGGCCCAGCAGCTCGGCGCCGTGGGCGACCACGTTGGCCTGGGGCGCCGGTTCGTCGTCACAGACATTGTAGGTCGTTCCCGGGGCCGGCCGTGCCATGGAGGCGCGCAGCACGGCCCCGATGTCGGCGACATGGATACGGGAAAACCGATGGCCCGGTTTGTCGATGCGCCGCGCCGTGCCTTGACGCAATTGGTCGAGCACGCTTCGTCCCGGCCCGTAGATTCCGGCCAGACGGAAGACATGGACCGGCAGGTCCGATGCGCGACCGAATGCCAGCCAGGCGGCCTCGGCGGCGGCGCGGAATTCGCCTCGGGGCGAGGTCGGGGCGAGGGGGCTGTCCTCGGTGACAACGGCGCCGCCGGTGTCGCCGTAGACCCCCGTGGTCGATAGATACCCGGCCCAGCGAATGCGCCGGGCGGCCTGTTCAAGGGCCACACCGGCATGCATCAGCACGGGATCGCCTGCGGTGTTTGGCGGGATGGATATCAGAAGATGATCCGCACGGGCCAAGGCCGCCGCCCCGGCGGCATCCAGGGGGGCCGTGCCGTCGAACACATGGGCGTCGATCCCGATTGCCTGCAGCTTCGCCTGTTTGCCCGGCGTGCGGCAGGTTCCGGTTACGGTCCAGCTTTCGGCCATCAGGTCACGGGCCAAAGTCAGGGCACTGAAGCCCAATCCAAAACAGAACAGGTTGGTCATGCGCGTGCGGCCCCGGTCGACAAGGGGGCGGAATGCCTCCTATAAGCAGGATCGGTTATAACCAGAGCCCGACAGTCATGCCAGGGGTCCCGCCGTTTTCGCGTCGCCGTTTCAGTTGCCGCCTGTTTTTGGGCGCGCAGGCGGCCGCTTGCGCCGTCATTCTGACCGTGCCGGCCTGGGGGCAGGGATTGCTGGGCCAGCCGCCGGATCAGGGCCCGTCGCTGTCACGCGCCAAGTCCGAGGCGGCCCAGGCGGCGGAATACCAAAGATGCATGATCCTGGCACGCAAGCGGCCGCAGGAGGGGTTCGAGACCGCGATCGGCTGGCGCTCGCTGGGCGGCGGTGACGCCGCTGACCATTGCGCGGCCGTGGCCCTGATCCAACTTGAACAGTACGGCGAAGCGGCCAAGCGCCTGGAACGCCTGGCCCAGATTTCCATCGAGGAGCCTCAGGTCAAGGCCGGGCTGTTCGATCAGGCGGGGCAGGCCTGGCTGCTGGAAGGCCGGCCGGAGGACGCGACGCGGGCCTTCACCTCGGCCATCGCCCTCCGGCCCGGCGATCCGGACCTGTTGGTCGACCGGGCCCAGGCCTGGGCGGCGCGGGGCGATTATGACGCGGCGGATACGGATCTGAGTGCCGCACTTAACCTGTCGCCGTCGCGCGCCGACGCCTATGCGCTCAGGGCCAGTGCCCGAAGATTCCTGGACCGGGCGGTCGATGCGCTGGCCGACGCCAACACGGCGTTGGAACTCGATCCCGCGAATCCGGAGGCTTTGTTGGAGCGTGGCATCCTGCGGCGGCTGAAGGGCGACGATGCGGGGGCCCGGGCCGACTGGATGAAGATCCTGAACGTCATGCCCGACAGCGCGGCGGCCGGACCGGCACGCCAGAATATCGAAAACATGGACGTGAAGCCCGACGACGCGCCGCCGCGGCGTTAGAAATCCAGGTCCGCGTAATGGCGGGGCGGCGGAAAGCCGGGCATGCGGTCGGACAGCACGGATCGCATGCTGGGCCGCGACTTGAGCCGCGCGTACCAGTCGCGGGCTTCCGGGTGGTCTTCCCAGGGCACGTCGCCCAAGTAGTCGACGCAGGACAGGTGCGCCGCTGCTGCCACGTCGGCCATGGAAAAATCGTCGCCGGCCAGCCAGCGCCGCCGCTCGACCAGGAACGACACATAGTTCAGGTGCATGTGGATATTGGCGTGCCCGGCGCGGATGCGCGCCCCCTTGGGCTCACCCTGACCGAGGAACCGCTTTAGCAGCTTTTCGCCGACCAGATTGTCCGTGACTTCGCGATTGAACTTTTCATCGAACCAGTTGGTCAGGCGGCGGACCTCGGCCCGGATCACCGGCGTGCGGCCGATCAGGGGCGGGTCGTCGTGGACCTCATCCAAAAATTCGCAGATCACGTCGGCGCCGGAAATCGCCGTGCCGTCGATTTCGACCAGCACCGGCACATTGCCCGCGGGGTTGAGCGCCAGGAACTCCTCGCGGCGCTCCCAGATGTTCTCGATCCGAAGTTCGTGCTCAAGCCGCTTTTCGCCCAGGAAGATCCGGGCCTTGCGGCAAAAAGGCGACATCCACAGGTGATAAAGCGTGCGCATGGGAGTTTCTCCTACACCGCTTTCCGGCGGATGGGAACGCCCCAGTTGGCCGGCTGCTCGCGAAACCCTCGCGAAGATGTGACGGCCCTGCCCCGCCTTCGCCTTATTGGGACGGCACCTTCCCGGCCTATACTCCTCGCGGAACCAGAAAGACCGCACGACCCCGGCCCGGTGCCCTTTTTATGCACCGGATATCGATGCAGACGACCCGGAAGGAATCCCGCCATGATCATTCGCCAGCGCCCCCGCCATCCCATCCCGTCCAGCGAAATCACGCCGCAAAGCGTGTTCGAAGACCGCCGCAGGGTGCTCAAGACGCTTGGCTTCGGCGGCCTTGCGGCGACCATGCCCATGTGGTTTCCGGACCGGGCCGCCGCCTGGCGCCCGGCCGAGGGCAAGGCGCTGTCCGGCACGCCCCATCCGAAATACAACGCCCAAGTCCTGGGCCAGGAACCCGCGTCGTTCGAAGCCGTCAGCACCTATAACAATTTCTATGAATTCGGCACCGGCAAGGGCGACCCGGCGGACAACGCCGGCAACTTCAAGACCACGCCCTGGACCATCAAGGTCGAGGGGGCCGTGGAAAAGCCCGGCACCTACGACATCGACGACCTGATCAAGGCCGAGGACATCGAGGATCGGGTCTATCGCTTCCGCTGCGTCGAAGCCTGGTCCATGGTCGTGCCCTGGTTGGGCGTGCCGCTGGCCAAGGTGATCCAGCGTCTGAACCCCACGTCGAAAGCCAAGTACGTCTATTTCGAAACCGTGTTCGCCCCGGACCAGATGCCGGGCCAGCGCCGCCCGATCCTGGAATGGCCCTACAAGGAAGGCCTGCGCATGGACGAAGCCATGAACCCGCTGACCCTGTTGGCGGTCGGCGTGCACGGCCGGGTCATGCCCAACCAGAACGGCGCCCCCATCCGCCTGATCGTGCCGTGGAAATACGGCTTCAAATCCATCAAGTCGATCGTCCTCATGCGCTTCGTCGAGAAAGAGCCGCCGACGTCCTGGTCCACCGCCAACGGCCGCGAGTACGGCTTCTATTCCAACGTGAACCCCACCGTCAGCCATCCGCGCTGGAGCCAGGCTACGGAAAAGAAGATCGGCGTGAACAACGTCTTCGGCCTGCCGATCCGCCAGCCGACCCTGATGTTCAACGGCTATGAGGACGAGGTCGCAAGCCTCTACGCGGGGATGGACCTCAAGAAATTCTTCTAGGCCTGGGCGAGAGCCGCCCGCCGGTGCCCAATCGGCGCCGGCTGCGCTAGGATGGCGTCATGAACAAGGAAACCCGCTTCACCTGGGTCATCAAGCCCCTGGTTCACATGGCCGCGCTGGCGCCGGTCGCTTGGCTGATGTGGCTCGGCCTGGGCGGCCAGTTCGGGCCCAACCCGGCGGAATTCATCAACCGCTACACGGGTGACTGGGCCATCCGCCTTCTGCTGATTGCCCTTGCCGTGACGCCGGTCCGCGGGATCACGGGCTTGGTCGTGGTCATGCGGTTTCGCCGCATGCTGGGGCTTTACGCCTTTTTCTATGCGCTACTGCATGTCTCAAGTTATGTGGCGCTCGACCAGTATTTCGCCTGGGCCGCCATCTGGCAGGACATCCTGAAGCGCAATTACATCACCGTCGGCATGCTGGGGCTGGTGATCTTGACCGCCCTTGCCGTCACCTCGCCCAAGGCCATGGTCAAGAAACTGGGCGGACGCAACTGGCAGCGCCTGCACAAGCTGGTTTACCTCGCCGCCATCGCCGCGCCGGTCCACTTCTTCATGATGCGCAAGGGATTTCAGATCGAACCCCTGGTCTACGGCGGGATCGCGGGCCTGCTGCTCGCCTATCGGGCCGCCGTCTGGGTAAAGGCCAAGGCGCGAATCCGGGCCGCCCGGGCGGATGTTCAGGCCGCCTGACCGCCGCCCGTCATTTGTTCCGGAGTCACTTGTTCAGGCTCTGGTGGATCAACTCGATCCACATGGCCTGGGAAATGAACGGCCATTCCCATTTCCGCCACTGTTCGGGAAAGCCCTGGGCCTGGATGGCCTTCAGGTCCTTGCCCGCCATGACGGCGTTCTGCACATGCATGGTCGTCGACGTCAGCATGTCCAGATAGGCCTTGAGGTCGGCCATGGTCGCCAGCGGCCCGTGGCCCGGGATGATTTTGGCGTCGGCGGGGAACCGCTTGATCACGTCGTCGATGTTGCGCGCCAGGGCAAGCGCGTTCCCGCCGTGGGCCACATCGACGAAGGGGAACATGCCGTTGAAGAACAGGTCGCCCAGATGCAGGACGTTGGCGGTCTTGAAATAGACCACCGTGTCGCCGTCCGTATGGCCGCCCGGCAGGTGGAAAAGCTGGATCTCCTCGCCGTTGAAATGGACCGTCAGGCGGTCGTTGTAGGTGACGTTGGGCAGGGCCTCGGGCGGCGATGCGGGGATCGACATCTTCAACGCCTTGAATTCCTGGTCGACGGCCATGTGCTTGCGCACGTTGTCGTGGGCGATGATGACCGCATCGGCGAAACGCGTGTTGCCGCCCGTATGGTCGAAATGCCAATGGGTGTTGAGCACGAACCGGGGGCCTCCGCTACCGAACGGTTTGAGCGCCGCCGCCAGCTTCTCCGAAAACGCTTCCAGTTTGTCGTCGACGATCAGCAGGCCGTCCGGCCCCGGCAGGACGGCGACGTTGCCGCCGGAAAATCCGCCGACGCCCGTCAGCATGGTGATCTTGCCGGCGACGGGCTGGGCGCCGATTGTGATTTCCGGGGCCTTTGCCTGCGCGACATCGATATTGTGGCTGTGCCCCGCCCCGGCCGCGGCGGGCCCGGCGACGAACGCCAGCCCGATGACCAGCAGGCAGGCGCGCGAAAGGATGCCGTGCCTCATCACCATTCTCCCCATAGTAAATTAGAGTTTCCTGGATGGTGCCGGGGCGCGCGCGAATAGGCAACCCCACGTGCCGTGGGGTTAAAAAAGACCCTGCGGGCTGAGGTCGCGAGGCCCGAATGCTGGGAAAATTTTTCCTGGTTAAGCAGAATTTTCCTGCTCGGGCGGCAATTGATTCCGTCCGGCCGGTTGCGGCGGCATGCGGAAATACGGAAGGTCTAGTCGTCCTTTGGGTTGTCTCTGGCCGTCGCCGGGGCATCGGCCAGGGCGTCGCGGGCCTCCATGGCGGCCAGCAGAACCGATCCGGCGCTGCCCGTCCCGGTGGTGTCGGCGATGTCGCGGGCCAAGTCCGGCGCGTCACCGAGGACGCCGGGCTTGTCATTCTCCAATTCGGCGCTGGCCTGCATGCGGCGTTGGATTTCCTGGGCGATCAGGTCCTCGATGGTGGCCCGCTGTTCGGCCGGCATTTTCTCCAGATCTTCTTCCGTGAGGCCCATGCGGTTGAGGATTTTCTCCCGCAGTTCTTCCTTCTTCTGCTCTTCGACCTTCTCGGCGTAGGCGGCGAAGCCATGCTCGCGGATGAAGTCCAGATCGGTCTGGGGGGCGGCCGGTTCGTCGGTATCCTTGGACTCGACCGAGGCGGCCATCATCTCGGCGAACGAGCCGGCCCCGGCGTCGGCTGCTACCGGCTTGTTGGCGGTTTGCTGGGTGAAGATGGCGGCGATGGTGTCGATTTTCATGTGTGTCCTCCTATGCCGTCGCGCAACCGCGCGGATGGCCCCCACGGAGCCCGAAGCAAGGGGCGTGCCAAAAGATGAAGAAACGGTAAAAATGCTGTCCGGCGAGAGGGGCTGACGGATCGGGCGACACTCAGTGCGCTTCGTCCCAGTTGGCGCCTGTGCCGATATCGACGTCGAGCGGCACGCTGAGATGCGCCGCGCCGGACATGGTCTTGCGCACCACGTCGCGGGTCGCCGCGATCTCCGCGTCCGGAACCTCGAAGATCAACTCGTCATGGACCTGCAGCAGCATGCGCGCCCCCAGCCCCGCGTCGGCCAGGGCGTCCGGCAGGCGGATCATGGCGCGCTTGATGATGTCGGCCGCCCCGCCCTGGATCGGCGCGTTGATGGCGGCCCGTTCGGCGAATCCCCGCATGTTGGGATTGCGGTCGTTGATGCCTTTGACATGGCATTTGCGCCCGAAGGTGGTTTCCACGAAGCCCTGTTTCTTGGCCTGCTCCTTGGTCCGCTCCATATAGGCCTTGATGCCCGGGTATTGTTCGAAATAGGCGTCGATGTACTCACCCGCCTCGCCGCGGGAAATGCCCAGTTGGCGCGCCAGGCCGAAGGCGGAAATGCCGTAGATGATGCCGAAGTTGATGGCTTTGGCGCGACGCCGGACCATGGGGTCCATGCCTTCGACCGGAATCCCGAACACCTGGGATGCCGTCAGGGCGTGAATGTCGATGCCCGCGTGGAACGCCTGCTTCAGGCTGTCGATGTCGGCGACATGGGCCAGCAGACGCAATTCAATTTGGGAGTAATCGGCGGACATCAGGGTGAAGCCCTTGTCGGCGACGAAGGCGGTGCGGATCTTGCGGCCTTCCTCGGACCGGATCGGGATGTTCTGCAGGTTGGGGTCCGACGATGACAGCCGTCCGGTCGCCGCCACGGCCTGGGCGTAATTGGTGTGGACGCGCCCGGTCTTAGGGTTAATCTCGCCGACCAGGGTGTCCGTATAGGTGCTTTTCAGCTTCGCCAGTTGACGCCAGTCCAACACCTTCTGCGGCAGCTCATGGCCCTGGGCCGCCAGGTCGTCAAGCACCTCCGCACCCGTGCCGTAGGCGCCGGTCTTGGTTTTCTTGCCGCCGTCCAGGCCCATTTCGTCGAACAGGATTTCGCCCAACTGTTTGGGTGACGCGATATTGAATTCGTGGCCCGCGAGCTTGTGGATTTCGCCTTCCAGGTCGTCCATGCGGGCGGCGAAATCGGCGCTCAGACCTTTCAGGACACCGGCATCGACCTTGATGCCGCGGCGTTCCATGTCGCGCAGCACGGGGATCAGCGGGCGTTCCAGGGTCTCGTAAACCGTGACCATGTGCTCGGCCACCAGGCGCGGCTTGAACAGGTTGTGCAGGCGCAGCGTGATGTCCGCGTCCTCGGCGGCGTAATCCAGCGCCTTGTCCAGCGGCACCCGGTCGAACGACACCTGGGCCTTGCCCGTGCCGGCGACGTCCTTAAACTTGATGGTGTCGTAATCGAGAAAATCGCGGGCCAGGTCGTCCATGCCGTGGCCGTGCAGGCCGCCGTCGAGCACATAGGACAGCAGCATGGTGTCGTCGACGGGGAACACTTCGACGCCGTAGCGGCCGAGCACCTGGATGTCGTACTTGATGTTCTGGCCGATCTTGAGGATCGACGGATCCTCCAACATGGGCTTCAACGCCGCGAGCGCGTCCTTCAGGGGAATCTGTTCCGGCGCGCTGTCGCTGCTGCCGCCGTCCCCGTCGCCCAGGTCCAATTGGCCCTGGGGCACGGACGACACATGGGCCAGCGGGATATAGCAGGCGCGGCCCGCCTCGGTCGCCAGCGACACGCCGACCAGGCCCGCACCCATGGCGTCGAGCGCGTCCGTTTCCGTATCCACGGCGATGGCGCCGGTGTCGTAGGCGGCCTTGATCCAGGGCTGCAACTGATCAAGCGACTGGACCAGCTCGTACTGCGGGGCGAGGGCGGCCGGCGACACCGTTGCCGCACCGTTGCCGCCATTAGCGGCCATGCCGAGGCGGCTTTCCACCGTCGTCGCCAGGGACTTGAAGCCGAGATCGCGCAGGAAGGTCAGCAGGGTTTCCGCGTCGGGCGCCTTCTTGCGCATGTCGTCGATGGTGCGCGTCACGGGCACGTCGTCCCTGAGCGTCACCAGATCGCGGGAAATGCGCGCCATGTCGGCTTGTTCCAGCAGGGATTCGCGGCGCTTGGGCTGTTTGATCTCGGCCGCGCGGGCCAGCAGGGTGTCGAGGTCGCCGTATTCGCCGATCAACTGCGCCGCCGTCTTCACGCCGATGCCGGCGATACCCGGCACGTTGTCCGACGAATCACCGGCCAGGGCCTGCACGTCGATCACCTTGTCCGGGCCGACGCCGAATTTTTCCATGACCTGGTCGGGGCCGATCTCGCGGTTCTTCATGGCGTCGAACAGGACCACGCTGTCATCGACCAGCTGCATCAGGTCCTTGTCCGAGGACACGATGGTCACCTCTGCCCCCCGTTCGCGCGCCTGGCGGGCATAGGTCGCGATGATGTCGTCGGCCTCGAAACCGTCCATGTCGATGGCCGGCACGTTGAGCGCCTCGGTCGCCTTGCGCACCAGTTCGAACTGCGGGATCAGGTCGTCGGGCGCCGGCGGGCGGTGGGCCTTGTATTCCGGGTAGATGTCGTTGCGGAAGGTCTTGCGCGCGCGGTCGAAAATGACGGCGACGAAATCGGCCTCCGTGTCCTCGACTAGCTTCATCAACATCTTGGTGAATCCGAACACCGCATTGGTCGGCGTGCCGTCCGGCGCCGTCATCGGCGGCAGCGCGTGATAGGCGCGGAAGATGAAGCCCGAGCCGTCGACCAGAAAGACATGTTCGCGTTGATCGGTCATGAGGGTCCGTTTTGGTGGGTGAGGATGCCGGCTGGGCGGGTCATGGCGGCGCGCCCCTTGTTATAGCCCGGCGGAGGGGCGAGCATGAAGGGTTTATCTATGACTTTTGGCCGCTCGCAATCGTTTTAGTGCTGGTGTTAAACTTGCGCTGTCGCGGGCCGGAGAGCATCCCGCTGGCCAATAATTAAGACCGCGACACGCGGATTGGGTGAGTAACCGGGGGGTTCCGTCGCCAATGTTCGACATCGGTCCCTTGCTGCTCGCGGCGTTGTCGGGTGCCGTGGCGGCTGCCGTCCTGATGGTCTGGTTTGCGCGGCGCGGCCGCGCCGCCGGAGACGCCGGTGATGCGCCGACGACGGAAGACATCGATCACCTGAAGGCCGACCTGCGGTTCCAGGCCGCCGAGCTGCGCCGCACCCAGGCCTTGCTGCAGGCGATTGCCGTGAATTCGCCAACCAAGATCCACATCAAGGATGTGGAGGGCCGCTACATCCTGATCAACAATCACGCGGCCCGGCTGTTCGGCAATCCCGACGACCCCATCGGCAAGACGACCCATGATCTGTTTCCCAAGGCCGTCGCCGACGCCTTCGTCGCTCACGACAGGGCCGTTATCGAAAGCGGCCGGGCGATCGAGGAGGAAGAGGTTTTCGAGACTGCGGACGGACCCGTCACCTATCTGACGATCAAATTTCCGATCTACGATCTGGACGGCGTCGCCGGCGTCGGCGCCATCGGCACCGATATCACGCGGCGCAAGCAGGCCGAGGAGGCGCTGCTGGAGCGAGAGGAACAGTTTCGCGACTTTTCCCAGGCGGCATCCGACTGGTTGTTCGAACTCGACGAACATCACCGCTACAAACAGGTCTACGCGCGGGGCGACAGCGTGCCCGGGTACGATCCGGAATTGATGATCGGGAAGACACGTTGGGAATTCGCCGGCGGCGACCCGGAAACGGATGACGTCTGGCGCCGTCACAAGGCAACTCTGGACGCGCACAAACCGTTCCAGAATTTCGAATACGAATATATCGATGCGGAAGGGCGGTCCCATTTCTGGAGTGTCAGCGGCGTGCCCGTTTTCAGTGGTCGGGGCGAGTACCGGGGATACAGGGGAACCGCGCAGATCATCACCGAACGGAAGCTGGCGCAACGAAAGCTGGCGGAAAGCGAGAACCGTCTGCGCCAGGCGGTGGAAAGCCTGAGCGAGGGCTTCACCCTGTACGATTCCGACGACCGTCTGGTGATCGCCAACGAACGGGCGATACGCATCAACCCAGCCATGCGCGATGTCCTGGCCGAAGGCGGAACCTATGAGGACGTGCTGCGCGCCAACGTAAGGCGCGGCCACATCCCGGATGCCATCGGCCGCGAGGAGGAGTTCATCAAATGGCGGGTCGCGCGCCACAAGAATACCGAAGGCGGAGAGATCGTGCGCCGGTTCGCCGACGGCCGCTATTACGTGCTCAACGAAACCAAAACGCCCGAAGGCGGCGTCGCGCTCACGTTCTTCGACATCACGGATCTGAAGCTTGCGGAACAGCAGCTGCGCGAGGCCAAGGAACAGGCCGAACTGGCCAACCGGGCGAAGACCGAGTTCCTCGCCAACATGAGCCACGAACTGCGCACGCCGCTGAATTCCGTGATCGGGTTTTCCGATGCGCTTCTGGCCGGGGTCCATGGCGAGCTCGCCAATCCGTCGGCGCGGGAATACATCGGCGACATCAAACGCTCGGGCGAGCACTTGCTACAGCTGATCAGCGACATCCTGGACGTGTCGAAGGTCGAAGCGGGGATCGTCCAGGTGTCGCCGGAAGACATCGACATCGGCCACGAAGTCGATGTCTGCATGTCCATGGTCGCGGAGCGCGCCGCCCGTGGCGGCGTTACCCTCGAGGCTGCGGTGCCGAACAATCTGCCGTCTGCGTCGGCCGACCCCAGGCACTTCAAGCAGATCCTTTTGAACCTGTTGTCCAACGCCGTGAAATTCACGCGCGCCGAGGGCCGGGTATCGGTTTCGGCGGCCTACGAAGAGGGCCGGGGACTGGTGGTCTCCGTGACCGATACGGGCATCGGCATCGCGGCGGAAGACCTGGATCAGGTGTTCGAGCCCTTTGTCCAGCTTGGCGCGGGCTCGCACCGGGCGAGCGAGGGCACGGGGCTCGGGCTCAGCCTGGCGCGGGCGCTGGCGCGCCTGAACGGCGGCGATCTCGTTATTGAAAGCGAACGCGGGCAAGGCACGACCGCGCGGTTCTGGTGCCCGATCGTCTATCCGGCGGCCAAGCCCCGGCGGCGGATGATGGCGATCGAATGAGGGCGGCCGGGGCGATGCAGTGGCCTAGTGGCCGTGGCTGGCGGCCGGTGCGTCAGGGTTGAGAAGATAGCGCTTCGAGCAATAGGGGCAGACGATCTCCGCCTCTTCGTCGAACTTCAGGAACACCTTGGGGTGGCCCAGCGCACCGCCGCCTCCGTCGCAGGCGACGATCGGCGTGTCCACGTAGATGGGTTCTTCCGGGTCCATGTCGTATCCCTTGATCCGCTGTTCCTGTCCGCCCGGGTCAGGCCATGACCGTTGACCCCGAGCTTGAGCGGATGATACCGATTGCGGCCCGACAATCAATATGCAGCGGCATCATTCCGGCGCCGCCGGTCCGCCCGGCCCGGCGTGCCGGCGCCCCCCCGAGGAGCCAATGACGGTCCGAACCTCCGATACCGCCCGGAACCAGCCCGAATTCGCGGTGGAAATCAGCCATTTACGCAAGGTCTACGGCCGTGGTGGCAATGTGCCCGGGGATATGGGCCAGACCGTGGCGGCGCTCAAGGATCTTTCGCTCAATGTGCCCCGGGGCTCGTTCTTCGCCCTGCTGGGCCCCAACGGGGCGGGCAAATCGACGCTCATCAACATTCTGTCGGGTCTGGTCATCAAAACCTCGGGCGAGGCCCGGGTGTGGGGCCATGACATCGACCGCGACATGCGGGCGGCGCGTCTGGCCCTCGGCGTGGTGCCTCAGGAACTGAATCTGGACCCGTTTTTCACGCCGCGCGAGCTGCTGGAGGTTCAGGCCGGCCTGTTCGGCGTGCCGGTCAGCCGCCGCCGATCCGACGAAATTCTCGCCGCCGTGGGCCTGGCCGACAAGGCCAACGCCTATGCCCGATCATTATCCGGCGGCATGCGCCGGCGTCTGCTGGTCGCCAAGGCCATGGTCCATTCGCCGCCGGTGCTGATCCTGGATGAGCCCACGGCCGGCGTCGATGTCGAACTGCGCCGCCAGCTTTGGGTCACCATGCGCGACCTCAACGCGCGCGGCACGACGATCCTGCTGACCACCCATTACCTGGAGGAAGCCCAGGCGCTGTGCGACCGGGTCGCGATCATTAACCACGGTGAGCTGGTCGCCTGCGACGATACGTCGGCGCTGCTGGCGCGCCTAGATTCCAAGGAAATGCTGATTACCGTCGATCGCGACATCACCGGCGTGCCGGATGTCCTCGGCGCGTTCCGCACCAGCCTGCCCACTCCCCGGCAGATTTCCGTGTCCTACCCGCCGTCGCAGGCCCATTCGGGCCAGATCATCGCCGCCATGCAGGATGCAGGCTATGTCATCACCAATTTGTCGACCAAGGAAGCGGCGCTGGAAGACGTGTTTCTGCGCCTGACGTCCGGCGTCCCAACGGACGGCGACCGGCGGGCCGCCGGGCAATGATCCGGGGCATCCCACGGCGGCTCGCCGCCCTGGCGCTCTGCGGGCTGCTCGCGGCCTGCGCCGTGCCGCGAACCTATCCGGCGGGACCGGCGGCGACCACGCCCCACTTCCTGATGGACTGGTTCGTCGCCCGCGACGGCATCCGCATGACCGTGCGGTCGTGGCGGCCCAAGGGCCCGGCCAAGGCCGTCGTCGTCGCCCTCCACGGGTTCAACGATTATTCCAACTTCTTCGCTGGCCCCGGCGCCTGGCTGGCGGATCATGGGGTTGCGTCCTATGCCTATGATCAGCGGGGCTTCGGCGACGGTATCGGGATCGGCCTGTGGGCCGGGACGGATACCTATGTCCGCGACCTTGCGGATTTCACCGCGCTTGTGCGCCGGACCCATCCGGGCCTGCCCGTCTACGTGCTGGGCGACAGCATGGGCGGCGCCGTCGCTCTGGTCGCCGGATCGGGCCCGGGCGAGACGCGGCCGATGGCCGACGGCATGATCCTGGCGGCCCCCGCCGTCTGGGGGCGCGCCACCATGGCCTGGTACGAACGGGCGGCGTTGTGGGCGACAGCCCATACCATCCCGACCTTTCGCCTGACGGCCCAGGGGCTGAACATTCAGCCGTCGGACAACATCGAGATGCTGCGGGCACTCGGCCGCGACTGGCGGGTCATCAAGCGCACGCGGGTGGAAACCATCCATGGGCTGGTCGGCCTGATGGACCGGGCCCTGGCCGCCGCGCCGAAATTTGCCGAACCGGCGCTGATCCTCTACGGCGGCAAGGACGACATCATCCCGGGCCGGCCGACCCTGACCATGGTCCGCCGTCTTCCGGCGGCGGCAAAGGGCCGCCAGACCTTCGCGCTCTACGAAGGCGGCTATCACATGCTGCTGCGCGATCTCAACGCCGAGGCGGTATGGCGGGATATCCTGGCCTGGATCGAAAACGCCAAGGCCCCCCTGCCGTCCGGCGCGGACCGGCGGGCGACCCTGGCGCTTGCGAACGGCCGGCTTCCGGAAAAGCGCTAGACGCTCAGCAGGAAAGTTTCGGCCCGCAGCAGCCGGACACGCAGGTTCCCGACCCGTCGAACGACATGGTCTTGCCGCTCAGCGGGATATGCACGGGCACCTTGGCCGCCTTCATGAAGGTCAGGGTTTTCCTGCCGACGACTGTGCCACCCTCTGTCCCCGTCTCGTTGGCGTGAGAGGCGATGACCGACGCCGGCTTGATCAGGCTGTTGATCACATAGGCCGCTTCCATGGGGCCGGTGGTGTAGGTGTCGCCGATGTTCATGACCACGAGCCTCGCCTTGTACTGGTCGCCGACCACGGTCTTCTGTTCCGCCGTCACGCCCGTGTCGCCGGAAAGATAGGCGACCAGGCCGTTGGAAAAGGTCAGGACATAGCCCGTGGGCGGCCCGGCATAGGCGGTCAGCCCCGCCGCCTCCAGCATCTTGCCCAGCTCGCCGTCGACCATGGCCCCGGCGATGCCGTTGGAATGGGCGGCCGGCACGGTGGTGATGGTGACGCCGCCGACGGTGGTCGATGCGCCGAAGCGCACCAGCACGGATTTCTTGGAATCCCCGCCCAGCGCCTTCAGCTTGCCGGCGAAGAACTTGGGCATTTCCGACCCGGTGACGATCTTGGCGCCCGTGGCGATCGCAATATTGGCGGCGTTGGTGTTGGGCGTCGCCTTGGCCGAGACGTCGGGCTTGGCGCAGGTCCCGGCCCCGGGCGCGGGCAGGTGGCGATCGCCCGCGTGGTCGCCGTGCATGTGGCTGACCAGGACGGCGTCGATCTTGCCGAGGCGCGGGTCGGTGCCCCCGGCCACGGTGCGGCCCGGATCGTAGAGCAGCCGCGTGCCGTCGGGGTCTTCCAGGATCAGCGCGCGGTCGAAGCGGCAGAACTCGCCCTCGTGGCTGCCGAGCGGCGTGATCTTGACCTCGCCCGCGGCCCGGGCCGGGCTGGCGGACAGGGCGGCAATGACGGCGGCGGCGCCCAGGGCCAGAACGGCCGGGACAGGCGTGCGGAATTGAGGGCTCTGTTTCATTTGTGGTCCTCCCATGAATACGGGCCCGCAGCGCCTTCTTCGGGCGGCGGGGGCCGGTGCATGGGCAAAGTCTGCCCGCGAATTCCGGGGCGCGCAATGCTTGCCAGCGGGTCCGGGTTCGGCGTATGGTCCGCCCCGATGCGATGGCGCGCCGCGCCATAAAGGCACCCGTAGCTCAGCTGGATAGAGCGCTGCCCTCCGAACTCTTGGAGGCAAAAATCGCTAAATCCGAAAGCCGCTAAATTCCAACAACTTAAAGCCCCTGCACGCTATCCGCTCCGACGCCCCTTTTGCGCCGGATATGGCTGCGTTGGGTGTTGGAAATGGCAACGGATGGCAACGCGGCGCAGCGACAGAAAATCCTCATTATTCGTCTGCGAATAGTTCCTTGGGACTTGTCGCAAGGAACGTCCGCTTCATCGTGGCGGAACTCGGCCCAGAGGTTGAGCCGTTCATGCTCCATATCTACGCCGCCCTGGCGGAGAAAGAACGGAACCTTATTGCTGAACGGACCAAGGCCGCGCTGCAAGCCAAGCGGGCGGCGGGGGCGACCCTCGGCAATAGGACGAACCTAGCCGAAGCGCAGTCCAAGGGCCTCAGGGAGCGCCTTCGCCGCGCCGATCAGTTCGCCGCCAACGTGCTTCCGGTCATTCGGGACATTCAGGCCACGGGTGCCGTCACCTATACGGCCATAGCCGATGCCCTCAACATGCGCGGCATTGCGACGGCGCGGGGCGGGGAGTGGTATCCGAGTACAGTTAGAAAACTGATGCTCCGGACCGAAGCCTAATCCACGCAACTAGAACATTTGCCAATGTTTGCAAAAACGGCCCGCTTTATGATCTCGTATCGCAGATTTAATGGAGGAAGTTACAGTGGCGGAACGGGGATCGTTTGAATGGGTTTTTGAGGGAGTGGTCAACGGTCTATTGAGCGGTGAGCATGAAATCTCGGGGATGGATACGGCTTTGAGCCAGGCGGACGAAGCCAATGGAAATGCTGAATATGCGGAGACGTTTCTTGTCGGGCTTGAGGTGTGTCGCATTTGGTATGAGGCCAATCGATCAACTTATGGAATAGCAAGTAACCTGACCTCCGGTAATTCACGGTACGCCGCTATTAATCGGCGCTTGGTAAATCAACGAAAAGAGAACAATCGATTTGCATTATCACGCAGACAAAATTTGTTGCTGCTTGGCTATATGAGGGCGAGCGGGGCGACAGCAATATCAAAACCTTTATTGGACCCTATCGCGATGTGCATACGGGAAATAATGGGTTGGCCTTTTTACGAGCGATCCAGACCAGTGACCTTGGAGCGGACATACCGAATTCTCCATAAAAGAGGTACGGGGCTGAGGAAAAAACTCGACCCAGAATACAAAGAAAAAAACGGACATGATGAGGCGATGATTTTGGGGGAAGAATTATTCGATGAAATCCACGCAACTAGAACGGTTCTGGTTGGGTGAATTGAGAACGATGCAAATGTGTTGATATTTGACTGTCTCCACGTGCCAACCCACCCGCTGTTTTGGGCGGTCGGGGGAAACCGGCACCGTAATAGGATTGGAGACAGCAAATGGCATTGCCAATTATCAATGCATCCATAACACCATCCCAGCTATACCCAGACCGCATACGCGTAAACTATCAGTATCGGATCGGAGAACGTTTAGACCGTCGTGGGATTTGCGATTGTTTGCGAGAGCGAGGGTTCGAACGTATCAGCGACCAACTTCATTTTCGGGGGAGCTATACCTCTGAAGTATACGGATCGCAGATTTCAGCTTTCATATCGATCCCCGCCGCACGGCCCTATCTAAACGTCTACGTCGATATAAACCCACTTTCATCCCTGCACGCACAGTGGGACGAATACGGGGGAGAAGTATCGCTTGATAACCGCGACAATTGGCTTCACCCACGGTACGTGGGGGGAGACAACAGACGGATATGGGATGAAGCGAACGACCTAATACTAATAAACGAACATGTTGCTTGCGATCTGGCTGAGGGAATAGCCCGTGATCTAGGTCGGTCTACCTTTCATGTCTTCCAAGGGATATCTGTAGACCGTTTGGAGCTTACCTGCGACTTCGCCCATAGGCGTCCGGTCGCTGCGGTCAGTGACCTTCGGGCTGCTTTCCAGAGTGCCTTCGCGTCAATTAGGGCCAATGACCTTCCTGACGCCTCCCTCGTTTCGGAACGGTTGGACGGAAACGTTCAAATCCTTCATGGAGATTGGCGAGCGGGAACCTGCTTCCGTCTGTACCCGAAAACCAATCGACGTTTTCGGCTTGAGTGCGAAGTGCGCAATAGAGGTTTCCGCAATCTCCATATCCCAAGAAGCCTTGAGCGACATGACTACGATTTCGCCCAGTTGTTCTCAGTGGTTTCCGGCATGGTTGCTGAGCCATTCAACGCCATTCTAGGCACCTGTGACTTACCAGTACCCTCTCCCCGCGCTGGGATGGATTTGGCAACGGGTGTTGCCTCCAGTGTTCGAGACCAAGAGTTCGCGATGCGCGTCATTGAAGCCCTTGCGACAAACGGGCGGGTGACAAGCAGCATGGGCGGCGTCCGTATAAGGCGGCTCCATGAACGAGGATATCTTCATCGAGTAAGGAGGGGGCTTTATCGGATTGCAGACGAATGGCGTCCTGCGTTGTCGGAGCTTCAAGGAGTGACCTCACGCCCTTTGCGGCGCATCAGGCGGAGGGCGGGAGCATGAGAATGGAAACGTCTAACGCCATTCCTGGCGAACGAAAGCTCAATCTTCGCATTCCCAAGGGATGGAAACGGAACCGGAAGGGGGCCGCCAAAAAATGCGCAAGGAAGGCTCGGCCTAGAAAGGGGCCGTCCCCGTCCTTGGTGAAACTTCGCAAGCAACGAGCGAACTGGCTTAAGCAGAGAGAGTTAGAGCGAACCGACAGCGATATCCTCGCTATTCAAGGAGTCGCAAAGCTCCTTCATGTCGCCGTCGATACGGTCCGTAAAATCCCGTTCGGTGATCTTCCGTTCGCAAGGCCTGGCCGCAGGAACCTGTATGCCAAGGAAGACGTGCTGCGATACCACCGCACGAAAATCAATGAGCGACGGGACGCATCCGAGAATTCCAGGAGGCGCAGGCGCTTGTTAGACTCGGAAGCGGATAGTGTGCGGGGGCGTTCACAATGAAGGAGAACGCCATGACAACAGGACACCATTTCGGACCGTTCCTGGTCAGCCCGCAAAAACGAAACGGGAAGCTCAATGGTCAGTGGGTCGTCACCATTCCCAAGTCGATTACCGGCGATCAACGCGCCCGCAAGTTCTTCAAGAACCGGAAGCTTGCGGACGAATACGCCAAGCGGATGGAACGACGATACCGGCGCGGAGAGCTTTCCCAACCGGAACCATCGCCAAAGGTCAGGCTAACGTTTCGGCAAGCCGTGGAGGATTGGAAGACCTTGCAACGCTTGAGGGTCAGCACAAGCAAGAAGCGGGAGATATCCCTTAAAACGGATGGATACCGTCTGAGGGCCGTACTGGCATTTCTCGGGGATGATGAACTGGCAAAGATCACCGAAACCCGTCTTGTGGAGTTTCAGGATTATCGCCACCGGCAGGGCAGAACGCCCGCGACGATCAACAGCGACATGAAGACCGTTGTGCAAATCCTCAATTGGGCTAAGCGCAACGGCCATATCGGGACCGTTCCCCGTGTCGAGCGGATACCGGAAGAGCCGACGAACACCGTCATTCCGACGCCGGCAGAAGTCGTGCAGATCATCTCCAATCTTCCCGAAAGGCTCAGGCCGTTGGTCACGTTCATCGCGGAAACCGGATGCAGGTCAGGAGAGGCCTTCAACCTCACCTGGGATCGCATCTCGATTTCCGATGGATACGCCGACTTCAAACCGAAAGATGGATGGACGCCTAAGACTAAGGCATCGATCCGTCGGGTGCCTTTGTCCCGAAAACTGATCGGTATTTTGCGGCACTTGCCGAAAGATGGCGATTACGTGTTTCGGGGAAAGGTTCCCGACAGGCCGATCACGAACATCAAGAAGGCGTTCGACAAGGCCGTGAAGAAAGCGAACATCAAGCGAGATGGAAAGCCCGTCCACGTCACCCCGCATACACTTAGAAAGGCCTATGCGACGTGGCAGGCGATCAACGGCAAGGTTCCCCAGAGAGTCTTGAAATCCCTGCTCGGCCATTCGCCCACTTCCCAAGTGACTGACAGCTACTATGTCATCCCCCAGGAAGACGCGATCAAATCGGCCGTGTTCGAACTGCCATTCCAAGCCCTGGAAGGAGGAAACGAAGGCTCAGGCAATGGCAACAAGGTGGCAACGGGCTAGAAAATGGGTATGACCTCGGATCAAAGCCTTGCCTTAACAGGTTGCAAAGCGTAGGTTTCCGCCGCGCAGCACCCGTAGCTCAGCTGGATAGAGCGCTGCCCTCCGAAGGCAGAGGTCGCACGTTCGAATCGTGCCGGGTGCACCACTTTCCTTCAATGACTTACCCTGTTTTCGCCAATCGCACGTCGGGCGACTGTGCCCAATTTGTGCCAAAGGCTTCGAGCGCCGCGATTGCCTGCTCTTGGAAATCGGGCGCGAGGTGCGCGTATCGTTGAACCATCGATACGCTTTTGTGGCCCGTCAGGTGCATCACCTCGTAGAGGGATACCCCTTGCTGAACAAGCCGTGAGGCGAACGTATGCCTCAGGTCGTGAAAGCGGACATCGTCCAATCCCACCTTGGCGCGGGCATAGTCAAACGCGGTTTTGACGTCCCGTATGGCTTTGCCGCCGTAGGTGAAGACCGGACCCGCTTCCTTGGGCTCCAGGCCTTGCAGGATTGCCTTTGCCCGCGCCGTGAGGCGGATGGAGCGGTTTTCGCCGTTCTTGGTTTTGACGAACGTAATACGCCCGCGCGCCAGATCGACGTTGCTCCAATCCAGTTCCAGAAGTTCCGAACGTCTGCCGCCCGTATCGACCGCGAATGCGATCAGGGGTTTCAGGTGTTTCGCCGCCGCGTTGATCAGGCGCTGTTCCTCGTCGAGGGTCAGCCAACGGCACCGGCCCGGTTCCTTCCGTATCCTCGGAAAGGGCGGCACGAAGGCCAATCGGTCTTCGCGGCGTTCCTTGTTGAGGATGGCCCGGATGGTCGACAATTCCTTTTGGACCGTTTCTCCCTTTCTGGTTTCAAGGCGTTCCTCCGCGAAGCGTTGCAGAAGGGCCGCCGTGATCTGGCTCACATTGATCTTGCCGAACCGGTCCAACAGGAATTGAAGCCGGTACTTCAGGCTTTCTTCGTATGACTTGGCGTTCTGCCGCTTTCGTTCGTTCGCGTAGCGGAGCAGGGCTTCCTGAAACGGAAAATCGGGGATGATTCCGAAATGGTGTTCCATGAAGCTTTCTTGCTGCCACTTCCCCGCCAAAGTCTGGGCTAGGTTCTTATCGTCAGTCCCAGTGCTCTTGCGGTGGCGTTGACCGTTCTGGTCGTTCCAGGTTGCCCACCAGTGCGGTGAGCCTTTGCGTTTGAAGATACGCATGTTTGCCTTTTCCTCTCGTTCGAGGTCCGGGCGCTGTCGCACCGCTTATTGTCGTCGGCAAAGGCGACGATGTCCACGATGTCCCAGCGCCTGCACCGGGGGCCTATGTCCACGTAAGGGATACCCAGGCCGGAGAACGTGTCGGCGGAGATGCCAAGCCATGCGGCGGCCTCGTCGCGGCTCAAATACCGCCTGAGCGGGATGTCGCCCTTTACGTTAAGGGCCGGGTCCTGGTTGGCGTCCGTCGTCATGGCCGAAAGGCGGTTCCCGAGTTCCGTTACATCACGCCTTAAGGCTCGACCCCCGGAACGCGGAAAACGACGTTGCGTTACGTTACGTAGGGAGCCCGCCCCTTAAGGCGCGTCACGGCGGAGAGAATCGCAAATTTGGGTGCGTATTTCTGTGGTCCCTTAAGCTTAAGGGACAGCCCCCGCCTTGAGCGGTCCGAAAACCACCCGAATCGGGCCCGCCGGGCCTTAAGCTTAAGGCTGCAATCCGGCGTAACGGCAATGGCCGACCAATCGCTCCCACGTCCTGTTACGTGACGTTGCCTTAAGCTTAAGGGGGCATGGGGCAGGTGCGGTCGAGTGCAGACCGGAAGCGGTGGAGCGTTACGTTACGTTATGTAAGAGGCCTACGTAACGTGACGTAGGGATTTGGGAATTTGTGGAGTGGTCGAATGATGCATTGGTTCTAATTGGCTTGACGATAATGATGATGGAAATCGCTGTTGCAGTACCTAATGCCATGATGATGGGCACCATGATCAGCATGATCGTCGGTATCATGATGTGTGGGCTTTGAGCGCGCTGTGGCTTTATGCCGCAGTGATAATTTTTAAGGTTGGTGTTGGGACGTGGCTGTGGATGGCAACATGGTGTTTGTAACCGGTTGCAATCTCAAATTAGTAACCGGTTACAAGATTGACATTTGTAACCGGTTACTATATATCGATTGCAGTCGAATGCGCTGTAGGGCGAAAGCAATGGAACAGGCATATCTAAAATCACAAGATGACAAATCGCCGAAGGCTCCTAAGCGATCCCGAATGCATGCGCATCGTGAAAAATTGAAACAAGCTGGCTTGAAGCGGGTTGAACTATTCGTTCCTGAAGAGAAGGTTGATCAGCTTAAGGCATACGCAGCCAATTTACGGCGCGGTGACGATAGTGAACGGCTGCGTGACCTTCGTAAGCTGATCAAGCAAGCTTACAGCAAGTTCCACGCGCGTTATCTCGACAATATTTTTGTCGATCCAGAGAGAGCTAATTTTAGCGATGCGGCAATCATCGCCGCTGCCCTGATGAACCGCGCTGGATCAAATAACAGCAAGGCCTATGTGCTCGGCCAACAGCTTCGCAAGCTTTCCCGGTAATGCCACTTACCGGCATACAGTTTGAAGTCGCAAAGGTGCTCCGTCGGTTTCGCTCGGCCGATCACTACATCGGCGGGGGTGCGGCCTTGAATCGGGACAAGCCACGAATATCAGATGATTTTGACATATTTGGAGACCGAGACGCATTGCCGGCCGTGGTCGAGCAGGAGATCAATGCTTTAAAAGAAGCTGGCTATACGGTCGAGGAAGACAGAGACGTTCGCGACAACTACATGGTCGAGGTTATCGTCAGGACCGGGAGCGACGAAACAAGAGTCCAATGGATGACGGACCCGGACACTCAGTATCGGTTTTTCCCCGCCCAACCGGACGAATTACTGGGTTTCCGTCTTCACGATGTAGACAACGCTATTAACAAGGTGCGGGCGGCTTCGAGCCGGACCACTGCGGTTCGAGATATTGTCGACATCGCTAGTATAGTGAACCATATCGGCCCCCTTGGGCCGCTAGTCTGGGCCACGACCGCAAAACCGCTTGAGAACCGGGCTCCATTGCAGATCATCCGCGATATGCGCGGTATAGCGGCTGGATACACATCTGAAGATTATCGAACGGTTAGAGTAGACGGCGACCCAGTCGAAAAAGACGTCATCGTTGCTGCTGTCAACGAGGCATTGGATCGCGCCGCCGACTATGTCGAAGACGCTCCTCTCAACCATCCAGGCCATTTGTTCGTCGATGGTGATGACCGCCCGATTGAGGCTGCCGAAGAGCAGCTAGGCCAAGTGCGAATATTGAAGATCATCAATTTTGCTGCCGTGCCGAAAATGGTGGATTAAGCATCGCCACGGTCAACGTCTGAAACGAAATTCATTGCTGAGCGAGTGGACACAAGTGCTTCCGACCGGTGCGGTCAAAGGTTGGGAAGGCCCCCCTTTGCGTCAAGGGTCGGGTGTTGGCTGGCGTCAGTCAGGATGGCTAAAATGCGGTTCCGAATTCCGTTACGTAACGTAAGGAGCCTGCGTTACGTAATGTATGACACCATTCCGAAATCGGCTGGGTACCTGATGCAAGGTCGTGCGGAGCGCAAATACCCAAAAGTTTCTCTATTGACCAAAAGGCTCGAACTTCGGGGCGTTAGAGAAGCAGAAGGGGCGGTTTTTCAAGCTGCTTGTGATCCATACTAGGTAGATTAGAAGGCGGCTTGCAAAGCAGACCCACGCTCGAAATTGGTTGCTTCACGAGCGTTCATTGCGGATACAGCATGTCAAAAGGTTGTGACTTTCTAGTATTCAGCCCGGCATTTTTCCGAGATTGACTTCAAGTTCGCTTGCCTCAGAGACGCCGATTCGCACAAGTGCAGCGAGAAGGAAGTCTAGGTCACGCCGATGCGGTGTGCCTGCTATGAACATAGCAGATTCTTGTTGGCGGATAGCGCTGACCAGAGCGCAAAAACGGCGCCCAGCGCCATGATCAATCCAAAATTCCGTATTTTCGGGCATGTGCCCGAGCCACGCCTTTGCTCCTGCTAGCAAAAGGGACAGATGTTCTCTCCGCGGTGAAACTTCAAAAAGGTCAAGCGTCAATATCGCAACGAAAGGACACGGAGCAGTCAAGATGAGCGCTTCGATTACAGGTAGAAACGGGCCAAGTTGGTCGATACCCATCTCAAGTAAGTATGATTTTGGCGGCAGAGTGCTAAAGCTCTGGTAGTTGTTGAAGAAGAAAACTGCCACAGCAGGACCCGTGTGCATTTCAACCGATGTTGAATGACTTGCAGTCAACCTTTGCCATTTCCGACTCTCGCAAAGCCGACGGGCAAGGGTTGAGCGGATGCGTACTGCTTCCGATGTGGCAATGATGTTGCCCTCGAAATAGATCTCATCGACAGTTCGCAGGAAAATCACGACAACATCACAGAATGCATCGTCCGGCAGCGAGGCAATGGGTGAAAGCGCGAGCTCGTCCACGTCTGTAGAGGATGCTCCCGGTAAACATTTTGCCAAGAGGTCGAAATAGGCAAAATTCCATTCCGATGGCTGGCGGTCCACCTCTACATCAGCACCCAATTCAGCACCATTGGCCGTTTTCGTCCATTGACTGTAGGCTCGGACAAGATCGCGTAACCATGGCCTCTTTGAGACATCCGCCAATCCAGCACAAGCGTTGAGCCAGAGCGCTGCCGCCTGGTGATCGGTGTACTCCTCTTCTTGACTCGGCTTGTCGGAGGGTTGGTCAATTTCCGCCCCTCCTCCAGGAAGTCGAAGGCTAGGCCGGGGGCGCGGTTTCGTATCCACGAATATCGGCCAAGTGGGCTCAGGCTCACTTCCGGCAAGCCATGCCATTTCAGAATCGACCGTTGACTTCGCAAGTATGCGGGCACGTTCAGAAAGTTTTTCTGCTTCGTCTTCATCGGTGTCCCAGCGGCGGCGCGGGCGAACACAGGCAGAAAAGGCGCAACGAAGCACCGCACGCGGCAGCCGTTCATCCAAATTTGCCAAAGCCGCCGCCGCAGCAACAAAGCCGTGAGCCACTCCTGGATTCTCACCGGCTGCAATCTCCATAATGGAGCGCAGTTCATCGGGGCCAGATTGTTCCCGGAGCATGAAAATCAACCCCGCAAAAGCAATGGCAACTGTGTTGTAACGCAGACCCTCACGAAGGCGATGGACCGGGTCCTTCTCGGACTTGAGGGCACGAGTGAAGATATCCCGCGCCCAATCACGATGCTTGGCGCGCAAGTCAGCGTCACCATCCCGCATCGCAATCATCGCAGAACTGATTACGGCTTCTTCGCGAATCCACTCACCATCAGGATCATCAGTTTTCCGTGTGGCATCTGAACCTTGCGCCCATTTAACCACTTCGACTGCAAATTGCGCTGACGATCGGGAGGGATCATCAACTGCATTGCCTATAACGATTGGCGTGTTTACATCTGAGATTACGCCTAGAGATGCATCCTGCAAGAAAGCGAGATGTTTTGCCTCCTCCGGAGGTGAGATGTATCGCCAGCCCTCTGCCTTAGTCCCATCAGGCATCACTCGCTCCTCTTTGACATAGTTCTCAGGATCAACGCGATTTAGCGCGTGGAGCACCATAAATTCCGGATCAGCGAAATCAGCGTCCTTACCGGGAGGGTGGAGACGTGCTGCAGCGTTACGAAGCAAATCCGTCAAGATATCGCGTTGGGAGAAGGGCTCGAAGAGAGCGTAATTGCTTAGAGCATACTCTAGCTGCGTCCTGCGAGATGGCCGCTGCCTCAGATCTTCAAGGTTCTTCGCTCCGAGAGAGTCTTGGTTCAAGTTGAATAAATCGGCACCGCCGAAACCTTCCTGCGCAGCGCGCAACCGATCCATACTCAAAAGTTCTGGGCATCCCAAAAATGGAATGGCCGATTCACGCGACGCGGGCCAATGAGAAAGGATCAAATCAACAGCAACCAGCAAGTAGGCGGCGGGAACGCCGGTAGGGCCAATTACATCAGAAAGAACCACACTGAACTCTTCACCTGCTTCTATCCTGCGATGCGCCCAAAGCTCGAGCGCCATTAATGCGCACGTCACGGCATAATTCCCCACACCTTCCCGCGACCATCTATATGTTTCCGCCCACGGGAAAACCCGTTCTTGGCTTGGAAATACGATGGTTAAGGCGTTAGCCCCATGCGGTCGTCCCCCGCTGCGGAATGACACTGCGTGATCAACAAGCCTGCGGATAAGATCCAGGCCGTGTTGAGGCGCGTGAGTTAAAAGCTGAAGAAATGGGCCTTTGGACGGCGATAGCGGTAAGAATTCGTGGTCAAAAAAATCAAACGCCTCATGGTCGCGCTTGCCCCAAAAGTCATCGGAATGCGGCGAACTGATGAGCGCGCGGGCTGTCAATTCTGCAAGTTCAGTAGGCGCGGCCTGTGCAAGCGTTCCGCAGGACATAACAACGTTTTGACAGTCTCGATAATTGCGAGATCGTGTCGCAAGCGTCTTCAAATAGCTTGCAGCGAGGTCCGGTTTCCGATGACAGAGCGAAAGGAAGCCGATTCGAAGTTCAGATTTCAGGGTTCCGATCTTTTCCGGAGCTAGCCCGCCACCAAAGGGGGTGCGATTTTCACGAATGTCCGCACTATCGGCATCCTCGATCTCCATCAGCCACCGGTAGAACCACGAGACTATGACAGGAGTAAAAGAGTCGTATCCAAGGGTCGCGGCAACAAACGTTGTATAAAGCCGGACAACTTCGGGAATAGCTGCTGGAGGAAGGTCTTCACCCAAACCGGCCAACCACCTTACGAGACGGTAATATGATGGGGCACTCGGAACCTTAAGATTGGCAGGTATAAGGGCCGGGTCGATCCCAGCCGCAGTATAAAGTGTTGAAGCTGGCTCAACTTCAACGGCCAATACAGTACGGATGAGTTCGCGTAGCAACTCAGCCTCTTGAGTTAGCAAAACATCCGATTCGCGATCTAGAAGTTCGACGCCCATTTCGGACCGGACAAGTGCCAACAGCGCGACGCGGCGCCATGAGCCGTGAACACCATCTCCACTTAACTGCTTTAGCAACGGAGCCCAGTTTGAGTGATCTCGTTCTAAGGTCTGGCGTGCTACAAGCTCGACGCTCCGACCTAAAACTGCTGTGGCGGGACCATCAAGTGGAAGACGGACGAGCATCTGAGCATCACTCGAGAGCAACCCGGAAATCGCCCATTCACGTAGGACGTCATGTTGAAATGTGACGCGATCAGGGGTCAGTTCACGAAGCGTTTCGCTGCGAATAAGGGCTTCAACTGCATCTGGCGGAAGTTTCGAAACATCGAAAGAAGTGTCACCTTCAAGGGCCTTCCCAGCCAACTCTTTCAGTACTCTGAAGCGTTCCCGATGCTTGCCATCGGCTTCTTTCTTTCCGTCGGCGGTCCGCCACCATTGCTCCGCCATATCAGTTTCAGTTCTTGGCACAGGTTCGCTCACCGAGCGTTCGACTAAGCGGCTAAGGCGGAACAAGTTTCGGACCATACCCTCAGCGGGATGGCCTTTTGCCAGGAGGGCTGCGAGGGTTGAGTCAGCGTGGCGCAGTTCATTGACTTCGGTTTCGCTAAGTTCTCGGACCAGAATTGGCGCAGCCTGACCGAGTTGATCAAGCGCCTCCTTGGGCAGCCAATTTGGTTCGTCAACACCGAAGCGTGTTCGCACGGTAGCAATAACCGCTATGTTGGGAACGTTGACGGCTTCACGGACAAGATCGCGAACGGTAATACGCCGCTCTTCCTCGAATTGGTCGAGATTATCGATGAAGAGCGTAACGCCACCGTCGACCGCAAGGTCCGTCAGGAGTTCTCGTGCTGTTCCCTGAAACCCTAGACTTCCCCGCATTGCGGTCCATCCCTGAGGAATGGTGCGGTCAGGCGTAAGCACGAAGACCGTTCCTTCAGTAGCCGCCAGCTCAGCGAAGTGCTTCATCAACCCTGACTTGCCTACGCCCGCATCACCTCGAATTTCAACGTAATGCTTATCGCCATCCAAGGACGCTCGAACCTCCGAAATAATTTCATGGCGGGTCAGCAATACGTCGCCAACTCGGTCTTGGATGTCATCCAGAGAATGCCTGGAGGCCTCAGCAATCGCGGTCCTGACGCTTGCAGTGCGGGGAGTGCCGCTAAGGCGGTAATTCTGCTGATCAAGGTCCTTCATCAACCCGGCAAGATCGCGATCGCCAGCGTCCTTGTCCGTGTTGATCGCGAACTCGATCAAATTCCTCCAGAAATCCCCAGCGCGAGAAATTTGGTCAGGATGAAGAACGCGGGCAGCTCGTTCTTTAGCAAGATCCTCAGATGCCGAGCCTGCCGATGTAAAGTCGAAGATCAGTATCTGCAGCCTGCGCAGAAGCTTCCAAGTTATTTCATCATCATCCACACCCCCGGCGTCACGTAGATTGGACTTAAAGGTGTTCACGAACGAACGCATGTCAGGATTTGCCGAGCCTTTGCGTTTGATCCGATTCATGAAGACTGATGGAGATCCGATCTCCCGCGCCCAACGCAACACATCCTGATATGCACCAGAAATCTTTTTTGAATTGCTGGTCGTCGCGATGGCAAGTTCATGCCGTCTAGTCCAAAAGCCGGACTGCTTAGAGGTCTCAACAATTTGGCACACCACTTTTTTGAATATGGCGTCCGAGGGCGTGAACGTGATGCTACGTTTCACTTGAATTTCAAGAACTGCGGCATTCCCCTCAGAATCGTGGGCGTGCACAATTACGTCGTCTAGTGGATGACCATCGTCAGCGCGTTGGAATTCCACTCTATCGATGCTTGTTCCAGGCATCCCGCGCGGCTCCGAGCCTGCGAGCATGCAAAGCAAGTAGGACGCGCCGACCTGTCCTTCGAAGTGCGGACCTGCAGGACCACTAGCCGCTGGACTGATGCCGGTGTTGGCTGCCGATTGTTCTGTTTTGTCGTCTTTTGGCGCCTTGGCCACTTGTGCTTCCTTGCGACGCTTAAAAATTGGACTCTGCGTGCCCTGAGAACGCTCGGCACTGTTTAATTAAGTGCTTCGCCGCGTCAAATAAGTGCTCTGGTTTTCAACCATGAATAGGTAACAATAACTCGGACTTTCAGATGTTAAAATGAGAACATCTCTATTCATGCGTTAATGACCGCTTATGGCTCGAAGTAGTCATTTTAAAGCGGTCGATCTTATGTCTGCTTCTGTGCCCAAATTGTACCCGTTCACTTCGGTCTTGATCGGTTTTAACCGGACTTGTTCGGTTTGTGAGTGCGACAGCGCTCGAACAAGTTACTGATTTAAAACACGTTTCATTCGGTCTGCGAGCCTCCGAAGGCAGAGGTCGCACGTTCGAATCGTGCCGGGTGCACCATTCTTCTTCAGCCCATTGATGCCGTCCCGCCTGCCGTTCCGGCCGGTCGCTGGCGGCGCATGGGGCTCATTGAACACTTGCCGGAGTGTACAAATCCGGTCATCATATTCATCAAATATAAAATGAATGCTGGCGCATGGCGCCGTCATGTCGCCTGCGGGCATTGTGAAACATCCCCCGGAAGCCTCCCCGGAAACATCCAAGGAATCCCTCCCATGAAATATCTTCTGATCGCCCTGGTCTGTCTGTTCACCCTCGCGGTCGCGGCCCCCCCGCCGGCGGTCGCCGACGACAATGCCCTGGAGGTCAAGATCAACGCCCGCATGCCCAGCGTCACCGTGCCGACCAAGGACGGCCCGGTGAAGATCATGCGCAACCAGGACCTGGGCGCGAAGATCCACGAGGACTACGCCAAGACCTCGCGCAAATGCCCGCCGTTCTGCATCCAGCCCATGCAGGTCGCGCCCGGCGTGACCACGGTCGGCGAGGTCGAGCTGCTGGAATTCGCCAAGGCGGGCGGCAAGCTGATCGATGGCCGCACCGTCGAATGGCACGTCAAGGGCACCATCCCAGGGGCGATCAACATGCCCTACACCCAGATGGCGGAGCGCCTGAACGAGGTCGGCTGCACCCGCGGGCCCGACAAGAAATGGGACTGCGCCAAGGCGGAAAAGGTGCTGCTGTTCTGCAACGGCCCGTGGTGCGGACAGTCGCCGATGGCGATCAAGGCGATGCTGCGCGAGGGCTATCCGGCGGACAGGATCCTCTACTACCGGGGCGGCATGCAGACCTGGCACAGCCTGGGCCTGACCGTGGTCGAGGGCGAGTTCTAGCCACCAGCGGATTTCCTGAGGACGAAGCGCACCGGCACCGTCACTGTGCCGGTGACCGGCCGGCCGGCCCTTGTTGCCGGCAGAAACCGCCAGCCGCGCACGGCGCGCAGCGCCTCGCGGTCGAAGGCCGCGACGCCCGACGAGCGGTGTACCGAAACAGCCTCTGCCCGGCCCTCGGGCGTGACCCGCACGGACAAAACGACAAGCCCTTCGCGGCTCCGGCTTAACTCGCGCGCCGGATAGGCCGGGGGCGGATTCGAAAGATACGCCGGGAAGGACGCGGGTCGCCCCAGGGGCGGCGTCTGTGGCCCAGGCGTGCGCGGGAGCGCCCTGTGCGGTTCCGGTATGGCGGCGGGAACGGGCTGGGCAACGGGCACCTGTTGCGGATGGGCGGGCCGCGATGGCGGCCGCACCGCGGCAAGGCGGGGTGAGGGCGTCGGTTTGGCCGCAGGCGGGGGTGGCTCATTCACGATTTCCGTCTCCGCGACGGGCTCCGGCATCGTCTCGGGAACGGGCGGCAGATCAGCGGGGGTTGCGTCGGTATCTGCCGGTTCCTGCGGTTCGGGCGTCGGCGCTGGCTCTTGATCCGGCTTTGCTTCCGGGGCGGGTTCGCTGACAAGGGTCACGTAAATGGGAACTTCCGCCGCTGTTGCGGTGGGGCTTCCGTTCGGCCCGGCGACCGAGGCCAAGAACCAGGCGGCGACCGCGCCGTGTAGGGCAAGCGACCACAGCCCGGCCGCCCTAGCGGCCGGGCTGTGGTCGGAAGCCGCCCGAAGAGGTTCGGGCCAAGGGTCGGTCGGACGGGACCTAGAAGTTCGCATGGGCCCTGAGGAAGAACGACCGGCCCGGTTCGTTGACCTGCACGACCTCCGGGTCGAAGGAGTTCGACCGGCTCAGGTGGGTGGCATAGGTTCTGCCGAACAGGTTGGTGACCCCGAACGTCACCGACAGCGGCGCCAGCGATAGGAGTTCGCTGTACAGGTCGAACACCGCGTAGCCGCCCGTGTTGCCGACGTCCAGTCCGCTGTTGTTGCCCGTCTCCACGTCGGCGCGGGTCTGACGCAGGGCCGCCCGCATGCGCAGGCCGACCATCCAGACCTGGGTCCGATGTTCGACCGAGGACGTCAGTTCCAGCGGCGGGATCTGCGCGAGCGGCCGGTTGTCATCCTCGTTCTCGCCGTAGGTATAGGCGGCCTGCGCCGCGATGGTCCAGTTCTTACGCAACCGCAGACGGCCCGAAATTTCGACCCCTGCCAGGGTCGCGCCGACGTTGCGGTAGACCGTGGCGTTGTCGTTCAACAGGATGCGGTCCTGGCCGCGCGCCAGATCGCGCAGGATGAAGTCCTTGACCCGGTCGTAATAGACCGTGCCGCCGATCGACCAGTCTGCGGTCGTGGCCTGGGCGCCGATGTCCAACTGATGGTGCTTTTCAGGGGCGATGTCGGGACGGCCGATCCAGCGGCTGGACGCCGTGGCGTTGTTCTGGGCGATGGCGCGTTCCGTGGCGTCCGCGGTGCGCACGCTGCGTGACGCCCCGGCGAACAGGGTGACGGTGTCGGTCAGCGCCACTTCGTAGCGCAGCAGGCCGCCCAGGTTGTTTTCGTGGCGGTCGTCGGCGCGCGCCCCGTAATAGTTCTGGTACAGGGTGTTGGCTGATTGGCCTGGCATGATCGCGACGCGGTCTGCCTTGTCGGCGGAGAAGCCGACGCGGTCATAGCGCACGCCCGCGATCAGGTCGTGGCCCGGCACGATGGTCCGTTCGACCTCGGCGAACAGTCCGGTCTGCGATAGGCTGACGCCCGGCCAAGTGTAGGATTGGATCAACGATTCGTCGCCGTCGTTAACCCGTTCGCGCGCGCCCATGAACCGGGCGGCATCGCGCCGGTTGACTTGGACGTCGCTGCCGACCTTGAAACGGAAGCCCGATGCCTCCCCCGTCAGCGCCAGGTTGCCGCCGAAGGTGTCGGACCCTGAATCGACCTTCATGACGGTGCCGGTGCGGGTGCGCAGGCTGTAGTTGTCCATGACATGATCGACGATGCCGCCGAAGGCCGAGACCTCGACCCGCCGGAACGGGCCGCCGGAATCGAAATCGTGCGCATAGCTGCCGCGCAGGACGAAGGTTTCCGAATAGGGCGAATCCATGCCGGCCCCGGCGAACAGGGCGTCGTCGATGCGTTCGTTCTGCAGGCTGACGCGGATCAGGTCGTCGGCCGCCGGCGTCAGGCCCAGTTCGATGCGGCCGCCATGGGCGGAATAGGCTGAGCGTACGCTGCGGTTCGCGCCGTCGCGGTAGTTCTGGGCATAGTCGTAATTGCCTTCCGCGCGCAGGTAGCCCCAGTCGCTGCCCGCCGAGACATCGCCGCCGGCGCTGCGCGTCCAGGCGTTGGCGTTCAGGCCGCCGAACACCGAACCTTGATAGGGCTTGTCTGATTCGAACACGGGCGCCTTCCTTTCCGCGCGCACCGTGCCGCCGGATCCGCCCGGCCCGTTGGCGACCGAGGCATAGCCCTTGTCAATAATCAGGCTGTCGATGGCGCCGGCCGACAGGTAGGCGGTCGGCGGGTCCATGCGATTAGGACAGCCGCCGTGGATGAGGGCGCCGTCGTCGATGATGTTGATGCGGGTTTGCGACTGACCCCGGATGAAGGGCTCGGCACCGTGGCCGCCCATGCGGCCCAGGCTGACACCCGGTACGGATTGCAGGATCTCGGCGGCGTCCGTGGCCGGGAACAGATTGTCGACCGCCGGATCCAAGACAACTTGATTGGGGGTGCTTGTCCGGCCGTAGACGCGGACCTCGGGAAGGGTAGGAAGAGTGACAGCCGCATCGGATGTCTGCATCTGCGGTGCGGTGGGACCATCGGCGCGGGCCGTGGGGATTGCGGTGGGCAGGCATACAAGGGCGGTCGCCGCCAACAGGCAGCTCCGCAGGGTTTGGGTAGGCATGGATCGTTACTCCGCGTAAGGCGGGCCGTTTGGGGCCGGCCCCGGATCGGTTGGGCGGACAGTCATCACCACGGGCACCCATGGCGGGCGCGTCGTGTGGACGAACTTCCGGTGTTACAGGGTTTTACGCGGAAACGGATGGCGGGCCGCGGGCCCGAAGGACGCGGCAGTCGGTCTGGTCGGCGCGCGCGCTTTCTGTCGGCGGATGCTGCGGGCGCAGGCGGGTCCAGGCCAGGGATTCCCACAGCCTGCTGACCGACCCGTCGGGTGCCGAGGCGGCGGGATGCTTGCACAGGGCGCAATGCGATCGGGTGTCGTTGAACTTGCTGCGCTGTTCGGGGTCTTCGCTGACGGGGCGAAGCTGCAAACAGATGCCGGCCCGAAGGTCGGCGAACAGCCGAGCTTCTTGGGCTGAAGACGGCGTCGAGATGGCCAGCACCAACAGCAGCGGCGCCAGGTAAGATGCCAGGACCAGACCACCGATCAGGCGGTGAAGATTCCCGCCGTCCCGATACCGAAACTGCCGCTTCATCGCGGCGCGGCCGATTGGTCCTCTATTCAACATGACAAAACTGTATAACAGCCCTGTTCGTGGGTGCAACAGATGACTGCCCGCCGGGCGCCTATTTTGCCATCATTGCATCGCCGGCAAGAACGTCGAAGGCGACGCTCAAGCGTTCCACGGGCGCGTGGAACGGCACCGTCTCGTGATAGAGGTAGCTGGGAAACAGCAGCATCAACCCTTCGCGGGGACATAGCCGGGTGGTGATCGCCGCCGCCGCATGGAAATCGGCGGGCGGGCGGCCGAATTCGATCCATCCCTGATGGTCCGGGTCGTCCGCGCGCACGATATCGGGAATCTCTGGATAATAGACGCCGCTGAGCCAGGCCGCCGGATGGATATGGGCGATCTGGTGGCCCCGGTCTTCCATCACCACGCCCCAGATTGACAGCGTCAGCCTGTCCGGCCGCTGCGCCAGGAACGGATGATCCGGGTCCGGCGGCAGGGCTCGGCGGTAATCCTCGGCCGCCGTCAGGATCGCCTGCTCCAGCCCGGCCACGGGGCCTTTGTCGCCGATCAGCAACTCGCCCGAATGGCGTCCCTTACGGGTCGCATGGCTGGCCGGCGCATAGGCCAGGGACGGATGGCCGCGAAGGTGGCGGGCGAGGGCCCGGTTGAAATCGGCGACGTCGGCGAACCCCTCCGGTCGAGCAATCTCCTGCGCCCGCAGCAATCGCGTGAAATCCAACAGCTCGGCCGCGCCCGCGCGGTCGCCGGCCTCGTTCAAGGCGATGGCCTGAAACGCCAGGGCCGATGTGTTGCCCGGATGCTTGGTGAGAAAGGCCGCCGTTTCGGCCACGGCGTCGTCCGGGCGGCCCATCTCCAGTAATAGATCGCCCAGGTTGACCCAGGCCTTGTCGTAATCGGGGGCGAGCGCGATGGCCTTGCGCGAGGCTTCCAGGGCGTCGTCCGGCCGCCCCAGTTCACGCAGCGCATAAGCGATGTTGACCTGGGCTCCGGCATGGCCGGGCTCCTGAGCCAGCACGGCTTCGTATTCGGCGATCGCGTCTTTGGGATGGCCCGTCTCCTGCAACAAGGTGCCCAGGTTATAGCGCGCATCGGCGTTGTTCGGTTCCGCCGCTAGGGCCTGGGCATAGGCGGCCCGGGCCTCCAGCGGCTTGCCCGTTTCCTGCAGCACGGCGCCCCGGTTGGTCGCCGCCCCGGCATGGCCCGGCCGGGTCTTGAGGGCGGCGTCATACTGGGCGAGGGCGTCGGGCAGGCGGTTCAGGGCCTTCAGGATATTTCCCAGGTGGAACAGGGCCTCGGCATGATTGGGCTCGCGGTTCAGGATGCGGCGGAAGGCGGCTTCGGCCTCCGTGAACTTGCCCGAGACCTCCAACAGGACGCCGAGGTTGAAGCGCGCGCCCGCATGGCCCGGATCGGTCTTCAGGACGGCGCGGTAGGCGGCCTCGGCCGCGTCCCACTGGCCCATGTCGGACAGCACATTGCCTCGGTTCATCAGCGCCTCGCCGTGATCGGGGTGGAAGGCCAGGGCCGTGTCGAACAGGGTCAAGGCCTCGGCCCGGTCGCCCAGGTGAAAGGCGGCGATGCCGGCGACGTTGAGGGCGTCCGCGTCGTCGGGGGCGGCCATCAGGGCGTCGCGCCCGGCGGCCAACGCCTTGCGCCAGTCGCCTTGGGCCAGAGCCCTGCGGCCGGCGTCCAGCAAGGCATCGATGGCCGGCGGGGCGAAGCCGGAAAGTCCCGGCGAGGCGGCGGTCTGTGGCGGCTTGCGAGCCTTCGCGATAGGGGCGGGCGGGGACGCGCGCTTGCGCTTTTTCGACGCCCCCGGATTGGCCCGCCGCTTCTGCTTTTTCACTTCGGCGTCTCCGGTTCCGGGCCGTGGACCGGGGGAGTGGGGGGCGGCACCACGATCTCCGGGACAGTGACGCCGGGCGTGTCCTTCTGGCCCCATTCCATGGACCTCAGAACCTTCTGGAATTCACCGGGCAGGCGGGCGCGTTCTTCCGGGCTGGCGGCGGCCCACAGCGCGATCCAGGCGGCCAGGGTAAGAAAGCAGAACGCCGTGAACAGCTTGCCGCCCAGCGGCGCCACGCGGGTTTCGAACCAATGGCGCAGGGGGGCGTCGCCGGTCAGGAACCGGCGGCGCAGCAGGACGCCGGCCACGGCGGCGAGAACCAGAATGACGACGAGTTTCCAACCGTTTTCCATGTGCTGATCCTATTCGCCCTGAAGGTGCAGCAGCACCCGGCGACGGTGCGCCTGACGGCGGTGTTCGAACAGATAGATGCCCTGCCAGGTGCCGAGCATCACCTGGCCCCCGGCCACGGGCACGGACAACTGCACATTGGTCAGGGCGCTGCGGATATGGGCGGGCATGTCGTCCGGGCCTTCGGCGGTGTGGTGATAAAGGGATGGGTCTTCCTTCACCAGACGCGCGAAAAAGGCCTCCAGGTCGCGGCACACGTCCGAGTCGGCGTTTTCCTGAATGATCAGGGACGCGCTGGTATGACGGCAGAACAGGGTCAACAGCCCCGCCGTCATCCCCTGGGTGCCGGCCCAGGCCGCGACGTCGCGGGTGATCTCGTAAAGGCCGGGGCCGTCCGTGGCCACGCCCAATTCATGCTGCGCCTGTCGCATGCAGGATGCTTAACCTTCTGGGGCTCCGGCGGCAAGGGCTTGTCAGAACCGCGCCGGGCGGGTAATCAGGGCAGGCAGGAAAAGAACATATGATGAACGAAATCGATGCCCGCGACAATCTGTCCCTGCCGGATGCCCCCCGCCCGCAGGTGACCCTGGGCGTGACCCGGGGCGTTGTCCGCCTGCTCTGGCGCATGGGGTTCAGTCCGCTGGTGGAATTCTCGTTGACCTCGAACCGCCGTATCGACGTGGCGGGCCTGGATCGCCAGGGCCGGTTTCTGTTCGTCGAGGTCAAGTCGTCGGTCGCGGATTTCCGCGCCGACGGCAAGTGGCACGAATATGCCGATTTCTGCGACTGGTTCTATTTCGCCGTGCCGCCCGGGTTTCCCCAGGACATCCTGCCGGCGGACGCCGGGCAGATCGTCGCCGACGGCCATGATGGCGCGGTTCTGCGCTCGGCCGACGAGATGCCCGTGAACGGCAACCGTCGGCGCAAGCAGACCCTGACCTTCGCCCGCGCGGCGGCGGACCGGCTGGTGCGCGGCGT